>ERZ650304.23-NODE-23-length-106949-cov-8.966443_pt1 | contig 106949 bp, 175 predicted proteins | sample MGYA00376240_ERZ650304 | MGnify/ENA primary metagenome ERZ650304 (study PRJEB26733, sample SAMN07839271) | wastewater metagenome | biome: small river; feature: stream; material: water | place: USA: North Carolina | collected 2016-03-01 ...
TAGTTACCCCTGAAGTAGTAGTTACCCCTGAAGTAGTAGTTACCCCTGAAGTAGTTAAGGTAAAAAAGAAAACAAAAACCTCTTTTGCACTATAATATGTCAAAAAAGAAATCTGAAAAACCAGAAGGAAAAAAGCCTCTAGATAGAGAACAATTAAGTAGCTATCAACCTAAAAATTCGCTGCTTGAGTCTATGAAGATGGTTACTGACCCAACATTAAATTCTTTATTCGAGCTTGCAAAAAACACCAACTCCTTCGTCGTCCCAGCAGCGAACCCCTTAAAAAACAATGTCCTCCCCGGCCTTAGTAAGCAAAAAAATAACTAGTATTCCTCTTACTGTAAAAAACAGTAAAGATCAACCAGTAAACCCGCAGGCAATAAATACTTCCCCCGGAATGACTCTTCTGTCCAGGGCATTAGTTAATGTGGAACAGGTATTATCAAAAAACGAGGAAACCCTCTCTGCGGTTCGCGAGCAAGTAACAAAATTAACCAATCAACGTATTGGGCTACTTTCACAAAAACATATGCTGATTGAGTTAAAAACTCAATTAGAACAAGATGAAGCTTCAGTAGAAAAAGAAACAGAATCAAATTAAGAATATGGCACAAATTACACCAACAGTCAGCCAAGCTGACCTAGATAGCGAGACAGCAAGCAAAGTACTTCAATTAACAATCGAGCTAATCGAAACGAGACAGCAAAAAAAAGCAGCAGTCGGAGGCTATAATGACGAAATCAAACGTATTGAAAAAGAAATACAAGAACTTGTTACTGACTCTGTTGACGCAGAAGAAGATGCGTGACATTAGGCTTTCGATTAATAATGAATTAATCCGAGTATATCCAAAAAGATATGATTGAAGTTATATGTTTCATCGCCTTTATCTTATTGATTTGGTTTGAAACTGGGGCATTTGTGGAATATACCACACTTGCCTCCCACAAATATCCAGTTATCGCAAATAAGCTATTTCTAAAGGATTACGAGGAGCTGAATGTAATTGCTCCAATAACCTATATAGACTTTTTAGTCGAGTACCATAATTGCTTTTTCGTTAGGTTATTATCTTGTCCGATCTGTGTATCGACTCAACTTAGCCTTTTTTTTAGCTTATTCATTGGACTATCTAAATTTGGTATACTGATGCTATCTAGTTTGTTATTATATAATTTAATCAAACGACTTATTTCCTAATGTCAGACGCATATTTAGATTTACATAATCTCGAGACCTCAATTACTGAATTTGCAGTTTCGAGAATTATTGATGACGATTTACAGGCGTCTCCAGAGTGTCAGCTTCCAGAAGATCTAGAGGTTACACTAAACTTACCAAGTCTCGTTGTCACATTACCTGAGCTTGAATGTAATTATGATATAGATCTTCCTCTTGTACCACTACCTCATTTTTGTACACCTACCCTCGACTCTAGTGTCGAATTTACTGGCTGTGCGAGGACTGATGTAACTGGAGTTTTGGGGTTTTCAACAGATGGAGCTTGTGGGTATACCTTGGGAGGATCCATAAACATATGTACAGATCTTCCTTGTCCAGACGGATTTACCGCAGGAGGAGAATTAACCATCACTACTACAGGAGACGCTCGTTATGTGCAGCTTTATGGTTCCGCCACTTTAGATATGAGTGGAGAATGCGGCTTTCTTTTATCTGGTGACTTAACGCTACAGGATATGGTCCCAAACTTAGACTATATATGTGATACAGCTAATTTCAGAGTTGAATTGGAAACGGAGGAAATACCGTTTTTAATCAATATAATCGAAGACTTCAATATAACAATTTATCCAAAGTTAGTCTTCGAGCAGATATCTTCAGGGGCCTGCACTCAGATTTATAAAATAACCATCGATCAAGTTACAGCAGCTGTAATAGAAAATTTAGAAGTACAAGAAATTACGTTTTGTAACACCTTAGGAGAAGAAACAACACGTAAATTTTTATGCTTAACTCCAGCCGTTCCGTAAATATATGGCTATAATTAATAGGTTTAAGTGTGTAAAATTTACCGCAGACTGGTATGCATATCCTCCTACCGGAGTTGGTGGGGAACTTACTTGGACTCCTACTATGTCTGGGAGTGCCCTTGTTGGAGGTGTAATTCACGGTAGTTTACCTGCAAGTACCTTTTGTGATCCTGAAGACGAGTCTGATAGTGTTAATGTTTATGGTTTATTATCATTACAGATAATTGCTTGCAAAAGATTAAAAATAGAAGTCACAGGACAAGGCAACGGTTATTTCTCTTCCCCAACAATAAGTGTAGCTCGCCCTATAGAAGGAGTCACTATCCTTCATGTTAGTGGCGAGGGAAGCGACACATCATGCCCAGTATCGACTTCTTCTCTTATTCCAACTCCTGCTTATGGGTTACCGAATCCAGCATATATTGAAGCGGATTGCTCCTATAACTATGTTGTTGAGTACGAGGGAGGATATTCTGAATATGATAATAGTTATGTAAATATCTCTGTCGATGCTTATAATAGCTTTTCTGACGCTTACGAGTTTGACGTTACTTTGACTTTAGAATGAAAATAATTACAGACCTAGAAGTGGCACAAATGTTTGCTAAAACGTATACTAGCAAAGAAAAATTTGTCTTTACAGCCCCTTGCGGTTCCGGTGACTGGGACGGTAAAAATGTTAGACTAAAGTTAAACGGTAATAATATTGACCCTGAGGCAATCAAGATAGCTCCACATCTTGCTCCTGTAATAAAAGCTCCTCCCCCTAGAACAATGCCTAATATTGCGGAGGTGATACAAGACTTCAATTCTACTTTAACTCCGCTGTTTGAACACCTCGTAGTCACTACAGAGGAAATATTTACTTCTCGGCTCGCCGCGTGCAGAAGTTGTGAGTTTTGGCACGAGAGCACTGCAACGTGTTCTAGCCCACTTGGCGAGAAGGTTAATAAATTAATTTGGAGACATTCTGAGAAATGTCCAGAAACCAAATGGGCAAATTAATGCTCTGGTATTTCTACTCGACTATTTAATAGCTCTTCGTGAGAAACCCATTTTGGTTTCTTGTCTTTATCGAGAACTAGACGGTAAATTTTATTATCTCTGCCCTTTATGACGTTGTGAGCGAAACGATGGTCAACACCTACAGATGTGGTTTCGGAGATGCGGAATGGGTCAAAGAATCCAAAGTAAGATGATTGTACAGCTCGAGAGTCATCAGGTATAGCATCAATTGAGCTAATACCCCCTGCCCCAAGTTTAGTTACCTTGTTACTAACATCGTAATTGTCGATTGGATTATGCCCGTCAACATGTTGTGCAATTTTACTATCACCAATAATAATAGACTTAATTTGTGGAGTAAAGAAACCTGAGTGCAACCAAGATAAGTTTTTCTTTTGCTGCATCTTCATTTTTGCTTTCTGCTGAAGCTTACCAGCGTCCTTATGTACATGCTCATCTACAAAATCTTCCAAGCTGTGAAAGGTCATATAACGCAAATCATCACGATTGTCAGGTTCTGCTTCCTGTTTGTTTATCTTAATTAGCTTTTTGCTAGCTTCAAGTAATAAATCTAAAGTAACAGTCGACACAGCCATACCTAAAGTATGATTAGTGACATCTGCATCTATCTTTGTGTTATTCAACCACTTTAAAGCAAAATCTTTCTTCTCAGTCTGAGTCATAATTAGTATTATACTCTACCAATCTTTAATTACAAATAAAAAGTGATTTGACTTCTCTTAAACTAAGACTAAACTACAGAATTAATAATGGATTTAAATTTACTAGAAAACTATCTTAATCAAATATATGCAGGACAATTGTTTATACCTAGCTATAAGGTTAATGAGTTAGAAACAAAAAAGTATCCATTAAAAGTAAGTAAAGAGATCATAAACGACTTAGATAATTTGTTTCTATCAGAACTTCCTACAGAGTTTGATAAAGAATTAAGCCATATAACAGTTTACGAGTCAGATAACAATATAAAATTAAAAATAACATGGACATAGACTTTAGTTTAAACTTTGACGATCAAGAGATAAAGATAGTGGTGGACTCATCTCTATCGTTATCGGCTTTAAAGGTAGGACCCAACAAAGGGGATATATTATTTAAGCGATTTGATAGACTCGATACGGAAGAACAACAAGAAACCTTAAAAGAAGTTGTACAACTTCTTTTTACTTTAGAAGAAGAATAAAATGACTGACATACAAAATTTAGAAAATGTAGAGGTTGGAATATTCACTCGACAAAGCTTGGAGAATACTAGTCCAAATTTAGAAATATTTGTCAACTCTAACCAGCCTGCCACAAAGTCAAAAATAAAGGTAGGTGACGTTACATTACAGGGTGTCGAAACATGTGATATACATATAGATGCAAATCATGAAATAATGTTTGCTACTCTTAAGGTAATTATAAAGAAGTTACACACTGAATAATATTATGGGTATTGCTTTATCTAAATATCCTCTTAACGAAAAGCTGTCCATTCGCACAGAATTGCAAAAACAATTCATTGTGTGGCATGGCAGTGCAGCGCGCACTAAATATACTCCTTATGGAAAAATTCCTGGCAAAGGAACTTCTGTAATTGATCATTGGAATAATGTTAAGGAGAAACAAGGAGTAGCTTATGTTATTGACCGCGATGGAACCACATTTAACACTTTTGATGACTCACGCTGGAGTTATCATTTGAATCTACCCACCTCTCATACATTATACGATAAACAATCTGTAGGCATCAGTCTAGCAAATGAGTTAAATCTAATTAAAGAGAATGGGCAATACTACGCCTTTGATTTTGCTCATAACACGAATTTATATCTAGGTAAAGTTATTGCGCAATCTTTCCGAGGTTATGATTATTGGGCAAAACTTGACGAAGCTCAAGTCGACGCATTAATCTCTTTGACATTAGAAGTCGCGTCCAAATACAAAATTACCCCAAAATTTTACAATGGGGCGGACTGGAATCCCAAAGCCTGGGAACAAGCAACAATACTAACACATGCCACAGTGAACAAGGCAGCGTTAGATTTTCCTCCGTTCGAACCTTGGGTAATTGATAAGATAAAAAGGGCAGGCATCGAGATTGTCTCATAGTTAAAAAAAGGCGGAGGTTGTAAATCCCCGCCTTTTTTATCGCAATCACACCATGCCCAATTGCTTCCTGATGTAGGCTGCACGAGCGATGATGTGATCTTGTGCGGCTCTCCAGTTGCTTGACCGCACAACCTGCACTTCAGTCTTTTTTAAGGACCGTGCCAACTTTGTGCCGATGCTCTGGATTGCTGCAATTGGATCATGCTCCAGCATGACCACTTGAGTAGTCGCGGGAGTGATCACGGGCTGCGCCTTAGTAGTCACGAGGTCAAGCTCAAGCACATCGTGAACCCGGCGGCGCAAGTCAGTCACGGCGGTGTTATAACGTCCTGGAGATAACACCAAAGCAACAGTTTCTTTGCTCAACTTGCGAGCAATAAGACCATTTAGCTTTGGCATCAGCTCACGAGAAGCGGATTCTCCAAGACCTGGTGTTTGAGCCATTGGCTCAAACTCATCTGCGATGCGCTGACGAGTTATCTCAAGCAGTTTGTGGAGAGGCATGGTCGCTGCTTGACAGTGACCACCACCAATGATGTTTATTTGCACTGCTTCCTTTGTGTGGATTTTTTCCCAGGCACGATGAAATGCCGGGATGAATCCACAATCCCTCAGGTCTTCATACCGAAGGATGTTCTTTGCTCGGACCGACATTTTCACCTCCTCGTCGTGAGTCAGAAGATCTGCGACGATGTGGTGGAGAAATGAACGTCCTTCCTTGAATGGGCTTTTGACGATTTTGCTTATGGTCTTGTCGACCAAAAGCTTTAACTCGTCTGGAGTCCAAATCAGCTTATTTTTATGCGGTATCATCTTTGTGTGTGTGAGTAGTCTAGTTAACTTAGGAAAAATACTATCAGTCGATAGCCCTCCTTAAATTACTATAACATAATTAGCTCAATAATTGATGGGGGGGTGTATATGTCAAGAACTATAGTTTTCAATAAAAAACTTTAAATCTTTAAGAGTGTTAGAAACCGTGCTATAGTTTCTAACTATGCGCGATAAATCAAAAGTTAAAAGAATTTACAAATTAAAAAGTTCTTGCACAACTTCAGAACTACAGTATTGTTATCGCGCATCAAACTAAACCCTTAAACACGTAATAGAATTACGCTTTATTTCATATGTTATTTACTGAACAAGTGTCCAGAAAACCTGATCTATACCCATGGACAGAAGAATTTATAGATGCCATGCATCATGGCTTTTGGACCGACAAAGAATTTAATTTCCAAAGTGATCTGCATGACTTCAAAGTTAATGTCACAGAAGAAGAACAACAAGTTATAATTAAAACCTTATCAGCCATCGGACAGATCGAAGTAGCTGTTAAAAAATTCTGGGCAAAGTTGGGAGATAACTTACCACATCCATCAATAACAGATCTAGGTTATGTTATGGCCAATGTCGAGGTTATACATAATAAGGCTTATGAGCGACTACTTTCAGTATTAGGGCTAGAGGATGTTTTTGAAGCAAATCTTAAACTCGATGTAATAAAAGGACGGGTAGATTATTTACGAAAATATCTCAGCAAAGAGTATACAGATCAAAAGAAACAATATATATATGCTTTAATCTTATTTACTTTATTTGTTGAAAACGTATCCTTGTTTAGCCAGTTTTATATTATTCGTTGGTTTGGACGTTACAAAAACTTATTTAAAGATACTAATCAACAAGTTAAATACACAAGATTTGAAGAAAACATTCATGCTCAAGTTGGGATAAAAATTGTTAATACTCTTCGCGAAGAATACCCTGAGTTGTTCGATGCAGAACTGGAAGCCCGAATTCTTCATGAGGCGGAGGTTGCCTTTAACAAAGAATCTGAAATTATTGATTGGATTTTAAATGGCTATACCGGTGAGGACCTAAACCCTGAAGTCTTGAAAGAATATATCAAAAGTCGAATCAATGACTCTTTGAAGCAAATTGGATTTAAAAAACTATTTACCATACAAAGAGATTTAAAGAAATCCTTTACATGGATGGATGAAGAGACACACGGAAATAATTCGACAGACTTCTTCTTCCAACGCCCTACAGAATACGCTAAGAAAAATAAAAGTATAACCGCGAAAGATTTATTCCATGATTAATAAAAAAGAAGATTACTATTGGCTCAATAGAAAAGCTAGAAAATTTTTAGCTAAGGACTACTTAGATAAAGACCAAACAGCTGAGGATAGAATTGACCGAATATGTGAGCACGCAGAAAAGATATTAAAAATCCCTGGGTTTGGGGATAAGTTTAAAAGCTATTTAGCCAAAGGGTATTATAGTTTATCTTCTCCTATTTGGTCAAATTTTGGCACAGATAAGGGATTACCAATTAGTTGTTTTTCTTCCTATATTCCAGATAACCTAAACGGCATTTTGTCAAAAACCGCAGAAGTCGGGATTATGACTAAAATTGGAGGTGGTACATCTGGGTATTTTGGAGAAGTACGCTCAAGAGGCACACCTATTACTTCTGGTGGAACTTCGTGCGGCGCGGTGCATTTCATGCAATTATACGAGACTGCAACAAATGTGGTATCCCAGAGCAACGTAAGAAGAGGACAATTTGCTGCGTACCTCCCAGTAGACCATGGAGATATGATGGAATTTCTAGATATTCGAGAAACAGGTAACCCAATTCAAAATATCCATATGGGCGTATGTATCAACGATGCTTGGATGAAGGATATGGTTTATGGTAAAAATTGGGACAAGCGAGAGATATGGGCAAGCATAGTTAAAAAAAGATTTGCCTGTGGAGAACCTTATTTATTCTTTTCAGATAATGTGGCCAAGGGAGCGCCTCAAGTTTATAAAGATAAACAATTAAAAATACACGGTTCAAACTTATGTAGTGAGATATGCCTAAGCACTAACGAAGAAGAATCTTTTGTATGCGATCTTTCCTCTATGAATTTACTTCATTTTGAGGAGTGGGTAGAAACTGATGCAGTTGAGACATTGATTTATTTCCTTGATGCTGTTATGACTGACTTTATAACTAAAGTCAAAAATATTAAACACATGGAGGCGGCTTATAAATTTGCAGTAAACCAACGAGCCTTAGGATTAGGTGTGTTAGGATGGCATTCTTTTTTACAGAGTAAAATGCTTGCATTTGAATCTTTTGAAGCGAAGATGCTCAATGTAAAAATATTCTCCTTTATTAAACAACACGCAACCAAAGCAAGCCAAGAACTAGCTACTTTGTATGGAGAGCCCGAATTACTTAAAGGTTACGGCCTCCGCAATAGTACGTTAATAGCTATTGCCCCCACTACGTCCAGCTCATTTATATTAGGTCAGGTGTCTCAAGGTATTGAGCCGCTGAATAGTAATTATTTTGTGAAGGGGCTTGCAAAAGGAGACTTTACATTTAAAAATCCGTTTCTTAGAGAGCTGCTAAAAAAACACGACAAGAACGACGACGATACATGGGAAAGCATATTACATCGTGGAGGGTCCGTGCAACACTTGGCTTTTTTATCTACAGAAGAAAAAAATGTATTTAAAACTTTTGGAGAAATAAGTCAAAAAGAAATTGTTATTCAAGCGGCTCAACGCCAAAAATATATAGACCAAAGTCAATCTTTAAATATTATGATCCCTCCGGACGTAGATCCAAAAGAGGTTAGTGATTTAATGATTTTTGGTTGGGAGCAGGGTATAAAAACCTTTTATTATCAACGAAGCGCAAATTCTGCGCAAGAACTGAGTAGAAGTATTCTATCATGTAAGTCTTGCGAGGGCTAATAGCTAAAAAAAGGCGAGGAGATAATCCCCGCCTTTTTTTATTTTTTCACTAAACGCTCGAGGGCCATCTCGCCTTCGTAGTCTTTACGTATCGAAATAAGCTCTTCATCTAATCTAGAGATTTCGCTTTCGAGTTTATCTTTTTCAGAAGGAGGAGGCGCGAGTTCGAGCATCTTCATTCGCAGTCGAGTTATACGCTCTGATAGTGCCACAAATCTTCCAGGTATATCAGTACGAAAGGCCGCAGCAGTGAGGCAATCTTCTGGCAAACTCGGTAAATCAACACTCCAGGAAGGATGGTGCACGAGTATGCATTGATCGATAGGATTATTGACAAATCCACGACGACAAGCTGCCCTGAGACCAAAAGTATGAATTTCTATATTATCCCAGACTACAAACCAACTTAACTCAGAACGTGCCACCCACTGAGCAGTAAGCAAAACGTGTTTGTCATTTATTTTTTCTTCGATGTATCTTTTTCGGGGGCATACATCACGAAGAGTGATAGGTAAGGCGGTGTATCCCTCATCTCTAAGAAGACTAATCAATTCTTCTGCGCTGGTGCCTTTGAAGAAATCAATACCATTCTTAATGCACTTTTTTATTAAATATGTAGGGGATAAACCCGTCAGTGTAAAGATCGCAGCTAGCCCACAACCCATACCTGAAAATATTGGGGTTTCCCTTTTTGTAATTAAATAAGGACGAAAAGTGGACGCTTCATACTTTTGAAAGTTAATTGGATCTTGCTCATAATTTCCAACCAAAAAACTGTTTATTCGAGGTGAGGTGGACATAACTAAAAAAAGAAGAAGAAGCCGTGCACCCATAGGAAGATCCTACAGGTGCACGGCGTGGTGGGTTCTTAATCGAACTGGCCAGAGAGGCCGCTGGTGCTTGTAGGCTTTGGAGCAGCTTCCGCGGGGGGAGCAGCTTCAGCGGGTGCAGCGGTTTCAGGAGCAGCTTCTGCCGCAGCAGGAGCTGCATCAGCATCGGCATTAGGTGATGGAACCGGAGATGCCGGAGGGGGATCGTTTTGGGGTGCGCCCATATTATTTATTAGTGGTTATTTAGGTTTGTTGGCTGGGGATTGTTAATCCCCGTACATAGTATTATACCATTTTTCCTTGTTAAACAGTAAGACCAAGATCGTCACGCAACACTTGAATTGCGTCAGTAACTCGATCAATCGGAGTCGACTCAGTAAGCCTTGCCAGATCTTCATGTTTAATACTTTGAGTTGCAAGCAACAGTAGATCTTCCTTTGCAATTTGCGGTTTATCTTCGTTATGCAGATGGGCCGACATCAAAGCCTCAAGGACAATCTTATTTATAAATGCTGGAGCGCGCCCAGCCAGCTTTGCACAGACCTCTGGATCATTAGCCACTTCATCCGAAATATATTCTTTACCAAAGTACTTAATGAATCGTCCAACCGTTGACGAATCGGGGTAATCCATGCAAACCAACGTATCAATACGGCCAGCACGCATCATGGCCGAGGAGATGGCCTTGACATTATTTGTAGTGAGGACGACCAAGACATCAAAAGAATCTTTAGATTTAACACCATCCAAAGTGTTCAGAATGTTATTAACTCCATGAGAGCGTTCTTGCCCATCAAACAAAGCATCAATATCCTCAACAAACAACACCGTCGGTCCATACTTTCTGGCAAGCTCAAGCGCCTGTGCAAAATACACTGGAGTCTTTAAGTTGATGAATGTGATTCCGTTTTCAATCGCCAAACGCTGAATGACTGCGGCAGACTGAGTTTTGCCGACCCCAAACGGACCTGACAACAAAGCACCATGCTTAAAGGACATACCCAGGCGTTCAATCAATGCGCGATTTTCCAATCGGCTAAAGATATTAAGCTTATACATCATCGCGGCATCTGCATTGAGAATAAGATCTTCTTTTTTCAGTCTCGATGGTGTACAGAACACAGGAGACATTGTTGTCGGATTATATCCGTTAGTATTGGATAAATACGACAGATCCAAGTCAATAGCTTTGCCTTTATAGATAGACTTAGTAGCAAGGGCAACCGCCGCCTCATCCATGATTTCATTAACGACATCAACGAACTTTTGCTTAACTAACCCAGTGATAGCAATACCATCACCAGTGTCTGTCAGTGAAGGCTGAATATAACCCTTTTCCCAAGAAGGAGGAGAAATTTTACCGTAAGGCACAGAGGTATTCTCTCCTACCCCGATAGGCAGATTCACCATCATCGGCGGAACTGGACCAAAGAAAGTCTGAGTATCTTGAAGCGAGGAGAAACCATAACGTATTTTAATAGCTCCCCACATAGCAATCAGACAGTCAGCAGGAATGCCTTCCAGCATACGGAAGATTTTAACTTCTTTGTTTTCAGAGGCTTCCATTTCCTGAAGAACACGAGCACCAGTACCATAAGTCATTCCAGGAGGAAGGATAATCTTTTCCAACTTTGGATATTCGTCTTTTGAAGCTTTCACGACTTCGATACTTTTTCTTAGAGTTTGAAACTCATCATCGGAAACTTTACCGTCTACCACGGCCTTGATGGCGGCGGCTAATTTAGGATCGATAGCTGGGAGTGCTGAGGTGCTGGACATGGAGGGATGTAGTGTAGTATTGACTGTTGCTTTTAGCTAAAAGAGAAAGACGCATGCGTCTTTCTCCCACAAGTTTACTCAAGCCCTTTTAAAGACTTGAGCTACTCATTTCGTTTACCTTGAAAAAGGGAACGCATTGACACGACGAACAGGTAAACCTGTAGCAATATATTATACCATCTTTTTACAAAGATTTAATATTTCATCTTCCATACCTGGAAACTTCAAACACAACTTATCGTAACTAATAGGTCTAGCCTTAACCGACTCGCGGAGTCGCCGTTTGTTATTTATATTCCAAGCACTGCACTCAAGGATTAATTTAAGAATTTTTTTTCGTTGAGTTACCAATTGAGTTTCAAACTCCATTGGTTTACGATTTGCTTTTGTTTGATTGCACTTGAAGCATAGAGGCTGTAGGTTTGTTTTACAACGAGATCCATTTGCTGATAGTGGAATGACGTGGTCGGCCGTCATCAACAGTGGGTCAGATGAATCTGCTGTAAACCATCCAATCGTCGCCTTTGTATATTTATCTTCCCATACCCCGGCATTAACAGCAATTACACCACAGGAATAACAAATATTCCCATGAGTAAAAATAACTTGAGAATTTGATGTTGATGTAGAGTACCTACCGATTAAGCTTAAAAGCTCAAGATTCGGTCTTCTAGTAATAATGGTATAAGAGCTATTTAGTAATATACTGGCTGAGAATCTATTACTAAAAACACGATGCATTTTTCGGGTATGTTTATTCATTTCAGTATATAAGGTTTAATAACTTATTATACCATTGCTTGCGTTTATATTTTCTTGTGTTACAGTTAGTAATGAAGAAACCTAAAAAATCGATAAAAAAAGATAAAAAGGTATTTACGGCTATATCCGGTACTCAATGGTTAAATATTGTTAACTCCTTTGGCGAAGATGGTTTGACAGCTAAAAAAACAACATATTATAAATTTAACGACGGAAGAATGGCCATCGTTTTAAAAAATAATTGGAAGACATTAATTAGTGAAATAGTGGATTCCGAAGATGAATTAGATAAAGAAGAAGCAAGACTAACCCAAGCTTACAACTCTTTAGTCACAACTGATAATTCTCATCTCAATAATTTTCTTGATTTGGGTAAGCTATTAAAGCAACAAATATGAAAGAATCAGAATTTTATGGTTGGGCCTTACCTCAACTTATCAATAGTAATATAACGGTTAAATTCTTAAATAAGCCAAAGCATTTAAACTGCGGAGGCTGGTTTGCAGAAGATAAAAAAGAATTAGTTGTGTGTACTAAGCATGAAGATGCGTTTAGTATATTTATACATGAGTTCTGTCATTTCTTGCAGTTTAGGGATGATCCTCAGGCTTGGTCCTTATGTACAGGAACTGATACTTTTTTCGCTTGGCTGCAGGGTAAAGATTTTTCAAAAGAAGAGGTGGCTGAAGCTACTCATCAAGCCCAAGCGTTAGAACACGATTGCGAAACAAAAGCTCTAAAATTGATAAAACAATTAAATATCGATATTGATGTTGGGAAATACACACAGAAAGCAAACGCATATCTCTTTTCCTATTTAATAACAAAAAAATTAAGGTTATGGCCAAATACAAAGAACAGCATATATGAATCTGAGATATCCGAATATTTTGATCCTAAGCTTGTATCTCTAGAACAACTAAAGTATTTAAAAAATATACCAAGACCAGCTGTAACCGCATGGAAAGCTAAATGTTATAATCTTGACTCGGTGTTAAAAAAAGTTTAATATAAATTTTATGATTAATGAATATGGGTTTGATCCTGACGAATTTGAAGATATTGACCAAGAACAGTTTCCTAAATATTATGATTTAGAAAAGGTGCTTGAAGAACAAATACGTCCATACTTAACGACAATTATCAATATATGTAATGAGCACGAAATACCAATGGTGGCATCGTTTCAGTACAAAAATAGCCCAGATAAAATAAAACTATGCACTAGTGTAGTAAACCCTCCAGATAGAGCCGACCAAAGAATTGTAAATGCAATTAATGAATTACTGAATAAATAATATGGAAGAAACAACAGAAAATACCACAACTGCCTTAACTGAGTTATGCACCGCCCCCAATTGTTCTTGCACGGAAGCATGTGAACCGGAGCCTCAGAATAAAAAAAATAAAAAATCAAACAAACCAAAACTTGCGGACGAGTACGCTAATTTGTTAGATTGCGCAAAAGATATTCTGGCGCACTATATATCTAGACACAGCACCATCGCAAATCCGCGAATGCAACGACTACATGACATTCTAGCACAAATAAATCAAGCTAATAGTTAAAATAAAAAATCCCCAATTAAGGGGATTTTTTATTAGTAGCCTGTTGCACAAGAGCATCAATTTCTTGATTGCCTTTGTTATCTGCGTGTCCTTTGACCCAGCGCAAATCAAAATTAAGTCCTAAAGAGGCATTTTTTATGTCTATCCAGATTTCTTTATTTTTAACTGCTTTGTTGGCTGCTGTTTTCCAGCCTCGAGTTAACCAGTCGTTGTACCAAAGATTAAATCCGTTAACAACGTACTGAGAGTCGCAGAAAATAACTACTTTTTCTGTTAATTGGGCTTCTCGTATTAAAGTAAAAGCTAGGAGCAACCCCTTTAGCTCCATAATGTTATTTGTGGTATTACTTTCTTTACGAATAACAGAAAAATCTTCTTTGCCTTCTTCTTTTAAAACTAAACCATAACTGCCTGTATTGCTTACGCTTCTATAAGAACCATCAATATATATTTCAATTGCCATCTATATAATTTTCCATTTCTTCCTTTAACTTACGGTTCATCACATGGTTAAAATATAAATTCCCTTTTCTCTGAGGTATGTTCATTTTTTTAACTTCTTTTCCAAGAAGTTTATTCTTCACCGCTCCATTCATGTGGCTTATTACCAAATCTGCATCTTTAGGTAAATGACTAGTTTTATTATTGTCTAACTTTGCGCTATATCCCTTCGAACGCAAAAGATCAACTATTTCGTTATAAAACTTATCTTGATAAAATTCTTCTCTTATTCCGCGATGACGGATAACTGTTGCTGTTGGGTGCCTCAGCTTTTGCACTACTTGAGGTGCTTGTTTTCTGGCTGTGTGTAGTGCTTCTTTTGTTAGTGAACCTAGTAGTAACATACTTAGAGTATACTAAAAAATTAGTTAAACGAAAAGCTATTTTTTCTTTGTAGCCTTTGTATTTACCTTTTCTTTCGGTTTCAATTCTTCAGGCAGTTCTACATCTACCCCAAGAGATTGAAGTTGCCTAACTGCCAGTTGAGCCTTTCGTAGCGTTTCTGCTTTCCGGCGGGCTTTTGCTGCAATTGCAGCTTTCTTAGCTTTTATTACTGACTGTATGGCCTGCCGTTTGAGCTCCGGGGTCATTACTGGAAGTATTTGGAAGGATACATGTAATCGAGAAATGTTACCAATTCTTTCTTTTTGGTATTGCTTCGTTGTTCGAAATTTTTCGATGATTTCTATTACTCTTAACCCAATTTGTTCTGGTGTGGCGTCTGCGAAAGATAAAGGGTGGTCATTAAAGTAATCGTCAGCATATCCAGTATTAGTATCTATATGATAGTTTTTTGGTAGGCTATACTTGGCTAGTTCATCCGGATTGAGTAGTAAGTCTGTATTATAATTAGCAGGTAATGTTTCTGGATCAATTAAGTTGGTTGTTTCGGTAGCGTCACTCATTTTTTAATTTTTTTAGATTTTTTAAGTTCTGTTCCATCCAAAGTAAAGCCAGCCGCTGCAAGTTGGGCTAGTGCGGCGTTTTTCTTTTTTTCTCTTTCGATGCGTGCCCTTTTTTTAGCCGCTACGTTTCTGCGGATACGGAGGGTCAGCTCTTCATTTGTTTCTTGATAAGTTACTTCTCCAGAAAAAGCAATAGCGGATATCGAAGCTATTCTGCCATGTTCAGGCATCTGCTTATTAACCTTTAAATTTAAAAGCAACCTGTCAAAAAGTTGGTTAAACAACTGCGGCACGCCATCCACAGTGTTTAATTTAAACCCATTAATTTCTTGCTCTAGTAAACCAGTTAAAGTTGTTTCTTTTAGTTTTGCAATTTCTTCCGGTGTGTAGCCGTCTACCACCATATCCTCTTCATCATAGAGATCGTCGTCGTCTGTTCGAGCGGTGAATCCGCGAGTAGTAATTAGTCTTTTAAATTTTGCAAGTTCTTCTGGGTTTTCAAGTTTGTCTAAGTCGTAGTCTTCAGATAAATCTTTTACGTCTATCTCTGAGTTGGATGTGTCGTGCATGTTATAAGGGTTTAAAAGGTTTGTCTAATAGTAAGCCGGAGAAATACATAATTTTGCAGTAAATCTCTGAATTTACTTTATAATCAAATTTTTCTGCGGCTCCGACATCAATCCATTGTTGAAGAGAAGTGCCGAATTCTGAGGCTCTAGCAGCCCAGTCACACACCGCTTCGCATAAATATAGTTGCGGCATTTGGTCTATAGTCCCCCAATATTCTGGGTGATGAGGGTTTGTTATGTTGTGGTGGTGTATCGCTAGTTTCATTAAAGTAGGATCACCAGATGCGTCAGTTAAATGTTCCCACTCAATACCATAAAACTTAGAGTTATCATGAATAAACCCATTCGCTATTAGCATTCGACCTATTGGATTTTTTAATCCAATCAATCTTTCGCCTAGCAATAAGCAGTTATTTCTTACATGATCTATATGTCGTACTAGATTATCTATCTTAGTTTGTTCGGGGTTATTCATAATTAAAAAGGAGGAGACGCAGTCGTCTCCTCCTTTCATCAGTTTGCTGCTTCTGCAGCCGATCTCAAAAACAAAGAAACCTCAGAGTAGGCCACTTCGTCGTTAAATTTCGCAAGGTTGGCATAGTCTGTTCGACTATCGTTTTGGATTGTACCGTCTGGTTTTTTGACTGGTGGTTTGAACAAATGAGGCATAAATGTCGGAGCATTTAGCTGTAGATGAGCTTCCAGTTTTCCTTTGACTTTCTGTGAGGTCTTCCCGTCGAACAAATGTCCTATTGCTCCCAGGATATCAAATTTTTTTGCTATATTAGAGTTTAAGGTCAACACACCATTGCTGTCTTTATGCCATGCCCCTCTGCACCAATTTCCTGGTTGAAGAAAAGCTTCCAATTGTAGTATGTGGGTTCTCATGCTTTTGCGCGATAGTAGTCTGACTTCACCATGTCACGTTCGGCCGCGAACTCGTAAACTTCTCGATATAGTTTTTTTGCGTAGCCGGTGGCGGAAGGGGTTATATGCCCCCGAGCTTCAAGTTCCAAGATAATATGACTCATTTTTGGAGCAAGGTCTGTTAGTTGCAAGTCATCGACTTCTTCAAGAGATTGCTTGAGGGCGGCGTGTAGTAGGTGTAGCATGTCGTGGTTATAAAAAAGGTTAAACCTTTACTTATTATTATACCACGTTAGCTTTATTTATTATAATAAACATTCACGTATCCAAGAGCAATCATCTCGAATATTAAATTTATCCGTATGTCCCTATCATTTATATACTCTATTTGTACAGGTATAGGTTCTTCCTTTTCTAGATTATCCGGATGTACCTTAATTACAACGTCTTTATTTAAAAGGCTATTAAGTAATTTAACTAGTTTATCCTTTTTATCTTCAATAATTTGAAGGTTATATTGTAACTCCAATCGTTTATTAATTTTCTGACCAAAACCAAGATAAATTTCAGCTAAAAACGTCATATCCGGATTTAGCTCTAAAATTTTTGCCGAGTATTCTTTCATATTTTAAAAGTATAAACTGGAAGTTCAAAAAGTCAAATAGTTAAAAAAAGGGACCTGCCAAAGCAGACCCCTTTTTAATAACCTATAGATGCATTGCTAATCGTGTTCTACATTCTTGGAATGTGTACCTTCTAAGCAAAACATCGTTTTTAAACACTGGAATAAGCTCACCAGTTCGCTCCATCTCCTTAGACACTTCTTGTTGAAGAGAGTAATCTTTAGTCACAGGATCAAACGATACATGCAACAAACCTTTAGCAGATTTCTTTAAAGCTTTGCCTCCATCTGTGATTGGATCTTTAAACAAATTAGTAGGTATCCCTTTAACTTCTGCGGCTGTGGCCTTCATTGCAAAACCATATGTATCCCTTGTGGTGTAGCGGAAGCTAAAGCTGCCGATTCCGAAGACGACCGTATCTGTAGTAAATCCTTTTTCGCAAAGCCGACGACAAATGTTATCGGCCACAATCGTAGTGATCGAATCTCCGTAAATTGCTCCTATATGTGGATCTAGTGACTTATGTCCTGTGCTTGTCGGTGGGCCTGGGAATATTTCCCAAAGCAACTCAACCACTCCTTTAAACTCTGGGGAGCCAGGGACAGCGTTTGGGTTACCGCAAAGAATATCTGCTGGGTCTCCGCTATCAGGGCGAATTACTAATTTTCCAGGTAAGCCAGCTTCATTGGGTGGAGTGTTAAGAATTATATCCTTTAACTGCGGAAGATATTCAGTGATTACCCTCCAAAGATTAAAAGTATCACTTACAATCGCACGAGGACCTTTAGGATATACTTCAGTTATTAATCTCTTAATTGTTGCAAATTCTCCCGCAGGCCCACCAAAACACATCACAGAATGCTCAGTGGCTGGAATAGACCCACCTACAAAATTGTTTAAAGAATCCGCATCATAGTATTGATCTATCCACTCTAATCCTCCGATAGTGTCTGTTCCTGAAAAGCTCAATAGGTGCCCAGCGTCAGACGCACAGGCGCTAAATAACCCACTCATTCCCCGCATCCCAAAGTCGTGACCTTGAAGCGGAATAAAGCCCTTATTAGCGCCTGTTTTATCGGCCCATTTTGTAAGAATCTGTTTAAACATTAATGAGGTTGTTGCAGAGGTGCACGGCTCCCAAATCATGTTACTTAAACACGTTTCCCAAGAATTAACCAGCCATGCAAAATCCTCATGAGTGGATTGTACAGTCATACAAGGTACTCCCATGTTGACTAACGAGCCTTCTGGTAAGGTCTTAATCAAGAGAGGGTTATACCCCAAATCCCATAAGTCAGCTACAGCATCGATAGCTTTTAATCCTTTCCAATAAAATGATTCCATTCTTTTTCGGTATGGTGCAATGGCTTTATCCTTCTTGAGGGTAAAGAAGAATTCTTGCATGTCGCTGAGGAGTATATCTATAATCCAGGCCTGAGCACCGAACCATACCACTTTGTTCATACCCGCAACTCTGGACTTACGAGGAGTGAGGTTACTGTATAAGAAAGATAAGCCTTCTGGATATTGAGATAAATGATCTCCTTTATAGGAATCAATAAATAGTAATGGAGAGGATAGTTTAAACATTAGGAGCAACTAGATAGAGTTGTGTGAAGGAGTGTGTATCGGGAAGATCACGGCAACTGTTTGTGCAGTATATCTCATCAATACCTTCAAGCGAGGTGCCTTTATTGAAAATGCCGTGAGTGACGAACAACTTGATTTTCTTTGGGTTGTATTTTCTTAATTCTTTTGCCAGCTCTAAAAAGGTCATCCCTCCAACACAGATGTCGTCGGTTATTAATACTGTTTTGTCCGTGATTTTTTCACCTTCTTCTTTAGGTAAGTTAACTCCTTCAATTTTTCCAGTTAATACATTTCTTCGTTTAAAACTAATAATATACGGAATCTTCAAAGCTAAAGAATAACCTAAGGTCTTTTTTATTGCACCTTCGTCAGGTGCTACAAGAAAATCAACCTGTCCATCCGCAGTCGTTGCGGCACGACGAATATACTTTATATTTGATAATGCTCTCAAGCCACCTATCATATTATCATTTGTTACCGTACTATGTGGATCAACACAAAATACGTTTTTAAGCTTAAAAGTATTTATAATCTTTGCAAAAACAGATAAGGCAAAGCTTTCTGAATATTCTGCTGGCGTATCCATTAAAGAATCTGTCATTACACGGTCTTGTTGCATATAAGGAATATATGGAACGAAAGCACTAATATTTTCAAACCCCTTTCTTTTGAGAATATCTACTGTTTGCCCAAGCTCGATAATTTTTTCTGCATTAACAAGTCTTGTTGCAATCAATATAGGAGTATCTCTATTCGTATAATCTGTCGATAGTACATTGACGTTTGGTACTCTAGTCTGCACCTCTCCACCAGGAAAGGTGAAGGACTGTGGCATCTTTACAGAAGTGCCATTATATGACATTTTAAAATTATTGTCAGGATAGATGATTATGCTCATAGCTTATGATCCAAGTAGGTCATCAACTTCTCCTGTGATTCCTCTTGATTTTTTTGGTAGGTTAACTGGCGTGATTTTTCCAAACATATCTGATCCTTCTCCAGGATTCAAGTTCTGAGATTGATTATCTTTTGGACCAATAAATATAGGTTTGAAGTCCATACCAGGAGGCAGCACACCTTTAATTGCCTCCATAATATTCATGATATCTTTTGGTATATTTTTTAAACCTTGCGGGTTATTCGGTTTAGTAGGATTTCCTAACCCAGCTAACAAAGAATCAATTAGATTAGTAGCGGAAGCGTCTTTATTGTTATTGTCATTTCCACTTTCTTCCATAGCAATTTTATCGACTGTTGTAAAGATTTCGCTTATTGACATATTCGACTCTCGCTGTTCATCAAGAAGATCAATAAGTCCTGGCTCGCCGCTATAATTTTTTGATACTTCTTCCATTATAGCCTCGGTCATGGCTTCTGTTAATTTTTCCTGAGAAACTCCTTCTTTAAGTTTTTCATTTTTAATTTTTGTAGTTGTGCCTTTCAACAGAAGCATCCCTAAAGCGATATTCCCCATAGAGTCAGATAAATTAAACTGAGACTCTCGATTACGCAACATCTGATGTATTTCTTCCATCGTGAACTTTACTTTTAAGGTTTCTGTTATTCGACGTCTAGCGCGGTCGAATACTCCAAATTCTTTTGGTGGTGAAGCTGACGGATTGGTTTCTTTAATGATAAGAAGTAGTACGGATAGAGCAATTAGTTCATCGATCAATTCATATTTTGTGTATTCGAGCGTTGCAACTTCCTCAGAAGAATAATTTGAATCTGGGTTCATAGTAGTGTTAAATGACCTGTTATTTTATTTATATCTTGAGCCTTTCCTGGTCCGATGGCACAAGTCGTTTTAGTTGGTATGTTGTTAAACTCTGTTTTTCCCGCATCAGTTATTAGACATGTAAGTAATCCATTTTTTTTAGCTGCTTCATGTAAATTAACTAATTCTTCTTCTGAGTTACAACCTACTACTATTTTTGTAAACGGTCCTTGTAGCCAACTATACATCTCAGCCGGTATGCTACCTCCTAAATAATAACCGGTTCCTTTTTTTTCTTTAGGCCTGTCATGCAATAAATTAACAACAACACCCAATGAAGCATGTGCTACTTGTGCGGCAATCTTACCTTTACGCATATTCAAATCTTTACGTACAACTATTACTTGTTTTATCTCTTCGCTCATAGATTGTATTTTAATATTTTGTCTTTCTTTTTATTGTACGCACTATCCTTAGTATGGGTATTATCATAAATTTCAGATAGCTAAAAAAGGGGGAAAGAATTACTTCCTTCCCCCCCCGTATTTTACTGCCTGTGCAGAGCAGTTATTGTTATAGCTTAAACGTACGGATTTGTGGGTTCCACAATCTGCAGGTGTTGTGCCTCTTCTTCTGACTGCTCGTCCGCTTGTGCTTTTGGTTGATGATGTGGCCGGTAGGACCTGGCTCCGCCTTCGTTCCAATGCAGGTTATATGCGTGAACAGACCCTCCGAAGAAGAATCCTTGTCGCGATAGGGCGGCACCCACGACAACCCGAATGAGAATTCGAGCACGCGAGTTGAAGGTCAAGCCAAGCCTACCTTCACTCAACACAATTTCTTCTTGACGAGGATCTGAGTTGATTTGCAGCACGCGAGGGGTAGTCGTTAGCTCCAAAGCTCCCACCCCAAGAGAAGACCACCAACGTTCAGAACGGCCCGGTGTACCATCGATATTCTTAACATTCGTTACTTGGTATTCTTTAAAATTGAGCGGTCTGCCGGGTCGAAGTTGGAGATTTTCCAGAGGAATGTCATTGGTATCAAATGGAAGTTTGATCCCAAAACGCTTGGCAAATTCGGCAACTTCGGCGGCTTTCTTTTTGTTTGCTTCGTATTCTGTAGCCGGAATCACCGACACAGGGATAATGCTTGATGCGTTTGCTGAGACTTGGCGTTCAAGGAATTCTGATACCCATGGATGTTCGGCGCGAATATCACGCCAAACAGTAAGGAAATTTTCTTCGTGTAGCTTGTAAACCATCGGAGGTTCCGACGGACCTTGAGGATAAACCAAGAATGACAAGCCTTCGTACTCTTGATTCCAGTCGTAGCGGATTGTTAGGTCTCCGATTTCTTGGGTTGTGGCCATTTCTCCTGGAAGACCATTCCCAGCTAAAAATGGGACCGGACAAAGCGACCACTTTCCATTGATTTCTCGAAACGAAAGTTGTCGGAAGCCTTTGTGGGCCGACTGACACCGTCCGTTGTAGATCTTTGGGGTTTTGTTGGCACCCGGTCTCGGATGCAAGACACTGACATCTGCTGTTTCGATTGTAGTCTGGATAGTAGGGTTCATGTTGCAGGGGAGAGTACAAGGATAATTCTCGTACAATATATTATACCTTTAAATACCTCTGTATTTTAGATAGCTAAAAAAAAGCAGACTGGAGGGTCTGCTTTTAGTTCTTTTAATGTAGCAAGTAATTAACTATTTTTGCCCCAATGGAGACAGAGGTTGCTGGTTGCTCGTTTGCCGCGCACCTGGCTTTTACCACAGCTTCATGTAAAGCGTGAAGTTTTGCGAGCAGGTCTGCTTTTTCACGCGCACTAAGGAGCCCTGAATATTTTGTAACTTCGATTGCCGCAATGTTGTCGTCTTTTGTGACTTCCTTCACTTGCGCAGGATGGTGTTGTGTGGCTTCGTACAGCACAACTGGGATTGTTTTCCTTTCAGTCTTCAATGTACGATCGATCTGTTCAGCTTGAACGATATGCTCTCCTCGGTCAGGAGCACCAATCCAATTAATCCCTAGAGGCAAGGTTGGAGTCGCCAGAAGCAATTTTTTCCAATCCGCGCATTGTTTTTCAATTTGAAGTAACGTAACTGCAGGTAGTTTACCGAGATCGAGGCAGGGAGATCAATTTCTCCAAGAGCTTGGGCGTTCGCCTGGTCAATTGTGGCTTCAACGTCCAGAGAAGAAGCAATAGCGTCAAAAGTAAATTTGAGGCGTCGCAGCTAAAAAATTACCTTGAACTTTATGTTGAACTTACGGTGGTGCAAAAGAAAAGAGTTAACTCTTCTATGCAAATTATTATACCCCAAAATGCGTTATTTTTTACATTTACACTTTTTAATAACTGCTGGTGCTCTTGTGATATTAATCCATGGTTTTATTGGAGTAAGAGATACAAGTTGAACAGAACCAAAAGAATTAGCAAACATAATCAACCTGGCCCCACTTATTGGATTTTCTACTTGATCTTTTATTTGTAGCTCTTCAACAATCAAATTAAATTTTTCATTTGCCCTTTTCTTCCCCAGTACATCGTTAGGATAGCAAGCAGAACCTATTTGTCCTTCTAGTGTAAAGGTAACAACAATCATGGCACATGATACATCATTTTATTTTCTGCAAGAATATTTTTTGCGTCTTTAAATGTAAGGCATTTTTCACGATTACACGCAAGGAGAAAATTATCGCACATATCTTGCCCTGATGGATGCTTTCCAACTATCTCAAGTACTTTAGCACCGCCTTCGGCATATAGTGTTTGCCAACCCGCACTACTCACGTCTAATTTTAGAAATTCAGCATACTGCATTAGTATACAGCCTACCGTGTATACTTCGCTTTTAAAGCTTTGCCCCATGATGATTTCTTTATCGTCAGGTTGTTCTCTTACCCAATTAAAAAACTCTTCTGCTTTTAGTTCGGACATAATAATATGTGATTAGGTTAAAGAATAGGGGCACCGCTACCCCTATTCTTAATTTTTTTACCCTTACGGGTTATTTGTCGTTCCGAAGAAAAACTTGTTTTTTCTTCTTAAGTTGTTTATCCGACAGCGGTGCGGCGTATTTTGGTTTTTTCGCTGGGGCTTCGGGAGGTGGAGCATACTTTTGCCACACAGAGGGAGTTGCGCCTCGATTTTGATCTGTGCGGGGTTTGTCTGCGGACAAGACCAATATCCTACGCCCTCCTGGTTGGGTGATCGATTTTGGTTGAATTTTCCACCCTGTTGGAATGCTGTCAAGAAAGGCAGCGATGGCGTGATGGATTGGTTTTTTTTTTAACAGGTACGGGTGTTGTGGGTGTAGGCATGTGGAATGAGCTTTTTGCTCAAAATACTATACCACAATATAGCTAAAAAAATAAGAGGCCGGGAATACCCCTTATTTTTTATTGAGTGAGTGCGAGCAATTGCTCGAACTCAAACTGGGTTGCTCCTGGCAGCGCGAAACGCGCTGGAGTGACAACAGGCAGGACTGCCACTTTGTTACCTACCGCTTTGAGATAAGCGACGATCTTATTGCCAGCGCGGACTTCGTGTGTGGACACAAGCATTCCAAATGAGGAAGCCAATGTAAACTGCGCATTGGTGAGTACGTGCTCTGCAACGAGCCTTCTTAAGGACTTTTTGGCCGGGAGAATTTCAATTCCCTCGGGTGGATGTAGTATTTTCATAAGCTGTAGAAGTTTATTCTACATAGTATTATACCGCAAAACACCCGCATTATTTAACGATGCCGAATTGCCCAAGATTTACAATGTTAAATCCTCCTACCTCTTTGTCAAACTCAAGAGTATTCCCACATACTATTTCAACATGGGTGACCAGTTTAGTCTTTAATAATTTTTGCTCGATCTTTTCGACATAATTCTCATCGCCCTCACCATCGGAATCCCCCAAAACAACAAATGCTGTGGGCGGGGAAGCAAGGTAATAAAGCAATCCGTAATCCCCGCAATGTTCTACGTCGTTCAGAGCGTCAAGCAGTATCCTTTCGATGTCGCTTCCTGTCCGCGCCTCTTCTGCGTCAAGTAACAATTGAGTGACATACTTATTTTGGATGCTATCAAATAGTACTGTAACTAACCTATGAGTTGCAGTGCTTTTAAATACGCGTAAAGTATACTGTAAAAAAGATGTCTTTGTTCTTCTTGCCCAATTGCTTCGCAGTTCTTCGCCAGGCAAAAGAACTAAGTTATTAAGTAGATGTGTAAGTGCGGCGGTCGAGTCGTTGGTCATAATTAGTCTTTCAACTAATTATTATACCTTTTAAGTTAGCTTTTTTACAATAAACTTAAGAATAGGAGATCTAACTATTTCGTGCTCGGTGAATTTTGCGGTGTGTATTCCGACATTCTGGCTTTCTTCGTCGTTAAACCGATGCCAAACATGCATAAACCCAGAATGACTACCAATGTCTCGTTGAAAAGTATCTCCAATCACTACATATTTTGAATATTGTCCAAATCGAGTCAAAATAGTAATTAATTCTTCTTTTGTAAGATTCTGAGCCTCATCTACAATCACAAACGAATTATGAAAGGTCAAACCACGTACAAAATTAACAGGAATACATTTAATCGCCTCACGTTCAAACAATCTTGTTGATGCGGCTGCTGGGATGAGCTCGTTTAGCTTCTCGAGAAGAGGCATAGACCAAGGTTTAAACTTTTCGTCAATCTCCCCAGGCAAAGCTCCTATACTCTTACTTGCAGACTCTACTATACTACGAATATAGATTATTTGATCGACTTTCTTCTCTTTTAATAGTGTTAGCCCTGCTTTTGCTGCTAGAAAGGTTTTGGCGCTACCTGCAGGACCATCCACCAGCAACATCTTGGTTTTATCGTGTAAACACAGGTTATAAAATGTCTCATGTACCGGATTTAGAATAAATTTTTGCTTAATCACAAAAGTATCTGTATTTTGTGATATACTTTTAATTATCTCGTGAGCTTCTTCGTTTTCCTCTTGTGGAACTCTTTTATCTCTGCGTTTAGACATATTATGTATATTAATTTTTACCTACTCCACAAGTTTAACGGTAAATAGGGTATAAGTCAATTCATAGCTAAAAAAAGAGCAGCACCCGAAGGTACTACTCTTTTTTTCACTTTACCATTGCTTTTTTTAGCTCTGGCAGAGAATAATACACGCTATATGCGATGAACCAGCTTTCAAGCCCAATGAACACCGTGGATTGCAAGACAACAATACAGAGTTGTGTATTGTCGTACAGATGAATATTCTCGAGGGTCTCTTTGAGTGTGAAACCTACGAGAAGCGACACGGCAAGCATGGATACCCAAACCAGACAATAAAGCCAGTTATAGATGATGCGACCGAGGATTTTTTTCACGAACTGACGGAGGGTAGGGTTAATTCTCATACTTTTTAATATACCTCATTACTTGAAAGTTTATTACGGGGGGTCATCCTTATAAACTCGAGGAGCTATCTTATGATCGTCTTTGAAGATGTTTTCCAGATAAGTTAAGTCTGTATGTAACCATCCTCTTATATAATCTATAGTTATCTCTTCTCCTGCAGTTGTTCGATTAATTTCGATACATTTCTTAAGTGAATGTAAACTGTCGACTATAGTTTTGTGCCTTTGTGTTATTGATTTATTAAGGACATTAGCCATGCGGGTTTGTTAAGTTTTGGGCTTGCGTTAACCTGAGCTATGACAGCATCGCGGTCACCGTGTACTGGAATAAAATCGACTCTGAAGCTGTTCTGTTTACCTGCATGGTGTATGGAGTTATTAATAAACTTTAATATTTTTCTTTGGGTTTCCTCCTCATCTCCTTCCCCAGTAGCACGCATAATGGTGTGTAATGCTTCACCACCCTGAAATGCCAACGGGGTGTCTGGGCTTAATTTAATAATCGTTAACATATCAGATACCCATCCTTGTGTCGGCGGTGAATAAGTTGGTTTACTTAAAAATATAATTAAGCCTCCTCTCTTTGTAAATGAATAATATACTCCAGAATAATATTGATCTTCTTTTAGTTTAAACATTCTAGGGTAGTTTATAGTGTGTTTTCCAGGGGCCGTTTTGTTTGGTAAATTTGTGAATAATCTAGATGTAATGTAGGAACCGGCACCCACCGACCACCATCAAAAACTTCAATAGAATGATCGTTCTTAGGTAAAGCCTCGAGATTTTCATATTCTTCAATTTCTACAATTCTGTACCCTGAGATTCTAGGAAAAAATAATGAGAGGTAAGCTTCTGCTTTTAACAGCTCATGACTTATATAAGTTAATGAACCGTTAATTGCGCTAGCTATTGGGCGGCCTTGAGGTTCTGAATCTCCAAAAGACATTGAAAAGTTTTGGGGTACATCACCCATAACCCATAACTTAGGGTAACGAAACTGTGCTAACCTTCTAACTCTTGCTTCTGCATGCTGGAGAGTAATTCTTGATTCTTCCAATACCTTTACTTTATATTTCACCTTTAACCATTCAGCCAGAGCTTCTTCATAACGATTTGCTTCGCATTGGTAACGATAAGTAATTTCAAATCTATCTGGATAATTCTCGAAGAACTTCAGCTTCCAATCGTTACCAACATCCAATACCCAAAAATAATCATCGTCTTTATTTGGTTTATAGGGCTCAAAATTGCTAGGATTGATAAACAAGCGAGCCAATAACCCAGCGAAGATTTCTCTATCTTTTGGGTTGGGAAATTGAGTCTTAGAATTTATAGAGAAAAGCATATAGTTGAGAGTGTGGATGTGTGTATATAAAAAAAGCTTGAGCAATAAGCTCAAGCTAAAAAAAAGCTAGTAGATTACTAGTATTGTATTATACCACGTTAACTAGTATTTTATTTATCCTCTAACTCCAACAATGCCACTTGGTGTTTTTATCTTAAAATCCATATTATTATAATCGTTTGGAGTTATTGAGTTTGTTGACGTAGTACTTGGCATCGAAGCTGCACCTAATAGCGAATTATTACCAGCGGGCATGTTACGGAGACGTTGTTGGTGGCGGAAGGCCATGTCATACTGATGATCAGCATGCTGTGCCATATCGGTTGCATGTTGCGTTTGGCCATATCTTGCAGTCTGATCATTCCACGCATTGTTATAATTCTGCCCTTCTGTTGATGAACGGACGGTCTGCATAGTAAAGGCCGGATTAATACCGTTAATTCGTTTATCCAACTCAGCCCCAGTCTGTTGAATGTTCTCTGTACCTGAAATATCTGCATCTAAGGATTTACTCACGTTTTGCCATGCTGTCATAGATTTTCTTGCAGCTTGTAACGCTGGAGAGGGATGAGCTTGTGTCCAATTTCGTAATCCAGAATCATCATTATTTTTAAGATAAAGTTCTTGTGCATACTCATATGTGCCTGGTTTTGATTTGAACCCATTATTTTCTAAAGGGTTTGGAGGCATTTGAGTAATAGGTTGAATCACCGGAGCTGGAGTATTTTGCGCAGCAGGTTCTTTACTGAGTTGTGGAAAGTTTTGACCTGCTGCACCGTTTAGTGCGGTACCTGGTAAAGGTTTTGAAATGTCTACTTCCATTTTTGGTGGAGGGGAGGGAGCAGGTAGTTCTAACGCCAATTTAAAAAGCTTAACTGCGTCTGTATAGCTGCTGCCTACGGCCTGCGCTTTAGCTAAAAATCCGCGTTCAAAGGCTTTTTTAATAGGAAGTTCTTTATTAATGTGTCCTCTACCCATAAAATGTTCTACAGACGAAGGTCGCATAGATGAGGCAATATTGTTCACCTTTTCAGGTCCTTTTGCTTTGCCTTTTTGTATGGCATGTACCCAGTTCATTAGTCTTTGTTGGTTTTGTGAAGTGGCTGGCATAATTTTCTTTTCAATTTTTGATGGAACCAATTTTTTAGGTATATGTATCTTAAATTTTGTAGGATTGTGCGTGATTCCTACAATACTTCCTTCGTCTGAGTCAATATAGAAGTCTTTTGGATTTCTTGCGAGCATGAGCGCAAGTATTTCATGCTTGTATTTATACTGTCTGTTGTCTGAGTGTTTTTTTGCCGCCAGTAGATTATCTAGCGCTCTTTCTTTTAAAAAAGATAGTTTATTCAACATAATCAAGTATCCAGCAAGCCATAGTTAACTTTTTATCGTGTATATACTCGTAAGGAATGTAGCAAGTGCCGTCAAGTCCCCACTCTTTTCCCCAAGAATTATTAACTAAGTATAATTTAGTTTTATTATTATGTCCAGCGATAATCATAGAGTGTTGATCTGAGGCCTTTTCCTTTTTATCCGGTAACTGTAGCACGTAATCCTGATTATTTAAGCTATAAAATTGTTTAAATACTGCACAACCAATAATAACAGGATAACCGTTAGACAAAGCCTTAATTATCTCTGTGTTATCTAGCTTATAGGCCTTATTAATACGAAAGTTCAAAGCATTGGTATAAGCCTCGGCGGTTGGCTTTATTTTCCAGCGGTCAATAGCATAAGGCCAATACTTTTCTAAAGGTATTCCTTGATATATTGCTGATAAAATAGTGGTAGGTATATGCGTGCCTGAATCCTGCCACTTAAGACCTCTTGAATTATAATATAAAAAGAGTTTAGATGAAGTAATCCATTTTCCATATCTTTTATGGTACAACCCCTCCATAACGTTAGCTACAACAAAAGCAGTACAACTATTTAAGTTACCTTGATCAGTATATTTTGGTAAATTCTTTGTTAAATCGCTTTTTGCATTTTCCTTAAACTGAGAATAATGCCGATGCTGAGCAAAAAGCAATTTAGTCTCTGTTTGAGACCCAATGTATCCAACTAAGGGAGGGGGCTCCACATATTTTGTGCTGGAGCATCCCAACAACAGGCAACAAAGTATTAATTTATTCATTTATATATCATAGCTAAAAAAAGGAAGTCTTTCGACCCCTTTTTTTCACTATAATTCTTTATCTTTTGGATCTAGGATTCTTAAGTACTTTTCCGGAATGTGCTCCTCGCTAACTAACCTTGATGCCTCGTGACAGGCATCAAGGAAATTAGAGTATATTCCAATTGATTCCCAGTATAGGTTATCAAACTTGGACTCCAGGTTGAACATCATGGGTTTTATAGGGATGTCTGTCATACAGATTTTGTCGTGGTGAATCTAAACTTGCGCTTTGGGGTCATAAATATGCTGAAATGTGTTTCGGGGGAGATTAAGACATAAAAGTCTTTATTTTCTACCACGACATACCGAATTGAACATATATATGGGAATATAGATTGATTGATTATACTTTTGAACAAAGTGGTATTGCTCTCTAGTACTTCTGGGCGAGTATGCACTTGTCGGACTTTTCCCCAGCTTGGATCTTTATAGTAATCCCTTACTGCAGGGAATAAACTGATTAGCAACGCCTTCCTTTCGTTTGGCTCTCTTGGAATAGATAAAACAAGCTTACTCCGTTTATGGTGTACAGTCGCGGAGAAGGAGGCAATGACACAAAATAAAACAATTAATGGGACTGTAAACATAGTAGGTTATCAAAAAAGATGTTTAGTATACGAACTTGTGCTCGGATTGTTTTTGCTGTAAGTACACTTTGCAAAACTGTAATATACTCGCTCCTAGAAATCCAATCATTTTGCTCTGCTTTTCTTAAGCGTAAAAGATTGGCCTCTATATTTCGGTTGTAAAGGTCTACGATTCTTTGATTTAAGTCATTTTCAATTTCTCGTTCGTGATAATGTGGCATATGAATTAATTTTTCCGAAGCACAGGACCAACCAAAGCTTCCAATTGTTCGTATTGTTCCTGTGACACAAGATAACGTTCGTTTCCGACAGAAGTACTGAACCTCCACATTGTCACGGGGTTTTCTTCTCGATGAGAGGTAATTCGCTCAAGATAATAAGTTTCTTCTCCGTTCCTCACAACAAAAGATTCATCAACTTCAATAAGTTTTGCTTCTTTGAGACTGGCAATTCTAGCATTAATATCGGCGATTGAAAGGGGCATAAGGTTATAAGGTTATGGTTATTATCTTTTCTTTTTCTGAGTATGTTAACTTGGATAGTGTGTTTATCGGGTACCAAACTGAATCTATTTCATAGTAGCCTATTTGAGTTATGTGGCTAGCTTTACTTTTTACCACGAATTAACGCGATGATAAGCACAGCCAGTAATCCTCCAAGTAAAGCAACTGTACCTCCACAGATTGCTTTGTGCTGGATTTCGGCTTGAAGTTCGGTTTTACTCTTTTGAGGTAATTGGATAGTATTGGATGTATTCATGGGTTTTTTGATGAGGTTTCGTCGTTTGGTGGAGGTGAGGTATTGTATACGCTAGTGACTGCGGGATGCAAACAGATAACGCCTTGAGCAATATCAATATTATGCAGCCGAACTAAAATGCCGTTGTGTGCAACAAGATACACTTCAAAATTGTCATTTATGTTTTGTAGAGTCTCGATTAGTTTTGTTTTATCCATAGGTTATTTAGCCTGTGTCGGAGGTTTCACATACTCGTGCTGGCATCTGTGGAGGCTACTGCCCAAAAAGAAGAAGACAATAAAAATAATAACGTTTGCTGTGATTGGAAAGGTATTATAGAAATTACGCATAGTAGTTGTTAGCCGCGTGGAGGTAGATTGCACCAAATTCTTAATCTGTTAATTTTAGAAGTTAACTTCTTCTTAAATGCTGAGGCTGAGTACTTATGTAAATAAAAATCACAAAGATCGAGAAATATAACAAATAAAGCAGCTATTACAACGAGCCAACTAAGCCAAACGCTACCTAAACCGAATCGATTCCAATAATGCACAATAGTTTTATTTGCAGCTTTAATACTGGGTAATGCAGCAGCCACACCCAACAAATATATAATAAGAAAAGAAGCATAATAATTAGTCGTGAAGTTTGAAGAAGTTGATGTATTCTTTTGTCAGCATACTTTCAGCTTTTACACAAGCCGCCGTTAATCCTGCCTCACTGTCTTTCTTTAAAGCCGCAAGTAATCCCCCTAGAGCCATACGTAAGGAATTACGTTCTTTATCCATGTCAACGATAGCCTTAGCCATTGCTTCTTGTTCTGCTTGAGTCCAAACCCATTCATGTTCGCTACAAGTAATCCAATAAGCGCAGGAAGCCGGTTCTGATGTATGAAAAGGACAGAATGTTGGTGGTAATGTGGTAGTCATTTAAAAATTGCTTACATATTATTATACCATTTCTAATAGCTAAAAAAGAGAGTCCTGTTAAGGATATCTCTTCTGATCGGCAGCGGGATATCCCTCTATACAATGCGTGATCAACGCACAATGCCGAGTAGGAGGCTAGACTCTCCTACTCCTAGAAACCACTCCTACTGCTGGTGGTGATAGTTGTCTCCTAGACAATCCATCGTTGGGATTTGATGCTGTAAGTCGCCACATCGCCAACATACAACACGAACCCAAAACGCACGAGTACAACATCCGTGCATATTATTATACCTCAATTATTCTATTTCTCTTAAAGCAGTGTCTGTGTATATTGATCCATTATGTCGAAATGCAACCTTCATAGCTGCTAATCCTTCTTTGGTCACTACTATATCTCCTTTAATCCAAGTACCATCAGGCTTTCGCCCTTGGTACTGGAAAGGTTTGCCTTTTATAAGCCAGGCAGCTAGTCTTAATTTTAATCTTCTGAACATCTTATTTTCCTTAATTCTTTTTTTGCGGGAGGTTTGTTCTCTTTAACAGAATTATCTGTTATCTCATTATCATAAACTACATTCCACGGAGTTGTTGCTGTACGAGTGCCCGCCCCTCCATAAATTTTCATTACTTGATGGTACGAAGTATCAAGAGTAACATTATATGCTGCACCGTTTACATAAATCATCTCATGTATGCTCGCGTTGGTGTATACTATGTCTGGTTTCATTTTGTGCTTTTTTGTAATCTTTGTGTCCTATAAACCAAATATCTTTTTCTCTTTTTGCCCAGAGTTCTACAGCATTTACAGTTCTGCGATATACTCCGGGTTTATGTATAGGTTCTTGCGAATTAACCGCGTGCCAGCCGTAATTGCCCCAAGCTAAAAAAAGAGTAACCGTCTTTGGATTACATTCACTAATTTTATGGAGAGTTTTTTCTCCTCGAAAGATAATAGAGCCTATTGAATGTGTTTTTGTTGTGATCTTATCCTTTTTCAATATCTCTTCAGTATACCCACCTCTAAGTATTATACTGATGTATTTGAATGGATGGTTATGAAATAATCCTGTACTATCCTTGTCTTTAATTTGATGGAGGCGTATATGTAATTTCCCTATTTTTAATAAGGTAAAGCGATATAAGAAATCCTTAATATGGCTATAACTTTTGAATAATGTCATGCTTAATCTTTTTTTTACTCCAGGACTCGTTAACCCAAGCCTCAAGTGTTCCGTCTTTGTGTTTGCTGTTTAATAATTCTTTAAATTCATCGAAGTATTGGTAAACAAGCGTTACTTGAGCTTCTAGATTAGGTAATTTGTCAATTTTTTTTTACTGTTTGAAGGAATTTGGCTATAAGCCTTGATCTTATCTGTCCCATTCCTATAAGGTATTTATGACCGTGGCTAATGTCCCAAGCTTTAATATAAGATATCACTTTATTAAAATCTGACAACTGGTCTCTATCCTTTTTTTCAATAACTCCTGAGTGATTGACTAAATGCCCTACCCCGAATAAAATTGGTTTTGCTTTATCGTTTTGACACATAATAATTTGGTTACATGGTATTATACCATTTCTAATAGCTAAAAAAAGAGTCCTGTTAAGGATATCTTTTTATTTGCTGGTCACTTCTCCATTAACGCGAGAATATTGTGTAATTGCGATTTGGTAATGATGACCCCATTGATGTGTAGCTCCTTCCCCTTTACCTGCCAACCCACGTCTGCTACTTTCGCGCCTTCTTTGCGCTGCCTTTTTGCTTTCTCGCTCTCGATCCAGGCACGTTGTTGTGCAGGATTTCGGATTTGTTTCCCTGTTTCAGTTTGATTAAATACTTGGCGGCATTGATCTTTTGAAAGGCTTGCCGCTTGCACTTTGAGTACATCCCCTCCTTTACCTCCACTCACTACCACTACATCAATAGGTATAGTTTTTAAATTGTGCTGATCACTGAAAGGGAGGCCCATTATATATCTTGCTGCCGGATAATCGGCTACAAGAAGTTCAGGTAGCAGCTGTTTCCGACCAATTCGCTCAAACTGACAGATTACGTCTTCTGTCACAAGTTCACTATTTAAAGCAGTCACTAACTCTTGCCTTGTTTTCCCTGAATCAAGAATTTCTACAACTAAGTCTCCTGCTTTTTTCCAAGCAGCCAGTCCTCGGGTTATTGCCCCGTTAAGTTCATTAATTTTTATTGTGGCGATGTCTGTGCTCATGATGTGGAGTAGATTATTGTTGTTGAATTGCGGCGGATGCTGCTATTAGTTTAAATAAGGTTTTTGTTTCTTTTTTTTGGTTTTTTTATTTTTTCTTTTTTTTTAATTCTTATCTTTTTATGTTTGCAAATGAAAGGGATAATTTTTGTTTTAACTATACTTCTTAATTTTTTTACCTCTAGATCGGTATGTACTTCCCAATAAGGGCGTTCGGTAAATCTTAACAACCTCTCTAACAACTCACCACGCGGGTTTTTTGACTCATCTTTGTTTATACGAGAAGAAACAAGAAATTGACTAGGTGAAAGTTGGTTCCAAAGATTCGAAACAACTTCTTTAGTTTTTTGTATATCTACAATTCTACATAAAGCTGAATGAGACCAGTCACCATTACTTTTCACTGGAGGCAATGATCTGTAATGCTCGTCTATCTCGCTGAAAGAAATATCAGAACATGCATCCCAGCGACGAAATACATATACAGGTAAACGAGTCCAATAATTAATAATAAATGGAGAAAACCGAATTGCTGTATTTTTTGGAATACATGCAATAAATAAATTTTGTTCTTCTGCTGTAATTTGACAGTAAGAAGGCGTAAAATTTTCCTTAAAATCTTTCGGCAATCTTCCATTTTTAATAGCTAAACTGTCCCAATCACCAACCTCTTCTTCTACGAAGTAACCAAAACGTTTAAGCGTACTTATACCCCACTTATTGACGTCTGGGTAAGAAATATCTAGCTGCAGTTCGAATGGGTCATGAGGCTGCCAATTACCTCTAGAAGACTCAAGCGAAATACATACTTTTTTTATAAAATCAAAATAATAAACTGTGGTAGAGGTCCATTTTGTTTTCATTCCTTGGTCTACTAATAATAATTGGTCTGGGAGCATAAGTTCTTTTTGGTTAAGTTATTCTTAATTCTCTTTTAGTATGTTTTTCTAATTGGTATACTATTCTTTCCCTATTGAAGGATTTGCTTCCTTTTAAAAGATCGAATATTAGATGTCCAGATTACCAACACTTTATCTTGTTAGGTTAGTTTAGTGCGTACATTCGGGATCTTGAACTTCAAATTTAACTTTTGGAGAGAATAAACCAACAAAAGAACTAAGAGGAAAGTATTCTCCTGTTCCTGCGGCTTCTAACCAAGGCCGAAGATTCAATTCGGCTTGTCCTGGAGGTTTACTCCCATAATTGAATCTTACGGTCAAAAGGAGAGGAGGAGATTTAAGATTGTACTTGTAAAAATATTTTCCCTCTTCAGTTGGTTTATCAACAGAAAAAGGAATGGTTAATGAGTTACTCATAGCTCAGTCATGACTCCACATAGCTATTCTTGTGGGGTTACCAAATTTAGATATTTCTTGTTGTAACTCAGGAGAAAGAGCATCCCAAGCACGTAGATACTGATCCATTTGTTCAGCATTTGGAGTTATTGTAACTACCGGCATAGACTGAAAGAGTTTTTCACCTGTAATGGTGACCAACTCAATCCCAAACGCAGCGGGACGAACAGGACCCATTTCGTAATAAGACAATACTCCTGCCGGAGGTTGTTGATCTGCCTCGTAGATAAGTTGGCTAAGCTCATCCGAATATTCTACTTTTTCTCCTTCAGGATGAACTAAAGGTATGCCAAAGATAATGTGTAATACATTGCTCATCGGAAATCCTCCACTAGAAATTCAAAGGCTGTGAGATCTTCATGCCCTAAAGCGATTGATTCGCCTCTAGAAAAATCAATGTGAATGGATCTAGCTACGGTAGATACACCTTGTAGGGTACCGTGGTATACGGTATCTGTAGTAGTACGAACTGCAACATGCGGGAAATAGTGTTTTGGTAAACTAGCGATCCGCTTATTGAATTCTGCACAAATTTCTTCAATGGTGGGTACAGGCGTTGTCATATAGGTTGTGGTTAAGTTAGTCGTGAAATGGAGCCATTACTTCAGTTGCAAACTCCATATTGCCAAACCGGCGATATAAATATTTATTTCCTTTGAATTCAAAGATAATCCAACCGTCTCCTAGGCGCTGTTTTATTTCAAATCCTTTAGGTAACATTGAGTAATCGTATATGTTTTTTATTGCTTTTTCGTCTTCATCTGCTTTTTTGAGTTCGACTTCTTTCTTTTTCTGTTCGAGTTCTAGCAAGGTAGGCTCATCAGAACAAGACGTAAGCCCCTTAAGACCAATCAAACAGATAATTAACGCAAACAGTATACGTGGAAGTTTCATGAGTTGTTAAATGAACGTAATTTGCGCTGAGTATAAATAGTTATGATGTTGGAGCGAATCGAGAGACAGTGTGACCATAGATGTCCCTAGAAATGGAGGAGGGCTTGTTGTAGGATGTGAAATGAAAGCAAATGCTTGCCGAGGGTTTTCACCTTTGGATTTAATGAAGTAATATCCTTCTTCGGTAGGAATTGTTGTGCCGTAAACAATTGTGTGGGAAGGCGGCGGCATGATTGGAGGGGCTTGTTATTTGGGTGGGCAGGGAGGAGCTAACTTCATAAATACTGAATATCTACCTTGAGCCGCATCGGCGACTATTGTTGCTGGAAACATAGGCTCGTATCCTAAATTTAAGGCCTCGTTTACTTCATTGCGGAACTCAAGATAGCTGTTAACAAATATATGTATTATAGTTGGGTTGTTCATGGCTTGTTAACTCATATGAGGTTCCGTGTATTCAGCTTTTGGTATTCTTGTTTGTCCGCCAGAAACCAAAGATTCGGGCTGATAAAAGTATACCTTCCCATGTTAAGGGGACTGTGTACTCTGCTATTTTATCGCATTTAGCAGTCCATATTGCGGAGTCATGGAGAATGCAATCTTCATCCAGCTCGCTCATATCGTTTTTGAATGTGTACCACCAAGAAAGCAACCAAGAAATAAAAGCCGTGAAAAATTTAACAATATATTTTACTGGGATTAACATGAAGTTAGAATGGTTTGTGTTGAATTGCCGGTACTCTTTCGATAGTGCCTCTAAAGAAGGTTTGAGCGGGAAACTGTTCTAGGCATAACTCTAAAAAAGCATCACGATCCTCCACAGAATGAAAGAAAACAGCTCTATAACTGGTATGTCGTTGAAGACTTTCTTTTATAGCTCCGAGTGAAACGGACAGAGCAACCCATCCGCCTAAAGTGAAGGTTCGTCTGTCATTTATTTTACGTTGGTTTGTTAAATCTAATAGGCTCATAGCATAGAGGAACCGGGCAAGTAATTTTACCAGTTACTTTACCTACAGGACGTCTTTCTGCTGTAACTTCCACCCGATCAAAAGTTTCAAGTTCTATCACTGCATGGCATTTGGGACAATTGACTTGCAAGTTATGCCACCAATTAGGAGGTGGTGGTGAAAATAGGCTGCTGATGATTTTCATTATGTTTGTTTGTTTGATTGGTTATTCTTTCCACCAAATTGTTCTTCCGTTGCCCCACTCAGAAGCGTAGAATTCTTTTAGGCGTTGTTTGTGTTCAGGGTCTAAAGGTCCGGTTTTAGCTATTGCTTCTGCCTCCTCTTTAGTTACTTTATCGGGACCGCAATGATGTACGTCACAGTGACCAATAGAGTCATCTACAAGCGAACGCCCAGTTAATTCATACGGATCTGCTTTTATGGCTATACGGGGAATATAACCACAGTCAGTGTAATAATCTCCGACACGAATTACATCTTTGCTTGTATACCAATACCAGTAATCAATAAGCGGATCTAAATAACGATATTTGAATTGCTGCCAATACATTTTTAAGGTCATCGTTTTTTATATAGGTTAGGATTTGGTTCGCTTCCAGCAACTTGTTGAGAATAAGCCTGGCAGCCACACTTTTTTGTCTTTATCCCACTACCGCAAGGACATGGATCGTTGCGAGGAGAGTTTAGAAATGGTGCTCGACCAGCATAAGTTGCATGGCTTGCTGCATGCTCGAATTTATGTTTAATCCAATGTCTATAAGGTAAAGCTTTAATTTTATCAAACAAAGCATAAAGCCAGATTATCCCTTTACCTAACTCAGGGTCTTCAATTTCAAAAGGTATTGGTTGCTTTTCCTCTATTTGATAATCACTCATGATCCGGAGCTTTTGGAATGTCGATGCCGAGCTTATTGCAGATAGACTCAAGTGCTAGTTCCTGCCATTCTTGCTCTGCGTGTGTAAATTTGTGCTCGTCTTTGATAATACTTCCAAGAATCAATGCTATCACTGATGGAATGCAAAAGAAAACCCAGAAGATCGAAGCAAGCATCATCCAAACCCTTGTAACAACTGTAGTAGGCAACAGATCACCGTAACCAATTGTGGTAGCAGTGACACAACCCCAGTAAAGACCATCAAAGAAGGACTTATTCTCAAATTCAGCAAATATCCAAGCTGAAAGTAGTAACGATGTAATGTAAATGAATATTAATTTAGGGAAAGTCATAGAAATGACTGAGGTAATAGTGTTTTGCTTTTTAGGTTTCTTTCTGGTCGAAGATCTCTTTGGCGAGCAAGACCTGCGGCGTCGTATTCAGACTGAGTCATGTGCCCTCCGAACTCAGCATGCCCGGCCCGTTTGTCCAACTGAAATAAAACATTGGCTCAGTGAGAACTTCCTGCTTGCCATTGACCACATAGTGATACTTAACGGGTTCTATCTTCTCAGCTAACCACTGATTAAGAAGAGTCATACACTCAGCACAAACATGATCTTTCTGTACTAAATCCTTCTCCGGTACACCAAGAACTATTCCACCAAAACTAGTTAGAGTTTTACCGCATTAATACAAGAAGAATTAATCATTTTCGTTTGGATTTATTGTTAAACTTGCGCCACCAAGGTTGATTAGGATTACTGCGTTCAAAGGCTGTTTCACGTAGCTTAAAAGCTGCTTCTTTCGCATAATAATAGTAAGTAAATTGCTTACATATTATTATACCATTTCTAATAGCTAAAAAAGAGAGTCCTGTTAAGGATATCTCTTTAGTTGTTGAGGATTACTTTTGCTATCCTCGTACTATACCTCACTGTTAAGCGGATTGCGGAGGGGAGTTAACAGGTGCATGCTGATGAGCCTGTTCAACATGAAGAATGTTATGACTTAAGGTTGGTTTACCTAGCTCCAGAAACCAATATCCTCTTTTGTGTGTTTTTTCAATAAAATCACACATAGGAGAAGTAGAAAGAGGCATTTCCACTATTGCTTCTTTTTTGATAAATAGTGGAGTGATGGATTCTGAGGACGTGAGTAGCTCTTGGTAGTAAACTTTAAGTTTGGTTATCATGATGTATACTGGTTTATGCTATGGCAAGTTGCGCATGCGTGGCATTAGCGGTCCAAGCATACTGTGGGTACGCATCTCCTGCAAATAGAGGCCAGGCTGGAATTTTCTTGTTAGTTTTCCCAAGTAGGACGGAATACAGTCCAGTACCTATGCTTTCCGCTATCTCCGAAGCATGATAAGTAAATTCATGTTCGTGATTGCTTCGGTCTGGAGGGAAGACATAAACTCTCCAGACATTTGATTCCTCGTTGTAGCAGTAATGCCCAACAATAAAATCATGATCACCTACCCTGCAGTGAAATTCTCCTTTCGACAAGCGAGGCACTTGTTGTCTAACGTATTTAGAGACTGCTCCTGCGTTGATGAGACCGGAAATAATTAACTTAAATTGTTGTTTATCTTGGTTTTGTATCTGTGTTTTTGTCATTGTATTGTGTGTCTTTCTGGAAATAAATCGCTAATGGACAAATCATAATTCTCTTCCTTTATATTTAATTGTTGAGATATGATAACCCATGAAATGGCCTGAAGGATCCCCATCATAAGCACCCTCTGTAATTACAACCTCCCAACGGTTTTCGTTTATCTTACGAGGCAGCTCATACATATATGTATGGACAGAATTAGATACATCAAAACGCATGCCTGGAAACTCTTTAAATTTGATGAACCCTAGAGCAGGATTAAACCCTTCAAGAGTAAGAAGAAGCGGCACATCACAATTTTCAGAAACTACCGCAGATTTAGGAGGCTGGGCATTACTAACAGGCTTTACTATGGAGCGAAACAACTTAAAGAGGTTAGTAAACATAGGTTATTTGAGAGTAAGCTTAATGTGGGAGGACGTTTTCCATTGATACGAAAGAAGGTCATCAAGGTAGTTATAGATCTCCTTAAAGTATGTGTCCTCGGTATGTAACTGAGATGAGTGTGAGTTTTGTATTCATGGTTTGCAGATTACTGTGTTAGCTTTACGCTCTATATACTATACCATCTTAATACCCCATAGTTAATTGCGAAGGTAGTAGAGGTTATATACGCCTACATAACTTTACCTTAAATTCATTATGCTATACCACAATAGTTAAAAAAAGATTGTGGGATGGCGGAATTACCCAACCACCCCACAACCCCAATTACATAATGAAAACCACAAAGCCAAAGCCTCACAGTTTAAACAGGCAGACAATCCCATTCAATATATTATACCACAATAGTTAAAAAAAGAGGTATAGTAATATGCTAAAGGGATTATCCTTTAGTAAACCACACACCCACAATGACAGACTCAACCACCCTGACACAAGGCGAAATCGCGTTCAACGAAGCATGTGAAGTTCTTCGTATGGAAGGGATCAACGTCGTCGCAGTACTGTCCCGTTACACCGAGAAGAGCGCATACTTCAACAGTCGCATTCATGTGACAGAACAACCAGAACTCGGCCTCACAGAAGATCATCTAGTAATGGATGCTATTCGTGAGATTTCTACTAGCTGGAGCGAAAAAGCTCACAGGTAGAAATAAGAAAGGGGATCGATTATTTTGATCCCCTTTTTTTAGCTATCACTCAACCTCTAGCAAGTCTAAAGTTTGTCCTTTAAACTCGTGAGTGCTGTCCTCTAGAAACTTAATCTTACCATCAGTTATGTAGCTGTGACATACAAGAGGTGAGATATTAGTTAATACACTTGGCTTTAATGTAGGCTTATCTGTTGAACCATTCCAAGTCCAACAATTCTTATCTTTTCGTGGCCCTGATTGTATTACCGGCAGTATGCAGTTACCTACTAATCCTGGAATATTGAGCCAAACATATTCTGCTTCCTCTGGTGGGCATTCGAATAACCCATTGCCCTTAGATCTCATCGGCTTAGCCTTCATTTGAGATATCTCGAATTACGCTGTTCGCCCAAGCCCTTAATTCATCTCCATTATAGAGAGTAGGGCTGCGTTTTCCCCTAACTTCATGTTTGTATGTCCTTGCTGATTCACCCCATGGAAATATAGGAGCTGCACACTTCTCTTCTACACATTTAACTTCTGGTGTCTCGGCTTCAGCAAAAGTAATTGGGTTTTCTGGTTGAGGCATATAGCTTATTGGTACGTATAGCATATTAGTGTAGGCTTACATTGATTGTCGATACGTCTGATCCTGTGATAATTTTCCATCCGAATAAAGGACCCACCCGAAAAGTTTCCTCATAGTTACTCCCCCACTCATCAGTCCCAAGCTGGCTCATTTTTCTTATATCTTCATCTGTAAGAGAAATACTAACTATTTCTTGTCCTGCGCGTTGTGCTCTCTTTATTTCTTTACAGAAATTTTCTCTCGTAAGTTCCATACCCCAATATACCTAAAAAAAGGATTATGTCAACCTCTAGGTGCCCAAACCTGTGGATCAACTCTAGAAGCAACTCTAGCAGCTATAAGATATTGAGCTTGATGTATGGCTCTTTCCATTTCTACTACCTCAGAAGGATGTCTGTGCTCCAATGCCACAAATGTATTCCAAGCGTTAGCTAAATGATCAAGTATTTCCTTCTCCTTCTTTGTGATGCTCATTTCATTCAGATACTCAGTTTTCATATTGCTGCTTCTCCTTCTTCCTTGTTAGATGCTTATAGAGCTTATATCCACCATAACCTAATCCACCAACAGCTGTAGCTCCTAATAATCCAGTTCCAACATTTCCTAACGTGTCTGCGAATCCTTTTAATGGTGTAATTAAATTCGTGTCGTATTTATTATAAGAATCATATGCAGCATGTGCGTTACCTTGAATCTGTTCTTTTAATTGATTAGATCCTTTGTCTTCTATATGCTTACCAAGACCCTCCAATAATTTAGCTTGCATATCTTTAGACAATACGCCGGCGTTATCCATTAGAGGCACATCACTTAATCCTCTTCCGCTGATATAATTTTTTACACCAGTCTGCCCTTCAACGTAATTATTGACTGTATCGCTAAACTCGCGTCTAAATGAATGTGGATCGAGTTTACCCATCAGCTTATCTATGAATCCTACATTCTGCTGAGGCATTTGATCCTTTTCAAAGCGCTCGTCGAAATATCTAACAAACGCAGGTAATGGACCAGCTTTAAATGCATCATAGTGAAGATCAGATGCTTCGCCTTTCCATTTATTACTCTCATCTAAAAAAGGAAGCGATCTAAGCCCTTTAATAATCGATTTAGGCTCTTCACCCATAACCGAAGCATTCATTAACTCTGAACCATTCTGAGCATATTCCTTTAATACTCTAAAGCTGTTGGCAAATGAACCATCTTGATCTAAATGCTTACCTACAGATCTATCTAATCCTTCTTGATGTTGAAACTTGCTTAATATATCAGGTTTAAGATTATTACTTAATGCTTTTAAGCCTAATCCACTCAAAGTTCCACCCAGCAATAGATTTCTTGCTGTATGCTTCTTTGGTTTATGTTCTTCTTCAGCCATTAGAGTTTTAATTTCATCTTTCTACCTATTACACTCTTCAATACATTTAATATAGAAGAGCCTGCATTAGTTACACCAGACAACATACTTGGTGAAGGACGATTAGCCAATAATTTTGCGCCGTCGTCATAAAAATTACCCATTCTTGCAAGGTCTAATTTATATTTCGGGGATCTACCTATGAATTCTTTGATCTTAGTCATAACAGGAGAAAGATTATCTCCATCAGTTAATCTCTGCATTAATGGAGTCTTGAATGGGTAGCCTTTAGTCTTTAATCTCTCATACATATTAACGGCCATATTAGAAGTTAATCCATTTGCATCACTAGCAAAATATCTAGGTCCTGCCCCTTTTGCATAATCCTCGAAAGCAGAGCGAATAGTCCCACCATATAATTTCTGCCCCATACCCATTCCACGCAGATCAGTATTTATGCGAGAAATAGATACGTTTTTAGTATTACCACTATTGCTGGCATAAATGTCTCCTACGTCGCCACCAGCAATAGTAGGGTGTGTTAATTTGTATCTTGGAAACTCAACACCGCCACCATTATTAGGTGCTTGAAAGGGGAATCTCTCAGATAGTGCATTAGACTGTTTGTTCATGACTCTAGTTATATAGTAATAGGATGAAGTCTCTCCCACATTAATATCCAGCCGAATCAATTCTAACCCTCTCCCCAAAGTTTTCTAACTATACTTGGATGCAGAGAACTATTACTAGGAGACAAACTATCAACTCCAGGAGATATATTCGATTCTCGTCTTAGAATTGTTTTTAAAAAATCTCCACCTGCTGGGGATACTTTAGTTGGAAAATGAGGTGCTCCAATTAACCTCTGAGCGCCTTCATATTTTCCTGTTGATCCGAATAACCTACTTAATGAGCCTGAGGAAAGTAATCCTTTAGATAACATCTCCCAAAGTTTACCAGCAGCTTCTTTTGTTATCCCGTATTGTGTGGCTTGTTTCACAAAACCATTATATGTATGTTGAGTAATTAGTTTGTTCATATCTTATTAATATCCATTCAATCCGTAATTATGTAATAAATGATTAATCACTGCAGCGTCCCGCCCAGTAGGATCAATTCTATTAGCTCTCTCAATTAATTCCTTATCAATACCGTAATTAGGAGCCGAATTATATAATTGTCTAACTCTTTGAGCTGCTCTGCTATTACCCGATGTAGCGATTCCTTGAGCTGTAGCCTCATTCAACAACCTAACCTGATTCGGAACCTGTCTAGCCTTGTAAAGCATCTCAGGATAATGTTCTTGGGCCCTAGCGATGATTCTCTGTCTAATCCTTGCAGCTTGTAACGGAGACATCTTATGAAACTCAAAGAAATGACCTAATTCATGTCGTGTAGATACTGGATCCTTTAATTTAGCCACAACATTATCCATCGTACTATAAGCTGGCCCATCTTGTATGCCCGCTAACTGATCTTTCCAATGACTAAAATCCTTAGGTTTAACAAAGGGTTGATCTATATTTTTAACTTTAGGCTTAAAAGCTGGAATGAATTTCTTATTAGGTTTACCTATTAAATTAAATATACCGCTAAATAACCCTCCTCCACGATCTGAAGGATTAACTACTTCATGTTGTATTTGATTTCTTGCTTGTAAGAATTGTTTACTAAATCCATTACCAACAAATGAAGGCAACGGATTAGTAGGCAGCTTCATTTGACTTCGAAAACTACCTAATATATCAGGCACTCTATCAGCTGGATTAGTCATTCTTGCCAACTGAGTCAATCTATCAGGGCCAGGATATAATTCTGTAGGAGCGAGTCTAGTTAATCTCTTAATCGAATCAACACCTAATAAGCCTTTAGTTAAAAGCTTATCCCATAATGCAGCATTCTTTTCTATAGCTCCTAATAGATTCATTCTGGTTTATATAGCTTACATCCGAAGTTTTGAATCATAGGAAAGATTTCATCTTGTAGCATATCCGTTTCTTCGGTTATAACTAATTCAACGTTTCCTTTATGAACAACAAGATCCCCGACTTGAGGATCTTCGTTTGTGGCTAATTCATAATATTGCCCCAGATATTCCATAATCAATCCATGTTCCAGCCGCCGTTAAATTGAGACAAACACCAGGTCCACTCATTACGTACAAACACAAACTCATATTGATAATAATGTTCCGCAGTATATGGAAAAGTGTAAACGTCTGATATAGCTCCAGGAATGGCAGTATAAGGGTGTAGCTCAGATCCGTCATTAGCACTCGAAAATACCCATAATCTGAACAAATCGCCTTCAACACCATCTCCATTGCTCAGATCAATATATAATCCATCATTACCTCCAGAGAAATTAGTTGTATATAATCCATTAAAAGTCGTAGACTCAGAGTCAGATACTATAGCACTGTTCGTTGCAATACCTCCAACATTATGAGTTATTCGTATTTCTACAGGATTTGACGTTGTGGCAGCTGTGAATGTTCCTTCTGTATTTATGGCAGCAATAGTAGCAGTTACGAATCTAGCTATAGTGCGATCAGAGGAGTTATCTACAGTAATAACGGTTCCGGTTCCACCTACTCCGTCATAATCATAAGAGAATACCTTTTCAGTACCCAGATGATCCCATAAACGAAAATATTCATCTTCTGCAGGAATTCCAGTGAAGGCTAATATTACTGTTCCTCTTCCCTTACTAACTGAACACTTTTGAAATGAACCCAGTGAAGGATCAAAAGTAACTTCACCATTAATAGCTCCTAGATCAACAGGTGTACCATAAGAATTATTAGAATTAGTTTGATTAAATATAGGCATGACCTTTTAGTTTCTTTTGATTTCGGTTACCTTTGCTCCGCCATTCGTTCCATCCCATATACCTGTAACCTTATCAGTGAAATAGCTCTTTGGCATTTCGTAATAAGTATTAGTTGTCAATCTAAAGGAATAGTTAGATGTGGTTGCTACTCCATCAATTAAGCAATATAGATTATCACTAGATGCGTTATATATGATTAATCCTTCGCGCTTACCACTTTCTGCTGCTAATACTTGAGCTGCTGAACTACTTGCGGCGAAGGAATTGAAGCTAGTTCTTGAATTTATGTAATTATCCATTATTATTTTCTATTATTTAATTTTTTGACTTTTCCATTACACCGATGTATAAATCTGATTATAAGTCTTCAAAAGAACCCAATCTTTCATTGTAGTTCTTTCTTTTTTCTTTAATCCCCACAATCTTCGAGGAGAGGAATTAAGCTTTTTTGCGCAAACATCTAGTAATCTATGTAGTCTGACGATCTCTTTTGTCTTCAGATTAATAAGCTCTGTATTATCCCATTCATATCTTTCTTTGAATTTGGGATGCTTGGTTGAATACCAGCCTTTGATTGCTACTTCTCTTCCTGAGCTCAAAGACTTTACAGAATCATATGACAATCCTTCTTCTTTAGCAAATTTAACTAAATAAGAAACATATCTTCGTTTACCTGAAGCATGAACTAATAAAACCTTGGGCTTTATTCTTTTCTTTCTTACTTTCGTTTTCTTCGCCATATTAAATTAAAGGATTGTCCTGTAATTTGTCTTTTATTGATGGAGTTGAGTTTGGCAATATAAATATACTATCTAATGGAGATTTAGGTTTTGGACTATATTTCTCCAATCCAGCCTTACATAAATCTGTACATGATTGAATGCAGATTACTCCGAAAACAGTTATGCATATATTTCTTATAATTTGTTCAGCATTCATAGATTAAATATTAATCCTTTGTTCGATTATAGTCAATAGCTAAAAAAAGGGAAATTATAAATAATTCCCCTCTTTTCTTATTTCACCAACAAATCTGCGTGTTCAAAGATATTGCCTATCACTTTAGAGGTTAATGCGTAAGGAAATAATATAGCTGGAGAATGGGATTCTCCTCTATACCAACCAAAATAACCATTTGTGAATACTACTTCTTTGCGTATTGTCTCTCCAACCTCAAGATCAAATTCAATTATATCTCCTTCGTAGATTTCTTGATTATCTTTATCGCGCAATCCACTAAAATACTGAATTACCACATCTTCATCTTTTATTTGTTCTTCAGTTTCTATGATGTAAAGTTTAATGTGTGGGCTTACTGATTCGATACTGAATGTCTTATATAAATTTGGAGGCTTTCTCCATATTTTCTGTTGTTTATCCCAAATTCTAATCTTCTTCATCTTGTGGGCCTTGTAAGAAATATAAACTTAGCTCATATTTATCTTTTAAGCTTTGTTTGCCTTTAAATTTCTCCTCACCATCATTCAGATTATAAATCAGATCTTCAATCTTTACAACGCAAGCATAATAATCACCAGCGATGTCTCTCATGTACTGGTCATATGTTCTTGGAAATTCTTTTGATTTGGATATTACCGTTATGCTCTGTAGAATTTGAGCAAGAGCTGTAGGAGATACAAAGCTCGACATCTTGAGTTCAATATGTACAAGCGAGCATTCTTCTGGAAAATCCTCATATGCATCATGTAAGGCAGCTACTATCCAATACTTTTCTCGTGTAAGTAAAGCAGGGATATCTTTTACTCTCTCATGAGTACCCACAATCACACCATCAATATGTGACATATAGGGTCTACCATCTACTCTTTTTTGATCTTTGTGTGTTTCGGACGCTAAGATATAAGCTGCATTAAAAGCAGGCGATTCTTGTCTTAGGGCGTCAATTAAAGTTTTTGTGTCTAGTTCGTTCATTTGATTGTTTGTTTAAAACTATAAATTCGTGCGCAGATTAATACCCAAAAGGAAAACCATACAGCAGAAAACATTGTTGAAATATCGATAAGATTAAAAATACATCCAAATAAGGCAGCAAACCACATTCCTAATACTATACTAACTAGTTGGCTTATTTTAATTACTCGAAGCTCATTTGAGGCATTAGTCATAATGCGGAATATTCTTCAGGTTTTGCTTCTGTGATTTCGTATTCTAATGCTTCCCAACATACAGCAGACGTACGACCATTATACTTAAATGCTGTCATGTCTCCATCCGCGTCCTTAGTTGCATTATTAACAAACTTTGTTATACCATTCAGAGTATTGGTAAATTTAACCACACCACCTTTATTTAGTATTTCAGCTATCTTTTCTCTTCGCTCTTCCAGCTTTGCTTTGTTTACAGTGATTGTGTTTACGTATGTAGGAGGCATTTATTTATTCCAGGTTTATTTTAATTGCGTATATGCCGCCTTTTTGCATAGGTTGCTCTAATTCAGTACAAGGATGCCAACAAGACCAAGGATCGGCTGGATTATAGGTTGAAAAATTAAACCAATATTCTCCTATTTGTAATGGTGTTTCGCCGTCGCCCCAAACAGCTTTTGTAAATGAAGTAGGGGGAGGAAAAGATATAGGCATACCAGGTAGATTTTTACTTACCGGCAAGACTTCGGTTTCTTGGTTTCTTAGGTCTACAAAAGTATTTCTCATTTTATTCTAAATTGGCTTTAACTGCATAAACATACCCCTTACGCATTTTATGCCCTTGATCCGCAATCCACCAAGAGGGGATAGCGTGGATAGGTTCATCTTTTGTCGTACCGAACCAATAAACTTCTCCAGGCGTTGTTACACTCCTGTCATCACCCCAAATAACACGAAATCCGCGGTATGGAGGTTTTGGAGGAGCTACAACTCTAACTTCTCGGTGCTCAAATTTTACAGTTGGCTGGTCTTCGGTTATCTTATCTATTCGGGTGCCGTCTGTAAATGCCCGCTCGGTTAGATTCTTCATTTGAATTATATCTTGCAAACACAAGCTATACTGTTTTTTTACATATCCTTCTATAGCTCCAAGCAAATCAGCTAATTCCACCAATTCAAGAACCTTTGCACCTTGGTTAAAGCCATCAAACCACTCATGATATTCTTCGATTATCTTAGATGCGTCACCAAATATGCCTTTTGGTATTTTTGTAGTGTGATAGCCTTTTCCTTCGATAGGTGTGTTCATTATTTTATTTTTAGAGATTTAAGCAAGTTTGAGAATCTAGGCTCAGCAAGACCAGTGCCATATACCCAATGCAGATATTCATGTTTTCTTATGCCGTAACTTCCTAATTCAACATCTCCAAACATGATGTCATATTGCTTTCCGCCATCTACTATTATATCAACTATACGTACGGGTTCTTTCTCGTTACTTAAAAAGCGTGTAAAGAAGGCATAAGCTAGCTCAACAAATTTACTAAGAGTTGCGTCGTTTACACATTTAGTATCAATCAACTCTAACTTCATAAAGGACTTTGCATGCCAGATATCTTGTGATTCTACTCTGAAACAAGGAGTGATAGTTTGATATCTTCCTGGTGCAAGTTGTCCCTTTGTCATCAAGTATAGAAAGCCTTGTTCTCCACTAGCAACTAAAGATTTATCATTATACTGTATCGTAAACTCTTGTGCTCCTTGTGGTTTAGTAATATCTGCCGTTGCCTTACTTACAAACCAAGGAACTTCAATTCTAGCAAAACCATAATCTTCGTAATGATCAGCTGCAGAAGATAATAAAGCGTAATCAATCATGTTGTTGGCCAGGGTTTTGGTTTAAAAGTTGCTGGACCTAAAGTAAATGCATTTGGATTCAATTCACATAACCTTTTATTATGTGCATCAAAATAATTATTCAATGCTTCTTCGGTTTGAACTGTATCTATTCCTTTTTCAGTCTCGTAGTTAGGGGTTATCTTATCAATTTCGTCTACTAATAAAGGAATTTGTTTTTGTTCTGCACAATAAGTCGGTACATAAGGAGGATGGTCGGGTGTTATTTTGGTAAACACTGTCGCCAAATGTTCTTTGATTTTTTGAACCTGTATGCAGTTAAGTTCATTATGTTCGTCCGCAAGTTCCATGTGGCCTTGCAACCAATAGCAGAATTGTTCAGGAGTCATCAGATTTAATTTTTTTAGATTTTCGAGGTTTAGTTGTTGTTGTCTTAGTTATTGTCTTAGTTACAAACAATCCTGGATCTTGAACCTGAGATTCAAATACTTTAGCCGCGAGCTCTGCAAAGGCAGTATCCGCATTTGGCGTTGACTTAGGTTTTCTAGCAGCTCTTGGTTTTGTTGTCTTTTTTTTAACTGGGGTTGGAGATGCTAGAGATGTAGTAGGTATAGCTTTAGCTCCGTTTTTAATAAATGTCAAATAAGCTGCAATATCTTTTTCTGCTTCTTCTTTGCTAAGATACCTATATCCGCATACTTGAGTATAATATTTTGAAAAATGAGTGAATCCGCCAATAGAAAATTTATCAATGTAATTTTTATTTTCAAATAGTGAGCTCTTTACTACTAAAACATAATATTTCGCATTTCGACCGGATACATACTCCTTCACCCACAGTTTTGGGTATTTGAAAAAGTTTTTAATTGCTGCTGGTGAGTTTGCGATTAATTCTGGAATTTCCAGAATACGGTTAACTAAAGAATTTAAAAAGTTTAGGATATTATCGGCAAGCATAGTCGCTAATGATTTCTTCGATTTGTTCTCGAAAATAGAGGTTGAATTTTTTATCTTCCAAAGTACCTCGGAGTTCTTTGCTTTTATTCCAATTCAGGATTTTAGTTGCTTCATTCCAGAAATTAGTTGAATCCATAGTGCGCTTGATTTCTCCGAGTTGTTTTTCAACATCCGGAAGAAAAGCTCTTTTATGGGTTAAAAAATGAGGCTCCACAGGACCAGATTTAAACATCCAAGGAGTCGCAAATTCATATTGCTCAGTAACAAAATTACCATAACGAGTTGTATGGGTCTTCCGCACAAAAACAAAATGTTTTGCGATGTTTGGTGGCGGAGCCCACTTCTCAAATTCCCGCGCAGTCAAGCTGCGAGGAACATGTTCTTTCTCCGTTGTAAACACTTTATTGTCTTTTTTTGTGAAAACCTTGAATTCCTGATTGCTGGAATAAATGGTTGAATCGATTTTCCGCAAAATAGTCCAAAAAGTCAAAGCATCGCCTCTGTTCGCAATATCATCACGCAAAGTAAGAGACTTTTTATACCCTTTTTGAATAGGCTTAGCCAACTGTACCAAAGGCTGTGACCAAGCTACACGATTCAATTCTCGGTATTTCTCATACAGCGCACGCATTTCTCGGTCCTTGCTTTTTTGTTTTTCCCCGCGAGTATGTTTCATTTTAGAGTGTGAAGTATTTGTTTATATGAGTAATTATGCAAAACAAAAATTGGCTAAGGTAATGTAAAAAGCTTAGAATGCTTTCTTTGATTTTTTCCAATACTTTAAAAGTAAATTTATGTTTTGAATGTTGCAACCAAGTGCATAACTTATAGGGAATGAATCCTACTGCTGAAATTAATAAAAAACCACCCATAACTAAAATATTGATTATCGCTATACCTACGTTAATTGAGCGAGTCTTAAATGTAACAGATTGTGGTGTAGTCATAATTAAATAAAAAAAGATTTATAGTCATAAGTACATAAAAAAATCCGATTCGAAAATCGGATTCAAAATTAATAGCTATTCTTATATATTATTATACCACAATAGCTTTAAGGTATTTGGTTCAACAATTCACCATCAATAAATGTGGCTAATTCAGCAATCGTACAATTATTATTCACTAAATTATCATCAATATCTAACCAAAATCTTTCCTCTATCTCCATAATCAAATAAATTAAATCTATGCTATTAATTTGTTTAGCTAATGGAATGGTTATATTAATATTTTGATTGCCGGTTTCCTCAGCTATAATCTTAGATATAATATCTACAGTATTCATAATTAAATAATAAAGTCTAACACCAATATAGCAGGTGTACCGACTGCCGAAGGGCTCACATAATCAACTGGAAATGGAGCTAAGCCTTCTAAATTATCTTTCCAAAAAATACCATCTGCAGTAATTCGTACATTTTCCCAAGTAATACCGTCAACTTCTAAATGAGCATACTGTAATTTTGTTGTCGGGATCGGCCAAAGAGCTGATAATGCTGTATCTTCAGCTATATTGTATTTAAATTTGTAATCCGCTAACTCAGAAGAATTTAACCAACCAGGTAATCCTGTATCTTGGCTACTTACTCTTTGCTTGCTGGTACCGGCATCGTCATATACTTCATTATTCCCGCAAGGACGTGCAACAAGAGGTAAGCGATAGTGTGTATGAATCATATCTGTATTTATAACTATATCATCAGTGGTAATTTCATATATACCATCTGTCTCTAATAAGTTCAAGCTTTCATTGTCTTCAACTAATTTTTGTAATTCTCTAACAATAGATTCAAATATCTCCTCTAAATAAGCAGCATTTTGAGAAACTAAATCGACTTTGTCTGATCTAAATAAGGAACTTCCCGCTGCTGGACTACCAATATCTAGCTCTTCAATTAAGGCTGGAGTTGCAACAGCACTAAAAACATCGTCAAAAGTATTCTTAATACTATTACGGAATCTTTGTTTGACAAATAAATTTTTATTTAATCCTTCTGTTGATGTGATTTCCAACAACAATCTATATGATTGACTTGTTTTATCGTAAACTGTTGATTTACGCAATAAATTTATTTTTGCCATTGACTTTAATTAATTGTATTGTATAGTCTTATCTTACTTGTAAAAGCTATGGAAAGCAACCCCTTTGTGTCAAATTTTTCTGCTATGCCTACTCCTGGTGACTTTGTTGTAGGAAGGTATAATGCGTTAGGCTCTGCGATAGAAGCAGGTACACCATTAATTCCAGATACTAAAGTTAAAAAACTAAGAGAATCAATGGCTCGAAGTGCATATACTAGCGGAGGAAAGATTGTCAAAGATGCTCAAGAAGTCAAAACTAAAGCTAAAAAAAGTAAACCAAAAAAACTTGATTTAAAAAGTAAAAATACCGTTTTCCCAACTAAGCCAATAGTTGAGTTTAATTTAAATCAAGTTATAGAAGATATCGAAAACGAATCGTCTCCTGAAGAAACGTATCCTTATAAAGAAACTTTTGGTGAGGATGTGGTGATTAAACCTGTTGAACTTCCAGAGAAGAAAAAAAAGATTATTTTTTCTAATAATTTTGGTAATATTAAGCTTTATGCAGAAGATGTGTTAACTTGTGATATGGCTATTGCGTTAGTTTTTAAAAATGAGGAAGCTTTAACTTTTGTTCCGAAGATTGGAGAAGCTTTAGAGCTAAAAATCGAAGACGAAGAGCCTATCAGTGTATACTTTCCAGGGTCTATATTTACATGGACAGATAATATTAAAAACGTTATAATCTTATTTAAGAACAATGAATAACAAACTTAGTGAATATGATTTGGACTCAACTTTGTCAAATAAAGATGAAAAAAAGCCAATTCGTAAATTAATAGACACAGTAGCAATACCTGCGACTGGGGTAGGGTTAGGGTTAGCATCTTCTGCTTTTTCAGCCCTTAAAAAAATTAAAAGAGAAACAAAACTTTATGATGTATAAAGATGGTGAGTTTAAAGAAGGGAAATCTAGATCAGATTCCGATATGACAAAGTTAGGGGAATATTGGGTTGAAAATACCGTATTGTCTACGGAAGAATTCCAAACCTTTAAAAAAAAGGCCACGCTTATCCCATATAAAAGCGATCTTACTATAGGTAATGTCGAAGGTGTGAAAAGAGTAGATTTCGAATAATATGCTTCAAGGTGACATAAGTGATGGCTTCTTCAGCAGCCAAACAAAATCAAAAAAATATCCTAATCCGTTTTTCGGAGTTCCGTTGCAATACTTGCCAACGAATATGGATGGTATGCTCTGGTGGAGCGAGCAATTCTTAATGCGCTTTGGGTTTTATAGAAGTGCTATTTCTCGAGTAGCCGACTATTTCATCACACAAATAAGTATTGATTGTGAAGATGAAGAATCTGAAGAGGAATATCGTAAAATTTTTGAAGAATTAGGTTGGAAAAAAATATTGCAAGAAGCAGGATTAAACTTACTCGCCTACAGCAATACATTCATATCAATTAACCAAGGATTTAATAGATTCTTGTGTTGCCCAAAATGTAAGAAATTTACAATCATCGACCGTATTCAAAATTATAAATTTGAAAAAGGAGATTACTTTTATAAATGTTTAGGTTGCTCCTACGACGGTATACATCGACTAGTTGATAAACCTGTTAAGGACGTTAAAAAAATAAATACTGTATGTTGGAATCCTCGTGAGATAAAATTAAAACACGAAGAAACAAGCAATACTTCTGTTTATTTTTGGGAAATACCTAAAACTTATTCTCAAAAAGTAACAAAAAAAGGCGACCACTTTTACTCAAAGGTAGTACCTAAAGTTATCTATGACGCAATCTTTGAGAAGAAGATGATTGAGTTTAATAATAAAAACTTTATTCATTTAAAACTCCCTACCCCCGCATCATTAAAAACAGACGGAAAAGCAGTACCTCTAGCAATGTACATGTTTGATAACTTCTTCATGCTAAAAGTGCTTGAAAGATATAATGAAGTTATTTGTTTTGAGGATATTAATCCTTTCCGCGTAATTTCTATGGCAGATAATACGCCTGCTTCTAATCCAATCTTCGAATCTCAAGATGGAGGCGCGTGGGCCGCTGCTGTAGATAATATGCTAGACGCACATACTCGTGACCCGGCTTCTTATCATAAATTTCCATTTTCTTTAAACTTTCAACATTTAGGTGGAGATGCTAAGAATTTAACTCCTGTCGAGCTAATAAACTTCGCTCAAAGCAACATATTAAATGCTCTAAATATACCACAAGAGTTTTATAATATGACCCTCCAGACACAAGCTGTTGGACCTGCGTTAAGATTATTTGAAAACTCGTGGAGCAGTATTCCTGATAATTATAATATCCTGCTGCAAAAAATTGGCGATGTTGTCTGTAAAATCCGAGGATTAACCCCGGCCAAATTCACATTGCTTCCTATCACATTTGCAGATGATATGGAAAGAAAATCTGTTATTGGTCAGCTTGTGTCCAGCAATTCTATTGCACGCAGCGAATTCCTCAAACTGTACGGATTCGAATACAAAGATCAAATTCGCAAAAAACTGGAAGAAGAACAAGCTTCTGCGGAGATTCAAGAAGAAGAACAGAAAAAGCAACAACTCAAACAACTTACTTCGACATCTATATTTGGACAACCAGGGCAGCCTGGAGGACCAGGAATGCCGCCAGCTACTCCAGGTGAAAATGTTGGTAATGGGCAAGGTAGTAATCCTCAAGATATACTTAGACAAGCTCAAGAAATTGCACAACAATTGCAAGCTATGGATGGGCCAGGAAGACGCACAGAGCTGCAAAAAATTAAAGCACAATCTGAAACTCTTTGGAGTTCTGTTAAATCGCAATTACAACAAATGGACCAAGGTGTTAAATCTGACGCGTTAAAGCAATCAAAACAACAACAATAAAATTATATGAGTGAGTATAAATGCCCAGTATGCGATGCTTTGATTCCTGAAGAGCGCGTTGCTTTTTTGAAAGAATTAAATTATAAAGATATCGATATTTATTGTGTTAAACATGCCTTGAACCGCCCTATAAAAGGTATTTATAGTGGTGAAGCTGGTACATCTGATCTGATCTTTTGTGATCAGGTTTATAACGATAGTGTACGCAGAAAATTATATAATGCTGAAGACATTTCTGAGGAAGATGATATAATTGAGGAAGATAATAGTGAGATAAATAACGATACTAAAGAATAAATATGAGTTTTTCCGTAATATTAGCTCGATTAGGAGTCAAAGGCGCAGTTACCTTAGGTGGTGCAGACTCAGCTAATAAGCTAGTCAAACTTGATGCAGATGGATTGATAGATGTATCAACCATGCCTACTGACATATCTGATCATGTTGCTAATACATCCAATCCACATTCAGTAACTAAAACTCAAGTTGGATTAGGTAATTGTGACAATACTTCTGATGCTAATAAACCCATATCAACACTTACGCAGACTGCGTTAGATCTAAAGGCAACAAATGCGGATTTAACTACTCACACGTCTGATGCTACTATTCACATAACGAGCGGCCAAAATTCTCTTCTAGATGCTTTAACGGTTTCTGCAACTGAGCTAAATTATGTCGATGGCGTCACGAGTGCAATTCAAACTCAACTAGATGCCTTACTGCCTGAGGCAGGGGGCGCTTTCACAGGTCTTACCGGTGCAGGATACCGAGACACTTCGGCTGCTTATGACGTAACCCTAGGCTTCACAAGCTCAACTTCCTTAACTGCAGGAAGAGCTTTAACTGTTGATGTAGTTAATGCCTCGCGCACCGTGAAACTAGCTGGTAATATTGATTTAGGAGGAAATTTGACTACAACAGGAAGTGGAACTATTGCATTGGGAGGATATACTTTAACCGTACCCGCAACAGGGTCCGCCGCGCTACTAGGTATAGGTAATATTTTCTCTGTTGCTCAAACAATTAGCACCACAGGTACAGGTTTAGTTGTAGGTTCTGGGGCGGGAAATTCCTCTCTTGGGCTTAGAGGAACCGGCGCAACTTTATTACTTGCAGTTGGTTATGGAGATTCTTTGTCAGTAGGTGGGCAACTCCTTGTTTCAGGTGGCGTCGCCCTTACTGGTGGTTCTTTGCTAGGGCGAAGTGCTACCGCTAGCGTCTACCTTCCTTCGGGAGGACAGATGGGCTTTGGTTCCTCTGGTGATAACACTGGGTCAAACGACGCACTTATCACTCGTGGAGGAGTTGGAAGTCTACAACTCGGGGCAACACACGCCACAACTCCAACTGCGCAAACTATAGGTGCTCATCCAGTAACAACTGGCACAGGAGCTGATTTAACTTTACAGGGAGGCAATGGTTCAGTAGCAAGAGGTAATGTAATTTTATTTGGTGGAAACCGTGCACCATATGACGCAGCACCATCTACAACAACAATCAGAGACATTCTGATATCTCACGGTTTAATGGCAGCATCTTAATATAATGAAACTACAGCAACTTATAGAACAAATTAATGCATACGGCACAGCCCGTGCAACAGGTAATCCGTTATTAATTCAGTTCAGTACCGAAATATTGCAACAAAGTTTAAAAAACTTAGCAGAGGATTTACCATTAAAAGAAGAAAATACTCCGCAAGTTGTACAATCTAACAATTAATAATATATTTAACTAATGTTTTCTACCCTCCTCGCAAAATTAGGAATTAAAGGATACTCTTCAACTGGAGGAGAAGGCGCAGCTAATAAATTAGTTAAGTTCAACTCTTCAGGTCTTTTAGACCCTACAGTTATTCAAGTCGCTCTTATAGACCATGAAGACTTAATAAATGTAGGCAGCAACACACATGCTCAGCTAGATACACACGTAGCAAACACGGCTAATCCACATTCAGTAACTAAAACTCAAGTTGGATTAGGTAATTGTGACAATACTTCTGATGCTAATAAACCCATATCTACACTTACTCAAGCTGCTCTAGATCTAAAATCTTCAACAGCTTCGTTAACTGAACATATCGCTGATGAAACCAAACATCTAACATCGGCACAAAATACTTTATTAGATTCATTAACACCTACTGTTACTGAGTTAAATTATGTTGACGGTGTTACCTCTGCAATTCAAACACAGTTAGACAGTAAAGCATCTTCGAGTACGGTAACTACCCATACCTCCAATACATCCAATCCACATTCAGTAACTAAAACTCAAGTTGGATTAGGTAATTGTGACAATACTTCTGATGCTAATAAACCCATATCTACACTTACTCAAGCTGCTCTAGATCTAAAGGCTGCATTAGCTTCTCCGGCTTTTACGGGTACCCCCACAGCCCCAACGGCGTTAGTAGGAACAAATACAACTCAAGTAGCATCAACCGCATTTGTTAAAACTGCAATTGATGCTTTAGTGGATGGTGCACCTGGAGCCTTAGATACATTAAATGAAATTTCTACACAGTTATCTAATGACGCGGATGCTGTTGCAGCTTTAACGCTAGTAGTAGCTTCAAAAGTACCTGCAACCAGAACAATTAATACACATGACTTAACTGCCGACATATCTCTTACAAAAAGCGATATTGGCCTAGGTAACTGCGATAATACTAGTGATGCTAATAAACCAGTTAGCACGGCAACACAAACAGCATTAGATTTAAAAGCTTCTGCATCCGATGTATCTACACATATCGTTGATGAAACCAAACATTTAACATCAGCACAAAATACTCTACTAGATGCATTAACAGCTACAGCTACAGAATTGAATTACGTTGATGGCGTTACGTCTGCAATTCAAACTCAATTAGACGGTAAAGCATCAACTGCAGCTTTAGCTGATAGATTACTTGCTGCAAATAACTTAGCTGATTTAATAGATGTAGGCGAAGCGCGTACTAGCTTAGGTCTAGCTGCCGGAGCAGTCATGGCAGTTTCTAGCCAGTTAGAAGCCGAAGCTGGAGCAGATAATAATACCCTAATGACTCCATTGCGTACTGCTCAAGCGATTGCCGCTTTAGCTGCTCCGTCCGGCATCACAGTTGGCACAACAACTATAGCAAGTGGAACAAGTGGAAAAATTTTGTATAATAATTCCGGTTTAGTAGGAGAAAAAACTACAACCGGCACGGGAGATATTGTATTGGCTACAGCTCCAACTTTAGTAGGAGCAACTGTTGCAAGTGGAACATTATCAGCAAGTGCACCAATTGTTATTTCTCAAACCTGGAATAACGCTGCTGTTGCTTTTACAGGTCTAGATATAAATATCACGGAGACAGCCGCAGCCGGGTTATCGACATATATGCGTGTTCGTAGCTCCAGAAGCAGTTTTGACATCTTTAAGCTTCAATACTCCCAATATGGTACTTATACGGACCTAGCTATTGGAGGTACTACAGCAGATGCTTCAGGTATTACATTACGTAGCGGTTATGGACACGCGCAATTTTACGCGGCCAGCCTTGGACTTTACAGTGACTCGACAATGGGTTTTGTACTCGCCAGCACTAATGGCACACCATTCACGTATCTTACACCAACAACAGCTAAACTATTCCAAAGAAATAGCACTACTGCGCAATCATTTAATGTTTGTAACACATACACTAGTGTCGCTTCCTATGAAGGTATAACGTTAGATTGGAGTACAAATGTCGCAAGAGTAGGAACAACCAAAGGCGGCAGTGGCGGTAGCGCTCGTTCGTGGATGCTCCATTATGACGGAACTGAAAAAGCAAGAGTATCTTCTTCTGGATTTACTGTTGGGGCATCTGGCACAGCTATTAGCTCAATTATCTCTGCAACTGACACGTTAAATTTTGATCTTACTTCTGTAGTTGTTCAAGACTTAAATATGACGGTTACCGGCGCTGTAGTTGGAGATGTCGTTGCTCTAGGTTATCACTATGCTGTTGTTTCTGCTACAGCTCAATTCAGTGCTTGGGTCTCCGCCACAAATACAGTAACTGTTCGTTGTCGTACAGCTGTAGCAGGTGAAAACCCTGGCTCTGGAACATTCAGAGCAACAATTATTAGACACTAAAAATAAATTATGACAATTCGACCAATATACATAGACGGCGATGCTTTACCTGCTAACGGTACCGCATTACAATTAAAAACTGGAGCTACAGGGGAGGTTGAAGCTTCTAGTGGAGGAGGAGGAGGAGGAGGAGGGGGCTCCACCATAACTAGTCCATTGATATGCTACGTTCAAGCAAATGGAGATGACGGTACTGCAGTTGTAGGAAATCCAGCGTTACCTTTTCTTAATTCTCAACAGGCTTTTGACGCAGGGGTAGCCCTTAGTACACCATTTTGCATTCACTTTGGTGTAGGGACACATTCTGGTATTACAGTAGCTAATGATATGACTAACACATGCAATCTTACTGGTGAGGGGTTTGGCGTGTCTATTATAAATGAAATCTATGGTCTTGGTGCTGCCGGCGTGTCTGCAACGGCAGATGACACACCAGGTGATCCAGGCCAACCAGGTAAAACACTTTTGTTCGATTCAGACGGCACTGTCGATGTGATATCTATACTTTCCTCTGGAGGTACAGGAGGCAACGGCGGTCCCGGCGCCACCGGTGGAAACGGTGGCGATGGCGGCAACAACGGGGTTATGCGCTTACGAGGAGTATGGGGTAGTGGGCTTTGTGCCAGTGAAGGCGGTTCAGGCGGTTCTGGAGGCGGAGGAAGCGGTATCACCGGCAATCAAGGCGGCGGCGCTTATGTTACGTTGTTCAAATGCGTGTTCGGCAACGGAATCTATGTCGGTACAGGTTATGGCTCTTCTGCTGGACTTGTAAGGATAACCCAATGTACATCAGGAACAGTTATTAATGTGATAGCTAGTGGTGGGTATGTTAATCAATGTAACGCCGAGAGTTTTAGTGTTACTGGTGGTCCTACTGAAGCTGGGAATACAACAGGAGCTAACGCACACACTGTTTGATGGTTTTATCATTTTAATTCTTGTAATCCTTTTATTATTTTGATAATATTAGGTTATGAAACTGCTGAGAACATTTGTATTCTTTGTAATACTAGGTTTGTCTTCTTGTAGTTCTTTAACTAAAAGAACTATTAATTCCATAGAATCAGTCCGCGAAGTTAAAAAACAAGAATTAGTTGTTGAGAAAAAGCTCAACAAGAATACTTCTGTGTACCTGGACGCTGCTCTTAGAGTGCTAAAAAAAGAGAACGCTGTTTCTCCACAAACAAAATTAGCTTTAAGATTATTAGAAAATGCACAAGAAATTTCAGGAGTGCCAGAACACTCTTCAAGACTTAATGTTGATTTGTTAACAATTGCGGATGGAACCGAAGTTAAAAAATTAGAAGACTTAGAAAAAGAGCATAGAGCTAGCATTAGAGAAAGAGAGAAATTAGAGGAGCAAGTTCAAGAGATACAAAAAAAGATAGAAGAGGATGCGTTAAAATTAGCCATTATACATGACAAAAGTTGGACCCAAAAAATTAAAGACTGGATGTTTGAATACCTCTCCATAATCGCTATAATCGCATGTTTAGTTATATTTGGGCCTAAATTAATTGGATTTATCTGGAGGAAATTTTTTATATGAGTACGCTTAAAAACCAAAAATGTTTAGATAAAGACTTAAGCGAAGGGTATAACGAAAGCGGTAGAAAAACACAAGCTTTCTACGTTACACTCGGCACCGTTGTTGTTTTATTTTTAGGTGGTTCTTGGTGGGGGAGTGCTAATGAGGTAATTAACGCCATAATTCAATTATCCTCAATTTATATCGGAGGACTGGCTATCACCGACTCGGTTCGTTACAATAAATTTGGATCAAAAACTTTAAGTAATCCTGAAAAATTAATAACAACAAAAGAACTACAAGAACGTTACGGAGACAAATAGTATGACACTTTCAGAAAAAGCAATTAAACTTATAATTCAGTATGAAGTCGGTGGGACTCAGAGATACTATGATAGATACTTAGCAAGACCTAGTTGGCCCGGTGGATCTTCTGGAGTAACTATAGGATTTGGGGTTGATTTAGGATATGAATCAGAGGTACTAGAAGAGTTAGAAGATATTCTAACAAATGATCAAATTAAAAGGTTAAATCGTGTAGTCGGTCTTAAAGGAAATCGCGCGCAATCCGCTATAAGTGGAGTACGAGATATAATTATACCTTGGGACTTTGCGTATGACTATTTCATTAAGAAAACCATTCCGAAATACATCGATCAAACTTTAGAAGCTTTCCCAGGTTCTGAAAATTTACCTGATGATGCCTTTGGTGCATTAGTCTCAATTGTCTTCAACCGGGGGCCGCTAATCGACTCATCAGATAGACGCAGAGAAATGCGTAATATTAGAGATATTCTTATTAGCGAAGGAATCACTAATGACACAATTCTTAGAACGGCAGACGAAGTGAGGGCTATGTCTAGATTGTGGCCAGATAATATTAAGTCCGATAATGACTTACATGATCGCCGGCATGCAGAAGCAGATTTAATCGAATCTTGCGTTTAAGCTAATCTTCGTCAGGATCTTCTTCGTTTAAAATATCTTCAATAGCTTGTTGGCGAATTCCTTCCTGTACAGCTCCTGCATAAATATCAACAAAATTGATCATTGCAAGTTCTGTGCTTTCTTGGCCATTATAGTTAGCAAATACTTTAAACTGATTATGTTCATTTAAAGTGACTAGAAAATAACCATTAGTAAATTCATCTAGTGAAGTTAAAAAAGATTTTGGTAATTCAAACTTATCTTTTTTCATATAATGATAGTATATTCGATTGCTATACAAAAAGCAATAAGCTAAAAAAAAGAGTCCTGTAAAGGATATCTTTTTTATATTACTTATTCTATTGGTGGATGTACCACACAAGACAACCACCACTTTATAAAGTTAGTTACTTGAACTTTTTTCAAGTTATCTTCCAAAAGGTCATAAGAAGTTTCGACCACATGCAATCCTTCTTTATTTGTTTTTGTTCTTACTTGCAGACTACCGTATAATCTACCGATAAATACGGAATCTTCGGAGTCATTTCCGTTTTCTTTGAATGACCAACTGACAAGATATTTCCCCGTGTCACCATATTTGGTTATAAAACCAGATACTCGATCTTCTGTTTTTGAACCAAAGTCATCATACGGGTCAAAATAAGAAAACAAAATATCTTTTGCTGAATAACCTTTTGGGGTAGTGATCAATTTTCCATTAACCTGTGCGCTAGGATAATCTTGCGGACCATCAAATAAAAAAACTGAGTAAGTTGTTCTACCCTTTTGAACTACGTCTTCCTTAGTTACTCCTGTCCAAAGATATTTTGAGCTTAAATTATCACTAATTTCAACAGAGCCAGATAAGCGCTCAACTCCAAATAAAGTTAAATCAATATTCGTAACCTTTGAGTTATCTTTTTTTAATGTTGTAGTAGTGCCTGTGATGGCTCTTTTATCGTCAACAAAAACAAGCTCAGTCGCTTGTAACGCAATATTACATGCTAATGTGATGAAAATTAGAAGTTTCATTAATTAAATAAGAAAGGGGCGGCAACAAAGTTACCAATATTGCCGCCCCTGATTAAGTTTAGTTATTCTCCTCCTGAAGAGGGAAGTTGAATTCCGGAATTTGATTTTTCCGAAAGAGGCTTTGTCGCTTCTTGTGCTTTTTCCAACGTATTGATTGCGCTAGGATTCAACATTGATCCGAACAGCAGGGATGCAGCATTGTTATCTCCGCCCGAAGGACCACTGTTAACAACGATGCTAGGCACCATTCTTCCAGAGGATTTCAAAGCTTCAACAAGAACCTGCGGATTTTGTTCCACAAAGGTAGCAATTGTCTTTAGTGTTCTTTCAAACATCTGCAGTTTGACCGTTTGTTCTGGACCAAGAATTTCTGTTTGAGCTTTTTGTGCTTCCGCCACTGCAAGCAGATAACCTTTTTCACCTTCAGCTTCTGTAAGCCTTGCTTCTTTTTTCATAATAGAAGCTTCTTTTTCAATCTGTGCTTCGACAAGTTTACCTTGTTGCTCGGCTTGTGCCTTTGCATTCTCGGTATTCATGCGCTGTTCCTGTGAAAGCTTTTCAGCTATATATGCTTTAACATGCTGAGCTGCCAGGAGTTCGCGTTTTCTTGCTGCAGATATTTCTGCTGGAATGACTGCTTCGGCCAAACGGAATTCTGTAATGTGAATCCCTTCTTTCAAAGCTTCAGCTTGTGCTTTTTCTTCAATTGCAGTTTCAAGAATTTCTCGATTTTCGATTAGATCAAGAACTTTTGGTGTTCGGAGTTCTGTTTTTGTTTGTGTAATCAATTCGCCTGCCGAATCAATCTTTGGTGTGCCGTTTTCAAGAATTAATTCTTTTGAAGTAAAGGTAAGCTGTGCACCGCCGACAATATTTCGAGAGACACTGCGCAAGACAGGAGTAATAACCTTGTCTTCGATCATTAGGCTTGTTTCTTCCAACGTAGCATTCTGAGGCAGGCCGAGACCGGCAACCACAAAAGGAACATACAAAGGTTGAATTTGCACTAATGCCCGAGCTTCCATAACTGCATCAAAACCTTCCAACTTAACTGGAATAGCAGAATCCGCTGCTCCAGTAATAGCAGGCACTACAACCGACGTTATCGTAGTAGTCACATTGCCTTTTTCATCAGGATTAAGATCTGCGATTCTCTTTGTATATCCACCCGCATAATTCAGGCGGAATTGAATTGTAGGGCATTTAGTAATATAATACGCAAATGTATTAATATAATAGATGCCGTTAGGTAGCGCTTCCTCCCAAACACCAATATCTCCAACTGGAACTAGTGTAGGTTGCATTGCTCCTTTTGGGAGTTTCTCAGCGGTAAGAATCTTCAATTTCCCATCTGTGCTTTTGGTTCGTTTAAACGGACCAAAGTTCACATCTCCAGAAACAAAAGCCTTTACGGCACCTGCAGTACCCTGCTCGATAACTGTGGCATCAATAAGTGTCACAGCTTCCCAAAGATGAGGGTTGATAGTATATGGGCCTGGGAAAAGCACTGTTGCTTGTGGGCCTCGCACACCGGCACCTCCACCTTCTTCCTTTGACTTCAAGAAGTACTCTGCGTCATTAATCATCCGCAAGTACTCGCTTTCAGACCAGACAGAAGCAAACGCTGCGCCATCCTTCGGCATGGCACCATCCTTAGCAAAGAGCACACCACATTTTCCGGTAGGAATCACCGTAATAGGGACATACTCAATGTCATTGAATAGAGTCAATCCAAGAGAAAAGTATGGTCCAGAGGTCCATACTTTTGCTTGCGGCCCGATCTCACCATCAAACGCAACCTTTCTACCAGGGGCGAGTGCCTTACCTGGGAAAGAGTGTGTAAAGATAGCGAATTTGTCAGCAGGTACGTAGATGAACGAGGTTTGAACTATCGCGATTAAACCAATCAACGCAGCCAGCAAAAATGCAAGTCGAGAAAAAGCTGCCGCATTATCGTGTTCCTCTTTTTTGGAGTTGAAGATAAAGCCAAGGAATATAAGTAGCCCTGAAAAAAGGCATTTAATAAAGAAAGCGATCATATGTTAGTGAGAAGGCGAGTTGTGTTGGTTGTGTTGATTTGATTTTCTGAAAAACTTTTTATCTGGATTGCCAATAAATTTAAAGGCTCTTATTCCATGAGGCCGATTAACAATCTGTACGTCATGCCGAGTACCTGAACTAGAATACTGTACAATGCAGGCAAGATTGTTATTTCGGACATCTTTAGATGATAGTTTTCTCAGTTGTCTGGTTTGCTGGTTTGCCATTTTGTATTTGTGGGTGTGATGAGGTAAGGTTTGTTATTAACTAGAGTAAAGACTTGTATATCGATGAGGTTTTGGTTTTCATCGGCAATCACATGAATTGTAGATCCTTGAGGAAAAGCGTAATATTTAACTTCTCCACCGAGCGACAACTCTAATGTATTATCTTCTATTAATTCATTTTCTTTTTTAACATCGTTACCGACTAATACAAATCCTACAAGAGCAACTATTATGAAAAATAAGCCAAATACTAACTGTTTGATTATACGAGTCATGCTATTTTTGGTTGATGGTATATTGCCCAAACTCCGGGCCATTGCTTTGCATAATTATATTTGTCTCTAATTTATTTGCTATGGTGGGAACTACTTCTTGTGCTTTAATTAACTTAGTATCGTATATGGGAGTTGCTGCAAGTAGACTATTTGTAACTCTTTCTTGTATCTCAAGATTTGGATATTTCGGAGGAACCAATTTGTCTGTATTTGAGTATTCTTTTACGCACAACCAAGAAGCTTTACATAACCAATCACAATGACTAACTATAAGCCCGTCGATACCTCGGTTCACCTCGATTGCATATTTTAACAAAAGGGGATCAAAGTAGCCAATTCGAAAGTGCTGCTGCCACTGATTATTGCCGTTATGGAGTTCAGTTAAAACATTCGGAAGTTCCAAGGATTCTGAAGGAAAAGGACCTGGTCCGTGTCTTGTAAGAAACGTGCGGATCACTCCATAGTCTTTAATTTCATGGTTTAGATTATACGTCGACCTCAGGTTATACACATGATGTGAAGTTGTCTTGCTCCATGTTGTGTAAGGATGAAACCCGTAATCTTCGTCAATTAATACTCCTTGATTGCCTTCTGCTACGCAGGAGTCAAATCCATTTAAAAAGCTAGATGTTTCTTTTTCAGTAATGATAGTTATTCCTTCGAGCGCTTTTTTTGTGCGTTCGATTAGTTCACTAACCGGTACTTTAAAGGTTTCAATTTCTGCTATAACGGCGTGGTCTTTCAAGTTTAAATCATTCTTTAGCTTTTTTACCTCACTCCAAATCAATTTTTGCAAATCTTCGTAGAACAAAGACAAATATCCGTTAGGAAGAGTAAGTTCCTTAACTCTCAAAGCTACATCTGGGTGCTCTATTCCTATACGTGCCGTTTCGCCTATTCCTACACCACAAGAACCATGGATTGATTTTTTTCGAGATATCTCTTTTAACCGGTTTAAGGCGCGGTGATATGGTGTAGTAACTAATGCATTTTCATGCAAATAAAACAACCCTTTTGGATTTATAACTCCTTTTTTTTCTAAAGCGGTAGCCTCCAGATCACATACTATCGGATTAAAATACGCCGCAGGTCCATAAAATGTATTTGCTCCTACCAAAGTTCCACTGCCAAATTGGCAAAATGTATGCTGTATCCCTTTAGGGCTGATCACAGTATGCGCACACTGTGAGCCCCCTGCTGCGCGAATAACTAAACCGCTATTTGTTTCTTTAACTAACCTTTGCACAGATGTGCCTTTTCCGGCATCACCAAACGTTAAATCGGTTACACAAGTAATTGTTTTCAAAGTTAAAAGAGGAAACTACCCCACACCGAATATCGATGTGGGGTAGGAGATTAAAAACTATTCATCTTCAGGTGCCACACCTGACGCATCAATCAACGCACCACTCGTAGTTGCCGTGGCCACTAGCGTAGAGGACATCACTTTAGTCGACAAAGCAGCTGTTGCATTAGCAATAGAAGACGCGCTGGCTCCGGCTTTTGTCAAACCGTCGGCAATTTCTGCCAAGCTATAACCCAGTTTTGCCGCAATGATCATGATGACCAATTCAACAAACTCTTCAGTCTTTGCTAATTCGTAATAGTTCTCGCCAAAAACATTTTTCCAATGATTATGAATCTGTGGGTATCCAATAAAATAACTTGCTTCTTTTGGATAAATCCAGCAAACTTCATATTTCTCTTGAAGAGTTTCTAGCACCTTGTTAAATGGGATATTTGATTCAATTGTGTCCCCGATAATGTCGCGGACATGAAATTTACTCAGTTCCCAATTGTAATTCTCAGGCTTTATATCATAGCGCGTTGCTTCTGGCGCTATAGATGTAGCCAATTCATCTCCTATGATAAACAGAAAGCCTTTTTGTCCTCGTTTGTCAAAACAATCTAACTTGGAGTATTTACCCATGAAATACATGAATAACTCATAACTTTCGGCAGCTGTGCCACCACCACCCCTCTCCAACCACACATTAGCTAGCTGCTCAAACCCTTTAATGTCAGACTCGAATTGTGTAACTTGTAACGGAGCTTTATCACTATTGCCGTCTCCGATCGCTCCAAAACACACAGCTGGATGCTTGACAAATCCTTTCTCAAGTAATGCAGTGAAGAAGATTGGCAACTTATCGATGATCTGGCGCGGGATAATCGACATTGAACCAGTGACATCAAGTCCGAAAACAATAGCCAAGGACTCAGGATGCTCAGGGCTATCCAGGCATTCGCGGATCTTTATACCTACAGTATTTAATTTTTTTGGGTCTAAACTTGGATGTAATCCAGCAGCAATTGTACCACTGGCTATCGCCTTAGTGTGTGCAAAAGGATCAACTCCTCGAGTTGATCTAAATGATTTTGCTTCTTCGTTTGTATATGTACCGCAGCCCATGGTGTTTGTTATGTTGGAATGTTGAGTTGTATGAATTTCGGAGAGCCATAAACTTGTTCAGCCAAAGCTACAAGTTTATGAAATACCAACGATGCACTCGTTTGTAATGTGCCCACGACTAATGATCTTAAATAGCCCTGAAGTATGAGAGGCACAGTGTCAGGCATCTCATTGCTAACTATATTTCCACCTAAAACTTTTATCATACACTTAGCTAACATAAATATATCTGCTGTGCTAGACAATTTTGAGGTTAGATAATTAGACGGATAATAATCTTTGTACTTTTCGAGAATTTGTTTTCCTGTTTGTCCAAAATCAACTGCATGAGACCAACCAACTAGTTTTTCTAAATGGGAATCGGGATGTACTATGATGTGGCAGGGCAGAATCGCGCCATGAACTACTTTTGCTTCTTCTGAGGCTAAAATAGCTCCAAGAATTCTTTTCATCATCCATATAAAATGTTGCGGAGCAACACCATTTGGGTAATAATCGAATATCTTAGTTAATGTTAGGCTTGGTAATTCTCCTCGCGGCTCGTCATCGTAAACTAAAGCTTCTTGTTTTTTCCCATCTATGGTGATAGAGAAATTATCTAATATCTGCGGTATAACGGGTCTTCCTATCGTTATCTTATCCGCGTGCAGCTTATTTAATGTTTTTACTGTACTCATTATCGCTTTGTTGCTGGACACATCCTTAGCAAGCTTCAACGTAATAGGCCTATTCTCCTTATTAGTTCCTCTAAAAACAATAGAGTTTGCTCCTGTCCAGGAACGAGGACCAACTTCATATACGTCTTTTTTTGACTCTATTTTTGTAACTTTGATTTTTTTATTTTCACCATAAATACCTTCGGATATCGCTTTATTTGCTAAAGCTTCAAGACCTTTCAAAGCTTGAAATACAGTTTCTGCATCGGATTCAATGTTATGATCTGGATGAACTAACATTTGCAATTTACGAACTGCTTTTTTTAATTCTTCTTCATTTATAGGATCAAGAATTCCAAATACTGATTCAACTGTTTCCGCTTTAAGTATAATGTCGCTTATTTCTCTAGTTACATTTTTAGTCATTTTTAGTGGCGTCTGGGTCCACGACAGTTATTGCTGGACAATTTTTTGAGTAAAACATTTTAACAAATACAAAAGGCCAGCTTAGGAACCTTCCGATAAAAGAAAAAATCTCTTCTACAATGCTCATTCCTTTGTTCCACCACATACCGAATAAGGCAGCTCGGTAATTTTTCTGCACGTTATCGATTTTAACGCGGCGGCGAGTCAAGAATACTTCTTCTTTAGCATAATACTCTTCACATTTTTCAATAATCTTTTCTTCGAAAAAGGAAAATATAAAGTCTATAAGCAATCCGACTAAAGTCATGACAATCACTCCACCCAACAAAACAAGCACTGCCTGTACAAAAGATGGACTTACTATAAAAACTGCGAGCGACACGACAAGATCAACGATAAACATCATAGCCGGGATAAACCAATGATATAAGGTCCAACCAAGCAAAATCACAACTAAAACACAAGCTAATGCCAAGATAACGCTAAAAGACATCTTAGCCATTTTTACTAGTTTTGGAAGAATTTTTTGAATTTTTGATTCTTTTGCTTTTTGTTTAGCTTTAGCTTCTGCAAGCTGTTTTTCATGTACCGCCCGCGCCTCGTCCACAAAAGATTCAAACTTATTGCGCCATTCTGCTTTATACTGATAAACAAATACCAGTGCGGCCACAGCATTATCTTCAAGATTTTCAGTTTCTATGATATGCTTTAGCTGATCCAAAGTAATATCCTCTATCTTAAATGCCGGTATCTGCGAGCGAAGCTCTTCAACTTCTGGATACAGATAAACATAATAAAGAGAATTAGCATCACGATTATGCTTGAAGGTACTTTCGACCTTTTGCCATGTAAATTTGATATTTATCAAATCTTCAATGTCTTTTTTAGGTTTCTCCTCTTTATACTTTTTCAATATCGGAGCAAAAATTCTTTTAACCCATTTACCAAACTTTATGGCTATGTAGGAGACCAATATGATTGGAGAAAGGGATATGTAAATAACAGCTAGTAAGTTTGTTACCCAAAACAAAGGGCAAAAATTTCGGACTAAAGCTGAGTTTCCTTTTAAATCAACAAATGGCTTGATTAATGTAAATCTCCAATAGTTTGTCGGAAGGTTCACTTGATGAGCACATAACGCATCGGTTATATACTTTACTTCGTGTCGAATTGTGAGTAACGAGAAGAATAGGAATTTTAGGTTTTGTAACATATTAGAATTTTAGAATGATTGGCGCACCCGGCAGGGATCGAACCTGCGACCGGCCGATTAGAAATCGGCTGCTCTATCCACTGAGCTACGGGTGCCTTAATCGCTGAAACAAATTACGGAACTGGCAGTTTTGGTTGTAACCCAATAATTAATTTTTGCAATACTGCGTTTTCACTCTCTAGAGCATTAATACGCTGCATCAACATTTCTTCTTGATTAGGTGGAGATTCCTCAGGACTTGGAGAAGACATAAATGCCGAACCCAAGCTAATCAGGATCGTAATTATGACGATAACCACCAATAGCTCTATAAGCGTAAACGCCCTAGTTATGTTAGTAGGATAAAGCCCGTTGTGTCTTATACCATCAATTGCTTCTGCTTACGATTTAGCCAAAACAGTACCTGCTGCCTCTCGTCCATTTTGGTCTAGCGCGAGGTAGGCGAATGTAAGTTCCCCTTTCTCATTAGCTGGAGTATATTCTTTTTGTGTAGGACGCTTCAATGAAATAGGACCAGTCGATGATCCTAGTGTATGAGTAATGGTCTGTAGTGCATCTTTCGGGTTCTCGAGCATTTTCTTTCTAGCTCTCTTTACTTCAGGAGCGGGACTAGAAAACGGTACAAAAAACCATTTAACAAATTGAAATAAAAATTTAAACATAACGTTATTATATGGTGTGGCTACCCGGTAGGTTTTTTCCTACCGGGTAGAGTTATTTTTTTATTGTATCAAACCTTCAAATAGGCCTTCACCTGCTCGTCAGATACTTCTGGTTTCCCAGGAGAGTATTTCGCTTCTAAGTTCTCGGCCGCAGGAGTTTGCGCAGCTGCTTCAGCTAATAGTGCATCTGTTCTGGCTTCAGAATTTAACGTGTCTTCCTCAAGCTGGGCAAATGCACCATCTAAAGAATCCGTGTCGATGTTGTTGGTTCGCTCAGCAATTTCAGCATCGATATCCGCTTTTTCTTTTCGCAACTCCAAAGTCTGTTTATGCTCGCCAGCATGTGAAATCTTTTCCTCCAGACTTGTGATCTTCGCGGCAAGAACAGAGATGCTTTCTTCAGCGGCAGTAATGCTGGTGGCTATTTCTGCTTTTTGTTTTTCGTAGGCTGCTTTATGAGTGAGACATTTCCGCACATCATCAACATTTTTGTTTTCACCTGCCGCTTTTGCGAGATTTTCCCATTTGTTAATATGGCTAATGTTGACTTCTAGCAATCTTTCGAATTTTGCGAGCCTTGTGCGCTCGGCTATTCGGATTTCTTTAAGTTTTCTAACACTATCCCGAGCTGCATGTATCGCAGCCTCAGCATCAGCTATTGGGTCTCTTGTTTTCTCGTTTAAGTCTCGAGCTGCTTTGTCCAATTTATTTTTTTGAGACTTGAGGATTCCGGCTTTGCTGAGGAAAGCCACCCCAGCCGCAATAATGGCGAGAAAGATGATGAGATCGATTAGTAGCATGAACATGGGTATTATTTGATGTCAATTGTTGGTATACTTCTTGCGGTGTAGATGTGTATCAAGCCACCTGCAAGATTTTCAAGGTTCGCGATTTCCAAGATAATAAAATACTTGTCAGGGTCTGTATCATTTTTATACAAACAAAACGTAGCATTTAGATTACTTGGCAGTCCTTCACGAGGAGGAGTTTCTGTGTAGGTGCCTTTCAAGCAAGCTTCAAAGATAAAATTGCCAAGAGGGCAAACTACAGTATCAATTTGGCTATTATCTTCTCCAATAAATTTAAGCTTACGATAATCTCCTTTTGCAGTTACTAGGGCGATCTTGTCATAAGTTTCTTGGAAAATTGCACCTCTAAATTCTGACTCGGCTAAGTCTACTCTATTGCCTACGGGTAGCTCAGTTATTCGCGACGCCAACAGCGCGCAATTTAAGCCGTCTGTTTCATGGCGTATCAGTATCTCCGAGCAAGCTAAATCAAAGTGATCGAGGTTTATTTCATCTGTTGAACGTAAGCGTATGATTCCTTTTCGAAGAGGAATTAATATTTTTGGCTCTAATTTATTTTCTGCGAGAGAGCATTTATCGTGCAGTTCAATGGCTTCGTACATAGCGTTAATACTTAGGCACCAGAGCTATAATTAGTATAAGGAATAACCCTATACCACAAATCCAAAAAACCCAACCATAAGATGTATGTGTTGTTGTGTGGTATGTATGGTAATTTCTGTAATCTGCCGACGCCATATCCGTCAATGCATCATACATAATAAAGGTACCAAGAGTATTAAAATACCCGTACCCTCCCATTCCTGAGTTGTAAACTACAGTATGATTATTGTATGTCGTGGGTATGTGTGCCGGTCTAGCAGGGGGCTCTTTATCAAACTTATTCGGATACTTATCAGCATGTGCCTGTTTATATTTTGATACATACTCTTCTTTTGGCAGCAGCTTTTCTTTATTCTGAGCCGCAGCAAAAGAACTTAATTTAGGCTTGGCGGAACTATTAGATGAAGAACTACCCCAACTTGTTGCAGGCTTAGAAGCGCTGCTCGTAGATGAACCGCTGGATGAGCTGCTTCCCCAACCCGTTGAGGGCTTGGTTGTTGCAGGCTTACTTGACGATGAACCCCACCCAGAGCTTCTTGACGATGAACTGCTGGAAGAGCTTCTTGACGATGAACTGCTAGACCCTTTGCCTTCGCTGGCAGTATTGATTGTAAGGAAAGAAACTAGAACTAGTCTAGTTATGATGTTTTTTATGAATCGCATGCTGAATGATTGATTTTGTATGTTAATAATTGGTGGTGCTGGAGGGAGTCGAACCCTCAATCCTAACGGCGGCAGATTTTCTTACTACTCTCAGTTACCTGAGCCATTTGATGTTGTAGTCTGGACTATATCTTCATCTTCAACATTACTTGTTAAGATGCCTGAAGCTTGCGTCTCTGAACCTTCCCCATTTAAAAAGGGCTCGGCTGCTGATTGGCCTAATTCCGATAGTTTTATAACCTTCACACTCGCTCTTTGGAGCCATGTTGTAGTCATCGGGATTATAAGGCTATTCCAGCAATTTCTCAGGTTCTCATTCTCCGATTTCTCGAAGATGACTCGTTGGTCGTCTAGATATTTGTGAAGCTTAACGTGATCACTCCTAGTCATAACAAGCAAGTTATCGAGCTTATTATTTTTTGGGTTATCATCAATATGATGGACTACCTCATGACAAGTTAGTTTTCTTCCTAAAAAGGTTTCTGCTAGCTTTCTATGTGCCCATTTGTTTTCTTTGTTTTGCCTATCCGCGGCAGAAACATAAGCATATTTATTTGTAGAAATTGTTTCAGCCGCAAAAGCTCCCCTTGCTTTCCAGCAAGATGAGCAGAATTTTTGTTCTTTTCTATTGGCTTCGTACATTTCGCTACATGCTTCACATTTTTTGGTATAAGTATATCTTCCTTTTTCTTTGTAACTTAAAGCAGCCATTGCTTTAAGTCTTTTCAAGTTACAGGCTCGACATATTTTTCTACCTTTTTCTCTAGGTTGACCACATTCTTTGCATATTAATAATTGATTTTCTTTCATAGTACATCATTATAATGCACATCTGTAAGGTAGTCAAGAAGTTTTTCAAAGAATCTGAAGTCTGCTGTGTATACCGGTTCCACCACAGCACCATATTAACACTAACACTAACACTAACACTAACACTAACACTAACACTAACACTAACACTCTAGCTGCATTTCACATATAGTCAATTAAAAATGATCTGCCTCCAAGCAAAACTTACAAAACTCTGCTTTCTCGGGATTAGGCATTTTGGCAAGTAAAGAAGTCAGCTTGATCTTATTTAACTGTATTATTTTTTTCTTTAACGAACCGTTTTGTTTCTTGTACTCAAATAGTATCTTCTTAGGAAGCAAAAATAGACTATCTACCAACATCGGCGTGTCAAAATAGCTACAAAAGTTTTGAGCTATAGCCCGTTCAGAACCATCTGTATTTTTGCTGAAATAATTGTACAAATCGTTCAAGCTGTCCAACATTACCGGATCTAGTGTTGCAATATTATAATCTGTTTTATTTTTTTTAAATAGCTCATCCGCGGCAATCATCGGAGCTTTTTTCTTTACAATAAGCACTTGATAGAGTAATGAACAACTAAAAAATATAAAAACGAGAGATAAAAATCCTGCTAAAATAAATGGAAGAGTGCCGGTTAATAATGAGATGCCTGCCACGGTCGCATAAAATGCGTACTGTCCAATCCTCGGCATAATGTGTATTTGATTTTTTTAAAGTGTAAAGTTGTGCGTGTTATATAGTAACTGGTAGCTAAAAATTATCCTATCTATTTAAACACCATCACAACAACCAACAGACATACAAAAATAGTAATCAGTAAGGAAGGAACTTCTTTATTGACTAACTATCTTTATATGCCTGTTGGCTCTAACTGCTTTTTTTACTTACGAACCCAACCGCCTGCTGCAGTGGGTACGTACTCCCGACCTTTCCCATCGATCAGGAGTCTGGCTTCGATCTTCCTTGCTCCACCAAATCCAGAGGTCTGAATTAATGTGGCCTTCTCGTTGTCCATGTCGAAGCCCAAGCGCGAGAAGAATCCAGCATTCTCAAGTTCACCGTGGAGGCGGAGAGCCTGTGTCTGCGGTGCTGCTGCCATCGCAGCGAGAGCGCCTGCGGCACAGAGCAGGATGGCTGCTTTGAGTGCGAAGGCTGCCCACGGACGATGATGCTGGAACGCCGCCCAGCCGCTGCGGAACCATTTGACAGGGGTCGTGAGCGGCAGGATGAGCAACCCCACCAGCTTCATCACCAGCGTTTTCAGCTGGGTCATGATGCTGGTATTGCTCGATGCGGTCACAGCGGGTTGCGCTGAGGCTTCGATTTTTACGGTCGCCCCATTAGGAGTTTCCACTTGATCGACATGCACCTGGGTAACCGCAGGTGTTACGGGCGTCACCTCGGCAGGAGCCACGGCGGCCTCGATTTTGGCTTTCGCCTCATCAAGAATCGCTGCGGCTGATGCTGGGATTGACATGCGGAGTCCTTTACTGTCTCTGAGTTTCATAGGTTTGCTTTGTGTTTGTTAACGTTGTTTTTGTTCGCCAAGCTTGGCACTTTCGTGTTTCGGCAAGGGAAAGTTTTGAGAACGTAACAACGCAGCATCACCTGTTCAAACGCGAAAGCATTAGCTCTCTTCTCTTAATATTATACCACAATCTTCCCTAAAATTGAGGGGGGGTTAGCGAATAGCTAGATTAAAAAATACTGGAAACGTATGAAAAATAGTTTCCTACCGTGGTTAATATTATACCACTTTAACCTCTACTATTGTGGAGGGGGAAACTGGTAACTTAAAAAATTTTCTATAGGTTCTAATACAAAGTTTTCTTCTTCGGGGCCATTAATAAATATTCCGCCTTTACCAGAATAACTGTTAGCTCGAAACATAACAAACATAGTCCCTTTAACATGCAGTACCATTACGAATTGATTTTTCCAACCTTCCTTTATGCTTCCTTCTCCATTCAAGAATTCCGCGTATAACGAACTCTTTATAAACTTAGCACTAGAAAATAGTTGAGATAAACTTAACTCGTGAGTGTGGGTGACATAGCACACATAATCAAAGTTGTGCTTATCTCTTAATGTATCAAAAAACAAAAGTTCTTCAGATTCAAGATCTACTCCTGTTAGTAGCTCTTCTCGTGTAACAGAGAAATAAGTTTTTAGCTTATTTACAAAATACACCCTATATTGTTTTTTTACTTCTAAAGGTTTGTCCATTTTATATAAATAATTCTTTTTGACTTTTTGTAACTTTTTTAAAGGCTTCGTCTTTGGATAACCACAAGAACCAGGACAGTTCGGGATTCCCTTTTGGAGTAAATGTGAGACATTTAAACTTATAGTTGAGTAACTTGCCTGTCTTGTCTATCGCAGAAAATACATGTACTTCTTTGTCGTTCTTTTTTAGCTTATACTTTAAATTTGCTACAGGCTTAGGATCGATTTCAATATCAGGATGAGCATTTACATCTAATGAGGTTTCTTCATAAAACTCACGCATGGCAGTTTGGAGAAGGGTCTCCCCCGCTTCAATCTTTCCTTTAGGAATACCCCAACCGGTAGGGCAATTAATATCTTTTGCTGATCCTCCAATTAAGTAAAAACCACCAGAATTTAACAATATGCCCGCAGAGGTTATTAAAGACATTGATATATAAGTTTTTTGTATTGTTCTTTGTTGAGGTCTTCATGACCATCTAATAAGTGAAACAGCATGGCCGCACGATTGGTATCCCCGTATGCTGCAAGTATTTTTTCTGCTTTTTGCTTACGATCTGGTAAAGAAGAGCATGTGGTCTCTAGAAAATTAATCATACCTAATACAATTTTTTTGACTTTGGCAAAAGCGTCTACAAGGCCAGCAATTAAGTTAGCCGAGCTGACTGCGCATTCATAATCAAATGTATCTGTTATGTACTTATAGAACTCGCCATAACTCGGGCATCCTTGGTCTAAGAATAAAGACATAAGGTTATCCTGAGTTAAATCACTTTTAAATTTATGAACATTTAAATACCACGAAGATTTAATTTTTCGTATATGTTGCTCATCACCATAATACACACATAAACCTTCTTCCCCTCTCAAAGCTTCCACTTCTTCCAACATCTTCTCCACCGAGTCATATACAAATATTTTTGGGCGAGGGACCCCAAGTTCTTTTGCTAGCTCCGCAAGTTCTAGCTGAGTTAGATAGTTATAATTTTCATGCTTAATAGCATTAGTTAATATTATATCTATCTCTGGGTAACTCAAAATAATTTTATTTGACGGTGTAACCCACTCAAATACAAAACTATATTCTTCACTATTTAGTAATGGATGGTCGAAAGCTTTTGGGTACTTCTTTTCCAATATATCAATTTCTTCACCATTCAAATGATAAGAAGCTAAAGCGTTTCTTGTGCGGGCTATGGTTTCCCCTTTATACTTCGACACAATCAAACAAGAACCATCAATCTTTTCAACACAACGAATTTTTGCGTTTAGTTTACTTGGAGGAGGATAGATGTCGGGTTTTTCTTCCCAATTGAAGAATTTCTTGAACCCTGCCGATATAAGCTTTAAATCATGCTTTCTCCATATGCTTGAGCGCAGAATTAAATTTCGATGGTTCCATGCTACTCCTTGTAAAGCTGGAGCAATCCAAAGACATTCATCACCACCAAAAATACATTCCTTTACCTTGAACTCATCAGTTATTAATTTTGGGTCTAGATTCATTCTAATTGATATTTAGGTTTCTGCTGTACCAGTGCTTGTTGGTATATCTTTCGGCCTCGAGAATCTTTTGCAATGCTTGCTTCGCCGTCACAAAGCCAACCCGAATTGTTCATGCAAGTACGAACTTTAAAATGTAACTTAGGCACAGTAGAGGCAGAAATTACTTTATATTTATATCCACTCGTTGGTAGTGTAGAAGTCATAAGCGTATTTTTCGTAGTATTGGTTTGCTGAGTTGTTTTATCGCTGCTTCTGCTTTCTTAGAAAAAGAAGCAAAGCCTGTCTTTTCTTTTTTAGCTGCCTCTAATTTTGATGATACTTCTATCGGATAATTTTTTGAGGTTAGGTAACTATATAAATTTTTAGGTACTTTAGTGGTAACTTCATATCCTCCTGATGGTCTTGTTTTTGCGTAGATGATGTCGTTTTTCAAACGTTCAGCAGCAACACGTCCTTGAGGAGTATTGGTGAAACCTTCCTTTAATTGAGTAATAAAGGACGTTGCGTTTATTCCTCCCCAATGAACTTGGACATAAATTCCCTCTTTGCCTCCCGTGTCGTTCTGACACACCTCCACAATGTATACTTTGTTATGGTACGCGTTACAGTTTTGTAAAATTGTTCTAGATAAAAGTAGCATATTAAAAATTGCCCTCTCCTACTTGAAACACCGGGACCAAACCTAACTTAGTGCGGGCCATTTCTATATTCCGAATGCGGTCTTCGAACCATGCCGTAATAAAAAAATGATCCTTGATAAGATTATTAAACATCGTTTCTTTATATTCAAAGTCTGGTGCTTTATTTAACTCGCCTGCGTCGGGTCTCATTATCAAAGAGAAAGAGTTAGGTGAAACTTCTAGATTAAGTAAAGGTACCTCCGTATAATTTGTAAATCCAGCTTTTTCTTTTAGCCATTTGATTGTAGTGTTCCGTCCTGCTTCGTCTCGACCAGTAAGAAATATGATTTTGCTACCTTGAGCTTCAAGCGCCCGTATCACTGTGAGCACTTCAAGAATAGGCGCGTCCTCATAATATCTTGATGTATCGTATATGTTGCGAGATACATTACGAGCAACAGTACCGTCAATGTCAACGATTATAGCTTTGGGTAGTTTATTGTTTTGCATAGCTGCCTCAGTCTTAGCAGCAAGGTAGGCATGATACATCTCGTAAATTACTTTGTCAGGTACTGAATTACTTCTTAACCTATTACGCCGGATGCACTCAGCCACTGGAACATTTGTAAAATCCTTAATCACTACTTCATAAAGATCACCTCCATTTATAGAATGATTATGGTGCCGGACGATATCTTGTATTTCTATTTCTCGGTCAGGGCATAAATTAGTATTATCAATAACTATGTTCTTACCCATCAAAATCAACTTATTCACAAGTTCAAGTCTCAAAGTACGAAGATTGTCATTAACCCCTTTTATAAAGCCTGGACCAAATAACATTCCAGACAAATCATCGTTATTTATACGTACCCAACCTTTATTATCTTTTACATATTCGCGTGCCCAAGTAGATTTTCCAGAAGCCGGAAGCCCTTTAGTTAATATTATTTGTTTCATTATCTCATGTTTTTTCCCATTTTAGTTCTTCAGGGTTATAAATATATATTGAGTCATTTGCGTTTGCTGTTAAGCATATACGTACTGGACTTTCTCCTTCATAATAGTCACCAATTATGTCGTTAAAAGCATCATATGGGTTCTCGGCGAGAAGCTGCTCCAGTCTAGCATGTGTTACAATTTTAGAACCGTACCATCCCCCGTTTCCGTGGTCCAGAGGTCGTATCAAATAAACAAGCGAATCCCAGAATAACTCATCAAAAAATTGTTGTTGTAACTGCACCCTCATAACCCAAGTTTCAATGCGCTTATTTTTCCTAGTATTGGATAATATATGTCAAATAATATCTCATTCACTTTATCAGCATTAAAAGTATATTGCTGAATTAACTCATTTTTATTATTCTTCCACACTTGTTCAAACCTTGCGCTTAAAGTCTGCACTTCTTCATTAAGTTTTTCTTTTGTATGATTCTGAGGATTTACTTTAATATCTAAAAGATGCTCGCCTATTTCTTTTGAGTATTTCATGATGTTAACGGGGTAGTCGTCAAAGCTGAAAAACGCAATTCCACAATGTAATAGCCTTAATAGATGACTAAAGTTTTTTGGGCTAAATCCAAATTTATCAAGCGCTTCTTTTCTTTTACTCCCGAGATCTCCAGTTCTTTCTCCATTAGCAAGTCTTAACTCATTATGAGTGTAACCACGCAATGAATTATAAAGCTTATCTGCATCAATAAAGAAATAAGACTTTCGTTGAATTTTGTTTATAAAAACAGGATGTACTTCTATAAAATTCTTTGGATGAGTATAAACCATTTCAATAGCCTGAGTATTACCTCTCTGAAGATTAAGAACAAAATGTTTCAATTCGGAGCCATATACATCCTCGACCTTACTTCTGTTATCTATAAATACGTTTTTATTCAACCCTACAATATCTTCAATTGTATCGTGTACATAAAGAAAGCGCTCGTCAATATCTGAGGTTGGAGTATTTAACCCATAAGAATGAGAACCTCCCAACATTTTTGCCAAAGTTATCATGTTTGTATTTTTCCTGCTAGTATTAGCTCGTTTTGTAATTCAATAAGCTCAGCTATTAATTTTGGTAGAGCTGAGGCTGGCATACTTATATGTCCTGGTGTTTCTGTGCCTCTAGAATTAAGCACACCAAAGTGTAAACACTGTTGTCCTTCTATCCAGTGTACTACTAAAGCGGATGAGTCAATCCAATATTTTAATCTTGAGGACAAATGTTCAACATAATTAATTATTCTTCTTAATTTCATATTTTTTATTTTCCATAAATGTTTTTCCTGTATGTAAATACATAGTCACGGGATTGAGAAGTTCAGTTGGCAATAGTATATATGGGTTATACCCTCTCCGATACCGTTGCATGAAGTTTAAAACAACTCCGCCTGTATGATGTTCTAGACTAACTCCATCTATCGCTATTGCCCGTGCTTCGTAATTCAAACGTGAAATACAATTCTCATGAATAGCTTTTCCAACTAGAGAGATAAGCCTGCAATACCTCGCCTGATCCGCGCAATAGTAACCAATGGGATCAATAATCTCATGATTTAGGAATACTTGTCCAAAGGGGCGATTCCTTCGACCTCTTATCGTAAGAATAACCACATAATCTGTTAGCTCTACATCTAAGGAAGAGTAATATTTAACTTTCCAAACTTACAAAACCCTTCTTTTACAGTATGGAATGTACGTGTGGGTGAAAATGCAATATTACTTTGATCCATGGTGATCTTGAGGTTTCCAATTCTTTTTGTTCATAATGGAAGTTACTTCTTCGAAAGACAAAGGGGTGTAATTGTGACAATCTACCCCTACATCAAAAGATAAAGAATCGTTGAGATCAGGAAGAGTGCCGTGGGAATGCCCATATAGATGATATACTCCGTGGTGACTCTTGTCCCATACACGATGCGCGTAATGTGACAGAAATATACTTTGTTTACCTACCCGGACAGTATACACATCCTTTACCCATTCAAACATACGAGGATGAAAATGATGCGCAGTTAAGGCAGGCTTTTCATGGTTGCCCCTGATTAGACAAATCTTACCATTTAATCTCTGGCGTATCCTCAAAGCATCGTCAGCAGAACCAAATGAAAAGTCCCCAAGATGATAAACAATACCTTCTTGGGGGACTTTTGCATTCCAGTTTGCTATAATCGCCTCATTCATCTCTTGGGGATCTTTGTAAGGGCGATTACAATATTTAATTATATTGGCATGAAAAAAATGTGTGTCAGCAGTATAGAATGTTGGCTCACTCATGTAGTTAAGTTTAGTTTTAAAGTTTTGAACTCGTTCTCAAAGATAGAAGTCCAATAGCGAGAATCTGTATACCCCAGATTTACATCGAAAAGTATTTGTCTAGCAATTGCAGGAGGTATACCTGCATTTTTCGCAGTATCTAAAAAATGGGTTTCCAGTTTTCTATAATGCTTATAGTTTCCTTTTTTTGTTTTATAAAATTTAAACTGGTGGCAGTCATTACACACCACTTCGCAAGCTTCTGGATAAATCATCTCAAGGGCAAAGGAGGTTTTCGCTTCTGCTAAACCTGTTACCGCTTTTACAATTCTATTCCTAGCTTCTTCCCATGTTTCAACTTTTCTTTTTAGAAAAAAAGCTGGAGTTTCGATATATTGTTCTGTGAATGAAAAAATGGTAGCGGCTTTCGTATTATACATACCGCAGTTTATTTTTTTAAGAAGCCTTTTTAGTTCTTCTATATCATTTTTCCATTTATCAAAATTTAAAACAATTGTTTTATACATCAAAACACTCCCTTCTACTTGCATGTGCACAGAGCAGATAGCATAAAGCCAGCGTTTATATATCTCGCTGGCTTCCATTGGAGGAGTAATTGTTTTCCAATACTCTATGTAGTCTTTTACTTGTTGGTCGTTAAAGTTCTTGAGTTTTTGTTCTATTAAAGTCGTGTTCATTTGAAGATATAACATCCTCAAGTAAATATACATCTAAAGATAAGGTGTCGTAATACAAAGTCATAAGTTTATTTGTCTTTGGGGTAAATATATCGTTAGGCTCAATGCAAAATAATGGTTTCTTATTATTTGCTTTGAGTATAAGTACAGGATGTTTGTGCGTAATTTGTTTTTCTTTTATACAAGCTATGAAAAAACTTTGTAATGTCTTGTTAAATGGAGGATAAAAAACCACATCGCGGTAAGCTTTACATTCAACTACAAAGTTATCAAAAAAACTATCTAAAGAAGGGTAAATCCCCTTCTCCATTATTTGTCTAATATCACCAGCGTTAGCTTTGACATAACGCTCTTCTTGTTTCCTCTTACTCCATATAGTAGCCGCGCCACCAGAAGTATCACTTCTCCAAGCTGCTCGTTTTTCTTTTTGACCAGTAAGCCATAAGCTTAACTTCTCTGCAATGTCTCGTTCAAAAGAATTTCCTTTCGCCTTTCCATTTACAGCCATGACCAATTTTTTCCTTTTCTAATTAAGTTAACTGCGTTTTGGCTTACACCTAATTGGTCCGCCCATTCTCTGTGTGTTTTTTCTGGCGAAGAGTATTTAATCTTATATGCAAATTCTTCCGAGATCTTGCTAACTCCATTATTATTTCCTCTTTTTGGAGAGGATAAACCTAATTTCCAGGCATGGTTTACGTTTTCTTTGGCTGTGCAATACTCTAGGTTATCAATACTGTTGTCCGTTTTATTCCCATTTTTATGGTTAATCTGCAACTCCGAGTCACCAATAAAATAACGAGCTACTAGCTTGTGTATACAAACACTTTTTTTAGGGCAAATGTCGACGGCAAGATATTGATTTCCTTTTTTACCTATCAAAAAAGGCTTGAGTATTTTATTAGTTTTATTGTTGCGTACTCTTCCGGTGGAACTCACCGCATAATTCGAACTTATGATGTCTTGCCATTCCTCTTTCATACTAAACTATAAGCTAATAACTAATCAACGCAAGGAGGGATTAGATCTCTTACTAACTTTTTTAATCTTCTATTTTCAGCCTCAACTATAACCAATCTGTCTAAATAAGCTTGATTAGATTCTAGCAACCGCTGATCTAACTCTGCTACATTTGCTCGAAGCTGAGCATTCTCGAGTTTTAAATCTTCTATAAAATCAACTGCAATCTGGCTAGCGTCAATCATGTAATCGGGAGCTTTGGATTAATATATATTACTGAACGATGCTTCTTATTCAGTACGTCTTGCGTGCTGCTTACCGGCTCACGAGGTTTCTTCATTGCTTCGGATATGCGGCGGCAACAGAAGAATTAACATTAGCTACTTCTGCAGCCGAGCTAAAATAACTTTGAGGATCTAGCTTAATACCTCGAGCTAAAGCTGTTCTTGAACGAGTCGAAGCATCCGCCATCATATTGAAGGAACTACAGACAGCCTCACCATCATGCGCTTGGTCTCCGGTTAAGGAGTAGCTTAATGTCGCACCTTTCGGTATATTGTAGCTTTCTGCTGTCTGTGCAATTTCTTCTGGACTTCCTGCGCCAACAAAAGAAAAAGTCCAACCGTAGGCATCTTTGATTTCCCCAATATAAGTAAACAACTCCTTATTCCCTTTCCCTGGATATACTTTTGATGAGTTTTCCCAACCATCCGTAAATATTCTGATCGTAACGTTTACGTTTGGATCTTTTTCTTTTCCTTTTAATTTAAGCTTTAATTCCTCTATGGCACGAGCAATTGCATCATTAAGGGCCGTTCCGCCTGTTGGCCTATAAGTACTTTCGGTTAAAAGAGAGATCTCAGTTATTGGACTAAAGTTGTACAAAGACTCAAGCTCACTATCAAATAAGATTAGAGAATAATAGGTCTTTATTCCATCTTTTTTTGCGGCTTCCTGTGCTCCTTTTATACTGTTATTAACTTGCTCAATTACGGTGGACTTAACTCCGCTCATTGAACCGCTGCGGTCCAGTACCAAGACTTCATATATCTCTAAGTCTGGATTTACTTCTTCTTCTAATTTAATTTTTCGTTTCTCACTCATTTGAAATAGTTTTCTAAATTTTTTTTAGCATTTAAGTAGGCTTTTCTAAGCTCATGGAATTTTTCATCCTTGATCTCACGGAAATTTGAATACCCATCAAAGCAATAATCAAATCCTTCCTCGTGCGCACTGGTTTTTACGTTCTTTTTTTCTTCCTCTGTCATAAGTCTCTTCCTTCTTTTGGGTAAATGCGTATAACCCGCCCAAATCTAGGAACTCCTGCTGGTGTTAAATTTTGATATTTTACCGTTGCTTGTCTTCCGATGTACTCTTTAGGATTAGCAAGAATATGTCTGTACAAGGCGAACCCGCCAACGATATTAGCTTCAAATCTTTTTCCATCTCGAGAAAAAACAAGTTTTCCAGCACCGCCAGCACGGTCGCCCTCTCCCTCCTCCATACCTAAGATTTCATACTCCTCAGTAATAAACTCCTTACGTTTAAGAAGATTGTTGGTTCTTTTATGTATGTATGGCGTGTCAGCACGTATCATCATTCCTTCGAACCCTTCTTCAAGGAAATCTTTATAAGCTTTATCTAACTCTTCTTTATTATTTATTTGGATAGTCTCGACCATAACAATTGAGTACCGAATTTTTTCATCGTGAATTTCTTCGAATAACTCTTCTAATTTTTCTTTACGTGCACTAAATGTTATATCCGGATCTTTTAAATCATAAAAATCATAAATCCAATATTCAATAGTTTCTCGAGACTCATCAAGATCCTCTTCAGTTGGTTTGGTTTTTCGGACTAAAGAAATAATTGCGTTAAAATCTTCTTTTAACTTATGGTTGTATGCCTCACCATCAAATACAATGTTAGGATATTTCTTAAAAACATGCGCAAGACTCGTGGCTATATGTGGGCAAGAAACTATAGGAGTATTTTTCCGAGAATTCAATACCTCATTATCTGCAATCAAACGAACACCGTCAAGTTTTGGTTGAACAAATACCGGATATGTCAATTCTACACCCGGATCATAACTCTCTGCCAGCATCGGAGAAATTAACTTCGTTTCGTTCACTTTGTTGATATCTTCAGTATAGCCTTCTTTAATTTTTAATTTCCATTTAGCATGTGCTTCTTTAAGTGCTTGTTGGTCAATGGCTGTAGCATTTGCTTTACCTTCATTTTTACCTTTACACTTTGTCCAAGCATGAATGATCATCTTACCCTCGTGCTGCCCTGTTATGGTTCTAAATGAATCCGAATTGGTTTCAATTTGCCAGGTTTGTATTTTTCCTGTGTTCGTTCTTTTATATAGAATAGGTAATAACATATGTGGGCAGCCCAGCACAAAATTAATCATGCTGGGCTGCAAGTCTTTAACCTGCAATTGAAACTTTTACCGTAGCCTCAGTCGGGGTCGTAGATAGTAAGAATGTTGCTTCTTCTTTAGTAATTTGATCAAGGCATAACTTTACTCCGAGCTTGTAGTCAAAACAATCATCAACATGACATATACTATTCATTGATAGCAACTGCCCATCAGGAGTGGTGATCACCAGATACGTGACTCCTCCTCTAGGGTAAAAATCAACAATGTTTCGCAGGTATGAAGGCACTGGGATCAGCACCGAAAGTTCTGCGTTTTTTGCATATCTGATGTGTGTAACTTTAACTTTATGTCCTGCTTTTCTTAAAGCATAAATGGACAAGTCGTTTTTAGTTTTATACTTTAGTTCCCGCAGACGTTGTCTTCGTGTAAGACGATCTTCGACTGTAGGTTTTTCCGTTGCTTGAAATCTTTCGAATTCTTTCATACGGATTTGTTTTTCAAGAGCTTGGATTTCAGTTTGTATTTTTTCGAGTGGGTTTGACATATTGTTTTAGAAACAATTTTTTGTTTTAATGATTACTCGACTGACTCAACCGTAGGCTCTGCGTCATTCACAACTACTCTTACTTTAGGAGAGGAAGTGTGGGTATTTGCAGGTACTACGTTCTTGACAGTCTTTACTTCAATATCTTTTTTTAAAATTGTTGAAGCAGGGGCTGACGTAACTGCCACCTTTGGTTTATTTTTTGAGCCTTTTGGACGGCCTCTACCGCGCTTTACAGCGGGAGCAGCAGTCGTTTCTGTTTGTGTATTTGTGTTCATTTCTTTGTTTATAGTGTTTCTGTTGTTATGATTGTATCTTCGTCCTCGTCGTCAGCTCTTTTCTTTCCGCGTTTCTTTTTATTTTCAGCTTCGACTTGTTTTATTACCGCTTCTGGAGGAAGGTCTGGAATTTCAAAAGTTCTGCGGATCAACTCTTTTGCTCCAGTGCTGCAATATATTACAGCCCCAAGTTCAGCTTCTCTGTATCCTTTGTCAACGTCTATAGGCACTTCGACTTGGGTCACGGTCTCAACTCCATCTACAGTTGTAACTTGGTTTTCAATACGCGTATAGCCTTCATGCTCCCAGTAATAATATCCCCCTCGTCGAGATACAATAGTTGGATAGTTTTTTGCTAATACGCGAACTAAAGGACTCCAAAAATCTGCGCCTCCATCGATATGTAAATCAAACTCGATATTTTGGGAATTACCTTCTCTACCTAGTTTATTTCGTTTACAAGTCATTCGATGTCTAGACCCGACTTTCCGGTCTGCTAAACCATAAGGTGATTTCTTCAATAAATCACTAGTTCTCTCCATCTTGAATTGATAAGTGGAATGAAACCTTGGGGCTTCACCACCTATCATAGCCTCAGACTCTTCGCCACCGAATGAAGGTTTGCCAATTGCGACTTTCAATTGGTTCAATGCCAAGAAAATAGCTTTTTCGTGAGAGAGAGGATGAATAATTCTACGATAAAACCCGCTCATTAATCGAGCATGCTCGCCAACCTTCACTTCTCCAACAGTAACATCTGCTTGACATTCATATTCTGGAATAGCTCCAGCAATTGAGTCTAAACAAATCAATACTGGTGTGTCACCATTAGGATAAGCTTTTGGCAAATTTTTAATGAACGCTTCTGCTATTGTCAGAGCTTCTTGTAAAGTATCTGCTTTTGGTAAAATTAAACGGGATAAGTCGACCCCTTGTTTTTTTGCATAGTCTAGATCGGCTGCTTTTTCAGTTTCGATCCAAACCACATCTCCACCTGCTTCTTGAAAGAGTTTTGCTAGGTATAGGAAAAAACTAGTTTTTGAACAACTCTTTTTCCCGTAAGTTAAATAGCAGCGCCCATACGGTAGAAATCTACGATCAAGCACATATTCTAGTAGTGGGTTATCAACTACTAAACCTGTAACTGGAGGCACATTATCTCCAAATTCAATCTCAAGCTCCTTGTCTTTTGAGTATTTTTTTGCATAATCTTTTTGAACTGCTTTTAATAAGTCTTCGATTGCCATAATTCTTTAAAATTAGACCCTTCAACTTGAAGGGTCTAAATAATACTTTGTTTACTTATTCAACGGCTTTCTTTTCAGAAAGTTTGTGACTTCTTCACGAGATACTGAAGTACTTTTTGGGGCCGGGACTTCATCCACATACTCCATTGGTATTTCATCTTCTTGTGCAGTTATTTTGCGTAGAGCTGGTACATCCTTGCTTACTCCAGCTGATGCGACGGCGCGAGAAGGCGTTGTTCCTCCTAAAATCGGGCGTCCAGCCGTAATAACTGTCCCTGATCCGCGGTAACCTTCCATACACTTATCGAAGACATCAGTGCTAAACATTTCTCGAAGTTTCGAAATTATCTCATCTTCGGACTTGTAATCCAGTACATCAGTATCAAGGTTATACAGATGGTCAGAATCAATCAACTCGTCTTCAAGCTGAGCAGGGCTGTTTTGATCGGGCTGAATCAACCAAGGATTGCCACTACCCCCATCTTTTAGTTTTACGAAAACTGGAATACAACGTTCCGGATCATTTAATAGTGGACGGTCTCGACCACGAGCATCTTTTTCGTTCAACCAATCGTTGATCTGCGAAGCTCCCATAAATGAAGGTAAATCGATAATATGTACTCCTGCGTCCAGTTTATCTACGTAAGCTACATTGTAAATCACACGCTTAGTTGTTCTTCCGTAGTTTGGATAACGTTTACGCTTCTGGCCACGGTCATCCACTTCATCAATCACTGCTGCTTCATCTGGGAAATGAATTTTAAAATTTCTTTCGAAATGCCCGGCTGGATCAACTCCAGGAGCAACAGCATATTTTTCTTTATATTTATCCCCAAAATTATCTCGTATAATGAATGGTTTATACCACACACCATTTCCATCAGCATCGGCCTTATAAGGAGGAAGGAAGTAAAGGTAAACACCCTCTTTATTTTCTTTCTGGTTAAACACAACCTGTCTTATGTCTGGTTTAGTATATTTAAAGCTGAGTTTGTTGCTTATGTCTGAACCACTGAATTGCTTTGTCGGCTTAATAATTGCCATATTTTTTTATTTTTCTATTTTGTATATTTCTTTGTATTTTTTATCAATCGTTGTTTTAGCAACGAAAATTAATTCATATGTCTGATCGAAAGCCTTTAAAAACTTTTTTATTTTCTTAACTTCTTTTTTCAGCATAGCTCTTAAATATCGATCATAATCCCATTCATGTAGGTTAGTTCCTATACAGGTTAGGGCGTTACTAAGGATATCGTCTAGGGTCTTTTCTATCAGTATTCTATTTGGATCTTTTTTTGCCACACACTATATCATAAATATCTTTTCAGGCAAGCTCGAAACGTTACGATTATAATTTAGAAAAGTTTGAAACATCGTTGCAGCCACAATTATTGGTGTGGTATGAGAAGTTTTTTGCTCTTTCTCAAAAGCAAGAAGACAACCTGCCCGATGTTCTGTATCATCAATTAATTTTTCTAGCGTTTCTTTTTTATTCGTTTTGTTGAATACGCTACCCGTTCTACTTTCACATCTACCATCAATCCAAAAAGCACCATTTGGATTTTTCCAACTCCAGTTATACAGTGCTTTTCGGAAAGTCATACTATCAACTGCACAAAAAATAAGGTCATAATTTGGAAAATCAGCTTCCACCATGAATCTTTTCACCGGAGTAATTGCATATCTTTTAGCCAAAGAATCAACCTTCATCGTGTGTATATCATCTTCACTAAAATTTTGGTGTAGAAGATTACCCAATTCCACGATGTCGTCGTCATAAACATCTATTTTGCAACTCATGAAATCAAACTGATTACGGTTAACACCGTAATCATACATGATACTTACAAGGTTCGACCCGATTCCACCGGCCCCAGCAACAGCGATTTTTTTAATTAGTTTATTCATTATGCGTAATTTGTTTTTTGTGTTTGATTATTTCGGTTATTTTTGTATCATCTGTTTGATAAACATTCTCAAGATTTACTCGATCATGGTCTTCGCCGGGTATAGGATGCACACTCCATTCCGTAATCTTCTTATGCTGCTTGCTATAGATAAAATTAATAGGAAAGCCTCTAAACAATTCAGTCAAATCTAATACGCTTGGTGTCGGCAAGAATATTGGATGGGTATGCAATGAAGCATATATACGCCATCCTTCTTTATATTTAGACAATACTTTTTGAGCAAATTCATTTCGGTCCGGCTCCCATAACCCTTGAGCTATGGGAGCACCTGTATGACTATTTGTGACTTTTATGAAGGCGAATTCGTCGTCTTTTTTAATAATTACTCCGCCTTCTTCTTCCGCAAGGTTCTGACACTCGAGGACGGCATTATTTAATTGTTGTATTAGAGGAGACATTTATAGGTGTGAGTGTTTTGATTTTTGATAAAGTTATAAGTGTGTTATCCCCTAGCTAAGGTTCCAATTTGTCCGACTAATACACTATCATTTTTAAGTGAGTAAAGTCTTACCACGGTGGAATCAGCGCCAACTCCAACAGTGTGTCCCTGTTCAACAATGCAAATATGTCCCTTTGTTTCAAAGTTGATTACTTGATTGGTTGCTGAGTTAATTCCGTATTCTCGCATAGTACCCTTAACCACATAATAGTCAACACCTTGATACTTCTCGATACGAGCACCGGTGTCTTTAATCGCCTTATCCAGTAATAGCTTAGACCGTGCAATAGCCTTCTTTTGGTATTCACGAGAGATACGCTCAATCATCGCCGCCTGTTCATTCGAAATAGCGCATTCTTGAGTTTGAGTATATTGCTTTTTGCCCTCAGCATCCAGCACAGGATTGCCTTCGGCATCTACTTGAAGAGTTTTCTTTGTAAACGTGCAACATTCTTTAATTAGGTTTGTTAATTCAGTGCGTCCCCATTCAACATTCCTTGCTACATGCGAGGAATACCCATTGTTAATGCGTCGATTTAACACTTCTATTTTTTTCAAGAAGTCGTTAAATTTGATTTTTACAGAGCTAGCATCATCAATTTGAAGTTTTACATCTCCATCTTCGAGTCTAAATTTAAGCTTAGGAGCAGATAGAGGAGCTTTTGTGCCCTGGTACTCATCATAGCTCATACCATCATGTATTTTCACACCTACACCATTAGCAATCGCGTCATGCCACTTTAGAGACATCGAATGCACAGAGTTTACAAACTTAGTAAACATGGCAGCATCGTTAAAGCAAGCTGCTCGATTGCACACTGTCTCTACCTCATCTTTATTAATAGCTATGCCGTTGACATATCTGCGAGAGTTTGAGGATGTTCTCGAAATAGACATAGGTATTCCATTAATAATAAATTCTTTTGATATTGTTGCTACCGGGTTATCCTCCGAAGTAACCAAAGCAGCGCCTTCAATCGAGTTATTTAGTAATGAGATATAGGTTCTAACTAAGGTGTAAATATCGGTACGTTCATCGAAAACCAGGTTGTCAGCCAGGAACTCTAGCAAGTTATCAGCTTGTACATTAATAGTTTCATATGATGCACTATTTTTCGTAAAGCGCATTCCATTAAATACACCGTGGGGAAGTGCCCCATCTAAAACTTTACGAATCAATCCAGAATTTACGACTTTTTCATACTCTCTTAATGCGTTACCTTTTTGTTGGTTATAAACATTTATTTGGTATTGTGGTACTTCTGTCTGTGCTTGCTTTTCAAGCTTTATACGTAGGACCTTAGCTGTTTGTGAATTGATGAAGCAGTTATCTTGTAGGTCTTTTATGCTTTTTGGCAGCATTGATATCAAATAAAAGCAACATAACGTATCCAGGTTCAACTCATTCGTTACAACAATTGATTCCTTGCCTGCAGTATTAAAACTTGCATAGAAGAATCCCTGGTCCAAGTAAGCGTATAACGGATGTGTATGTGGGATGCAGTAATTACAAGTCCGTTCTGTGCCTATATATCTATATGTAATTTCTTCTTCTATCTGTTCGAATGGCGGTAAAGAAATAAATTGTATACCTCCTCCATTTGTCTGAGGAGAGTAAGACGCAATATTTAATCCGGGAAAGAAGAATTTTAGTGTAGGATAATCTTTTTTAGCAGACTTACCAGCCTTAATAAACTCGTGAATTTGTGCAACTGGAGATACACAGCTGCGGGCCTTGACAAGACCAGGGATAGATACTTTGTCGTTATGTGAAAAGTTTAAAGTCCTACCTAATACTTTTTGTATTTCTGCAAGCTGGCGAAGTGTACTCACCTCGAAGTTCATGGGGTGAAATGTTGCAAGGGTGTTACCTTTTGCATACACATTGTCGTTTGTCACAAATACATCGAATTTGGCTCCGGTTTTTTCAAGATCAGTTACGTTTTTAGCTAGTTGTTTAAAATGGTCTAAGTGCATAGATGTTTATATTTTTTGAGTGGGGTAGCCGGCCAGGAAAATCCCAGCACACACCATAGATGTACATACTTTAGTATGCGGCTACCTTGATTAAGCAGATCTAGTCTGCCGAATTTTATGCTTTACGAGCTTTAGCAGCGAGTACATTGCTAATTTGTGCAATGATCTCTTCTGTATGCGCGGCGAGCTTACGACGAGAACCTTTGTAGTTCGAGGTCACAATGTCTACAACTTGTTTTCCGTGGTTAGTTTTCATAACCACAGCAAGTTGTGGGCGGTTGCGGGTATTGAAGAACGAGGAAACTGGGCTAGTAAGCACATGGCCTCGGATCAATTTCTTTTTCTTTACAGCTCCGCCACGGAGAGAACCGGTTAATTGATACTCGGCATCTTCATTAGTATTCAGCTGATTGAACAGATTAGCTTGTTCTGCAGGGTCTTCTACGTTTTGGAAAATAAACGGAGAGCCGTTCACGAACACCCATTTTCCAGCAGACTTAACCTGCTCAACGATAGTTGCCACGGCTTCTTCCACAGTTTGGGAAAGCTCAGTATGGCCGGAGGCGTCGAGAATAATTCCTTTGATCAGCTTGTTGTTTTTTGTATTGTTTGTCATATAATGTATATTTGTTTTGTTTCCTAGATTATCGCTGTTGTTTTATTGCTTTTAGTTTTTTTAGTATATGTGTTTTACGTATATACTAGTGTATCACATGTATAACTAATAGCAAGAAATTAGTGTATCAAAAATTGAATGTTTTTAATACGAGTTTTGTACCTATCTACACAAAGGCGGCACTTTGAACATGCCCCTCCTTCGTCTGTATTTTTTACTTTTCCGGTGATTTCTGGGCACTTTACCCAACGGAAGATATTAGGATCTGGGGAGGTGTTACCCATCCAAGCCAAGCCTAAATTATTGTGTTTATCTTTAAAAATATTATAAACTTGTTTCGCGGCTTCTACATTCACTGGGTCACAACTTAAATATAGAGATAAGTTAGTGCATTCCAGCAAAGGGGTAATAAAGTTTATACTTTTTGTAAACGAACGGGTGTAAGCCCAGAATCGTACATTCGGGAATTCTTTTATAACAGAACTCCAAGCTTTAACGTAATTGTTATTCATAAAATCGCCTGCCCAATGGAGACGAAAATATAATTTATCTGCAGGACTTTTTTTAACAAAAGCTTGAACACTCTCTCTTAAGATCACAGTCATTTCTTCTTGTGTCTTATCTTCTAATTGCTTTGTATTTCTTAATAACACATCACCTACACTTTTGTAGATTTGTGTAATCTTCTCTACATAACAAGTCTTACGTTTTTTACCTAATCTTGTGTCTAGACATCCTCCAGCTCTACAAGTTGCTCCCACACATGTTCCGCCGTTTGCAGGCAGCCCATGTAATAGTCCAAATGTATTTTTATGAGTCTTACTGAATTTCGTTTTAGAATTTTCAGTAAGTTGCAACATTTAGGTAGTTATAACTTCGTGAGTTTTAGTTATCTCTTCTTTGACTGTGGCGCTTGTGATTTTTGGTTTAACCTGAAGCCCGAAGAAGTGCTTTATCTCTGTCTGTGCTTCAATGGACTGAAGCATAGTTTTACGCAAAGTACTGAATAAATGTAGAAAATCGAATTCATTTTCGAATTTTCTCTCATTGATTCTGCTTTCTAGATCGCTGCTGCTCTTACGATATTTTGCCATTCCTTCGGGGGTTTTCCATATTGTCAACATCGAAGCCTTCGCCAGTTGAAGCTTGCGGCCTAACACTTCATACACCAATGCCCCAAGAAGCTGGTCATTTACATTGGGAGTTGCAAGAAGGTCATATAATGACACTCTACCAAAACTATCAAATGAGGGTTCCCCGAACAAAGCATACAGTCTATCATAAATAGCTGTAACTGCTCCTGTTACGGATTTTTGCTTCCAGCCTACAAGTATCCTCGTCGATACTTTCGTCAAGAACAACCAAACCTCATTTTCTTTTTTGTTTTTACGGCGTGTGCTGATTTTATTCTTAGTGTTTATCGCAGCGGTGCGTTCCTGTTTCCAATACGCTTTTATTTTTGCTGACACCTCATCAAATTCTTTTTCTAGTTCTATTATATTTGTCATGCTTGTTATATTTATTTGACTAATTTATTTCTCACTTGCTCTAACTCATTTGCCCACCGTCTAAGAAACTCAGGAGTAAAAGTTGAACCAAATAGGTTCATTACAGCTGAATTGCAATGTGAGTTAAGCTCAATTTCTTGGTTTACGTACACTCCGCATCGCTCGTCAATAGGATCGCCATTAGCTATAAATGTGGTAGTCAGGATTATTGCTTCCCCACCGTTATCTTCTGGGTTTAGTTCTATTACGTGTCTTGCTAATACTTTGTCCATATTTTATTATTGCTTTATATCCTATTCATGTGGTATTATTCTTAATATGTATTGCTCTAGATGTAAAGAAAACAAGGACTCTCAATTTTTTTCAAAATCTAAATTTAATAAATCTGGGTTCCGTACGCATTGTAAGGCTTGCGGAATCCTGGATACAAATGCTTGGCGGACCAAGAATAAGACTAAAGATAAAGAAGCTAAAAAAGCCTACTATGAGAAAAATAAAAAACAAATCAAAAATTGGATACGTGAATATAATAAAACACGTAGACATAATGACATTAATTTTAGAATCCTTGTTAACTTGCGCCGAAGACTGAATAACGCCATCAACAGGCATTCGAAAAGTAAATCTACACTAGAATTACTGGGTGTAGGTATTCCTGGATTAAGGCTACACCTAGAGTCTCAATTTCAATCTGGTATGTCTTGGGACAATTACGGTAAGTGGCATATAGACCACATCAAGCCTTGTTCTTCTTTCGATTTAAGTTCAAAAGAAGAACAGCAGGCCTGTTTCAATTATAAAAATCTCCAGCCTTTGTGGGCTAAAGATAATTTACAGAAGTCTGCTAGTGTGCCCATTCCCACTTCTTAGTCTCGAAGTTCCATTTTGTTTCGGATGATAGCACCACTTGCTTCCCCTTCCATCTATCCCCAACATAAATTTCCATTCCTAGATTATTGCCCGTCACTATCTTCACTTCGTCTGTAAAATAATTCTTACACAACTCAGGAAAATAATTATCCTTCATCAGGTCTTTATGCACTACCCACTGGCTGGCATCATGCACGCAATTTATTGGATATATGTACTTCATCCAAACCTTGTCCTTTACGAATCTTTTTTTCATGTGTATCATAACATCGTACATGAAAAGAGCTAGTTCAGAAGCAATTGGGTATGCTAAAGATTGGTTTAACCAACCCGCCCTAATACCAAAGCTAGAAGTTTCTTCAAAGTAGTACTTCATACCTCGCATATTTGTAATGCATTTCTCGTTGTCTACTTGGTCTTTACATGTGGCACGGTAGTCCATGTAAACAGAATAATCTTCCCAAGTCTTTAAGGCATATGAGATAGTTTCAATAGGTACCAAGTGTCCAGACTCTGCAAATATTTCAGCTTGAATAGGTAGAGCCGCAGATTGTAATTCGGCTGTATACGCCACTCGAAAGGTAATAGATTTTGCAGACACGTATTTTGACGCATCGTCCTTTGTCAACGTGTCATCCTTAAAGTACTCCCGCATTTTTTTAGTATGAAAACCTCCAGATAACATATCGTGAATATACTTAGGATCTTGGGATAGGAAGGCGGCAATGGCCAAATCCGCACCTGCAACGTCGACTTCCGCAAAATGGTAATCTTTACTTCCTGAGTAAAAGATATTCCTTATATTTTTTGGGGTTTCTAACCCAAGCTTTCCAAAAATCGTAGGCATGTGTGATAACACCTTTGAAGCTGGGTTTTGTACATTTGGGCGGGAGCTACTTCTGAAGTTATCTAGGCATTCATAGAAGTCAGCGTGAATTCTATCATCAGGAGCCAATGCCGCCCAATAAGAAGATTTCAAAGGAGTATCATCAACACCCTCATTTTCTTCACGATCTTCGATGATGTCTTCTAGAGTGACAACTCCTTGTTTGCTTAAGAATTTCTTGGCAAATACACCGACTCGAGATAAATCTAGGTAATCACTAACTACTTCGTACTTAAACTGTAAGTCAGTGTCATTAGGCTTTTTCTCTAGTTCAGCAGCAAGACCGAATCGAATTGACGACATAGACTTTCCATTCGCACTAGGGCTAAATTGCGCCTTAATGTGTTCTTTCTGTTTGTCGTACCATACCTTCGGTTTTGCTTTCCCTTTTCGTACATAGTACTGAGGAGTTAGTTTTAATTTTTCAAAAAACAATTTTGTTTTTGATATTGAAGAACGTGGATTAAAATCAGGATAAAGAATATTTTGTTTCTTTACCTCATCTTCCCCAAGTTCATCCACAGCTTCTTCGTACTTCACAGAGTCGAAATTTAATTTTTTAGTATGGGCAATCAATCTATTATTCAGCTTGTTATAGCATTCATTATATTGATTAGTCAGGTTATCCATACAGGCTACATCAATAGGTACCCCTGTAAGTTCCATGTCCATGATGTAATGGGTCAGGGGTAGATACACATTGAAATAATACTCCCGGACATGACGAGGCAAATGTTTATACATCGCCTTTCGCATATTCACACATGCTTCTCGGTGGGATACTGCATCGCCAGCAGCATATTCTATAAACGTATCGTAGTCTAAAAACAATAAGTCAGACATTTCTTCCTTCTTAAGTTTATGAGTTCGTAATGCGTTATAAAACTTATTATAGTAAGGGCGGTAGTTTGTAAACTTTTTAATTCCAAATTCCAAGCCTTTTCCCCATCTTGAATCAAAGAAAGCTACAGCCTTCATACCATCAAAACCTAAAGTATGATCTTTTAGATCAAACCCTTTTAGCACTAATCTTTTATCGTCTGCTCTAATGTTCCAACCTAGGCGATCTGCTTTTTCATGTTCTAGTAACGGCTTCATCGTATTTAACAAAGCCATATTTTCAGTCTCTTTATTTTCAGCAGAAAGCAACGGTAAAACTATTGCTTGGTCGGGAGTTACTGAATACTGGAATGAGTGTAGTTTTTCGTCTACTAAAAACTTACCTTTCCATTCTAAGTCATACCCAACTGTGAATAGCTCTTCTTTGATACATTGTTTGATTATTTCTTCATTTTCTCTAGGGTCTGTAATGACCAAGGTTTCATAATCAGTATAATGCAAATCATCGTTGATAAATCTTTTTGCTAATTCAAAGTTTACTATAAACTCTGGTCGTAATGTTGGGTCGACGCGGAATACTTGAGCAGGAGAGTAGTTCACCAAAACATGCCCGTACGGAGACTCTACAATCTCACCTACGTAATCGGATTGTTTTATGTTCTGCTTCATTACGCGTTTAAAGGCTTCTGCCCCTAATGCGATGATTAGCTTCGGCTTTACTTCTGCAATTTCTTCGTCTAGCTCAGCAGCACATTCTTCTATCTGCTCGGCACTGGGTTTATCCTTATTCCCAATACCATATTTAACCACTGAAGTAATCCAGCAATTTTCTTCAAGCCCAAGGTCTACAGAACTCAAAGCATTGTCCAGCTCATTACGAGCATTATATTCTTCTTCGTTTTCTGAATAACCAAGAACATAACCGTTTCTTAAATCTTCTTGATATGGATGTGAGGCCAGAATCATTATAGGACCTTCAGTGTTCCCCCAACCGGATAGCCAAAGCTTTCCATCTTTTTTATTCGTCTCTGTTCTCATATTTTATTTCTTGATCTGTAACTGTAAACTTTAATTGTTGGGGTGGTGGAGGCACGGTGAGGGTTATGTCTACATTAAGTCTATCCTTAAACATTCTATCTTGAGTCACCTTTACCATTCGAGTTACTTCTTGTTCTACGGCAGCAATTGTTGATTGCTTTATTGGCGCTCCAATGTAATTGTCAAGATTTGCGTTTAGTTGGTTTGTTATTTCTCCCAACTGAGTTGCAATCTTGTCGGCAGGCCCATAAGGATAATAATATTTTGATGTTATGGGCCACGTAATTGGAGCTGCGTATGTAGGAAGGTCTAAGGTCAAAGGCGCAATACCTGCTTGCTGTGATGCTCGAAGGTCTGTGATAACTGCATTACGCGCTTCTTGGTATGTAGGTTTCTTAACTTTTTTAGGCCGTTTAGCTTTATTCGAAAGACCTCCAAACCCTTTGATACCGTATCGGTCGAAGGGAGAAGCGTCTTCCTTATTCAATTGAGTATAGCTTGTGCGGGCTTTCCTTATCGAGATCTCTTTTAGTGTAAAAGGGTCAATAAATGTTAACCGGCTCCAAGTACCCCCTCCTAGTTCTTCTATCTTTACATTATGCAATGGAAAATAGTATTTTAAATTATTAGTTTTATTCCCTCTTCCCCATTCTTTTAAAACTATACTTTGATTTTCTAATGTGTTAGTTACAAAGGCCATATTATGCTTGAAATTCTTTTTTTTGTTTTAAACCAGGTTTTACTTTGACTAGGTTATATTTTTTTCCTGTTGCTTCTTTGTCTGGAGGAGTCCATGTACGTTCGGTGAACTTCATATACTGAAACTCTGCAAAATACGATTGCTTCACATGTTCTGTATGTCGGGTTTTTATACTAAACAAGTTAATATATGGTTCTTCTTTACTAAACCTTCCGACACCCAAACATAAGTCAAATGGTTTTACAATGCCTCGGAAACCCGAAATATCATCATAACCAAACTCCCATTTCATACCACCCTTACCTTGATGAACCACCCACAAAGCGAATTCTTGATCTCCAGCTATTTTGTATTGCGAAAAGTAATCAAGTTCAAAAGCAGTTTGCTGATACTTTTGCCAGTCTTGAACTCCTGGTGGCATTTTTTTTAAAGGCTCCATATAATCTAGTTGGTCAATTATAACCATGTCTGGTATGAATCCTTTTGCTGCTTCTTCTTCTAGTAAAGTTTTTAACTCATCGGTATTTATCGGAGTTTTAGCTCGCGCATCAATGATTCTCAGATTTCCTAATGTCTCCTTCGTGATAGGATCCATATTGTCGAACTCAGCCTGTAGGTCAAGTTTTTGGGCACTACCACTATTGTTTGGGTTAATTCCAAAATGTAAATGTGTGTAGCTTATTCCAAACTGAGAGGCGTACCAACGATGTACGATATTTTGGTATGGTTCTTCTAAAGAAAAGTATAATACTTTATGTCCTTCGAGTGCAGCTAGCCTTGCAAAGTTTGAAGCTACCGCTGTTTTACCTGAACCAGAATGTCCGATTAATAATCCGCATTCTCCTTTGGCGAGACCATGCAGTCTAAGGTCTACTTTTGTAAACCCAGTGGGAATTCCTGCAACTTGTTTCACATACACAGGCACATCAAAAGGATTAGAAGAAACAACATTTTGTTTATTTTCAGTAGTGTTCAACTCTACTGCAATTTTGTTCATTTCTTCGTAAAGCTTTGAGGGGTCTTTACGATTTTTTTCGTGAGCCTTTAACAACCTTCTGTGCCGAATGAAGTCAGGCAGCTCCGCACATATAATGTCTTCGTTCAGAATAGCATCATAAGCCGTTGATACAAATTCTGCTACCCCATCTAAATCAGTAATAAACGCTTCTTCGGCACGCGTTTTAATTTCAACCAATAAGAGGCTTGGGTTTATAGGACTTGTATCAATTGCTAAAATTGATTCTCCTATTAATTTATATATTTCATTACCCAGCAAATGAGAGCTAAGGAAGTCTTCAGCAGTTATTTTTAATTCTTTTGCTAATTCGAATACTTTTTTTGAACGAAGTAGATGCGTAAGCACTAATTCATCATAGTCTGGTAAATCATATTTCATCTATTATTCTTCTATTATTCTTCGGTATTCTAAACCCTTACTTATCAAAAAATTTCTTAAAGCTTCCGAATATTCTTGCTTGGCAGCTGGTTTGTAATTATCTATAATTTCTTGTATTGGTTCTTTTGTAATACATATTCTAAACCACGCGGGAAAATCAAAGTCTTTACAGTTTAGAATCCATTCAATCTTACGCCCTAGTTCAATTTGTCTTTTTAGTTTTGAAGTAAATAGCTCGAACACTTCTGGGTATTTTACTTTAAACTGAGCTTGATGCTCATTATACCTTTTTACGGCATTACTACCTATTAGAAACTGAGGATATACTGAGTTTGGGTCGACGTTATAAAATAGGGCTTCAACGTAGTCTACAGGATGAGCTTGTAACTTCGCGCAGATTGTCGCCGCCTGCTCAAACACATCTTCTAGTTGATCTCCAGCTGAGTATGATCTTCGTGTGCTTCCTGGAGATTCCCGCTTTCTATTTATAAAACATGTTTTAATTTCTGCTGCTAAATCTGTCATATTTTACTTACTGTTAAAAAATCATCTGCTAGCTTTTTACCTTCGAATAGCCCTGTCTTAAAGTGCATATACCATGTTCCATCTTTTGGTTGTTGATTAAACCCAATGGATGCACCAGGAACATCAAACTGTAGCACACGGTCAATTATAATTTCTTTAGTTGTCCCGTCATCAAAAGAGAGGGTTAACTTTGCTTTTCTTTTACCTGTGAATTCTTCCATGATTTGTATACAATTTCTTGGGCTTCGGTTTCCGTCATTTCATCCGGGCTATCAAATCCGAATTTGCGCGGATCGATGTTTATACATTTTTTACCTGTACACTGGATCTGTTCTACCAATTCTCGCGCTTTTGATTGAGTGCGATCCTCGCCGTCATACATCAATGTAATCTCTTCCCAATGGTCTAGCAACTGAATTTGCTTTGCAGTGATTCCTTTTCCAAGTGTAGCCACCGCATTAGGAAATTTCCAAGATTTTTTTACGCCTTCAACTACTACTACATTTGTAAATACACAGGCGTTGTCATAGTTATAAAGGTATTCGCCTTTTGGAAATACGTGTATATACTTTAATTTTTTAACTTTACTACCTACGTATCTAGCTTGCCATCCTACTAATTCTTCCTTGTAAAATACAGGGAATAATAGCGAATCGCCTAAGGGCATGTCGAAAGCAGTACCGTCATGTCTTTTGAAATGTATTGGTATCGCATCTTCTGGGCTGATGTAACCTACAGAGTAGTCTTCCCAAATTCGGTCAAGATCCAGTATATGATCCCGTTCGAGAAACTTTACGGCAGGATGATCTTTGGGAAGAGCATTTACCGGGGTATAGCTGGTACACGGCCACGTTCTAGCTTGTGGGTGCTCCTCCTTTTCAGTCATAATAATTCGTCCGGCGGGGATATGTTCCTCGCCAAACAATTGTTGTAATGACATGGGACGCTCACAAATGAAACAATGGGTTGTTAAAGTTTTTAGATTTACACCACGTTTCATTTTTGCTTTGTCATTGATATCACAGGTCGGACACCAAATTCGCACCCAGTCCCCATTTCCTCGTTTTGCATTACCGAACCGAGTTTTTAACAATTGAACTATTTCGGTGTCCGTCATAGTTTTATTTTTCTATTTTTAAGCTTGGTATTTTTTTGTTTTTCAGAGTCTGAAAGTTGTTGTGCTTTTTTATGGGGTAGGTCTAATTCTTCTAGTTTGCTTGGAGGAATTGCAGCTACCCACTCTACATCACAAAGTAAGGACTCATCATAAAATATTGGATTATACCTTTCGGATTCTGATAACTCTCGGCCAGCTTTTGGTCTTCCTCTGTATGTGGTCGCTGGTTTATTGTTTTCAAAAAATACAGGTGTGGATTTTAAATACCCAACTAATTGATCGTTAATATATAGTTTGGGATATGCGATTTCTAACCTCATAATGTTGCAGGTTCTCGACCTGTATCATGCCAATTGATGTCATCTATACTGTCAACTTCTACTACCGTCCACCCCTCTCCTTCATAATATTTTTTTCTTTTTAAAGCCATACCATGAAGGCGCTCATCGTGGTTATCCAGAAAATCAATTACTACAAAATGTGTTTTTGAATCTTTTATTCCAAGCTCTTGTTGTCGGGCTTCCGATAAAGTACGGCTTCCTCGAAGAGCTTCTTGGATTATTTCAATCTTCGAAGAACCTCCAGAAGCTTGCACGACTACTCGCAAATGTGGGATATCTACACCTGCACGAAACGCATCAGTTGCAATAAGATGTTGAAACTCGTTATTCGAAAACTCCTCGATTATAGTATCTTGTTGTTTTTTAGACAAGGCAAAGGCGGATGCTTTGCTTGATTCTCGGTGAATATACTTAGTACCCACAGGCATGTACGGATACAGTTGAGTTAAATGATCTTTGATGTGATCGATGAACACAAGAGTAGCCCACCCCTCAGGAACAGAGGCGCACGCACGAGCAATCATAGCATTGCGTTTCTTATTTTTTTTAATTCCTTGAACCAGGGCTCCTTCAAAAGAAGATGCAGTCACTATTTCAGATTCCGGCATTCTGACAAAGTACACAACCCCAGGAACAACAGCTCCTGCTTCTCGCGCTTCATCGTAAGGTATGTCTATCAAACGCTCACCATATATACCCTTTAGCATTTTATCGGCACCATTAAATAACCCATTGTCTGTGGCTGTGAAACCAAAGATGCGAATAGGGGAGACACTTGTAAGGATTTCTTGAGTTTGCTCTCCCGTTGAACACTGGAGCTCATCGACTAATAATAATTGACACTTCTCTACCGCACATTTTTTTAAAGATCGGAAAGTTGTAAGTGTTATGTCTTTACTAATATCTGTGTAACCGTCTCCGACTCTACCTATATGTTTGTCTGGAAAGATAGCACAAAACTTTGCGTAAGTTTGAGTAAACACTTGCTTAAGAGGGATAGCAAGTATCGTGTTTAATGAGTTGAACGCTGCATATGTGAATGCCTGAGCATAAGTTTTGCCCCAGCCCCCAGCAGCTATAATTGCTCCTGAGTTGTCTATTCCCTTTGTGAGAAATTCAACTAATGGATCTATTTGATAATCTTTTGGGCCAATTGCTTTTACTGCCGCCCAATCGATTTCTGGTAGGGGAGGGCGAAGATCCTTTACAATATATGTATCATGCTCTTTGTGTATAAGCTCACAAATTTTTTCGAAGAACCCTTGTAAAGTAAACAGCCCTCCCTTGCCGTCTGGATTATGCAATAATCTTTCTGTAAACACAGGCTTACGCTTATAGTTAACCATTTCCATACTACGATGACTATATTTTAAATATTTAGTCAAATACGGAGCAGCAATGTTAAGGTGTAATCCGGTTTTAAGTCTTGTAATTTCTATATTCATCTGTGGTTAAGAATACACAACTATGTGTATTCTTAAAATAACTATTAGTTACCTGTATTTCTGTCTATTAAGGCTATTAAGTCACTTAACATCTGCTTTACCTTCTCAGGATGATAATAGCAGTATCCTATTCCAAACCCAAATCCGATTGATACTAAAACTTCGAGCATAATTATTCTTTGCTTTTTAAATCGTTTATTACTTCTTTTGCTTTTTCTTTAACTTTCTGTCTGGTAGCTTTGTTGTAAGTTAGCACACTTAATACAAGGCCTAATCCAAGTCCTATTAACGTAATCATTTTATTTTTGTTTCTTTAGTTCTATCACATGATCTACAACAGTCATTAGCTCCGGGTCGTGGTCAATAATGATCAGTTGTTTCATTTTCTTTTGTTTAACTTGCTTTAACATTGCGAAATATGAGGCACGATTCTCTGCGTCAAGATGGGTTGTTCCTTCGTCCAGAATCATCAATGGGAATGATTGGCTGAATAAGTTATGTAGTGCAAAGTGTAGGCTTATGCCTATTTGCATTTGCTGCCCTCCTGACGCCTTTGGAAGCACGTTCCCGCTAGAGTCAGTCAACACAAAGTTGAACTGTTCATTTAGTCTTACTTTGTAAGGCAGATTGAAATTATCCAAGTTTTCTTGTAAATACTCTGTGAGAGTAGACGCATAACGCATTATTAGTTTTTGCGGAAAGTTTGAAGAATGAAAAACATCATAGATCTTATTTAGTACAGACAAATAATGATCTCTCCTGTCATTTTTCTTTATATTTTCTTTATTAGTTATTATTCGAGTTTGTATATCCGCTATTCCATTTTCAATATTAGCATATTCAAATTCTAGTGTCTGTACTTGCTTATTTAAATCCGCTTGACGGACTAAAGCTCTTTGAATCGCTTCTTTTTCAGCTACTAAATCTAGATCGCCCGGTTCAAAAACTGAATAAGATTCAAGTTTTTGCTGCTCAAGCTTAACAGTGTATAGTATATCTGATAGATTTTTAGTTGCAGTTTTAAGTTCAGTTTCACAATCAGAGTAATGGGTAATTGCTTCCTTGATGAGTGTGTATACATCATCGTCAAAAGTAACATCTTTTAAAGGTACTAGTGTATCTTTTATTCTTGTTATATTTTTTAAACAATTATTATAGGTTTGAATTTGCTCGTTGAGGCCGTCAACCTCTAGTCGATTTTCTTTAATTTTTAGAAACACGGTTTTGACTCCGGCTTCTTCAGTTGTTTTTGTTGTTTCTAGTTGAGTAATAATAGCCGCAACAGATTTCAAAGACTGCCCACAAGTCGAGCAAACACCCTTACCTTTTAATGAACTGTAATGTTGTAATTGTGAGTTGGTTATAGCTAACTTTGCTTTCGCTTCGCCCAGTGCTTCTGTCAACCCAAGTAAGGAATTATTTATTAAAGCAGCATTTGCCACAAGCTCAGAGTATTCTAATTCTGAAAATGGCAGAGTTAATCTAGCTAAGTCATTTTCTAATTTCAACTTATCTCTGTAAAGAGTACGCTGCAACTCTAGAGTTTGAAGCTGCTGTCTATAATTGTCAATATTAATCGCGTCGAGCGTTTCTTGCAATTCAGCCACATCGTCAGAAATTTTTTTCTGATCAATGGATAGTGCTTTAAGCAACTTCTTAGATTCATTAATCCGAGGTAAATCAGCTTCACATTTTTTAATATATTGAAGCTTATCTTGAAGCTCTTCTAGCTGTTTACTTGTCAAGATAAGATCAGCAATATTGGCAATTCTCTCTTGCGTCACTTCGCCATCGGCGAGTAATTGGTTTAACCGTGCCTCTAGACAAATGATATCCTCGACAACATACAAAGGGGGAGCTAGTTTTATATACTTGTCAAAAATGATTCGTCTTATTTTCTCTGTGTTTGGGACTAAGAATATCTTTTGAAATACTTTTTCTCGAATACTCTTATCTCCTGAAAACAGCAAGGGTATATGTCCTTGCTGAGCAATAATCACTCTTTCAATAATTTCAGTATTAACTTGAAGTAAGCTATCCCAAAGCTCCTTCACTTCTCCGGCTTTTTTCTTTTCTTCTCCGTTATACTTCAGGATGACCACTGAAGCATCTAGATGTCTTTCGATTGAGCCCGGTTTACCATTTAGCTCAAAGGTCAGAATACCATATCCGCTATCTTCTCCCATCTTTAATGCTTCTTGTTTTGTAGCATTATCGAATAGCTTTCCTGTCAATAAAAATAGTATTGCTTCTACTATAGAAGATTTACCTGTTCCATTAATTCCAAGAATCCCTGTCACTCCTTGTTTAAATCCTAGCTTTAGTTTTTTTATATTTCTAAAGTTCGAAAGTGTTAATCCTGTTAATATCATAATCGTTTCTTGTAATATCCAGTGCTGCGTCCACTGTCACTTCCGCACTTTCGTCGAAAGCTAGCTGTAATGCAACTGGATTTAATTTCTTTAATTTATTTGCTATATATTCCTGCATTGCTAAATCTTCTGGAGTATAAATATCTTCCCCATCCTCATAATTAATATCTGGCTTTTCGATCGTCGTAACAAATTTTTCATCTGAATCTATATATTGCTTCCAACCAAAAGAAATTAACTTTGGATGCTCTGCAAAAATTGTCGTAGACAAAGAAGTGAGTATTGTTTTTAAGCCTGTTGCGATAATTGGTGAGTGCTGGGTGTGGATATTCATGTTGCAGGGGAAGGGTTAGAGGAATGAAATTGGCAAGCTATATACTCAGGCGCTTTTGAAAAAATAGGAATATTCTGGTTTACCTTAAATTTGCCATCTACATCTCTCTCAATACATACTCCGCGCTGTTCCCAAGGCAAGAGGTTTTCCCAAGGAGAGCCTTTTAGTTTTAATGCTTCAAGAATCTCGACACAAGTTCTACCTTCAACTTCCTTATGTGCATAGTGTTGTCTTGCGAATTTATTGATGCTGTTTCTGATACCATCCTGCTGTCTCCAAACAAAATAATTATTTAATTCAGAGATGCTTGGCAAAGGAACAATCCGTGCATCAAAATATGCATGATTGTCTTTCACTGGGCTTTGTAAATTAAAATGTCTTGTAAAAATACTAGCGGAGACAGAACACATCTTTACTATATTATTACCAAACCAACCTTGCGTGTTTATATCTAAAAAGTCGTTTAATGCTATCGAGCACTCATCACTTTGCAGATAAGCCACACGAGCTGTTCCTCCGATGTCCTCCATTAATTGAATAGCTGCATCGACGAAAGCCTGTTTTACAAAAGAATTAAATTCTCCTTTTATATTTTTTAAGTATGTGCCAAAAGCGCGACCATCTAGTCTTATGCCTTTTGGTACTCGGGCTAAGGCTGTAACCTTAGGCTCGTAACTCTTCATCCTATCAGCTAAGGACTCACCATTCTGGTTCATCGGGAGGAAGGGTCCCTTCTATATTTTTCACCATCATATTTAGGTATTTACTTATTTCTATGTCCAATTGACCATATACTTTAGCTGTGCTTTTATATTGCGGTGATTCCGGTTCATCTTTTAATTCTTCAAGTAAATCACCAGCAATTAAATAGTCGTGGAGTAGTTGGTTAAAATTATTTGTCGGCATTGAATATGGAGGCTTTGAATTTGTCTAGCACAGCAGCTATTTGATCTTCCGAGTCTAACAGCGCACTTGCGAGTTTAAACGTTTCGTCATCAGGAAGTTCTTTCCTTAGTATGATCGAGGTTTGTTTATTGGTGGTTAACTCTGACCGCAAGTTTATTGTTGCTGACTCAGAATCAGAAGTTTTTGACACTTTTGCCAGCTTTACCAAGGCAACCTCATAAAGAGAGTTAAGCAACCCAAGTTTTTCTTCTTCTTGGCTTTCGTATTCTACAACTATTAATGGTTTTTTGCCTTTATAGTCTTTGAAGAACTGAGAATATTTTGAAATCCAGTTGATTGGGCTAAACGCTTCTGCTAGGACTATTT
>ERZ650304.24-NODE-24-length-105274-cov-8.173999_pt1 | contig 105274 bp, 140 predicted proteins | sample MGYA00376240_ERZ650304 | MGnify/ENA primary metagenome ERZ650304 (study PRJEB26733, sample SAMN07839271) | wastewater metagenome | biome: small river; feature: stream; material: water | place: USA: North Carolina | collected 2016-03-01 ...
TGAGCACTCTAGCGCCACTCACGCCTAATGGTGTGATAAAACTCACATCAAGGACCACCCATGAAGACGGATGGATGATCGAGCATCTGCGCAATAAGATGAACGATCTTCTCATGATTTGGATTCATTGCGCCCCACACAAAGGCGATAGATGGAATAGACGGCCAACATCCAATTGCCTGGCCACCATAGAACGACATTGTAAGGACTGATCAGCCTGCCGCCTGCATAACAGGGAATACCCTTGATCCAGATCAGGCCGAGCTTGCCAGCGCCGACACGCTTGAATTGTCCTTCACTGCTGATCAGCATAGCTCTTTCTTGTACCTCGTGGCAGCATCTCGAACAGAAGCCATGTTGATGGTGTTATAGTCGTCTGAAAACTTCAGCTTCCCTTCTGCCGATAGCGTAGAATAATCGATCTTGTAAGCGAGCCTACGACCTACATAAATGCAATAAACGTTTTCAAAGCTGACGATCACAGTTAAAGCAGGAGTAAACGCCTGACCACCAACTCCATTAAATGCCAGCGCTGTGCTGCTCCATGTTTGCAGACCTGCGCGAACCTCGATTTCCGAATCATGTGGACGGCGAGTAAATGTTGTTTCACCGTGATCACCTTTTGAGCGCTTGACCTCGACATCGGGCAAGTCTGAGATCAGCGCCTTGGCAACCGAATAAGAGAAATCACCTAGATAGTTCATTTCCGCTCTTTCTTGCGTGCCGCCTCATAGGCCAGCTTGTCTTGATCGACCATTGCGGCAAGAATAGTTGACCTGTCGACGAGCGCCGTATCCCATGCCATCACGCCGCCGCCGATCTCGTCTGACCAGTATGTGTGGCCGCCTACGGCGTTCTCCTGGCGATAGAGCGTGCAGCCGTTTGGAAGCTCGCAGACTTCCTCGAGAGGATACTTCTCAGTGTCATCACGGCCGAGAATGGCACGCTTATTCCAGTCTTTGCCGTGATCCCATTCCTCGCTTGTCTCAAGCCGGCAGCCGCAATCCAGGCAATAATAGATCGTTGACTGCCGGCGATCTCCGTATCGTGCCACACCAGCCTCGCCGCCGCAGAACGGACAAGGCTTCAGCTCGACATCAGCCATGCTGGCTATCCCTCGGCTTGATGAACATCAGCACGAACAGCACATAGATGGCGCTCATGGCGAGCATGGCGCCCCAGACGGCGGCACGCACGACGGCGATGCAGAACGCCGCCATTGCATTGAGCACGGCCGAGATGATCAGTCCGAAGAAGATGGCCATCGCTAACTCGCTTTCTCGCTATCTCGTTATGTGAGAAGCTTAGCCAGCGATGGCTTAGATTGAAAGCGCGAATTACCGCAGCTTGCTGCCGAAGCCGCCGTCACCAGAGCTGGCATGCTGACGCACGAGCGCCTTCCAGCCAGCCTGGTTGTCAGCAGTGGCCTTAACAGGAGGCTTCGACTTTTCGCCAGGCCATGCCTCGCTCAGCATCGGCGTCGAGAGCAGACCTGTGAACGCGCCGATGTCTGCGTTCCCGTTGCACTCGATGGCGAATTGCTCATAGGCAGCCCTTGCCCACTTCAGATCGCCAGAGATCCACGAGCCCACGCCTGTCGAGACGCTGTGCTCCAAGAACGCCCAGAACCGACCTGTTTTCCGCGCCGCAGCGATGATCTTGGCAGGCCCGAAGAACACGCTCGGCGTCGTGTCCGTGCTCAGCGCACGCGCGGCAGCCTCAGTCTTGATGCGCTCGGCGATGGGATGATACGAGCCGCAGCAGATGTCGACCTCGTCCCACAGAAACTCATCATAGTCGACATTGCCGAACGACTTTGGAATGGTGGTGGACTGGTAGGCAGGGCTGACGGCGATCAGAACCTTGTAGCCATAACCCTTCCTGAACATGCGGCTGAACTGGCTATTCACCAGCCGCCATTTCTTAAAGGCCTCCTTGCGCGACTTCCACGGCAGCGAGAAGAAGCCGACACCGCCCTTGCCGTTCAATGTGAACGAGCAGGCGGTGTTCTGCGTCATCTCATAGGCCTGCCTGATGATAAGGCGCCTATGATCCTGGCCGGCTTCATCGATCTGGCGGCGCACGCGAGCGCCCCACATCTTGATGATCTCGTCGTGCTTGCCGGCGATGATCTCGTCGATGATCTTGGGATCGGAGTTCAGCGGCGCGAAGGGAATGCCGTACCAGACATAATCCTTGTCCGTGATGCCGGCGAGCTTGCTGATCCACGGCTTCGTGGCAGGCACGAAATGCAGATTGGCGGCCGACTTCTCCTGAACGTAGCCAACGCCCTTCGAGACAGGCCCGCCCGCGAGATCCTCCATCGTCTGCGCGCGCCACTTGGCCGCCTCGACGATGAACGCCCTGCCTCCTGTCAGGCGCGGCTTGAAGCCCATGCGCGCCTCGAACTGCGCCAAGGCCTCGCCGGTCATGTAGGCCATCGTGCCGATCAGAAACCCACGCCCATTGCGCGGATCGACGCCATCGACCAGGCTGTCCAGCCGCACACGGCTGGCGATCTCGGCGCGACGCGCATCGATCTCGCTTGGCTGCGGCTCAGGATCAGGCGCAGGCGGCTCTACAGGCTCCTCTGGCGTGCTCGGCGGCTCTGGCGCAGGCTCGACAGGCTCAGGCTCAGGAGCCGGCTCTACGGGCTCTGTAGGCGCCTCAGGAGCTGGCTCTGTCGGCTCGTGATCGTCGTCTGAGCCTTCAAGCAGCTCCTCGAGCAGCGATAGCTGCGTGCCGATCGTGTCGCCGCGCGCCCTGAGCGCTTCGAGCTCCTGTTGCATCAGATCGATGCTGGCCTGAATCTCGGCATACTGCTCCTCGCTGAGCGCATGCCCCTGACCAGGCTGTGTTTCGTCAGCCATGACGATCTCCGGCAGATGAATGATTCTGCCGGCATTATATCCATCGCTAACTTATATTCCAAATGCGCTTATAAGTTGCGAGGCGCCACGCGCAACACCGGCACCCTTGCTGCCCTCGCCTTCTCGATCATGTTGGCCGTGCCAGCGCCGCCAGGAAAGGCGATCACCATGTTCGGCCTAGCTTCCCTGAGCATCTGGCCGTTCCTGATGTCGCCTGCGGCGCCGCCCCACTTCATATAGTCCATAGGAAAGGCGCGTCGCTGCACTCCTCGATCCTTGGCCCAAGAGTCGGCGATGCTATCGGCACCCATTGCGGCGCCATGAACGAGCAGGGAGATGGGATAGCGCCTATGCACGATATCAAGCACCTGGCGGGCGCGCGACCAATCTGCATAGGCGCGCCCGCCACAAACGAGAACAATCATTCCTATCAGCCTTTCATTTACTCGATGAACTCTAATGGTTCATAAACGTGATATGTGTAGACCGTATGAATATCTGGCTCGTCATAAAGATATTCGCACTGTGGTTTCTTATCTCCGATATACGCGCCCCACTTGTGCCAGCGCCATCCACCATTCTCTGGCTCGCTATCCTTGTCGATACGCACAAGCGCGACAACAAGCTTGCGAGGATCTTCATTGAGCCGAAGACGTTCGACTACCTGCTCTGGCGAATCACAAACGCCATAATCATCATACCTGCTATTATCGCCAAATCTGGTAGCACCCAGATAGCGCTCTAGCGAAATCTTCTCACTGTTGTAATCTTTAAAATAGTCACGAACTTTGACGAATCTCTCAAAGTTCCAATGGCGGCATAGATAGACACCCTTTGCGATACGCACAGGTGTAGAATCTTGCATTTCACCAGATGAAACTGCCTCCAAAAGCAACTTGATGAATGGATCTTCACAGCCGATTTTCTTGGCGTCTACGAGCATCGAATTACTCCTTGTCTATCTGAACGAGCTTGACCATCTGATCGTTGATCGGCTCAGCGCTGTCTACCAGCTCGAAGAAGTCAGGTACATACTCCGACTCATCCAAGACGATCGGCGACCACACGAACGCCTCACGCCCTTCACCGCTGTCGTCAGGCACGACATAGATATAGGTGTCGCTCAGATCCTCAGTGTAGATGTCTGCACCATGCTCGACGATGAAGATGTCCTCCAGAATCTCGCCGTCGGTCTTCTTGACGACGATATCCTTGATCTCTTTGTCCTCGCCGACAATGATGGCGATACGCATGGCTCTTCCTCTATCGCTTGTTGATCGGAATGCCGTTGAACGAGACCGTCATCGGCGAGAGTACGCCGACACCTGGCGCGCAGCCGCTCGTCAGAAGCGCCACAGCCAAAGCCATGATCACAATCACCTTCTTCATCACTTTCTCGCTCTCTTGCTGTTGATGTGGCTATCTTAGCAAGTAATGAGTGATGGAGAAGTGAGACATACCGGCGCCAACCTCAGTAGTCGAAATTACCACCATAAACAGAAACCCACTCCATTCCATCATTATCATTAATTTCGATCTCTGATGTTACCTCCACGATCTTCAGCTTGGCGCATTCACCATTGGCGGTATCACCCATCTCACGCACGACTGCAATGAGATCAGGATCGTTGCGCTGAACGTGATCAAGAACGGTATCGTAAGTCTTTGCCCAAGGCTCGTCGATCCATAGATTTAACCATGATCCGCCAGGTGAACGCTCCTCTCGTAACTTCCACCCCTTTCTCCTGGCGATTTCGCGATGCGCTTCGTCGCTTAAGCTAAATCCTCCGTAACATCTGTTGATTACGACCTCGAATTTCCTTTTCTCGACCGGCTCGCTCACGGCTTTTCCATTCTCAGATTCCTCCTTCGCGATCGTATCGGCGCTGTAGACGCAGCACGCTCTTGACCATCTTGCCGTGTGCCGTCTCGGCGCATCGACTCAAGGCGAGCACGCGACGCCATTTGCGGCCTTGCGCGTCGCCTAGCGTTCCGATGATGCGCGTCTTGCCGCCGTTGGCGGCCTGCCATTCGAGATCGAGCAGCAGCAAGGCAGGAAGATTTCTGCCTACAAAGGCAGCCATAAAAGTTTCCTTCTTTCCATCTTGATAAGTTGAAAAGAAGGCGGCTTGCGCCGCCTTCGTGCCTCACTCCTTCAGATCGGCCACTGCATCTGTGATCATGCTGCCGAGATCGACGCTCGATGCCCGCTTGCGGCCGCGCTTGGCCTGCGGCTGCGGCCTGACCGGCGAGCGCTTCGGCGGCTCAAGATCGAGCTCCAGTTCTGGCTCGATGACCGTGCGGCGCTCGTGAAGCTCAGCGCTCCGATCGATCATCGAGCCACGGCCGACAAGAGCCCGACGTGCGTGCATCTCGGCCGCGCTGCACGGCTTGACGCCGCAATCGAAGATCAGAAAGTCCTCGAAGCGGCTGATGACGTTTCGACCTGGCAGCGATCTGAGCGTGGCGATGCGCTTGCCGAAGCACTTGAAGATGTTGACCTTCGAGGCTCCCTTCTTAAGCTCCTGCTCCATCCAGGCCATGGCCTTGTCGACCTCATGGGCGCTGAACACCCTGTCTTCGCCAGGCCCGCCGAACTCATTGACAATCTGAACAGCGTAATCCATCACTTACTCGCTTCATTGCTCGTTATGTCGCTATCATAGCCAGCGATGACAAACTATGCTGCCGCCGATCACCTGCTCTGCTCAGACTTTTCCTTCTTCTTGAACGTCCGCTCTACGATCATACCGCGATGCGCCATGACGTAGCGAAATCGCCGCAGATCGATCAAAAGCAGACGCTCGCCATCTTCGCCGCGATAGGCCCCTGCCTCGCACGATTGCACAAATGATTGTGCCATTCTGTCGATAAGATCGTCGGCATCCCATTCAGGATGTGTGGCGAATACGGCGTCGATATTCTCAAGCAAGGTGCGAGGATCGACGTTTAGAATATCCTTCGCAGATAGCGTCATTCGACCATCTCTCGTTCGCGAGCCTCAATCTCGGCCTCGCGGCCTTCCACGGCGTTCTCAAGAGCGGCGATAAATCCGTTGTCGCGCTCAAGACACGGCCAGTAGACGAACGCCTCGGCCGTCGATCCATCGCCCTGCGGCACGTCGATGATCTCATCCAGCTCGGCCTGATCATCGATACCCAAACTATTCGCATCGTAATCGACGACGACAACGTCCTCCAGATCACTCTCACCGAGCCTGCGCTGCACGAGAATATTTTGAATATTCCCGCCTTCCATGATGATGGCGATCTTCATATCATTCCCATTACAGAGTGAGATCGAACTCAAATGGCTCAACAGGTAACTTGTTATCAAAATTTGATATAAATTGCTTAACAATATCTGGGGTGCTGCACTTTCTTAATGGTTTATAAATACCACTTTTCCATAGATTCTGATCATAAAGCGTAATATACTCCATTCCAGCACTTACTGTATGTAATGGAAAGTGAGATGCAATCGCTCTTGCAATCGGACAAAATCGACTACTACGCCTATAGCTGTTCTTAATGTGATTAGCGGTAACAGAAATCTTCATTGAGCCGACTCCAAACTATCGTTCCACTCGCTGATCACATCATTAGAAACGATGATTTTCATACCGTTCAGATTGTTGGCGAACTCCATATCCGCCAGCAGACTGACGAGCTCCGTATCACCGCACTGCATCGCCCTTCTGATCATCTCGGCGGAAACAAGGGCCATGAACGTCTCTGAAGATGCGAAAAACTGATAATCCTTCTTCGAGCGCCCGTCATAAGCGACGATAGTGGCATCCCACGAATAGTGACCGCCATCATGACGCGCGAACGATAGGCCGTTTTCCTTGCAGAAATCCTCCGTAAAATCGAATTCTCCCCAAGGCACTTCATGTTCATTGACGACCAGCTGCAGCCCATTCTTGCTGCTTTCGATGATGTGATCGGCCATATCACCATCTTCGCCACAGCCGCACCATTCGATGCCGGCGCCGTCCTCGCGCAGCGCTTCGATCAGGCCCGTGAACGTTTCGAGATCCTTGATCTCGCCGCCGATGATCATCTCGACCGAACTGCAATCAGGCATCTTAAATCTCCACACCCTTGATGAACTCGCGCTTCGCCTGGGCGCGGCGATATCGCTTCACGCTCTCGACGATCCGCTGTTGAAACTGCTTCTGGCCGAGCTGGCGCCGCACGGCGCACTCGCGACGATGCTGCCGCTTCAGCCGGCGCTCCTCGAGTCGCTCGATCGCTGCGTCGTTCATCGTTTTCGCCTTCTCGCTCATGTGTCTTTCTGCCGCGATCTTAGCCATTGCTGACAAAGATACAATGCCATAGATCCGACATCGACCACAAAGAAAAAGGCAGGACGGTTAGGCCCTGCCTTTGAGTAAGAAAGCGAGAAAGTGAAAATCTAGCCGCGCGGCTAGATCGAGATGCAGCGCGCCTAAGCACGCACGAATCTTGTTATACCAATAAGATGGCCTTTGCTAGACCTGATCGATGTTCCGCCTGTGTCAGGCGAGACGATGCGCGCGCCCCATGACACGTTCGACATCTTGACCCAATGCAAGACTGGCGTGCTGACGATATAGAACGCAAGATCGTCAGGAGCGATCTCGAACAGGCCGATATTTTTTCCGCTTGCCACGTCGATCACGACCGGCCTACCGATCGATTTGCGCACGAGCACGACAGGAATGTGCTCGTCCTCGTGACGAACAGTCCCCTGCTCTTCCTCAATGACCTTTTCCTCTAGCCGAACAATCCTGTTCGCAGGATGGAAATCTAGCCAGTTGTTATCACCAAGATACAACCTGATTGTGTGAGGCGTTGCATTAACGAATTTCATCTTGCAGGTCCGATCCAACTTCACGACGTACCGCTCTATTCAGAGCTTAGAATTCGTGCCACCATGTACCAATCTGGCACAACATCACCAGTGTTGTCTTTATTGAATTCGTGGCAGAACTTTTCAGCTTCCTCGACCGTGTCGAACTCCTTGATCTCGTCGATCTTTTGGCCCCAACCACGCTCGCTTTCGATAATTGCAACCTTCACCATGTTCAATCTCCTTTTCTAGCGGCTTACACGAACATCTGCTTCTGGATAAGTGCGACATGCATTAAGATAGTTGGCGACGAACGCGATAAACCCGTCATAACTGCCCCAACCGTTCGCAGGGTTGAAAGCTATGAACCGATGTGGACATGATACCAGCCTCTCAAGGCCGTCCGTCAGCGGCTCAATGAGCTGAACCGCTTTCGTCACACCTATCTCTTCTGGCCGCCAGAGATGCATGTAGATTCCCGCCTGAGAAGCCATCTCTCCTAGATTGTGTGTGATATTGCCCCAATAGACTTCATTAGTCATGCATATGTTATCGATCATCGCGACAACAGGTTCGCGATCAGGAAACATCGAGTCCCACTCTTCGCGGCTGATCTCGACGATAGCTCCATCGCGACGAACGAAAATCGCCTCATGCGGCTCGGCATACTTTGAATTTGGAGTGGTGAGATAGACGCTCAGGCTCATTGCAATATTCCTTTTTAGATGAAGACCGACAGAGGAATTATATCTACAGAATCTCGTGATAATTTTGCTCTCTCGATCTCTCTTTCCGCCAAATACGAACTTGAATAACATCGGCAACTATATTGATTATCCGTCCATCCGATTATCTTTCCAGTTACCACATTCTGCCGCAGAAACTTCTTTGTCGTTTTATGCCTGATTACAAGCCTCTTCATTATGCGGCTCCCGCACCTGACATGATCTCTGCCTTGACGAGCGCTCGCGTCGCTTGGCGGTGGCGATGCTTCTTCGCCAGGAACTCGTCGACGAGGCGCTTCTTGCCGACTTTCATCGGAAACTCGCTGTCGTACCAGGCCGTGATGTTGCCGATCGTGAAGTCGCCCAGCTGCGAGCACACCGTCTCGTACTTCGTCGGCTCGTCCGCATCGAACTCTGCCTTCGTGGCGTAGACCTTGTAGTGCAAGAGCAGGCAGCCTTCGATCACCGAAGGCTGGCCGATCAGCACACGAATTGCCTTCATCGCCATGTTCGTCACTCACTCGCTGTTTCTGCCGCTATCTTAGCAAGTGATGACAAATGCGATAGGCTCATGCTCCTGCTTTTCAGGCTCGCGCTAGCAGAACTTCCATACGATCAGCGCGATGATGATCCAGATCGGCACCGAGATAACCAGAGAATTGGTAAACCCTACCGATGCCTCGCCGTCTTCCAGATGGATCATTCCAAGCAATAGCGCAATCATGCTTGACTTCTCCTAGTGCCTGAACCTGATCAAATCCAACGCTTGAAGACGTGACAACGTATATACGAGCATGACGAGCCCAATAAGGCTTTCCATGTCGACAACAAGTGAAAGCAATGATCGCTGATCGTTACCAGTGACTGTTACCCTTGCCCGCCCAGAGGCGATAATATCATTCGCATCATTCATTTCGACAGGCCTCCAAGCAATTCCGACAACCATGCGTTTGTCGAAGATTGCAGCCCATCGATTATCAAACTCCTCGACACGAATGATGTCATGATGAAAGCTAAGAACACCTTGGATGTCATTGCGCATGACCGTTTCCTCTAGTTAGCGCTCTGCGGCGGCATAGGCTTGAACTTTTCCATGTAGCTGATTGCTTCCTTAGTGACTTGCTCTCCAGTAGGATCGCCTACATCTCGATAAATACCCTCCAAGAAGCTTTGATAGTCATCATCATTAGCGATCACGACATCGACGAGCCCGCCACTGTCGTTGATATCGTCGGAAGACACATGATTGCCTAGGATGAAGCAATCGCCATTGCGCTCAAGCTCAGTCAGGTAATTGAGCTTGATCTTTCCATTTCCATCCTGCGCTGCGCCTGTCGTGCAAATGGCATTCTTGGTAGATGTGATGCCATCTGAATTTCGGCTGACTGTTACCGGCAGCGTCATCGCTGCCGCCTTTGCCCGCTTTGTCGCGGCATAGATCATGGCGAAGTAGGCGAATTCGCGCCGATGCGTAGGCTTGGAGCAGTAAAGCTCGCCAGCGCTATAATAGGTTGTCGTGCCGTCGCTGTGCGCGAAGGCGATCCAGCTCTCGACGCCGCCTTGATATTCAGCCTCGAACTTGGACAGATCGTGCATCTTGCCGACGAGATCCTCGAGCCCTGCCCTGCTCATTAGACCAGGCCCTCGAGCTGCCGCGCCCTGCTCCAGGCAGCTGGTGCCGCCTCTGTCAGTGTCGCGTCTAGCTGTTCGGCGAACCGGCGCGTGGCACGCTGCGTGCCCTCGTGAGAGCGAAGCTGATAGACGCGCGCCAAGGCGTTGAACGAGCCTGTCCAGACCCAATTCGTGATCGTGTTGAGCGGCAGAATCCCTCGCGCATCCTCAGGCGCCACGCCATATCCCGTAGTCTCGTCGATCAGCAGATCGTAGACCTCATCCTCGTTCACGAGCGAGGATAGGACGGCAGTGCGCGCATTGGTGCTCGCCGGCTCGTCGCTCGAGCCCTGCTTCTTGTCGGCTGCTCGCTTGTAGAGCACGTCGGGAAGATGGTATTCCAATCCATCGCTGACATAGCGACGGCTTACCTCGTTCCATACCAGCTCGACTTGATGCTTCACGAGCTGCCTAGCCATCCAGATCGGCGCCTTGTTGATCAGGCTGGCCGTGACCATGCGGCTCAGGCCGTACTCATCCTCCATGCCGCGCGAGCGCAAGGCATCGTAGACGCTGTCAGGGCCGCCTTTGATATCGATTACATCAGCCATCGCGAAAGCACGGATGCTCGGCGCGTAGAGCGAGACATTTGCCGCCGCCACAGCAGCAGGAAAGGCATCGATCACGGCCTGGCGCACCGTGTCTGGCATGATCGTCCAGTGCTTCAGCGCCCAATAGAGGCTCACGCCGACTGCGATCATCGAGCCGTCAGAAAGGTTGGGCCTGATGATCTCGACCCTGAGACCGGCCGAATAGCGGCTAGCCACCCTGAGCAGGGTCTTTTCGTTGGCTGCCGCCGTGAACAGCAGCTGGGGATGGGCGACAGGCGACCAGTGCAGATTCTTGATCAGATAATTGACGAGCCGCGCATCCCGCTCCGGCGTGGATGCGTAGTCGAGATTGTCGAAACTGATCCTGGCGGCCTTGCAGATGGCCGCATCGTCATGACCTAGATCGACGTAGCGCGATCGGATCGCGTCAGCGTCATTAAGCAAAATCGTCATCAAATGGCTTTCTTTCTCAGTGTTAGCTAATTGCGCTCGCCGCATTTATGACGCGGCGGCCATCGCATCGCAAGAGGCTATATCCGCACAGGCTGGCAGATTTCTAGATTTCTTGGTAAGTTTGTTCCATCTTTTTAATCTCTGATCTTTTCCATATTTGTTTGATCATTGAAAACATCCTTTCTTTACGCTTTCTTCCTAAGTCATCTTGAAATCCTTTCGCTAGAATCTATTATAGAATATATATTATATCTTTATCTATTCTATAAGTTTGACTATTTCCCGTCCGAAAACTAAGATCGCCAATCCGTTCGGCAGGAAAACATGGCTCGCCAGTTCAAAACCATCTCACCTCTTCGTGCGCCGCTCGATCATGTCGATGGCACGCGAACGGAAGGTGCTGCATGCGAGCGCGTGCTTGTGCATGGCGAGCGCGATGTCGGTCTGCGCCTGCGCTCTGGCGCGCGCGCCATGTTCGCCAACGCAAGCGAAGGCGACCAGGCTGCGCTCGGCGGCAATGCTTCAGGCCTGCATATCTTCTCAGGCGACATCGATCGCGATATGGCCGCCAGGGCGTCTATAGGCGGCGCTGAAGACCATGTGGCGATCAAGGCTACTGCGCCGCTGCAACTGACAGAAAACGCTCACATCGAGCTCCTGGCGCCGTCTGGAGCCTATTTCAGGATATCGGTAGGCAATGACGGCCGGCTGACTGCGGCACCTGCTCCTGAGCTTGCCGCTCCAGGCAAAGGCCCGCCTGCCGCGCGCTCGACGATGTTCGTCAACACGTCGATCCTTGTGATGCTTGCCGACAGCGCCACGATCAAGGACGGCGACTCGTGAGCGACATCAACGTCAAGAATCTCACCGTCTCGCAGAATCTCGCCATCGAGCCGCAGAAAGAGGGCAGCGATGCGCTCACGCTGAAGGCGCGCACGTCCTACTCGACGGCGCCGGTCGTCTGGTATGATCAGTTCGATCAGCCCATCGCGTCGATCACGGCAGAAGAGTTCAGCGAGGATGGCGAATGGCAGCATAGGCTTGTCATCGCAACCAGCGACAAAGCGCGGCAGACCCTCATGCCGCGCCTTACGATCGATTTCGGCACCAACGATCCTGTCATCGCCATGCACGATGCGCGCATGCGGGTCGGTGGCGACAGCGCCTACCTTGAGCTGGCATCGCCTGACGGCAGCTATTGGACGATCAGCGTCGATGACGACGGCAACATCTCGTCCAATCCATCTTCTGGCGGCATCGGCGATCCTGATCCTGCGCCTGGCGGGGAGGGAAGTGGCGGCACGACAGGCACATTGCGGCCTACCGATGCCACGCTTTCGCTCGGCGCAGACAAGCCTTTCGCAGACACCGACACCGCAGAGCTGCCTGTCGAGACCGGCACCGGCCTGAAGACGGAGAATTGCGATTCGCTCACCGACGAATTCGGCAACGAGCTGCTGGTCGTCGACGATCTCGTGTCGCAGGCGATCACCGACGAGCGCGATATCGCGCTGACCGACGAGCTTGGCGACGAGCTCTGGACAGCCGACGGTGACGCGCTGCCGCTCGACAACTCGCTGATGAACGAGAGTTTCGTCGAGCTGCTCGATCACAACGGCAATACCATCGAGGTGGCAGGACGCGAGATCGGCGTCTATGAAGTGCTGATCGACGATCAGAATAGCGAAGTCTGGACAGAGCTGTCCGATCAAATCTACGCCGTCTATATCGGCGTCGGTAAGGCGCTTCTCAACGAGTCCGATATTGAGATAACGAGCGAGCTTTCCGATAGCTTGCTTACCGACGAAGTCGTCGACAGCTCCGATCCGCTCATGTCCGTCAGCGAGATCACGCTTTACGATGATTTCGGTCTGGTGATCATGAACGAGATTAGCCAGCCGATCGATACCGTCAGCGATGCCGAGTTGGCAAATGAGCTTGGAGTGTCGGTTTACACTGATCTTGGCGTGTCGCTGCTTACCGTCGATTCCGTCGTCAGCTCGTATCTGACGCTAACAGAGGAGAATGGTTCTGAGCTGATCAACGAGAACAACGCCGCGTTGCACAGCGATGTCCTTGATACCTCGATCATCAATGGCCTGACAATCGATAGCGGCATGCCGCTGCTTACCAACAGCGATATACCACTCGTCTGGCTCGACAGCCTCGACTCCGACATCAGCAACACGCTGCTGGTGAGCCTGTTCGATTCGCTCCTGGCCGACAATGATGACGAGATCATCTTCTACGACGAAGATCCTCGCCTGCTTGAGGCTGCGGCATTGAGCGACGACACAGGTCTCACGCTCGTTGGCGACGATGATCAGTTCCTCTCCTACTTCTCTGTGACGCAGGAAGTGGAAGAGTTCAGCGTCGTCAACGAATATGGTAGCGAGATGGTTACAGAGCTTTATGAGGAACTATGGGACGAAGCCGCCTGATCAGTATTCAGACGGCAGCATCAGCGTCCTGTTGACCAGCCATAGCGTAATGCCGGGCTCAGGGAAGTCTGTGAAGCTGATATTGCAACGACTGATTAGATTATCGTTGCCATCCGTAACGGTGATGCTGGCCTTTTTATCTTCGACATTCAGCTTCCATACCTGAAATGGCACGTCGTCGAGCTTGTTTTTAGACCTGAACTGTGCGCCGCAAATCATATCCACGAACCACCAGGCGCCAGCTCCCTTGGCCAAGGCCTGAACGCCTTCGGTCATAAGGATTTGCTTGAAAAACTGATGGCGCATCAGCGTCTCGCTACCAGTGAACTGCGCCAATGAGCTAAGATCGAAAGCCATTTTCATCTCCTGTAACAGCTGCCTAAAGCTCTTCACCGTATTTACCGTTCAGAATATCGTCGATATCCTTCATGGCTTCCTCCAGCGACTGAAGGGATATCTCGTCGCGTCGTGACGCTGCTTCGCGCGTTTCAGCCAGCGCTTGCGCTAAAAGCCTGAAGCATTCTGGATATTTAAAAGTTTCCCTTTCTTCTTCAAGCTTGATTATCTTCATTTCAAATCTATGGATAGCTATATTTGCTTGATTTAATTTTTCTCTTAACTCTAAGATGCAATCAAAGTTTGAATTATATCTGTCAACAACATCTTGATTGGTTTTATCAATAAGGTATTTCAGAAAATCGTTATCGTAGGCCATTCCTTAGCTATCCTCACTCATTGCCTTCCATCCTGCTCGAACATAGGCAACGCCATCACAGAAACCGCAGTAGGCTCCATAGATCGTGTTTACTGTAATCTCTAGTGGTGCCAGCAACACGATCATCCAGCGCCCACGTATCCACTTGCGAACTCCATGACGATGATTCATTCGACATCCTCTTCGGCACGATACTTCTCGTTGATCCTGGCGTTCTTCTTAAGATCCTCGAGAGCCTGATCGCGCGCCTTCTTCGAGTCGTAGTTCTTCCAGTAGCGACGCCAATCGCTGGGAATGATGCCATTGCGAGTCCAGGCAGACTCGCCATACTTCATCTCGATATAGAAGCGCTTCTTGCCCTTCTTGCGGCGATGGCGATTGTCGCGCTCGTCCGTGTAACCCTTAAGCAGCGTCACCGGCATCTGCGGCCTCTTTCAGAGTTGACGGCATGCGCCTTGTTTCGACATGGCCATTATTGAGCAGGCCTGCCTGATTGGACATCGCCGTGCTCCAGCCAGGTACATCCTCGCGCGAGAAGAGCTCCAGATATGGCCCTGCGCAGAGCCGCATGATCTCGTGCCTGACGATATCAGGCTTGCGGCTATGCTCGCGGCGCGGCGAGAGCACCAGCTGGCGTACATTGCGAGCGAGCCTCGCCGGCTTGCCGCGCGCGCCGAGCAGGCACATCTCAGGGTTCGAGCGAGTCCAGTAGCCGCAGCCGATAGGAAATTTCGAGCCATCCTTCGACTGCTTGGCCCATGTGAAGGCTACCGTCTTGTAGGAAAATCCCCAGGCCCGCATCACCTCGAGCGCCTGCGGCAGCAGGGGATCTGTGGCCCAGAGAAACAGTGCGCAGTTCTCGGCGGCACAATCCAGTACTGGCAAAGATTTGATATCGGCAAGGCTCATGCAATCATAGTGAGCCTCTGCCGAGCGTCCCAGTCCCTTCTTGGAGTATGTCGCGAAACGCCAAGGAGGGTCTGCATAGATGACCTGATATTTCATCTCAGATTACTTCATGCGGACATGCGGAACAGGCATGCCGTTATAACGATCCGACGACATGCTCAGGCTGTAGGCTCCTACGTTCTTGAACCTTATCTTCCAGCCGGCCTTGATCTTATTCGACAGCCTGTAGCTGCCGAGCACGTCTTGACCGTCGCATGTCGGCCCAGCCAGCATGAAGCTCGTGTTCGTCGGCTCCTGCAGCTCATTATGAAAATACATCTCGACAGCGAACTGCCGCTCGCCAGCCTCGGGCATGGCGTTGAAGCGGCCGGCATCGAGATAGACCCACCTCTTCTCGTCGTCGTTCTGAGACGACAAGATCTCTCTCTTTCCGATTACATCTGCCTCAAGATCGAGGCACCAGGCAGCGATGATGCGACCAGGCTCTGCGATCATCGGCCATTCGATGCCTTGCAGGGTCTTTGCGATAAGGGCGAGATTTTCCATACTCGCATTTTTATTGAAGAGAGTAGGAAAGCCGCCGCCAATATCGATCACAGGTCCGCTAATGCCAGGGAAGTCGCAAAGAATGTTTTTGCGGATATACTCGCCGCCGCTGTATTGGCGCTTATATCCGTACTCTCGAATATTATTTAGAACCTTCGAGCACTCTTCTGCTGCATTACGCCAAGCCATGACATTTCCTGTCATTTGCGACCCGACATGAAACGACAGGCCAACAAAGCGCATGCCGGCATCATTGATGCAATTGGCAAGCTCGATAGGAGCATCTGTGCCGAACTTTCTGCCCATCTGATAGATGGCGGCAGGCTTTTCGATATTGCTCTTCGGCAGAATGCGAACGAGCACAGAGATTTCGCTGGGCTGTACACCCTCGCTCTCGGCCGCAAAAAGCAATTTGCCGATGGCGTCCTCGCTATCGATTACAAAGATGCGAACACCATACTCAAAAGCAAATCGCAGTGTGTCAAATCTTGCGTGCGGCGCAGTGAAGATCACCCTGCGTGCCAGCTCGACACCGACCTGCTCTACACACTTGCAGCTAAGGCCAATCGCCCTTTCTGCTGTAACGATTTCAGCCTCAGACGTAACATCAAATCCATGACCCTGATCAGCGATGATACTTGCCGGATTGATACTTGATTCGAATAACTCATTCGTAATATTCAGCGTTTTGAGCGGATAAAAGATCGGCATATCGAGAATGGCTGCCGTCCTACGGCGCGCTTCGCTGAACAGCTCATAATCATAGATGAATTTGGCCATCTCAGAAATCCTTCTTGTTACTGAAGCCTTCGCGCTTAACGCTGGTGTAGTTCGTCACCTTACAGCCAAGCAATTCCGCAAAATACTCGATGGCCAGAAGCGTGATTTCTTGGGCATTGCGATCACGATTGCAGGTGAACAGATCGACAGCGGCGAACCCACTTTCTGGCCAAGTGTGAATTGAGAAATGGCTTTCGGCCAGCACGAGCACTCCCGTCATGCCCTGCGTGTTGAAGGCGTGAAAGGCCTTGTTGACGACACTGAGGCCATAGCGCTCGGCCGTGGCGGACATGGCGTCGGCAACGCGCTCAACCTCGCTCATGTTCGAGCCGGCTTCGTGGCGATAGCCCTCGAATGAGGCCATGATATGCCAACCGATATGATATCGCACTTATCGCTACCTTTCTCAGCGTTGAATAAGATGTTAAATAATAAAGGGCTTCATGATTAAGGCTTCGTACTTTCCATTTTTTCGAGTAACCTTAAACGTTATCTGACTGAATGGATCTTCATTTTCATCGCGTACAACGAGTATATCCTCATTGAAAGAATTATAATCATCATCCATGGCATTTTCGATGTCACCCTGACGGCAATATTCAATTACCGCAGATCGAGGATTGTCAGCATATTCATAGCTTCCGCCATTCGGCTCCCAATCTGCCTTGGGATTATCGGAGAGATTTCGATAATGCCTGATGTTATCGATATGCTGTACAGTGAAACGCTTGCTCACTTATCGCTACCTTTCTCAGCATTGAATAAGATGGCGCCGGCATTATCCTGCCGGCGCCGTGCTTCGTTCAGCTCTTGATCTTGAAGATCCGCTTGCGGCCGCGCATCTCGCCGTTCGGCGCGAGCTGCTCGACCAGGCCGACGCTCCAGAGATCGCGCAGCGTGTCATAGATGCAGGCTCGCGTCTCATTGTTGTCGGTCATGCCGACATTGTTCGCCACGGCGCGATAGAACTCTTCCGTCGTCTCGACACCCTCGCCTCGGCCGAGCGCATCAGAGAGAACCTGCCAGACGTTGAAGCTCAGCTTCACGAATGGACGCCACTTCTCTGCGCTCGGCTGCACGACAGGATCGCTGTCATCGCTCGGATAGGGGTTGAGGGTGTCGGCCAGCCGCTTCATGCACGGCATGACAGGCGCGTAGCCCTCAGGCCGGCTGAAGTCGATCTGATGTCGGTTCTTCGGCCCACGCCCCATGGCGCCTTCCCAGAGCACGCCATCCGGCAGCACGATCATCTTCGTGCGCTTCTGGAGCTGCGGCTCGATGCCGGTGACATACGTCATGCAGCTCGACACCGGCTTCATCTCGACAGCCTTGGCCGGCTTGTCGGCCTTCTCCTTCGGCTCCTTCTTGGCCTTGACAGGCTTCGCCTCGTCGCCAGCCTGGGAAGGATCGGCATCGACCTTCTTCTTTCGGCCACGCTTCGCAGGCGGGTTCAGGATCAGATCGCGAGCCTTGGCGCGTGCCATCTCGACCTTGCGCATCATCAGCTCGGAGTTGGCCATGCCCGTGCTGTTGAGCATGGCTGCCACACTCTCGGCCGTCAGCTCGGCCGTGAGCAGGGCGCTATCGGCATCGCCGTTGGCCAGCGTCTGATAGACCTTCGTGAGAATGTCGACCTCGGCGTCGTTCTCGGCGATCACATCATGCGCTTCGCGCATCGCCTGGCGTTCGGCCTCGATATCCTCAGAGGCAACGGCAGCCAGCGCAGGCAGCGAGGCGACCTCGTCGAGCTCCACTGCCAGATTGGCGATCTCGAAATCCTCGCCGATGGCGATCTCAGGCGAGAAATCCAGATCGACGCTCTCCAAGAGATGATCGATCTCCTCGACATCGACAATCTGATTGGCAGGCGCCGCCATCAGCGTGTCGCTCACCTCGGCTGCCGCCTGGTCGATAACGGCCTCTGCGGCTGGCGTGTCGACCAGGCCGATCTCGGCCATCAAGCTATCGATATCGAGATCCTGCATCTTCGCTACTGCGCTCATGATCTAAGCTCGCTTTGTGTGTCGCGGCTGTCTCGGCCGCCGATGCATCTTACTTAGCGCTAACTTAGATTCCAGGCAATCGCGAATGTCCTGTCGCCGAGAGACGGCATTCTCTCGGCTGAACCAGGCTGATAGCGTTAGTCTAGCTTCTTTCCTCGCATGCCTTCGATGGCATTGTGTAATTTATCACAATCATCTTCGGCACCGACAAAGAAGTGTCGCTTGGCTCTAAAGCGCAAGCTGGCCCTTCGTTTAGTTGTGACTGTTTTTCCTACTGAAGGAATGAAATGCTTTCTACCTGCTTCTTGCTCTTGAATGCGAAATATTCCTAAATTTCTCAATACGAGCTGCTTATTATCGTGCAATAATATATTTCTTATGCACACAGGAAGAAGCTCGATAACTTTTGCCACCACACCTACAGGCAAATTTGCCTCTTTGGCGATCTCCTCGATCAGATCGAGTGTGGATGCCTTCTTTTCTCTTCCTTCGTTTGTAGGCATTGGCATGGCATTCTCTATAGTCTTGATTACTTCCATTTACTCGTAGTCCTGTATTTTAACTTGTGTTGATCATAACTTCCTCCTTTCGTTTAGCTTAAGCTGCTTACAAAGTCATCAAAATTCATTAAGTCGCGAACCTTGCGCTCGAAGGTAGTATTTATCGCAAACTGAATTTTCGACTTAATAAGCTTATCTCCTTCATGTGTTCCTACTTTAAAGAACCTCTCGCATTGTTCATCGCTCGCATACTCCATCATCATGCCTGCATATATCGATGACCATAGAAATTCTGTGCGGTTGGCACGCTCGCTTGCCAACATCACGACAGCATCGACATTATCAATGGTTGCATTCACAGCGCCACTTGCGATTGCGCCTGCATCCAGGCAGTTGTCACTAGGCGCTGTGAATATCAGGCGGTAGGCCAGATGAATAGGGGTTTCTCGGATGATCAAATTGTCGCCTTGAAGGTTATCAATATAGTCACACCATGTCTGTAGCATTTCCTCAAAAGCGCCATGGGGATCATTCCAAACTGTCGCTTCTGGCTGTAAAAGCCTGTTCAAGCTAAAGTTGTGCTGCCAAGCAGGCAGCACCGTAAAATTGCAATTCTCTAAAACCCTTACCGCCTCGTCGGCGTTGGATGCAGGAAAGGCATCTACACCCAGAATCATAGCAGCTCGAACTCCTGCTCAGTGATATACGAGCCAAAAGGTGTATCGAGGCCACTCTTATGGGGATCGTGGCGCACGATCTCGATCTCGCCAGACTTGCGCGAAAGCGAGAACAGCTTGGTATCGCGCATGGCGAGCGCCACAAGCTCAGGCTTCGCGACGGTGAGCGCCTTCAGCCGACGCTCAAGCTCATGCAGAGGTGCCGCCATCATCTTGCTGAAGACCCGCTCGAGATCGCCTGTGCTGATCCTCTGCAGATTGCTCCTGCTCAGACCTGCCATCTCGATCGTGGCAGCCGTGATCAGCACCAGCTCGATCTCGCCGCGATAAGCGGCAAGGGCAGTCGGCTGCTCGTCGTCGAGCACGCCGATGCCTGCATCCCTTAGCTCCTCGAGCTCGCCAAGCGTGTGATCACCATTCTGGTTGATCATGTCAGCGGCTCCCGCTCGAGCCAAAACCGTCCTGACCGCGCTGGGTCGCCTCGGAGACCTTGCCCCCGACGAGTCGCGCTCGAGTGACCGGCGCCAGCACGGACTGCGCGATGCGGTCGCCAGGCCTGATCCAAACTGGCTCGCAACCATAATTAATCAGGCAGACCTTGATCTCGCCGCGATAGCCCTCGTCCACCGTACCAGGCGCGTTCAGCACCGTGATGCCGTGCTTGGCGGCAAGGCCGGAGCGCGGCCGAATCTGTAGCTCGTAGCCCTTCGGCAGCGCCACCTTGATGCCGGTCGGCAGCAGCCAACGAGCACCAGAATCAAGCAGATGCGAGCCGCCGCCGTTCTCGTCGCTGTCCTGCGGCGCGTAGCGTAGATCAAAGCCGCTATCGCCATCGTTGGCGTAAGCCAGCGGCCCCCAATCATTATGGCTATAATGCGGCAGATACTCGATGATCAGCTCAGGATGAACAGAATGATCATACTGCATCGTCCTGATCTCGTCCTCTACATCGCCATAACGTGCGAGATTGTCAGAGACCATGATCGCGCTGCCACGCAGCGGCTGGGTGCGCACATGATTGCCAAGATCGCTGATGCGACCCACGACTGTCTTGCTGCTCATGATATGAGTTTCTTTCTCAGTGATAACTAAGATTAGACGGCACGGCGGCGCCGTGCAAGCGCCGCCGAACCTTATTCAACGAACAGGACATCCGCCAGTCGAGCACTCGGCATCGATCAGATCACCACCCGTATCAGCCATGACATCGACCTGCTTCAGTGTATCGACATAAGCGTGATACGTGTCGCGATCGACAACCTCCTGAGGTAGATACTGATAGCCTAGATCGGCAGCCGTCTTTGTAGGATCATTTCGGAAAAGGAAGCTCACGCCTACATAGCTATTCCAGTTATCTGCAATCCAATCGACGATCTCAGGCACTTCGCTTTCGTCGTAAGAGACGGTGATCGAAGCATTGTGGTCGACGTAGTTTTCCATCGTCATTTTGTAACGCTCAAGCTGCGCTACTGCCGACTCTAGATTAACATCAACATCGACATTTCGACCTCCTATCTTCATTTCAGCGCGATCGAACGGGATGTTGCCGTATTCAACAGGCAACGCAATCAGCATCGACGACGAGTCTCCCGGCTTCTCGAAAACGCGATAGCCGGCCGCCGCCAGCCGCTCGACAAGAGGATCATGCGTGGAGAACTGAACATTATTAAACACATAGCGACCGAGAGGCTTATGCAGGCCTTCGCCAAGTTCCTCACCAACTAGCCCCAAAACCTTGCTCGCCGTTCCTGAAGGTTTGATCGTCGTGACCAACTGGCTGCGCGGCAGGCCAAGCTCATCGGCCATGCTATCAGCGCCAGACCTAGCGGCTTTACGCAGATCCTGCCACGCCTCGGCTTCGTTCTGATGCTCCCAGGCGACCGACCCTGTAACACCGACACCTGTCAACCGAAGGAATTGGTTGAGTTCATGCCAGGTACGCTGCAGGACGCCATCATCGAGATTGACGCAGGTCTGGCGATAATTGGCGCGCGCCACAAGGCTATGTGCCCTATGCAGCTCGTGCTCGTCGCCATTGAAGCGAGGCAGCACCGTCTCAACTAGGTTGCAGAAGCTCTTATCGCCAAGCAGGATCTCTGCACACGGGTTGACGCCAGCAAAATAAGGCGCGCGACGCAAAGCCTCGACTGCGTTGATAAAGCCAGGTTCACTACCGCCCCCGGCTAAAATCATATCGAAGATCGACTTAAGCTGCCTGCGGGTAGGCTTGCCATAGAACAAGAGCGAGTTATTTGACTGCCCGCGCTGTGGATTATCGAGCCAATAATCACGCTTAGCCAGAGCAAAATCCTGCCACTCGGGTTCGCCCCAAGCCATCAGTCCGATCTCGGCCGATCGGCGCGAAGAAAGGATTGTGCCAGCCCAATTGATGATATCAAGCAAGTCGATACGAGTAAGGAGCTTACCAGCTCGCATCGACATGATCTTAGCGATGGCAGCAAAGGCCTCGCTGATCTTCTCGTCACCGCTCGAAATCCATCCATAACCCTTCAGGCGTGTTCCTGCCGGCCTGATCTGCGAGAAATCGAGCACGAGCTTTCGCGCAGGGAATTTACCAGCCAGAAGCTTGCCTAGCGCCTTAGCCCATGCCTCTGCGCTATCACCGACGCTGATCTTCCATACGCCATCGATGAATGTCTCGACGTTAAGCTCTCGACCTCTGCCCGTGCGCGTCGATCGAATAACCTCGATCTCTTCAATAGGTCGAGAGAAGCCATTAAGAATGCCGACAATCGGACGAAAGCCAACGCCGCAGCCCTGCAGAAGCAGCCAAGTGAGATCGACGGCATCATGAACGGTATGAAGATTAGCAAAACTGCAATTAAACTGACTAGCCTCACGACGCTTTGAGATATCAGTACCACCTAGCCATTTCGTGCGGCCTGCGAGCGTAATTTTCTTCTGGTCAATCAGATCCATCAACTCGCCAAGCTCACGCATCTGAGCGTGATTAAGAGGGCGGCCTTGAGCCCTCTCCCAAAGCCACTCCTGATGGCCGATCACACGCATAAGCGCCTGATGTGAGCTTTCAAAAATCGTCGCATCATCATCGAGGGGGCGAAGATAGGTACGGCGCTCAATAATCTGAGCACGCACAGAAGGCACGGCCATGTCAGTGAAATCCTGCGATCTTGTTTTTAGGTTCAGCACTATAGTTAGCGCTGACTAAGATTGCAAACACAAGGGATGGTGCTAGGAATGGTCGATCTGCATCTCGAACAAGGCAGGCCGATGATGCATCTGCTCGCCACGCGGCGACTGCAGAACCAGCTTGCCGGCGATCAGATCCTCGACCTCTTTGCCATTCCAACGCCTGAAGATCACTAGGCCTGTCGTGAGATCGATGACGAGATCGAACCCTGGCTTGATGCTGCACTGGTGAAAAGTAAGCTCTACACCATGCCGCTCGATGTGGTTGCATATGCCGAAATCATTGCCTAGCAGAAGAACAGGAATGCCGAACTGCTGGCTGGCCTCGTAGTCGCCCATTTTTCAGGCTGCTTTCTTTGTCTTTGTCGAGACAAGCTCGATATTGGAAGGGATCGTCAGGCTGCGCAGTTTGCACGACCATGCTGCGATCAGCGCCGCTTCAGCTAGGTCAGGCCTTCCTCTGCCCTTGGCGAAGCGTCCGCCACAGAGGGGGAAGATGCGGCCGGCCTCGTGGCGGCTGTCATCCTTCTCCTGGCTGAGCTTGAATGCCTTCTTCCAGACGCTTGGCGGCACGACATCGTAGACGATGCCCACGCCCGTCAGAAGGCCGCGCAGGCAAGCGTATGTGCCTACCTGCTTGGCGATCGAAGTCACGTTGCCATGCATGCCGTCTTGGCCGGCGATGAACGGCCGAGGGCTCTGAAGCTCGATCGCTGCTGCCACGTCGCCTTGGCTTTGCGCCAAGATATCGACGAAGAGTGCCCTCACCTCGGCCTCGGCCAGCTCTGTGACCGACTTCGCTCGGCCGCGCCGCACGTCATGAAAGGGGATGTCGTGCAGCCATAGGCGTCTGCCGTCGAGATCGAGCACGGCTATCGCGCCTGCCGTGCCAGGATCAATGCCGATGATCCATGTCATCGCGACCACCAATGATAATCGATGATGACGTACAGCGCTACTGCCACGACAAATACCAGACTAAAAACAACAAGCGCCAAGACTGAATACAGAATGATTGTCATCGATTATTCATCCAAATCATAAAGGCAATACCAGCGGCGAACGCGATAAACATGACTGATGTTGAAACTGCTTCAGGCCATCCCATTGCTTCAGGACACGTCATCGGCTGTACTTCACAGCTAGATTCACGAACATTCCGAAGCATGTGAAGAATGTCGTGATCGTCAGAACTGCACCGATATTGACGGCTGCGGCGCAAGCCTTATCGAATTGCTCGAAGTTCATTTTCAGATGTCCACATGAGGAACGTTGATCGGCGGCTGGCGCTGCAGATCCTTCGGCGGCAAAGCGGGCTGGGGAATGGCGTAGAACTTCGGCTCAAGCCGATCCCATGTGCGCTCGAATGGCAGGCGAATGGCGACGCCAGTTCCGTTCTTGCCGGCTTCGGCCTGCGCCTTGGCAAGCTGCTCGGCCTGCTGCTTGTTCCATGGTAGCTTGTAGCTCATGGGAGCGGTATCGCCAGGCAGGCGCATATAGACGTAGATGCCCTTGCCCTCTTCGATTTGGCTGCCGATCACATAGGCCTCGTCGACACGAGGGGCGGTGATCTCGAGCCAGACAGGCTTGGCGTTGCCCAAGAGCATCGTCAGGCTGAGATAGGCAGCCGGCAGAAACAGCGCGTAGAGTCCAATTTGCACGCCGCCTGCCTTCCAGCTGCGCGTGGCGAGAATGGCGTGCAGCACCATCGCGAACGAGATCACGAGGAACGCAACATAAGCGAGTGCTGTGACATAAGTCATTTTTTGATCCTCTTACTCAGCGCTCACTTACTTTACAGACTTAAAAGCAGAACGCAACGGCTTAGGCAAGGTCGTAATGCTGTCGCGATCGAGCTGGCCGTCCTTCAAGCTGAAGCGAAAGACTGTCAGCTCTTCGCCTTCGTGATCCAGCTTTACGTCAGAAACGAGAATTTCCCTCATGCCGCCACCATCCTGCTTCGTGCTTACAGAAACATGCACAGGGATCTCGCCGAGATCAGAACGATTGCGATAGAGGTGCAGATTGACGGTATACTCTCCATCAGGCGTGTCGCGAGCGAACGCATTCTCGCGGTTTGTGTGCGACGTATCGAGCTGATTGCCTAGGTCGTCGCGCAAGAGATTGAAGTAGGCGCCGCCTTTGTTCGAGTAACCGACAGGGATATCACCAGGCGCCTGAACCCACAGATCGACATCGACATCAAGATCGCCAGGAAGCCAGATCGCTTCGACATACATATTGCCTGTCGATTTGGCTTCCTGATTGTTGGCCTCTGCCTTACGTGCCACCTGCGTCAACAGAATGACCATGCAGACGACGAAGCCGGAAAGGATAAGCATCAGAAGATCGCGAAAGGCAAAGCCCTCGCTGTCGATTTCCAGATCGTCGTCATGCATCAAATTGCTCCCTGATCATGGCAACGGCGCCGCCACGAAGAAGCATGTAGACCAAAGATCCCCAGATCAGCGAGATCGTACCGACGAGCGTCGTGTTGAGCGCTACCGACATGCCTTGAAACATGCCGGCGACGACAGTAGCGGCGCCAGCGGCAGGATTGCCTAGCGAGCTCTGGTCGACAGAGGCCAAAGTCATGCCGAAGCCGATCACACAGCCGATCAAGCCAAGAAGGGTAAGGATCGAGACGAGCCACCTGACGATCGCCGTCCACTCGCTGGCGATCATCCTGGCCATGGCTATGTTGTCGACATGATTGGGAATGATGTTACAGCCTAGCAGGCTCACAGGGATCGCTTTATTCCATGCGATGACGAGCGCCAGCACGAGCACGCCAGCGATCAGATAGGTGATATGCGTCTTGTCGTCGCGAAAGACCGGCGTTACCCAGCCTTGCACTGCGGCTGCCGACACGAGTGCGATCCCTGTCAGATTGACCAGGCTGATCAGCCAGAAAAGATTGCGCCTACTCGTCAACATATCTTGCTACCTTGCTGAGTTGCTATGTTGGAAAGTTGCTAGTCGACCCGCAAAAGCTCTCTCTTGCGGCGCTCGATCCAGCTCTCGCAGGCCTTCCTGAAATCGTCGGCCGCCTTGGCGCTGGCGAAGCCTGCGGCGCTTCTGACGCAGGCCTCCCAATAGTCGCGCTCGGCAACCAACTGCTCGACAGTCTGCTCATGCCAGGGAATGTTGGGCGTTACAGCCAACGACTCAGGAACAGGAGGAAGGTCTTCAGTCATTGCCGCACCTTTGCGTGCGAGTTTGCTCCTCGAGCGCCTTGGCGATCTTCGAGACAACCTTCACGAGATTTTGGCGAGCTGCACTGACATCCTCGCCATCCGTCAGCTGATGCTTCTCACCATACTCAAGGCGTACATTCTCGAATTCCGCCGTCTTGATCGTAAATCCCATCTTGAACTCGATCTCGATTGGCTTCGCCATCGATCACTCCTTTCTCATGCTGGTCAGCTGATCAACCATGCTGATACCCAGCATCGAAGCATTGGCGAACGCAAACGGCGATCCCATGAACTTCATCTTCTTGGTCAAATTTGGGCTGTCCAACACAGCCTTTGAAACTCGTGCGCCGATTTCTTCTGCGCTGATACCGTCTACTGCCATTACCAACGCCATCGGCCCTCCGCACCAGATCGGCGCCGTAATCGTCAAAACAGTTGTCGTCGTGTGCTGATCCCAATAACAAAAAGTATCGAACATCTCACTGCCTTGCCAAAACATGATACCGCTCTGGCAAACGACAGCACCGCCTGGCTTGAGAATGCGGCGCACAGAGTCGTAAAACTCTGTAGAAAACAGGCCTTCTGCTGGGCCAACAGGATCTGGGCGATCGAGAACGATTACGTCGTAACTGTTGTCAGGCTCGTGACCAACGAAGTCGATCGCATCACACGGAAGAAATTCAAAGCGCTTGTCGTGAATGACGCCGCCCTGCATATCTTTCAAGTGAGCAAGGCATACCTCAATCACACTTTGATCGATATCGCAGACTGTAACCTCCTCGACATCATCATGCTTAAGCACTTCGCGCGCAGCGAGAAGATCGCCACCGCCGACAATCAGAACCTTCTTCCTATTGCCATTTACGACCATCATGGCAGGGTGAACAAGCGTCTCGTGATAGATGTGCTCGTCTACCTCTGAGAACTGAATAATGCCGTCGAGCGCCAGAACACGACCGAAATTCTCAAGATCAAGAATTTGGATTTTCTGATAATCGCTTACAGCATCACACAGGATCTTTTTGACGGCGAAACGCTGCGAATAGCCGCTGTGCAGCTCCTCAACGAAGTACGTCACGCCGTTTTCGGTAATCAGACCCATCTTACTTCTTCCTTTTTCAGAACCAGATCATGAGGCCGTGAATCATTCCCAGCGGCGCAAACATGATACCGATGACACCAATGGCGATCTCGCCAAAGGTAGGGCTGCCGAGCAGCACGTTGATCGTCCAGACGATGTGCGTGATCCAGGCTGCTACAGAGGCGACAATGAACGCGAGCCCAACCACGGCACCCAGGATCATGCCTGCTGCCTCTAGCCATTCCTTTCGGCGCCGTGCAGGAATTCCTCGCAGACGAGCCTGGTAAATCTCTCTCATTTTCTCGCTTTCTTTCTCAGTGATGACTTATCTCTAGCAGATGGCGAAGCTGTCGCCTAGAGCTTTCGATCCTTATGAAAATCGACATCGCGACGCAGAAGTCCCACGAACATATTTCCAACCTTAATGCCGTATGCTAGGCAGCTCGGCTGTAGATCGATACCACTACCCCGTCTACCCCACCAGAATTGAAAGCACAATAGCGATTGACTGGTGATACCAGGAGATGGCTTAGCCACGCTGTTCTTCGGCTGATCAGAAGCCATAGTCTTTTTTCTGATCACTTATCTTCAGCCATTCCATCAATCCCTGTAGTGATCTTTGATGCGACTGCCGGCCATGACGACTACCAGCGGCTTGAGCCGATGCAGCACATCGATCGAATCGTCGTGATAGGCCAGCACATCGTCAAGCCGGCGATAAGCCATAGGACTCTCGTCGATATCGCCGCCGCGCAGGATCACATTCTTGGCCTTGAGCCAAGCGGCCATCTCTTCCTTTGTGAAGCGCCGCTTGGCCTCGTTGCGACCACAGACACGGCCAGCGCCATGAATCGTCGAGAATAGCAGGCTATCAGCGTTCTCCGAGTTCCTGCCGACGATGATCGCTGCATTATCGCCCATCGATCCGCCGACGAAGCCGAACTGCTCAGGATAGGCAGGCGTGCAGCCCTTGCGCACGACCCAGAGCTTCCTGCCACCTATCTCTTCCTGCCAGGCGAAATTGTGGTGATTGTGAACGGACTCCAGTAGCCCAGCTTCGCAGCCTATGATCTGTCTGACCTTGTTCACGACCCACCAGCGGCCTGCCTTGGCATACTCGCCAGCAAGGGTCATAGCGGCGATATAAGCCTCACCAAGCCCCGACTTCTCGTCGAGCAGGGCAGGGGCTGCATCGATGCCGACCTCGCCGAGCGCGAGCGCCAGATAGCGCGTAGCCGTCTTGTGGCCGAGACCACGGCTGCCGAAATGCACGCCGATCCAGATGTAGCCTACCTCGTCAGCAAACACATCGACATAGTGATTGCCGCTGCCGACCGTGCCCAGCTGATCGCGCGCGAGTTCCTTCAGATCGCCGACCTCGCCATTCTTCCAGAGATCAGAATCGAAAAGATCGTGATCGACGCGCTCGCTGTTCTTCCGACCCATGCCGAAGCTGATCTTCTTCTCGATATCGTCGGCGATCCTGTTAAGATCATCCTGAGTAAAATCGCTCTCTTTGGCGTCAAGCTTTACAGCAAGATTGCCACACCCGATATCATAACCAACACCAGATACAGAAATCTGACCTTCATAGGCAATCGCGCCGCCTACCGGCTGCGAATAACCAAGATGGCCATCAGCGCAAAGAGCACCAGCAACAGCATTTCCGTGACTCATGCAGTTGTACATCTGCGAGATTGTCTTCTGGTCATGCTCACCGACGATCTTTAGCGGAGGCTTCTTGTTGCTCATAGCCAACCTTTCTCCTTTAATAGCGCGCGTGCCTCTTCGACTTGAGCTTTAGGCACCGAGATGATGATTGTTTCCGTGCTCTTATTTTTGAGCCAACGCTTGATCAATGTAGAGATGCGAACACCATCTCCATCACCTTTATCTTCCTTAAGTGGAACACCTTCTGGACCCTCATAGATGATGAACCAAAAGGATGGCACAGTGAACACGATCTCGTCGGCAATATTTATAGCTTCCTCGCCCTCCTCTCCGTAGATATCTATGCCATCGATCGTTGATTCATCGCCCCAGATATAGCCTTCTGGCCAGCAGGCATTGTGCCACTCCTTGAAATCTCGGCCACTGATTTTCACCATGTCGCCATCTGCTCCAACTTGCTGCCGCTCGCCATCTTGCGAACGACTAGGCCATTATCGATCAAATCATCAAGCGGCGTGTGAGAGATCACCATCGCTGTTCCACGCCGCTGCGCGATCTCCTTCAGCACATCGACGACACGCCGAACTGCCGTAGGATCAAGGCTCTCTGCGATCTCGTCGGCGCACCAGAAATCGATCGCGCATTGCGAGCGAGCGCCGACGAGATCGCTAAAGGCGAGGGCGATCGATAGATCGATCTTGCGGCGCTCGCCCGAGCTCAGGCCGATATAGCCGTCGCTGCCGTTCACGTTCGTTACCGCTACCGCGAACTTCTCGACGCGCTCGCCCTTGGCGTTCGTGCTGAACGTCTCGAACCTCACCTCCAGCTCGCCGTCAGCGATCGCCCTGGCATAGTGATTGGCGCGCTCATTAAGGAGAGGGGTAGCAGCCTCGATCACGTTCACCCGCAGGCCCTTCGGCCCGTACAGCTTCTCAAGCTGCTCGGTCGTCTCGAGCTTGGCTTTGGCCTCTTCCTCGTCGATGCGCTTCAGACCTAGATCGCATGCGATGTCGTGCAGTTGCTTCATACGATCCTTGATCGGCAGATCGAACGGGCAAGCCTCTTTCTGCGTATCGGCCAATTGCTGGCGCAGATGATCGACACGAGATTGGGCCGTGGCCGCCGCCTGATTGGCCAGCCTGATCGCCGCAAGCTGTTGCTCGCGCTTGACGGCTTCCTGCGTCAGCTTGAGACGCACTTCGGCCGTGCGTCGCTGCCGCTCAGCTTCTTCCTGCTCCTGCTCGAAGGCTTTCTGAGCCGCCGCCAGATCATTGCGAGCCTTGGCGATCGCCTCCTCGAGCAGCCGCTTCAGGCTTACGCGCTCCTCGCCTATATCCCTGGCTCTCTGGCGCATCGTGCGACCGGCATCAGAGATCCTGCTTTCCAGCTTCGCGCGATGCGCCTTGCGATGCTCCTCGTTCGAGATGACCTGGCCGCAGGCATGGCATGTGCCATCCTGAGCTCCTGAGAAGGCATTCAGCTCCTTGCGCGCTGCCTCACTGGCAGAGTAGGCCACCATAAAGGCTGCATCCTTGACCAAGGCCTCTTTCCCTACCACGGCTTCGATATCGGCCATCTTGCCTTCGTGCAGCCTGACGTTCGCCTCGGCCCTTACGACTTCTCGCGTGGCCTTGGCCGTGTCGACCGCAACCTCTTCCGGCAGATTTGCGAGCGCATCGGCGATCCTGAGTAGAACCTGGCCGAGCGCTGTCGTGTCCTGCTGCGACGGCCCGGCCTGCAACTGCCTCTCGGCCACCTCCAGCTCGCTCTGCAGATGGCCGATCCGCCGATTGCGCTCATTGCGCCAGTCGTTGGCCTGAACCTCGTCGGCCGCGATATGCTTCTCGATCAACTCCTTTGAGGCGCGCAGATTCTTCACCTCGTAGCCGGCATCCATCACTGCCAGATTGGCAGCCGATTTGCGCTGGCGCACGGCGTCCAATGCTCGATCGAACAGATCGACACCGAGCGCCCTTTCGATGATCGCCTTGACCTCCTTGTCCGTCATCGTCGGCAGGCTGGCGACATTGTGGCCATCAAAGTAGACCGAGCGAACGAACGTCTCGAAATCCGAGCCGACGATCTCTGTGATCCGCTGATCGGCGTCCTTTACCGTTCCTGGCGTGATGTCGGCGCCGTTCTTATAGATCCTGACACCATTCTTGAGAGCGCTGTGCTTGCGGCCGCGCTCAATCTTGACGATGTCGGCTCCGTCCTCGATCGTCAGCTCGATACGGCAATTCTTGCCGATCTTGTTATTGACGACCTTATCGGCCGAAAGCCCTCTGATCGTTCGGCCATAGAGCGCCCAGATGATCGACTCCAGAACGAAGCTCTTGCCTGAGCCGTTCGAGTCCGAGCTTGTGCTGATCTCATTTTGGCCTTGAATAAGAAGCAAGCCGCGATCCTTGAGATTGATCGCGGCTTGTGTGAATGGTCCAAAATTCTCGATGACAAGATTGGCAAACTTCACCAGCCAGTCTCCTTAATTCGTTTCTCGAACTCCTCGAGCTCGGTATCAACCTTTGGCTTTACTTCGATCTCGGCAACCTTCTTTCCTTCCCAATATCGCCTGATAAAGTCTGTCAACTCGCTATCCTGTTCGCCAAGATCGGCAATTGGATATTCATACTCCCAACTCGGCATTGGGAATGTGAGCTTTTTATTGTCTATTATATTTCCTGCTATGTTTTTCGGCTTTATGTAACTCTGCCAATCGTTGCTATGACTATATACCTCAATGGAATTTTTATAAGCCTCAACGAACTCTTTATGTTTATTTTCGTTTTCTTCGTCACCCATAACTCACCAGCCTTCTTCCTGAACGCTTTTCATCCAGTCGCTGATCTCGTTCATGTCCTGCCTGGCTACCTCCACCATCTCAGACTGATGCAACGCCTGAATATCAATCAGAGTTTCGACAGGAATGTAGAACTTGGCAAAGAAGTCGGCAGGATTAAGGCCGACATAACCTCTGAACTTTGGCGAGTGAAGCCAAATCATATCTTGTAAGTCTTGACCTCGCTTACCCTTCCTTCCTGTTTGAATACAAACAATCTCGAATTTCTCGTTTATGGATACAGGAACAGAGCTCCAGTTGTCGTTAATAACTAGGATATTGTTTAGAATTTGATATCTAAAATCTTCGCGCCTTTCTTCAGAATTAACGAACGGAAGCAACAGCGATCCAGATCGCATTTTAGGTAATGAAGAGCTTGGCGAAAATTGAGCCTTGTCACCCTTATAACAAAGCTTAATCTCATGACGCAGGCAGAAATCTACAATAGATTCGTGATCAAGCGCGTAATTATCATTGAGCAGAGTTATTAACTCTGAACACAAAGAGGCACGATCTACTGCCTCATTTACCCAGCCAGGCGGCAAAATGCTCACATCCAGCATCATCCGATCTCCGCGAGAATTTCTTTATTCATTGCGCGCAAAGCTGCGGCACGCGATGGTACTAGGCCGGCATTCTTTAGCCATTCCTCGAGCATGGCAGTAGGATTGAGCGCCAGCTTCAAAGCATCATCGATCTTCACGCTGGCAACGTTGCTCTCGACCAGCTCGGCTTGCACATAGGCCGCACCAGCCTTTGTGATATATTCTGCCGACTTTTCGAGCCATTCCCTATCATCGCTACGCAAGCGCACAAAGTCGCCTGCCTGATACTCGTCGCCTGCTACAGCACGACCAACTATCCTAATCTTGCCGCCGATATTCTCGATGCAGACGAACTGCGGCAGATTCTCGATCTCATGATGCACGACGAAGCCGGTATCAGTGTCGAGCACGAGATAGCCGCAACGCTTGCCGGCATCGCCAAACGACTGTTGATAAGGAGTTCCCACAGACCAGGCCTTGCATGGCACGATCTCTTTATAGAGATGATAGTCGCCGACGAACGTCCAATCGAACACATCAGTCGGCAGATCGGCAGGCGACAGACCGCAGTCAGGCACAGACGGCAGCACGCCATCGACACCGTGATGCATCAAAAGCACCTTTGGCGAGCTGCCGCCGTGATCGCCAGCCATCAGCGCCACCTCCTTTAGGCGCGCCTTCATCACATCAACGTCAGGATGATAACAAACCCAGCCGATACCGAGATTATCCACCCCATGACGCACGACCTCGAAGCCATACCCATCCTGCACTGTGACGCCTTCAATGGCGCCAAGCGAGCGAATGGCGTGCTCGCCTTCGGCGCGAGCCTCGTCATCGTGATTACCTGGAATTAGGAAATCGACGTAGCTGGCATCACGATGCGCGCGTACAAAAGAGTCAAACACGGGATTGAAGATGCTAGGGACAAGACGGCCCCTAACATGAAATAAATCGCCAACGAAGAGTCGTAAAGAAGCACCATTCGCAATAACTGCCTGAGAAATAGCGTCGACCGCCTTAATCCCATCGAGCAGACGAGTGCTATAACCCTTCTCGTCGATCTTGTTACCGATGCGATGCGCATGTAGGTGCGCATCTGACCAAATAATCACCTTCATCTCTTTTGCCCCACTGCCACGCGCATGGCATCTTCTGGTGTCCAGCCGCGCTTCAGGCGTCCGGCAATCGTGTCGTGCGAAATGCCGCTCAGCCGGCTCCACTCGGCTAGCGTTCGAGAGACACCAGCAACGGTGATCATCCTATTGCCGCGGCGGTTATTGGCTTGCTCGTGCCAGTCAGCCCAGACGCAGTTGGTAGGCTCGTAGCCCTTGCCGCCGTCTTTGCGCTCGATCGTCATCCCTTGAGGCCTTGGCCCCATGTCGCTCAGGAAGTTCTCGAACGTTCGCCAACGCTCGCAAATCATGATACCGCGGGCGCCGTAGTTCTTGTAGGCTTTGTGCTTAGGATTGGTACAGCGCTGCCAGATGTTGATCCATGTAGTGTACTCCGGCGATCTCTTGCCGCCTTTGTAAGCTCCATGCTTTGTCATGGCCTTAGCGTGCAATTCCCTATCCTTACAGCCGCAAGACCTCTTTTCGCCTCGAGTCAACCTCTTGCCTCTGACAGCGATCTCCGTGCCGCAGTCGCAACGGCATACCCACGTCAAGCCAGATCCCGGCTTACGCTCAGCCTGATCGGCGAGGCGAACGACCTCGAGATGGACGAAGCGCTCACCCATCAGATCCTTGGCGTTGAAGTGCAGAGCCATGAAAAGTTGCTCGCTTGGAATGTTGATTAGTTGGAAAGTTTATTACGGCTCGACGCCGCGCTGCGCGCAGATGTAACGATGCAGGCTCATGAAGCGCAGTTGCGTCACGCGCCAGTCCATCTCCTCATCGAGATCTAGCCCTTCGGCCGGCAGCGGCTCGAGACCATCGAAACCCTTCCACTGCTCTACCGTGCGGCCGAAAGCCAGGCCTTCGGTAAGGAGGATGCGGCTGTCGATCTCCTTCACGATCGCCGGCAGCTCGACTGGCAATCTCCATCGCGTCAGGCCTGCGGCCATGATGGCTTGCTCGATCTCGACGTAATTAGAAAGATGTCGCTTGGTCGGCCTAGGAATATCGCGAATGTAGGCCTCGGACAGATCGTGCAGATGCATCGCATGCACGACATCCCATTCCAGACAATTATTGATCGCCCAATTCGTCATGTTGTTGCAGTGCTGAGCCACGGTGAACATGATCGGGATCTGGCCGGCAAATCTGCTCTCCTTGGCAAGGCCGCCTGCGATGTCCTCGATGCAGAAATCCTCAGGCCTGGGATCGATCGGCCAGAAAACGCGATTGGTCAGTGTCTCGCACCAATCGCCTTTGCGATAGGGATCGATGAACAGCTTCATCTGTCAACTTTCTCGCGATCTAAGTTAGCGCTAGCTTAGCTGAATGCTAAGCTAGCGCAATAGACTTCAACCTTGGCCGTCTACCTCTTCAATCCAGTCGGCATCAAGCGTCACAGATATATCATTCCAAAAAACACTTTCTTGCCCTAGAGAACGCATTTCTCGACCATCATCGAGCATAAGAATTCTTCCGACACGAAAGCTAACGATCTCTCCGATCGTCACGCCATGCGTGACCAGCCATATCTTGATCAAGCTACTTCGGCCTCACTCTCGGCCGTTAGCGACGGCAGCACAGCCGGCATCACCGTCTTGATCAGATCGCCGACGAGGGCAGGGGTGCCACGCGCCTGAGCCGTGAACTCGTCGATCGACCAACGCTTCTTGCCGCCGAACTCGATCGACTTGCCGCCAGCCGGGCCGAGCACGCCAGCCTCCTTGCCAAGAACGATCAGCGTGGCGACGGGATCGAGGCCGACAGGATCGCTGGTGCGAAACACATACTTCGTGCGCCTGAAAGGCCGCGCCACCTTGTTCTTCGCGACGTACAGCTCGACGAGATCGCCGGCCACACCAGAAGCCTTGTCGTCCCAGATGTTATAAACCTGATCCACCTTGCGCAGGCGCAGGCGCATCGATGCATAGTATGGCGGTGCCTGGCCACCTGGCTCCGTCGACTTATCTCCGAACTTCACGCTAGGGTTGGTGCGCAGCTGATTCAGCATGATCACCGTAGACGCCGAATGATTGGCGTCGCGCACAAGCCTCTTGAGCTCGGTAGAAAGCAGGCTCGCCAGAGACATGTTTTTCGAGCGCATGTTCTGGTTTTCGTAATTCACATCCTGCTCATTGGGGATCATGGCAGCGATGCTGTCGACCACCTGCACGAGCGGCGACATCTTAACCTTGTCGATCTTCTTCATGGCCGCGCAGAACTTGGCCGCGAAGCCAGGATCGCTGGCCTTGCCAAGCTTGTCGAGACTGACGCCATGCTGTGCTGCGCGCACCTGCTGCATCACGTCGTAAAGCAGCTCGAAGCTCTCCTCGGCGCTGAGCGGCTGGCGATAGTAGAAGCGGCTCTCGTCCAGTCCCTGACGCTGCGCGTGGCGCAACAGAAAGGCGTTCTCATGATCGTTGAAGGTGGCAAAGCCTTCAGGGTGGCGCTGCGCCTGCACCATCGCCTCGGTAGCCAGCGCCGTCTTGCCAGAGCTGGAAGGGCCAGAGATCAGGATCAGTCGGCCGCCAGGAAAAGCCTTCGTCATGTCGTCAGAGAGGACATAGTTGACATTCGGCAGGCTCGTAGCCAGCCAATAGGGGATGGTCTCGTCAGGCTTCTCAGTATCACCGAGAGCCGCATTCAAACTGGCAAGCAGAGACATCTTTAATCCTTCAGCGCCAGAGCTTGATCAACTCGTCGAGCTTGGCAGTGAGATTGGCCACCTCTTGGTGTAGCGCCTCGTTCTGCTTCAACAACGGCTTAACGGCTTCTGCCACGAGAGCGGCCGTGTCAGGCTCCCTGTTGTCCACATCGCCGAGCAGAGGCAAAATCTCTTCAGGCTCTTGCGCCTGATCCTGACTCTCCTCCTGTCGCTCCGGCGCAACGCGCTCAACAAGCTCAAGCAGCTGGTCGAAAGTGATCAGATGGCGAGCCGTCGCCTTGCGCTTGTTAGCATCGGGATTGTACGTGCGCCTCGAGACCGGCGTGATCTCGTGCTCGATCAAAAGATGCACGTAGCTGCCAGAGCGCACTCGCAGCACGCGATCGATCACACCAGGGCTGACGAAGATTCCTCCCCAGATATCGACCAAGACGTTGCGCACCCTGATCTGGCCAGTGCGCTCGATGATCGGCGAATCGATCGGCGGTGCCTCGATCGAGATGCGTGGGCGCATCACGATAAAGCCAGGATGGCCATCGCCGCTGCCGTTCAGCATCCCATTATGTGCAGTGCTCATGTCACGTTCACTCGGGCAAAGGTTTCTGTGAAAGTTGAAAAGTTCTCTTCAAGGGATCTAAATCCCAACTCTGCAAAGATTCTTGCCAACTCGTGCTGATCAAGCCTGCCTTGAAGCAGATCGACATTTCCTGGCTCGACGAGCTGGCTGCGCAGGCTCACCAGCCGCAGGCTGCGCTTCAGACCATCAGGATCTTTGATCCAGGCCTTGATCTTGTCGAAGCGAGCGCCTGGTTTCATCTCGCCGCGCAGATAGTCGAGAGCAAGCTTCTCACCTATTCCGCGACAGCCTGGCACGTCATCGACCTTGTCGCCGATAATCGCCAGCATCTTGATATACTGAATAGGATCGGCAGCGCCTGTGATCTGCGTGAAATTATGCAGACCGATCAGTCTTTCCTTCGTCGGCTGCCAGACCGAGCTATGCTTATCGATAAGCTGTAGCCAGTCCTTGTCGCCACTCACCAACATGAGAGAAGATTCTGGTAGCTTGCTCAGATGATCGCGATAATAGAGTCCGGCGATATCGTCGGCTTCGTAATTATCAATCGTGAGCTGATGCAAACCAAGAGCTTGGATAGAAGCCCGCAAGATAGGAAGCTGCTCGAAATACTCTTTGAGCTGTTCCTTCTCTTCTTCTGTCGCGAGATCGCGAGTTGCCTTATAGCCGGCGTAGAACTGCCGGCGCCAGGACATATGGCGCCGGCAATCCCACGCTACGACGAGACGGGCATCGAAGACAGGCGCCGGTACAAAGCGATTGATCAGCGTATGCAGGGAGCGCAACACGCCGAAGATGGCGCCTGTCTTCTTTCCGTTCGGGCCGGTGAGCGTGTCGTTGGCGAAATGCGCAGACATCGCGACATTCGAGCCATCGACAAGGATGGTCATCGCCATCCTTCTGCTACCTTCGGCCTAGGCCGTCAGAACGGGATCTCGTCGTCGGCCTCAAGCTCTGCCATGAGCCGCGCCATGGCATCGTCATCGACAGACTGGGTCACAGGCGGCGTGTAGGCCGTCTGAGGCTGCACATGCACAGGCTGCGGCGCCGCAGCCGGCTTCGAGAGATCGATGCCCTGCGGCGCACCAGGCGCCACGCTCGACGCCATAGGCTGCTGATAGCCGATCTGCGCCGGAGCGGGTGAGCTCGGCGCCGCCAGGGCAGGGGCCTGATGGCCGCCAGCGAGCGGATGCAGCCAATCGCCCGTGAAGGCGTCGGCCGGCGAGGCGTTGCTGAACTCACCCTCGAGCACCTGATCGAGATTGCGCAGCTGATCCAAGAACGTGGCTGCGTCCATCTTCACCGCACCTGCAGCACCAGGCGTCGGCAACATCTGCATCTCGAGACCCTGGCCCTGAGCACGCGGCTTGAGCGCCACGTTGATCGACGTGCCGTTAACAGGGCAGAGCAGGGTAGGGATGTGCTCGATGGCGAGCAGAACCGTCTCGAACTGCGTGCGGCTGAGATCGAGCACCTGAATGCGATTGGGATCGGCATTCTGGCCACGAAGAATGATCGCGTTGACGAGATAGCGATCACCAGCGTTCGAGTTCGAGATGATCGAGTCAAGCACAGAGTCGGGAGCCTGATTCTGTGCCTTGAGCGCCTTCACATGAGTACGCCATGCGATGATGGCCTGATCGATCTTGCACGGACGACCATACGTGAGCTGATCGCAGACGAAGCGCGTGAAGCCCTTCTGGCCGTCCGCTCGCGGCACGAGATGCACGCCGAAGCGGCGATAGAATGGCAGATCAGCGGAGATCGGATTGGCCTTGTCGCCAGTGTGCTGCGGCAAGAAACGAATCTCGTAATTGCCCGCTGCACCCTTACCGAAGCGAACGAGATTCGTTCGCTGCATCTGGGCCTTCGCCTTGGCCGCCTGAGCGGCCGTCGAGGTGATATCGAGAGTCGGAAGTGAAAGCATCGTGTTTACCGTTTTCTTTCTCAGCGCTTGCTAGGATTAGCAGTGTGCTCGCTTGATCGCTTGATCGCTTGCCGTTAGGCGACAGCGAATTTATGGCCATCTAACTCAGTAGTCAATAAGAAACTAGCCCACCTTAAGAGAAGTTGCCGACAGGCTGCGCATCTCGGCCCTTGCATTGTTGGCGAGCGCGACAAGCGCATCGCGCTTGTGGTTCAAAGCCTGAAGCAGGCCACGCAGCCGGCTCGCTTCCGTATCAAGTTCAGCGATGGCGAGCAGGCGGGCTTTGTAGGCCGGCATACCTCTAACCATGCGCTCAAAGCTGGCCTCTGTAAGCTTCTCACCGTTCGCTTTCTGCCTCTGGCGCAAGCTCTCGTAGACCGTCGCTGCATACTCGTCCAAATCGATCTTCTGCCTACGCAGTGTCAGCTCGACCTTGTGCAGCATCTCGTTCCAGTAGGCGACGAGTGTCGCCTGTCGCGTCAGCTCGTAATCAAGCCTGGTCTGGTCGATCGCCACATCGGCAACAACATCGCGTGCGCTCATGCATCCACCTTGTTGTCTATTGTTTTACCACTCTCGCAAATTTCTACATCGTTATTGAGAAATTTCCTTATATCTAAAATACTTCGAGTTAAATCCAGTTGAGCACGTTTCTCAGCCAATGGCATCAACCACCATTCGATCTCATGCCTCAATCGTCCCCAAAAACTCGATCTCGCATCAGATTCTGAATTGTAGAATTTCTGTGCAGATATAACCAATTTGGCCATCAACCTCATCGCGGCAACACTTTTGTTGCGCGAAAACTTGATGTATTTGTTATCCTCTCCTTCAATTCCCATGATGAATTGAAAGTCAATATCACCATTGATTAGAAATTTTGTATCTTTATCAAATAAAATACGAAGATCATCGCCTTTCTCTACTTCCAGCTCCTCACCTGTCGACTCGTTAACAATCAGCATGCGAACAACGCTCCTAGTTGATCCGTCAATGCCGACTTGAGATCGGCGACCTTCGATGAATCGATCGCCGCTTGCGTCGGCGACATACAGCATACAACCGGCGTTTGGCCGAAGCTGGCAAGTTGGCCATGCATCTGATTGACGCCACGGCCGCCAGAGAAAAGCTTAACTACACGGCTGCCACAAGCAAGTATTACCGACGGCTCAATATTGCCAATCTCTATCTTTAGAATTTTTTCGCTGACTTCATCAAGCGAATCATCACCAAGCGGAGGCTTATAGAAACGATAGAAACTCGTCAGATAGAGATCAGGCCGCTTCAGCCCGAGCTCACTCTTTAAGAGCTGACGCAAAATCTCGAAACCATCGCCATGACCAAGCTCGCCATAGTCGCGATCACGCCATTCAGGCCTGTCCAGCACGATCATCAGGCGAGGCTTTGAGCCGACTACCGGCCTGATCGGCGGCACACCTGCCTTTGGCGCCACAGCATCGATCAGTTGGTTGATCTTGGCCACGATCGGCAGAATATCTTCCTGTTTCAACACGCGCGGCGGCTCGATCTTGCGCTGCAACGTGTCGCCTAGCAGCTCGCGCATCAGCTTCGCATCGCCCTGCTCGCCCGGCATGGCGCCGCAGGCGCAAAGATTCTCAACGATCTTCTTGTTGACGACTCGCGCATAAACGCGGGCCTGAAAATCTACCAGGCTGGCGAAAGGCGCCTTCTTCGTGGTCAGAGGATCGAACGTGACGATCCCTCTGGCCTGCACACGATCCTCGCCCTTGGCTAGGCCCTGGCGATCGAGCAGCCCTTCTCGCGTGCCTACGATCACGTCGGCCGCCTTCTCGCCCAATCCCTTGATCGCCGACAGCGGCGAGACGATGCGCCGCCCTGTGCGAGCCGGCAGAAACAGCGCTGCTGCAGAACCGTTCACGTCAGGCGGCACGATCTCCACGCTGTTCCTTGCGGCATCGTCGCTGACCGAGCGACGCTGATCGCCATCGTCCGTTGCCGAGAGAATGGCGGCGTAGAACTCGACAGGATGATGAACCTTCATGTAACCGCACCAATAGGCGATCACAGAATAACAAGCGGCATGACTCAGGTTGAACGAGTAGCCGGCGTGCTTCTCGGTCTGAGACCAGATACTTTCGGCCGTCTTCTGATCGAAGGCATCAACCCGTCGCATCGCCTTAATAGTATTCATGCTGTGCGAGCTTTCCTGATCTGACGGCGCGTGATCGGGCCGCCGACATGCTTCCATGTCTTACCGAGGCAGATGCCGGCGATTGAGGTGTGCTCGACCTCGAACGCAGCCGCGAGCTCCTTCAGTCCTTCACCAGCTGACCGCCTGTGGCGAATCTCTAGCACCTTCGCCTCGTCGAGCTTACGCTGCGCCAGGATCTCGAACGGTTTGACGCGCGGCCCGCCAACACCCTCCCAGATCTCACCGATGGCGATCTTATTGATCAGGGTGGGTGTCACGCCGAACTCACGTGCCAAAGAAGTGATCGTCTCGCCGGCCGAGCGCCGAGCGCGGATCTCGATCACCTGATACTCAACAAGGAAGGCGGCGCCGTTCTTCTCGCCATGATTCGAGGTGCCGGCAGCGATGCGATCGTTCTGGTTCTCGAGATGCGTACCCCAGACGATGTTATCGAGCCTATTGTTGGATGGATCGTTGTCGAGATGGCGCACGATCTTGTCGGGCTGATCGCCGACGAAGGCGATCAGCACCAGACGATGAATGCCCTTCCAGTGGCTCTTGCCATTCTTGATCAGCACGATGCGCTGATATCCATCCTCGTCGCGATGTGCGCGCAACACCCTGCCGTGCATCGTCGTCTTACGCTTCGGCCCCACAACCACGCGATCGAGGCTGCGCACGCGGCCGAAGTTCGACACCTCGTAGCCAGGAAAATCATCGATAGGTCGCCATTCTTCGTTCATTTTGCCATCTCAGCGCTGACTTAGTGTCACAGTATTAAATCAGATGAAAGCTGATTTCAAGTTAAGTCATCAAGAAAGCACTGGCGTTAAACCCTGATCGATAATCTCACCTAGCTTCATCTCGGCGCCTGTCTCTACCGTCTTAAATACCGTGTTGGCGTGATATCTAACAGTCGTGCCGTCATCGAACTCTATCTCCACGAAACCCGCCATCAGGCCGCCGACGAAGTCCTCTTCCAGCTTGGCCATCTCTTCCGGCAACTTCTTCCCCACGGCCTTACGTAGCTTGTCGACGTGCGCCCACGAGAATCCGGCCAGGTCTCGCGCGATGCGCATAACCTGTTCCTGATAGATCATGATTCCGTGCGTCTCGCACAGGATAGGCTGAAGGGCAGGGTGTTGATACCACACTGAAGAAGGATCACGCTTTCCGGCGGCGTACACCGGTAGATTTTCCATAGGGCCAGGACGGTAGAGAGCGTTGACGGCGACGATGTCCTCGAAACGATCTACTCCAACCTCTTTGAGCGCCTTGCGAATGCCTGCCGACTCAAACTGGAAGCAGCCTACCGTATCGCCACGATTGAACAGATCCAACACACGCTCGTCGTCGAGCGTAAGGTTCTCGTAGTCGATCCTCTGGCCCTTGGCGGCATGCAGATTGTCATTCGCAAGGCGCAGGACGTGCAACGTGCGCAGGCCGAGAATGTCAAGCTTCATCAACCCCATCTTCTCTGCCTGCCGCATGTCCCAGCAGATCACCGGCAGCGAGCCTTCCTTGCCGCGCCAGAGCGCTCCTCGCGTGCTCAGCTTGTCGCCGGCCACGATGATCCCAGAAGCGTGCTCGCCCGTGCCACGCACGACGCCAGCAAGAGCACGAGCATAACCCTCCACGCCTTCGTGCTTGGCGAATAGAGCTTGCATCGACGGCTGCGCGAACACCTCATCCGTGCTCATGTGCGTGTCGTCGATCACGCGCGTCGCCTGATTGGCCTCTTCGTGGCTCACGCCCAAGAGTCGGCATGTGTCCTTCACGGCCCCTTTGGCCTTCAGAACAGCGTATGTCGCGATCTTACTGACGTTCTCCGATCCGAAGCGCTGCACGATGTAGTCGAGCACCTCGCCGCGCCGCACATCCTCGAAATCCGTGTCGATGTCAGGCAAATCCATACGGCCTGGCCGGTAGAAGCGCTCGAACATCAAGCCATGCTGAAGAGGATCGACGCTGGTGATGCCGATAGCGTAAGTGACAAGACTACCTGCTGCCGAGCCACGGCCTGGTCCGATCATGATGCCACGACCTCGTGCCCATGAAACGATATCATGTAGCACGAGAAAATAGTTCAGAAATCCAGACTGCTGAATAACCTTGAATTCATACTTCAGCCGCTCGACATACTCCTGACTCGTCTTGCCTTTGCGCTTCAATCCTTCAATGCAGAGCTCCATCAGCTTGCGTTCTGGTTGACTCGACATCTTCGGCAGGCTCATTGAGAGACCTTGCCACTTGAAATCCAGCTGATCGGCAAATCGGCGCGTGTTCTTAATGGCTTCGATTACATCAGACTGGCTCAACGTGCCAGGAGTGATCTGACCCTTCATGAAATCCTGCGCCATCTCGGCGGCGCTCGTAACGAACAAACGATCGGTGCCGTAGGTTCGGCGATTAGGATCAGCGATCGTCGTCTTGCCGATATTGATCAGGCACTCGTGCGCCACATGCGATCCCGGCTCGGCATAGTGAAAATCTTGCGCCGCCACGATATTGAGCTTGTGACGATCGCGCAGCGTGAGGGCTCGCAGGTTGATCATGCGCTGCTGATCGTGATCGTGCGCCTGAATTTCGAGCCAGAAGCGCTCGACCCCTAACTCCTGAGCGAAGACATCGCCCCAATGTTCCCAATCATCACGCACGAGCAGTCCGCCCATGCAGGCTGACGTGAACACGAGATGCTTCGTGATCAGAAGCTCCTCGAACGTGTTGCGCGGCCTGTAATAATAATGCTTAGCGTCGCCTGCCGTCGTGAGAAGATCGAACAGCTCGATCAGACCTTCCCAGCTTCGGCACAAAGCGAGAACATGCACATAATTGCGCAGCTTCTCGCCCTTCGCTGGCCGACGATCCAATTCTGCCTCAGGCAGCGCGTACAGCTCGCAACCGACAATCGCCTTCAGGCCAGCCTTGCTGCAAGCTTCATAGAATGTCGGCAGACCTGAGACGCTGGCGTGATCCGTCAGGCACATCGAATCCAGGCCCAGATCGGCCGCGCGCTTGACCAAAGCAGCAGGACCAGACAAGGCGTCTGGGCCGCTCAGATTTGAGAAATGGGAATGACCGTGAATATGGCAAAGCAATTGCTTACTACTCACAAGTATATTCCTAAAAGGCGGCTCGGCAGAACAAACATCCTGCCGAGCCTAACTGTCGAGCAAGTGAACGATCAAAACAGCTAGGCCGCGCGCGCAGATGCCGCCGCTGTTGCAGAGCTACCGCTGCTGCGCTTGGCCGCAGCGATACGCTTGCGCATGTCGCGCTCAACCTTATCCCCAAACACACGCTGGAAAAGATTGTCGCAGAACTCGCGATCAGAGCCGCCCAGCATATTGCCGAACGCCATCAAATAAGTCTCGACAGACTCGGCAGTGTATCCGAACCACATCAGCCAATGAATAAGTTGGCGGGTTGACAAGACGACACTGCATTCCTTGTTGATGAAGGCCTTGCGCACGTCGTTGGCGTACTGCACGACCTTGTCGACGATTGCCGGCGGCACATTCGGCAACCGCTGCTTGAGCATGTCGGCCTCTTCGGCGGCATCGAGATAACCCATCTCGATCACCATCGACCAGCGATTCATCGTCGCGAACGACATGACCGAAGTCGAGTTGTAGAGGCCAGTATCGTCGCCCATGCCGGCCGTGTTGCCAGTCGCCACGATGCGGCAGTCGGGATGCTTGACGATGCGCTCGCCAGTCTGAGGAATGACGAGCGGCTTGCCCTCGAGCACGGCGTTGAGCATCGCCAGGATGACAGGATTGCCGCTGTCGAACTCGTCCAGGCAGATGATCGACGGCAATTGCATGGCCACAGCGAACAGCGCGTGATGAAACACCAGGCGGCCGCTGCCATCGACGATGTAGTTGCCGTAGATGTCCGCAGGCTCCATCTGCGGGCTGATCTGAATACGTGCGAACGGCCTGCCTGTGCGCGCGGCGAACTGCTCGAAGCAGACGGTCTTGCCGCAGCCGGTAGGGCCGTGAGCATAGACCTTGCCGTCCTCGATCGTGAGCGCCACGGCCATGTAGCGCATGGCATAGGGGAACCGATAATGCGGATCGATGGCAGGCACGCCGTCGAGATCCGTGAACCCGCTGTAATACGGAATTTCGCGATCTCGATCCGCCTTGGCGCCGACACCGATGCCGAGCGTCGCCAGCATCGAAACCTTGTTCTTTTTCCACGGACGAGCCAGCACAGGCTGCGTGGCCACCGAATTTGCCGCCACTGCCTTGCTCTCCTCTTCCTTCTGGCGCCGCCGCTCCTCGAGCATGCGCTTGGCTGCCTCAGACATGATCGGCTGGCCAGGATGCTTGGCCTGATAATCGGCGACCGTCATCTTGTGCGCCGTCAACAGGTGCTTCGGCAGCGCCTGAGCCTCATGGCCGCATTCGGCGCAAGCGACAGGCGCCTGCGAAATCTGCTCAGGGGTCTTCATCTCGATAACGCTCATATTTGCTCACTTGCTCATGTGCTTTGTTTCTGCGACGCATCATACATTTTGCGGCGATCTTAGCAATCGCTGACTTACCTCTTAATGCCAGTCTGGCCCTCACGCAGAAAGGCGCCAAGCTCATTGACAAGCAGCTTAGGCAGCTCACTAAGGTTATGAACAACCATGCAGCGAGGGTAGAAGTCTTTCACGCAATCAGACTCGATGCCGATGCCGATGACCTCGAGATCAGGCACCTTGCTCAGGCCGTTGATGACCTTACGCAGCCTACCGCCATGCACACCGCCAGTCTTGTAATTCTGGCGAATATTGCCGCCGACATAAGCGGCAGGCTGGCCATCGCTCAGAACGATCATGATCTTACGCTTCTCGGCCCGCTTCAGCACGCGCTGGCCAATGCGCAAAATCGAATCGCCGTCGGCATTCGACGCCATATAGCCAGGGTTCTCGATCGCCACCAAATCACGGCGCGCCTTTACCAAAGCTGCATCAGGCGACTTGAAATTGTATTCGATCAAAGCCTGCACACGATGGGAATTGTCGAGCACCTTACCAAAGTCATCATCTCTAATTAGACCAAGAGCAATCTTCTCGCGTTCCTCGCTTTGAAAATGATGATTGAAGCTCGCATTCGTAAAGCCAGACACACCGAACGGCACCTTTGCCTTGTCGAGTAATTCGGCTAGACAGATCGCTACCAGCGAAGCCATGTGCGAGCGGCCGTAAGCCATGCTGCCAGAGCAGTCGACTACCAGCTCGACATACGAATCGAGCTTGATGCCTTCCTGCTTCCTGTAGAAGATGGCGGCATTGCCGGCGCGTAGCTGAGAAAGCTGCGCCATGTTCACCTTGCCAGAGTTGCGACCGTAGAGCTTCGTTGCCTGCGTGCGCGCCGACAAGAGCCGCATGAGAGTAGGAAAAGCAGCGCCGGCCAGCGCCACTACCTGATCACGACGCTTGATATACTCCTGCTCAGTGTGGCCATCCTGAAGAACTGGAGCAACAGTAACATCAAATTCGGTCGTAGCGACACGATAGTCTGCCAGATCGGCAATTTGTGCTGTATATTCCGACAATGCATTCTGCGTGGGATCGAAATTGGCACCGCTATTTCCAGCACCAACACCGCCGCCGATCAGATCCTTGATGAAATCGCGCTCTTCGTCCGACATGGCTGAGCTATCGCCATCGTCGTCCTCTTCGTCACTCTCACTTGAAGAAGAACTGCCTTGATTTCCGCCCTGTTTGGACTTCTCGTTCTCACTCTTTTCTTGCGAGCTGTTTTCGGAGTCACTCTTGGAGCTCTCGCCTTCATGCTCAGGCTTTTCGTCTTTTGGATCGTCCCGCTCTTCGTCGCCGGAGCCGCCATCGTTCTCGCCGTCAGAGTTGTCATCATCCTCGGCCTGCTCTGGCTTGCTCTTGCCGTCGCCATCAGCACCGGCCTGATCATCGTCTGGTTCTGGCTCGTCCTGTTCGCCAGGATGCGGCCCGCTCTCGCCTTCAGCACTTTTGTCGTCGTTCTCTTTCTTGTCGACGTTGTCCTTGCCAGGCTTACCGCCTGAAGGCTGCTCCTCGCCATCTTCGCCGTCTTGATCGCCTTTGCTGTCCTGGCTTTGCTGATCTGAACCGCCGCCACCATTCTTCGGCGGCTCGGCGAGATCCTTCAGCTTTTTCACGACATGGCGCGCGGCCTCGATCGCTTCGTCCGTCGACTGCAATTGCGACCATGTCTTGATGTCGCCATCAAGCTCGTCGAGAATCTTCTTTGTCTTCTCGTCCTCGTAGCGCTCGCCGAACTCAGCATAGGCAGGATCGCCGCTTTCGTAATAACGCGAGCGCATGCCGGCGCAGTAAGCAAGCCGATCGATCGGATCGAGCCTGCTCATCGTGTCTGTCTGATTGATTCGATCGATCACCCAGCGCGTCGTCGTGTTGAAATTGATGCCGGCACCCACATAGAGATCGCCCATGCGGCTCTCGATGCGCGCATCCTCGATGTGCTGCACGATTCGATCTTCGACCTTCGTCAGCTTCGCGCGCGCTGGCGCCTCGAAGTCCGTGAAGAGCAGATGGCCGACCTCGTGATCGAGATAGCCGTGAATCGAATCGATCAGCGCCTTGTCGGCATTGGGCGGAATCTCAGGCACGTAGATCGTGCGGCCATCCGTGAAGGCCTTATTGCCGGCGAAGATGACCGTGATGTTGTGCCTGTCTGAAAGAACCCGCGCCAGCTTGCGCAGGCCATCCATCGTGTTCTGATGCTCGATCGCGCGGCGCCCGGCTTCGGCCTCTCTGTCGGCAGACTTCATCACTCGCTCGCTTTCTTTCTCAGTACTAACTTACTGACGAAATATACGAAAAGAGCGCGGCCATAACAACGGCCGCGCTCCTGCCTTCACCCTGTCTGAATTCACCACAAGATGAAATTCAGTAGTGATGATCCCTGTCTAGTTGAACATCGGCCTTGGCCTTCTCAATATCCGCAAGATATTGATCATAACATGCGCCGCCAGGTGCATAGAGAAACTTATGAAATCCATCACCATCGGTATTTGAACGTGCTGCAAGAACACGCTCTGAAAACCAATGTGGAGGAAGATGAAGCGCCTCGGCGATTTTTCCGATTTTATCGAGGGGCACTCTACTCCAACCCATTTCCAACATAGAAACGAAGTTAGGGTTGGTGTAGCCAATCTTTCCTGCTAGTTCGCCCTGGCCCATCGAAAGTTGCTCACGTCGCATCTTCATGATTTGAGCCGCAGAAACACTAGCATGATCGCTCGTGTATTCCCAATCCGCCCTTCGCAGTGATGCCGTCCTCTGTCGCCCCATCTTACCCATCACATTCTATCGCCATTTCTCGCACAGCAAGCGCGGCGACGCATTCGCTATAGCCGACATCGGCTTAAAATATCAAGCGCAAACTAAGATTTTATAAAAGTTACATAACCAATGAGTTATCGATGGGAAACTTTTCAAACCAAGATTCTATGAAAAGTTTCCTCCTTGTTGAGTTGATTCAAACTGCTAAAGATCGCAAGAGGAGAAGCCAACATGCTCGTGCTCACATTGCTCAATCCGAAAGGCGGAAGCGGGAAAACGACGCTCGCCGCCGCAATCGCCGTTCATGCCACGAAAGCCGGCCGGCGCGTAACGCTCATCGATACCGATCCTCAGGCTTCGCTCTATCAGTGGTCTCAGCGTCGATCTTCCGAGATCGCGATCTCGGCGCAGGCTGTGCCTGTGACCGGCCTGGCGCGGCAGATAGGGGCGCTCAAACGGGGCAGGGAGTTCGATCTGATCGTCATCGACACGCACGGATCGTTGACAGGCATCGAGCCCGCCGTTGGTCACGGCGATCGCGTCCTGATCCCTATCCAGCCATCCGGCGCCGATCTCCTCGAGCTCAACAAGGCGCTCGTCTACTGCCAGCGGCAAAGCGCCATCGTCGCCATCGTCGCCAACAGGGTTAAGACGCAGGCCGAGCGAATCGAGATCGCGCAATCGCTCACGGCGCTGGCGGCTGGCAGAGCTTCCGTCTGCAGCGTGCAGATCGGCGACCGCGTCGCCTATCGCTCGCACTTCTTGAGCGGGATGACGGCCGAGGAGGTAGGCGATCGCAAGGCACAGCAGGAGATCGCGCAACTCTGCGCCGAATTGGAAATCATCACATGACAAAAAAGACAGATAGATTGTCGCCCGAAGATATCGCTCGCTTGGCAAGCTCAAGCGCGGCACCATCTATCGATGATGATCGACGCGCACGAGGCAGAGGGTATAAACGTGAGCGATCGCGCATACTCGATAGCGTCAACACCATTCAAATCAACTTCAGATTGGAAGCCGAGCGTGCCGCTAAAATCAAATACGATTGTGTCGTGAAAGGTTTGACACAAGAGGAGTTCTTCGATGCCATCCTGCGCGAGGCAGGCTATTGACCGATCTGCACCCGTCAGGCTGGAAGCAAGCGCCTGGCAGGGCCAGATCGTGCTGTTGCAGCAGGCCAAAAAGGGGTCTTGGACGATCGTCAGCGTGCAGGCCTATCGGCCACGTCCCGTTTTATCCACCTGTTGATAACTCAAGAGGGTAGGGAGATAGAATCTATGACTCTATCAGAGTCTAAGGAGAACCTCTCGACAGGTCACACAGGAGATCCTAAAAGGTCGTTGCCCATGTGACCCGACAGAAGGTTATACACATGTCCGTCACGCGCCTGAAAACCAGGCCTGCCCAAGAGGCGCAGCTAGCCCTATTCGAGCTCAGGGCAGCCGTGGTAGACTCGGCTATCAGGCGCGATGTGGCGACGAAGATCACCTCGCTGATCGAGCGTGAGATCAGCTCTCAGAGCGGATGGGCCTTCGTGATGATCGAACCCAATCTCTACAGCCAGGTGGTGCGCTATCTGGCCGAGAACAGCCGAAGGCCCGTGAAGGCGCTTCGGCTGTGGGCCGATCTGTTCACCTATCTACCGCCTGACAGCAACGAGGTGCTGGCCTCGCGCGAGGAACTGGCCGTGCGTATCGGCGTCGAGCGGCGCACCATCTCCGAGATCATGGGCGAGCTCGAGGAGATCGGCGCCATCTATCGCGAGCGGCGTGGCCGCGAGGTACATTATTTCGTCAATCCGAAGCTCGGCACCCATCTCGGCGGCCAGGCGCGTGATCGCGCGCAAGATCACGCGCCATCGCTCAAGCTTGTCGCCTCGGCCTGAGGAATATCGACGATCGATATTCCATAAAGCTCAAGCCAAGTTCGATCGCGAAGATCGATCAGATCAGCATCGAGCAAGATACCCAGAAGCCTCTTGCCGATGACCGTATGCAGAGAACTCTCGTCGATGCATCCGGCCAGATTGTTGAAAAGCTTGCTTGCGTCGACCTCGAACGTCACGCGATTCAACGCTGCCATTTCATACCTTCCAGCTGATTAACAGGCACAACAAACGCGCCTTGCTTCAATAGCTCGACCTTGCAGACTGCTTCAGTCATGCTGTGAGCGATGAACATGAAGGGATGATCTTTCGGCCCGCCCATCAGAACTTCTATCGTGCCGTCATCGCGCTCGATGACATCTAACGTGTAGATGTATCTGCGATAAGGCGGCCGGCGCGTTCTCGCCATCTCTCGGCCTTTCAACTAAGCGATGACTTAGTTGTAGCAGAGGCTAGGCGAAATTTCGAGCGTTATCGACCTAACAAGGCCAGCGCTAGATCGGCGGCAGCATGCGCCTCTGTGCTCGAACATTGCCCATAATCGCAAAATTCGCATTGCGAGCAATCGCCGCTTCTGCGCATGACGTGGCACATGGCTTCGACCAACGCCGTGCGGTCTGTAGGGTCGATGCTTTTGGCGTAATACCTGACGCAGGCGTCTACCATCCTGTCTGCCTGTTCACTGCAGACCTCTCTGCGCTCCATCTCTCACATCAACCGACTTAGCGCTTCGATCGCATATTGAAGGCTTTCATCGGCCTCTTTGCAATCATCTACCAAGCTATCCAGATCGCTGAGCAAGTCTTCCAGCTTGTCACGCTCGGCGCCGATCACGCGCTTGCACTCTTCAACCTTTGCAAGAAGCTCACGCAGATCGTACATCCTGTCCCGCGCGATGATTTCTTTCATCACATTGTTGATGTTGGCGTCAGCCATGATTGATGACCTCAACTTTTGAGTTAGGAATTGATTCAGTAGTGAGAAACAGCGCCGCAAAAGCGACCCTTCATGGCGCTAACGATTCGTCATAATCGACGTTATGCTCACTCCTCCCGATCCTGCGCCGATCGTGCCAGCCTAGCACGATTGTCCCTTCTTGCGGCCATAGGGGTCGTTGATCTCGAAAGTGATGCTGTGCAGCTCCTTGAAGCCGCCGAGCATCTCATCCACGCTATCTGGCTCGAATTGGCTCGTCTGCACGCCATTGATCCGATCCCTGATCCAGGCCATGGCCTCGACGAGCTTGTCGCTGGCGCGATGAAACAGATTCAGGCGCTTGATCCGCACCTGCGCTACGAGGCCAGGCACCGCCAGGCCGAAGCTGTAGCGCGTGCGACCTGAACGGCCGACCAGCAGAAACCAGATCGAAGCATAGATACCATTACGCTGCACGGCTGTAATGTTCGGCCAAGAATGCGACTCCTCTATTAGTCTCAAAATACTATCGCCTTCATCGCTGGCTTCTTTCTCTCGATAGCTAAGATCCCGCCTGATATCGATCGTCATGCGCCAGTCGCCATGCTCGACGAATTCGCCGCTATGGCTATCCTTGTGACTCCAGCCATTTGTCGTCTGCAATAGATGACCGGCATTGATCTCGACCATCCAGTTGATGAAGCTGATGATCGCAAACTGCGCGAGTTGGCTGTCGTCCGTATGGCGATCGAGAGCTTTTGAGAGCGCAATCGCCTGCTCAGAAGTTATACCTTCATGCGCCATGATTATCCTCCTTCAGCTCTGCTACCGCTTCGCTGATCATGCTGGCGAGATCGGCCTGCGCTGGCCTAGGCTTCGATGCGACGACAGGCACAGGCTCAGGCGCCACGATATCCACCATTCTGCCTTCGATCCGTCGCGGCTGCTGCGCGAAGGCTGGCGTGCTGTGCTCATGCTGCCTGAGGTAGCGCTGCCTGGCTGCCAGCTCCGCTTGCATCTCCTCGAACGTGCGCTGCGTCACACGCAGACCACGCTTCTTGGCGATCTCGCGATGCCGCCGCAGCTCTTCGTCCGTGCGCGGCTGCTCGCCGATCGCCAGACGGCTTGTGATGCCCCTGCCGGCATCGTCGCGATCGAGATAGTACGGCACGCCGCCTGACAGCTCTTCCACGATCATCGCCATGGCGGGACAGCGGCCTTTGGCGAAAGCCTCGCAACAGTCAGTGCTCGTGCGCTCCTCGCCCTTGCGTATGCGAGCGATACGCGCCTGACAGGCGGCATAATACTGCCTGTCTCCATCACGCACCTTGCAGCTGAACGCATAGAAATTGTTGCTCGCCATCTTACCACTCCGCTACGAAGATCGTGCCATCGGCCAACCTGAGTCGGCCGTCATGCTCTGGCTGTGCCTTGAGCGAAGGACGATTGACTTCATAGCCTAGATGATTTGCCATCATCACTTCGCTAGGATCGACAAAGTTCAATGCCTTCAAGTTAAAATCGAATGGCCCACGCGATAGTTGCGGCAAAAAAGTCATCGAGCCACCGTCCTTGTTGATGAACTCGAACTGGTGTCTCAATAAGTTGTTGAAGCTTCCTGTGACATTGAGACGCCTTCTACCGATGTACGGCTTATTTGAAAGATTAACTTTACAGTTGGGCGACTTGTACTTTTCTACAAGAAAATAATCGAATTCTTTAAAAACACGCTGAATAACACAGGTGCTTGCGTCAAACTTGACGTTCCTAACAACAGAAAACAGAAGAATAAATGAAAAGCTATTGCCATATTTGTTGATCGAATTAGCATGAAATGTCATTAGAAAAGACGTATCGATGATATCATCGATATTGTTTGAATTATCGTCGAGTTCCGATAGATCGCCGACGATATGATGCAGCGCATTGTAGCGCCAATAAGCCTGGTTTTCGATGAGTGGCGTCGCGATTCCTGCCGTGAGATTTTGCGAGTCTTCACCATTGATCGTGACGACACGCCTGGAAAGCTCGTTCTCGACAAGGGTGTTGAGAAGATCATCGCCGATCTTTGCGGCGACATTCTCTTCCTTGCTAGGCGACTTTGCACTATATGTCGGCAGGCTTGCCATCGTTCATGCTCGCTCAATATGTGTCGTTTCACTTGCTGAAACGCACACTAAGCGATGGCTAAGAATGCGGCAATAGCGCTAGACCGCGCGCTTTGTGAAATGACCCATGGCTGCGCGCGCCGAGAGCAAGGCAATCTGGCCAGGAGTGGCCTCGATGGCTGCTCCCATCAGGCTGACAAGCTCACCTGGCTCGACCTCGTCGTGATCGAGGCCGGATGCAGGAGGCGGGACGAAGAATACCTTCTTGCGTCCGTAGAGCCTGACGGCGTGCTGGCACATCTGCGGCACGGCATCCAGATCCCAAGCCAGATAGACCTTCTTCAGCCCTGGCTGGCTGACCAGCAGATCGACCTGGCGCTCTGTCAGCTTTTTCCCGAAGCTTGCGACCGTGTTGCGCGTGAAGCCCACCCCCAGCCGATCCCAGGCGAGCTTCTGGAACACACCTTCGACGATCAGCACCCAGCCCGAGCTTCCAGTCTCGTCCTGGCGCCAGCCGAAGAACGTGTTCGTGGCCGATGCCCCAGATGGAAAGACGTATTTCTTGGCCGATCGACCTGTCAGATCGCGCGCCTGCCACGCCAACAGCGCGCCGTCAGGAGCGAGGATCGGAATGACCAGGCGATGATCGAGATCGCGACGGCGCTCGCCCCTAAAGAGCGTTTCCGCTCCCGTCACCTTGATTCCGTAGCGCCTGATCACCTCGTCCGTGAGCAGCCGATCGGCCAGCGTGATGGCCTTGCCTCGATGTATGATGCTGGCGCCCGATTCAGCCCCGTACAGAGGCTCTGGCAGGCTCATGGCTAGTTGAGGCGCCTGCGCGGCATCTCGACCCTGTACGGGACGCGCAGGCGCCTCTGCCGCGTGATAGCGAATAAAGACTCTGGCTTCAATCGATTCGGCGAAGCCCTCGACCGTCTGCACGAGCCTGACGAGATTACCCTGATCGTGGCAGCAGTGCGACAGCCAGCGGCCTCTCTGTGGCCCATTGCCGACATTGATATAGAATTTGCGCTTCGTGGAGCCGCAAACAGGGCAAGGGTTGACAGTGGCGTTGTCGATGCCGCTCGACCGGCAATTGCCGTGCAGGCTCAGCCATCCTTCGATGTCGAAGGCTTCGATGGCATCGACGATGTCGCTCACTTCCTGGCGCTCCTCCTGGCAAACCACCTGGCTGCATACCTGGCCTGATCGCGCGCCATCTCCTTCTGCTCCTCCGAGATCACCTTCCAGGCGTCCCTTGGCGCTATCTTACCGGCACGCTTGTCGTACTGCTCGTACATGGCGGCATAGATTTCGATCGCCAGCTCCTCGAGCTCGGCCGGCGTCAGCGGCTTCACAGAGGAAATCCAGATGCGCGCAGCAAGGCGATCTGATGGCGGCAATCATCGACAGGATCATGCGGCTGGCCGACGAACGGCACCGACTTGGGATCGAACAACGGATTGGCTGCCAGGGCCGTGCGTAGATCGCGCAGATTGCGATAGAAGAATGGTGAAGGGCGATCAACTGTCCGATAGGCCGCTTCGATCAGCACAACATCGAAACTAGGAGAGTTTGCCCAAACGATGTCATCGCTGCTGACTGCCCAACTGAAGTCGCACAATGCATCAACAAGAGAACGATAGTGACGATCACGCTCCTTGAGCGCGTGCCCTCCGATCTCGCGATGCCATTCCACTGTCTTGTCATCTACCTCCATTTCGCAATCGATACTGTCCGACACTGAAATGCTCGCATCGAAGATCACATCATCGTTCACTTGATCGAACGCCACAGCGGCGATTGAGAGAATGACGCTGCCTGGCACAAGCCCCAGCGTCTCGATGTCGATCATGACATTGCGCACGATATCCTATCCTTTCTTTCTCAGTGCTGACTGACTATAGTGTTACGCCGATCACGGAATCGATCAGCCGGCCTCGGCTGAGATCGCTCTGTACCTTGACTGTGACAGCTGGCCCGTTGCGCACGAGAGCCCAATGAATGCGGCGCACACCCATGCGCAGCTCGGCCTCGTCGGCGTTGAGCGAAAGCATAAGATCGCAGTCTTGCGCCGGCAAGAAGCTGTCTCCCATGTCGGCTGCCGTCGATACCTGCTTGGCGAGGCCATCGCGGTTGGTCTGATAGCCTGAGACCATCGCGATATCGCGCTCGCCGCCGATGCGCCTGAGCTCCTTGGCGCTGTGTCCCAGATCCTCGTATCGATGCTCGGGCCTGGTTTTCATGATGCCGAGATAATCGACATATACGACATCCGGCACCTTGCCTTCATCGGCCATGCGATCAAGAATCGCCTCGAGACCGGCTGGCGTGAGCGTGTTCGTCGGCCGCTGCACGAACCAGAACTGGCCTCTACCTGGCGCGGCTGCCATGGCGTTGACGGCCGCCTCGACATCGGCCGCGTTGCCCATGAGATCGTCGATCGCGTAGCCTGTGAGCGCCGCGTCCATCCTGTCTGTCGCGACCTCGTCGTCGACCTCCAGGCTGACGAAGAGCACCTTCACGCCGCACGAAGCGGAAGCCAGGAGGCCCGACTGCAGCATCATCGCCGTCTTGCCACGCTTGGTAGGAGCCAGGATCAGGCTCAGCTCACCCCTTCCCCAGCCCTTCTTGGCAAGATGCTTGTCGATCTCGGCGAAGCCTGTCGAGACGCCGCGCACGATCGATCCCGATGCGATCGCCTCGCGTCGCTTACGCCGATCTGTCGCTGTCGCCCAATAGTCGATCTCATCGTTGGCAGCTCCCTGCTCGCCGATCGTCATCACCTGCTTGGCACGGCGCTCAAGCTCGGCGATGCGACCGTTATCGATGAAAGTTGGCGCCTGCATCACGAGCGCCAGCCATGCCTGGTTGCGCGTCCACTCGATTAGCCTGTCTCGCACATAGTCCTGATCGACGACGACTCGCAGTGCATGAGCCTGAAGCTTAACGGCGTAATCGCGCCATTCAGCCTTAGGAACTCGCTTATCGCGCGCAATATAATCACGCACGATGACCTTGAAATCAGGACAATGGCGATACTTCGTCAAATAAGAGATGATATGCTCGGCAGAAATCCTGTTCTGCTGGTCAAGGAAATGCTCTGGCTTGATCTCGCTCGCCATCAATCGCGCAAAGCGATTATTGACGAGAAGCATCGTCATCACCTTGTCTTCAAATTCCTGTCCGAACGGCAAAGTCGTCGCTGCGGCAGGTGCAGCAAAAGATGAAGCGGCAGAAGGAGCCGAAACAAGAGCAGGAATAGCACTCACAGACGATTACTCAGGCTTAAGGAATGAGAAGCTGGCGATATCATCGCGGCGCACAATCGTAATACGCCGATTGGGATCTACATCATGACTACCTGACGAGATGATATAATCGTCATACTCGATACAAAGATTATGCTTATCGTACCAAATGATAAAACCAGAATAATACGAACCGTGAGAGCGCAGGTACACGTCAACCTTACGCTTGCTATCAATCAGATCGTCAAGGATTTTCTCAAGGCGAGGCTTCTCACGCTCAGTTGCATCATCTGAACTGCCCTTTCTGCTCGTTGAATTACCGACAGATCCGCGAAAAACCTTGTCTGACATTGAACAAGTCCTCGTTTTACTTCGCTGAAGGCACTCTTAACGTCTAGATTTTCACAACTGCAAACCACCTGTCATCGATGACATGCCATCCCGCTTTTGGCATCATGAGTTAGTGATGACTAAGACGTTTCGCCACTTTTTGCACCTGAAATCGCATCCTCGAATGTCAGGCGAGCCGGCACAAGGCCTGCCTTGAGATAAAGTCGCCATTTCTGGCGAGCCATGATTTCACTACGACCTATGCGAAGCAACTCTTTAGCGAAAAATCGCCAGTAGGCGCGCTGCAAATCGCCACCGACATAGGCGCCAGGTTGAAACTCTGGCTCGTGGCAACGACGTGGCTCAGCCTCATGTTGTTTAAGTAGTATGCCTGCAATTGTCGCATCGCGATAGTTGTCATTTCCCATAAACAATTTCTGGCTGGCCAGATGCGACGGCGCGTTGCCTGTGGCCATATTCCAGCCTCGCTTGGCGGCTGCCGCCATGCCTGCCGCAATATAGTCGGTATAGTCAAAACAGTAGCGATCTGCCTTGCGCCTGGCCTCGACGTAGCTGCTCCAGCTGCCTAGACGCTGCCAACGGCCATTCTTGCAGATGCAGAACGGATGCTCGAGCTGGGCAGGACTGAGATAGCTGCCACGTTCCTTGCGCTGCCTGCGCGACCAATCCGACAGCTCGGCATTGAGATCGATGCCGCGCAAGAGCACCGCATCGTGCGCCTGCACAAAGCGCAGCGTGCGCTCGAACGCATCGAGCCGGCGATAGGCGAACCAGCATTTGCGATCCAGCTCGCTCTCGATCGGCTCGCGCTCAAGCTCGGCGCGAGCGCGAATCTCGAACAGCTTGATCTTGAGCGTGTCATGGGTGAGGACGCTGACATCGCCCTTTTTCCAGAAATCAAGATCGATATCGATTCCTGGCGAAGCTGCGATGATCTCGATCTGAAGCTTCTGGATAGCTGAAAGGTTCATTTTCTCGCTCGTGCTTTTTTGGTTGTCCGACGCGAAAGAATCTGATTCTAAGAATCTTAGTATTATATATATATCTCTTACGCTCTTATTCGCTTCCGGTGAATTTCGCCAGCTCTGGAAAAACCCCTACAGGATTGAGCATGCCAGCATATGGCGCCAGCAATGGCGATCGCTTGTTCTCGTGCCAAGCGTCGACTTCCTGCACGATCCAGCCTTCTTCCTCTTTCACCGTTTTGAAGCGCTCGTCGGCGTGTCGCCTGAGGTGCTCATTGCCGACATCGATGAAATCGACGATGATTGCTTCCTGAGCTCGACCGCACTGCTTCAGGCGGCTGCCGCGCCCCACCCTCTGATAGAGGCTGATCGCGCTCTTGTTGCCGCCAGCAAGGATGATGGCGCCGATCGAGGCCTCATCCAGGCCCTCGTCGAAGATCGTCGATGCGATCAGGAAATCTACCTTGCCGTCGCGCAAGGCGTCGAGCGCCTGCCGTCGCATGGCCGCCTTCTGCTTGCCCTTGCCCGTCGTGCCGCTGATCCATAGCACCTTTGCGCCACGGCGCTCGGCCATGAGCTTAAGGATCTGTCCGTGCTCCTCGCGCTGCACGAGCACGATCGGCTTGTGATCCTTCAGCTCGATCGCCTGGTCGATCACCATGGCGTTTCTGATGTCATTGCGCACGATGCCGAGATTGTAGGCTCGCTGATAAGCCGTCGTGCGCCGCACAAGCGGCGGCATCGGCGCCTCGAAGAAGCGGAACTTCGGCTGCGCCAGCACACCGAGATCGATCAACTGCTTGTTGGTGATCGTGTAGACGATATCGCCGCAGGCGGCGATCAGCTTCAGATTGTCCTCGCGGCTTTCCTTCATCAGCGGTGTTGCCGTCAGGCCAAGACGATAGGTGGCCTCGAGACAGCCTTTCATGATTCTGAAGAACGTGTTTCCCGAAACCCTGTGTGCTTCGTCGCAGATGACGAGTTGGCGAGAACGTAAGAACTGCTCCACCTTCTGGCTGTCGTCACGCACGAGATTGATCTTGTGAACTTCGACCAATCCTTGGCTCTTGGCGATCTCGATTGCATCTGCCTGATTGGCAGCCTGCACTGTCTTGCCAGCCTGCTTCAACGGCGCGCCGGCATAGGCTTGTGTGGCTCCCTCAACGCGCCACCAGAGATCCCAATGCGACCTGATCGTCTGCACCGAGGCGATTGTGATGTCGCCTGGCATCCATTCGCCTTCTGAGATCCAGCCTACCTTGCGACCCAGTCTTTTCTCAAATCGCTCGGCAGTCTGCTTAACAAGGTCAATCTTGTGTGTAAGAAATAGGGTCGGAATTCCAAGATAAGCGGTAATCCAGATCGCGCACTCTGTCTTGCCGGAACCCGTGGCCAGACGCAATACACCACGGATATTGTCAAGAAATGCCTTACATGCTTCAATTTGATAATCTCGCATCTGAATACCAGTTAGACGCGAAGCCTCGGCCTTAATTTCAACAGTTGGCCTGTAGTCCTTGACAGTGAGTGGAATGCCGCGTTCGCGCAGGCCACGTCGAATCATCTCGATGAAACCGGCCTCGAACGAATCATCAGGCCGTAGAAACGTCTTTTTACCGTTCCAGACTCCAATCTGAAAAGCGTTGACGTTCTCTGCACCTTCTACGCTGAAGCTCAAGAGATCCGACACGACGTTGCGCGAATCAGGATCGCACACGACAAGCTTGCCGATGATATTGTTGATTGCCGCGACGACCGTCATGAATATATGCCTAAGCTATTGAGATATATGCAATTTATCAAAGTAGAGACCAACTTTCAAACTTTTCAACCAATCATGGTTTTCACTCTTGACCCGACGATGGCATTTCAACTAAGTAAGTGCTGAGTTAAGTGATTTCCCGCTTTAACGCAATAGGAAAGCCGATCGTGGCCGCAGAGCATCTTGATTCCGCCTCGTCGATTCGTGTGCCGGCCGAGCTTGCAGGCAGCATGGCGCCTGTCGGGTCGTTTCGCCCGAACGCTTGGAATCCCAACAAGATGGACAGCTTCATGCGCGACAAGCTCGTGAAGTCGATCCAGGCTGACGGGTTCATCGTGCCGCTGCTCGTGCGTCCTGACGTGACGGGCCTGAACACATGGGAAATCGTCGATGGCGAGCATCGCTGGCTTGTGGCCAGCAAGGATCTCGGCATGGCGCAGATTCCCTTCGTCAATGTCGGCCCGATCAGCGATCGGCAGGCTCAGGCGCTTACCATTCGCGCCAATCAGCTGCGCGGCGAGTTCGATGCCGTCGAGCTTTCGAGCCTCGTGAACGAGATCGTGCAGGAGCTGGGCAGGGATCAGGCGATCAACCTGCTTCCGTTCACTGACCAGCGCATCGATGCGATGATCGATCTCGCCATGGCCGAGATGGATGTCTCGGCGCAGGCCTTGGCCGATTCGATCGCAGCCGCAGAGACGGGTGTCGGCGGCGGCAGCAGCGATCGCGATGCCGACGAGTTCAAGAGTTTCGATCCTGATAAGACGAAATTCGCGGCAGAATGTCCTCGCTGCAAATTCCAGTTCAATCCGTAAGTGATTTGATCTCTGTAACTAGCTGAGATAATAATTTCAGCTAGTTACATGTCACTAACGGAGCAAATTTGTGTCGATCGAGATTGTCGTAGAGGGATCTGCGGTGCCGGCTATCGTTTCAGAACAAGACGCGGATCTTGTGCTGCGCTTTGATTGGAAACTGGGTAACAGCGGCTACCCAGTAACATGCGGCGTCATGCCAATGCATAGGATGATCATGGGAAAGACTCCTGATCATTTAAAACAAGATGTTCGCTTAGGATATAAGCCGGTAGTTGATCATATCGACGCGAATAAACTGAATAATCAGCGAGAAAATTTACGCTGGACGACACATAAGGCAAATTTGCAACGTTCACTCAATCTACGACGGCAATCATCATCCGGCTATCGCTGTGTCTTTTTACGCGAACCTGATAAACGCGATGCTCCATGGATGGCATGTCTACACAAAGACGGTCAGCTTTTATTTAAATCATACTTTACACGCGCAGCAGACGCAGCTTGGGAGATCGATAAGGTTATCAGGAAGCACTTCGACGAGCATGCATTCGTTAACTTCACCAGTGAGAGTGACTATCTTGTCGCCAGGGATGCCGAGCCCGAGCATCAGCGTGAGAAGTTAACGATCGGCACAGTTCGACATCGCGCCACTAAACGAGAACGAAATTCGTCATCCAAGCATTTCGCGAACTATCGCGGTGTAGTCCGTGTCGATCGGAAAAGTAGGCCTTTCCAGGCAAAGATTTGGCTGGATGGTAAACAGAAATCACTTGGCACGTTTGCAACCGAGATCGAAGCGGCAAAAGCTTACGATGCTAAAGCTCGTGAAATTTTCGGTTCTCATGCCATCACTAACTTTCCACAGGAAGACATGAAATGATCACGTTCTTTTGCCCGCGCTGCAAATTCCAGTTCAATTGAGGCTAAAATAAATGACTCTCGCTCTCTCACGCCTGCTCGACGATCTCGATATCGAGATCGCGCGCATGACCACACAGACCAATCCTCCCAAGCAGTCGATCATGATCGACGAAACGGATGACGGACTGTGGTCTTTCGTCAATGTGATGGGTGCCAGGCTCAGCGACGGTTCTTTCGGTTCCAAGACTGTGTTTGTCGATGAAGCTAGAAACCGGCACGAAGGCGACGTGCTGCACTATGATCGCGATGGCCGGCTGATCTATCAGCTGCCGAGCGCCAAGGTGACGCCTTGGCGCTGCGCCATGATGGCAGCCTTGGCGCTCGGCTATCGCGACATCGACAATCGGCATGTCGGCATCATCGGCGCAGGAGCGATCGGCGTTGCCGTGGCAAACGTGCTGGCGCGCCTGGCAGAGGATCTTCAGATCAAAAAGATCACGGTAAAGACGGGCCAGCGGCCGCTGCTCAACGTCAATCTCATGCCTGATCTCGCCGACATGACGGACAACTATCTCGATCTCGAAGGCTGCACGACGCTAATCACGGCGACAAATCATGTCGGCGAACCGCTCGAGACCAATATTGACTCTATGCCGATTGAAGTTGTGGCCTTCGATCAGGGCTGGCTGCTTGGGCCTTCATGGCGTGATGAATATCTGAACTATTCTGATATGCCAGCTCAACTGGCAAAATGCGCAGTTGATGAATTTCCCCACGATGACGATCTCGACGAAGTCGCCAATATGGCACCTATTCAGAGTATGTCGACTGAGGTATTCAAGCTCAATTCGCCTCGTACAGCTTGTTATCTCTACGGAGTCGCCACGGCCGATCTAGTCGTAGGCCGTGCGCTGCATGAATGGATGATCGCCGAGAGCGCGAGCCATCGCGACATCATCAATCACATCTGGTCATGGGGTGGCATGCGATGAAGCGCCTTGCTGTTGCTTTGGCGACAGGCCTGTGTGGTGCAGCATTCGTGCCTGATCACGCCATGGCAGCTGGAAGCTATTCGTCGAGAAGCTATTCGAGCTCTAGGAGCTTCAGCGGCGGCTCACGTAGCTTCTCACGGCCATCAATAGGCTCATCGTGGGGCGGGAACAAGAGTCGATCCAATCTTCCTTCGTCCAGGCCGCCTTCCTCTATCAACCAGAAAAGCACGACGAGCAGCACAACCATCAACAATCACTATCACGACAGCGGTAGCGATTCTTTTGGCGGCTTCTTCACGGGCTGGATGTTCGGCAGCCTCATGAGCGGCGGCGGTCATCAGAATTCTGCACCTGCCGGCAACACGACGGTCGTTGTGGGTGGTGCGCCTGCGGCGCCTATCGCCGGCACGACGAGCGCTGTCGCTGTCGACCAGGCTGCGATTCAGGCTCAGGCCGACGAGCGTGCCAGGCTCGACTATGAGCGCCAGGAGGGCGGCGGCCTGTTCGGCATTCTCTGTGTGTTGATCCTTGCCCTTGCAGGCGCGTTCTGGTGGTTCGTCTGGCGAAAGGCCTGATCATGCGCTCGCCAAACAGCGAGGATTACGCCGAGCTGCGGCAGCTGATGATCGAGCAGATCGACGAGCTTGATCCTGACCGCTCTGCTGCCTTGGCGCTCAGCGGAGGAGTGGATTCGGCCACGTTGCTGTTTGCCATGCTTGAGAGCGGCCGCAGGCCGCGCTGCTTCACGTTCTACGTCGAGGGCGTGGTCAGCAACGATCTCGTCGCCTCGCGCCGGCTGGCGCAGCATTTCGGCGTTGAGCTGGTCGAGTGCATGATCCCTTGCGATCTCGATAAGGTGATGGACGACTGCCGAACGCTCGTGCCGCTGGCGGCAGTCGTCAAGCAGACCGTCATCCAGTGCATGCACCCATGGCTCTATCTGTGTCCTGCGTTGCAGGCATATGGCCATGACAAGGTGATCACAGGACTAGGTGCCGACGATCTCTACTGCACGCAGCGCAAGGTGCAGGTTCTGCTGCACACGAAGGGCGAGCAGGCCGTCGTCGATGCCGGCTATCGCCAGCTCTATGCCGCGCATATGGGATTCTCGACCGGCAACATCATCGCCATGAGCAGGGCGCGCTACGGAATCGATGTGCTCGACGCCTACTCACAGCCACGCATTCATGCCTGGTTTCTGCAGTTCACGATCGAGTCTCTTCACAGACCGCACGAGAAGTCTGCCAGCCTATTCGCCTTCAAAGACTATTTTACGCGAGGTGCGTTCAGGCGACTGAGAGATCCCTATCAGGCTGGATCTGGCTTGAAGGCGCTGCACGAGGCCTTGCTTGTCAGGCCCGATCTCAACGTGCGCAGAATGAAGTCGCCGATCAGTATCTACAATGACATCAAGATGGGAAGGGTTTAGATATGCAGGGTTATCCCTTTTTCGGCATTGGCAGTGTCACACGCATGGATGTTGCAATCGTTATCGCAGTCGTATTCGCAGGATTATCTGGTCTGGCGACGTTCGTTCTTTTTGGTTTAGGAGCGTCGATTGGCCTGATTAACATCCACACTCATCTTGCAGCGACAGGCATTATGACAGGCGCTGGTGGATTGGCTGGAGCCATTTGGGGAGCGATGATGCGATGACGACGATCGCCTGGAAGGATGGAGTGCTGGCTGTCGATCGCCTGTGGTCATGCAATAACGCCACATACAGTCATAAGGGAAGTAAAATCTACGATCTGAGCAGTGATATTCCTGGCTACGACAAATTCGTTCTAGCTGGCTGCGGTGATCAGGCAGGTATCGCTGCTCTCGTGCGCTCCTTGAAAGACGGGTGTGAGCCGTTTCATTGCAGCATGGCAAAGCTCAACGACAGCAACGAATTAATCACAAATTTTGGAAGCTTCAGCGCATTAGCAATCGTCATAGACAGTAATAGAAAGATTCCTCGTCTATTTTTATTTGATTGTTGTCTTATTCCACTTGAACTCAATATTGAAGAGGCCACGGCTCTAGGCTCAGGGAGTGAATATGCACTTGGCGCCATGATGGCAGGAGCCACAGCCAAGCAAGCCGTCGAGATTGCGGCATACTACGATCATTTCACCAAAGGCCCGTTCGATTGTTTTTCTTTGCATTCCTATCTTGAGTGAGGATATATAAGTCATCGCTGAGTAAGATTCCTTCATGTGAGATCAAATGTCGTTCGTGCCATCACTAGCCGATATCAATGCGCTTGCCGGCGCGAACGGATATTCTGTCGTGTCTACGTTCAGCGGTACTGGTGGCAGCTCGCTCGGCTATCGCTGGGCAGGCTTCAAGGTCAGGGCAGCATTGGAGTTCGTGCCTGAGGCGGCAGAAAGCTATCAGGCCAATTTTCCTGACACGCCGGTCATGGTGCGCGACATTCGCGAGGTGTCTGGCTCTGATCTTCTAAAGTTTGCATCTTTGAAAGTTGGCGAGTTGGATCTTTTGGATGGCTCGCCTCCCTGTTCCGGCTTCGCCACAGGCGGCCTGCGCCACAAGGGCTGGGGCAAGGAAAAGAGCTATTCTGAGGACAAGGTTCAGCGAGTCGACGATCTGTTCTTCGAGTTCGTGCGCATCCTGAAGGATCTCCAGCCTAAAGTCTTCGTTGCCGAGAACGTGCGTGGCCTGGTCTCAGGCAAGGCACAAGGCTATTATCTCGAGATCCATCGTGCCTTGCAGGCTGCCGGCTACCACGTCGAGAACTCCTTGATCGACGCTCAACAGCTTGGCGTGCCGCAATCGCGCATTCGCCTGATCATCATGGGCGTGCGCAACGATCTGGCGGCTCTAGGCGTGCGGCCAAGCTTTCCCAAGCCCATCTATTCGCAGTGGAACGACAAGCCTTCAAAGATGCGCGCCGACATGCCTCGGCCTGTCACGATCGCACAGGCCTTCTCAGGGCTCGAGCAGCCGCGTGAAGATGCCGAGCAGCGGCAGTGCCATTGGTTAAAGACAGGCAGCAAGACGCGCGAAGCCTGGGAGAAGACCAATCCATTCATCGATTCAGGCATGCTGCGCGCGACCTATCTGAAGGAGTGGGGGCAGAACGCCCGCTTTCATTGGTTTCGTCAGCGTCCTGATCGGCCGAGCGTCACTGTCACGGCAACTGTTCCCTGCCTGCTTCACTGGAAATATCCACGCTCCTACACGATCCCTGAGGTTAAGAGACTACAAAGCTTTCCTGACGACTTCACCCTCACCGGCAATTACGAACAGCAATATGAAAGAGTGGGCAGAGGTGTTCCTCCTCTGCTCATGATGAAAGTCGCCGAGCGTGTGCGCGATGACGTTCTTGCCGCAGCCAACAAGGTAAAATCATGATCACGCTCAATTTGCGAACAGAGGACGGTAAAACTCATCTCAAGATGAACATCGTCGCCTATTGGGTACTTATGCGGCGACCTTGGATCGAAATGCTTTCTGCGTGCGTGACGCTACTATGGTCATTGCTGCTGCTCGGCCAGGATGCGTTCTTTGATCGTGCTCCGTCTTACACAGCCATGCGACAGATTGCGCCTGAAGAGGTATGGGGCCTGATCACGTTGGCGCTTGCCATCGCGCAGTTCGTTACTCCTATCATGCATGGCCGTCTGCCCAAGCTCGTGGCGATCGCCGCAGCCAGCTCGTTCTGGATGTTCGTGGCCGTGATGTTCGCGCAGGTCGGCGGAATCAAGACGGGCACGGCCGTCTATGGCGCTCTGAGCGTGTTTCTGTTCTTGCGCGCCTACGAGATCGAGAGCTGAGCCGGTGGAAGGGGTAGCAGTGGATACGGCCGCAACGGCTGCGCATCAGGCGCTCGACGGCCTGGTAGCGCGTGATCCCATCATTGGCGCGATCACCGTTGTTGTGATGATCGTTGGCCTGCAATGGCTCAAGAACATGTCTGGAGGTGCCAGCAAGTCTGTCAAGTCTGACACGGCTGTCGTCGATCTCCTTCCCAGAGGCTGGCAAGAGCAGGCCATCAAAAGCAACGAAAAGGTCACTGTCAGCCTAGGTGAAATCACACAGTATCTCAAAGAGCACAATAATCTCATGGAGCGCGGTGTTGAAGCAATCGAGCGTTCTGAGCGACTCCTTCTGCAATACGTGAGGCCGAAGTAATGCCGACGATCAATCCAGACGATCACAGAGGCTTCGCTGCCTCTCCTCATATTAACGATCCACTTGGCGCTCAACAGACTCCAGTTACATGGAGCTTCAACAACGAAGATGTTGCCGACGCCTTTGATGGTCACGTTCGAGCACAGCTTCCTTGGTACTCTGTGCTTTCGCGCTTCACGGCCGAGATCGCCGCTTCGTTCATTCCCAATCATGGCCTGGTGATCGATGTCGGCGCATCGACTGGCAACATCACTAGGTTGATGCAGGATGAGCTTGAAGCGAAGCAAGCCAATGCCATCTCGATCGATCCCAGCATCGAGATGGCAGCACGCTTCGATGGCCACGGAGAGTTCTTCTCGACAAAAGCAGAGGATTTTCCATTCGAGCGCTATCGACCGAATGTGATCGTCTGCTTTCTTACGCTCATGTTCATTCCGCCCATCAGGCGCTTCGAGCTTGTCGAGAGCATGATCGACAGCCTGGCGCCAGGCGGTGCTATGCTCATCGTCGACAAGGGCTTGATCACAGACCCCCGCATGCAGGTGGCCTGCAAGGCTGCTCAGCTGTCGGACAAGATCGCCGATGGCATGTCGGCCGAAGCCTACTGCGCGAAGGAGCTCGCGCTGCGCGGCCAGCAGATCCCTCTCGATGAGTTTGTCCTGCAGCGGATGCTCAGCGCCGCCGGCATGAGCTGTAGCACCTTCTTTGCCTTTGGCGAGTTCTACGGCCTCGCCGCCATCAAGCCGGAATGGACGGAGTGAGGATTATGAAGCTGACGCCGGCCGAGGCGGTGAACCTTGTCGAGCTGCATGGCGGCCTACGCGCGGCGTCACGCGCCACAGGCATTCCCAAAAGCACGCTGCGCGACCAGCTCGTGCGTTGGCGCGCCAGCGAATCGCTCGTGCAGCTGCCTGAACTGCCAAGCGAGCTAGAGGACGTAGAAACGCTCTGGCGCAAGGCAGAAGAGCGTTTCGATCGCGTGCGCCGCGCGAAAGAGGCACGCCGCTGGATCGACATCAAGATCAATACCTCCCAACCGATCGGGCTGGCATTCTCGGCCGACACGCATCTCGATGATCCTGGCGCCGATCTCAGGCTGGCACGGCAGCATCGCGAGACGATCGTGGACACAGAAGGCATGTTTGCCATCTTCGCCGGCGACGTGCTCAATAACTGGCCTAAGGGCGGCCGTCTGGCCAGCCTGCATGCGCACAGCGCCGTAACGGAAGATGAAGGCCGGCGCCTGGCGCTGCACCATCTCGAGGGTTTTGGTGCAAAGCTCCTGGCCTGCATCTGGGGAAATCACGAGCTTTTTAGCGGCCACGATCTCGTGCGCTGGCTCGGCGACCGCCTGACATGCATCGCCGAGCAGGACGAGGCTCGCCTGCGCATCACCTTCGCGAACGGCCGTCAAGTGACGATGGTCGTGCGCCACACATTCCCTGGCACAAGCCAATGGAATCCAGCCCATGGCGTGATGAAGGCCGCTCAGATGGGCTTCGATGCCGATCTGCTTGTCTCTGGCCATATTCACACATCGGCAGGAGCGCCGATCATCGCCAATCCCATTTCCGGCAAGCTGACTCATTGCCTGCAAATCAGCAGCTACAAGATTTATGACAAATACGCAGTGGAGAAGGGCTTTCGTCCTGGCGCTCCTATCCCTTGTCCTGTGGCGATTGTCGATCCTCTTGCTGAAAAGCCGATCGATTTCATCACTGTGATGCCTAATCCTGAAAAGGCTTCCTTGCTCCTTGGCGCCCTGCGCGCTAAAACTCCTAAAATAGTTAGTTAGCGCTGAGAAATTACACGCCATGTCCGTTGTGCTGCCACGCCTGAAGACAATCTTGAATAATGCCAAACCAATTCCAGCATCTGGCCTGCCAAGCCAAGCCAGAAAAGAAATGGAATTGGCAGAATCCGTAAAAGAGCCTGTCGTTCAGATCATGCCTTTTCTAAAGGAGCGTGCTCGCCTGGCTCGAAAGGACGGCGAAAGTCTGGCCAAGCGTATTGATGTCATCAGCACTGGTCTTGAGCCCAACACACTGACTTGGAAGATGAAGTTTAACAATGGTTAGCTGCGATACCTCTAATCCTTCTCTAATTCCTAATACCTGCTCTATTGCCGGTCCACGCGCTCTAGGAACTCTAGGAAGCGGCAAAACCAGCATGTCGCCCGCGACGCAGCCTGCTGGCACAAAGAATGATGCTGGAAAGGTGGGCCTGCATCTTCTGCCGCCTGGCGCTCTGTTCGAGATCGCGCAGGTGCTCGATTTCGGCGTGAAGAAGTATGCGGCATGGAATTGGTCGAAGGGCATGGCCGCAAGCCGCCTGTTCGCGGCAGCGCTAGGTCATCTCTGGGCCTGGTGGTGCGGTGAAGAGAACGATCCCGAGACCAATCTGCCGCATCTGGCGCATCTCGGCTGTTGCGTCCTATTCCTTCTCGAGCTGCGTCGCACGAGGCCTGCCGGCTATGTCGATGATCGGCCGATCGGGCAGGTGACGCTCGTCAGCCGCGATCCTGACCGCCTTACCCATCTGCGAGGCGAGCAGTGATGATCGTCTCGGAGGAAGAGCTGAGCCGGGCGATCGCCGTGACGGCGCCGCTCACGCCGCTGATCTGCCTGCCGCTGCTTGGCAGGCTCGAGTCCTATCTGGCGCGCGGCGCATTCACCAATCGGCGCATCGAGATCGTCGATCCTGAGCAGCCTGAGCAGCGCACGCTCTACGAGGACGTGGACACGGACGACAACAACTCAAGCCGCCGCCTGTGCCTTGTCACCCTGCAACCTGAGTATGATCGCGAGCTGGCGCTAGGCGGCGAGCCAGAGTGCTATCAAGAGCTGATCGACCACGCGCAGGCCTTACGCGATATCGTGCGCGCGCTGGCCGACGGCTGGGTGCTCGCCTCGATCGTACATGATCGCAAGCCACATCAGGATTGTTGAATAATGGCCAGCCTGATCGATAGCGTGTCCACCGCCCGACACGCCGATCATTATATTCGCAAACTCGACTACATTCGTGTCGAGCATGATCGCTTCATTTTGGAAGTAGATATCGTGGAGTTAGGAAGAAAAGCAAAGCTGGATCTGATCTACGATTTCGACGAAGACTGCTGGAAGATCAAGAATGATTTAACAGGAATTATTCCAGAAGTTTATATTCCTGCTTTGTCGATTGTTATCTTTAAACTTGATCCATTTTCTGGATTTAATCAACCTTAGCGCGATTATGTGCATCATCACTTTATCGTTAAATACGTTAGCGATGACTATGATCGCCGCATTGTCACCACACGATAGAGGTGCTAGCTATCAGCATCGCAAGATGATGCGTGAACTCTAATAGAAGGAGATCCTATCTAGGGTTAATTTAATGCCGAGCACGATAAGTATGCTCATGGCATCACACGCATCAACCATAATAGGATAATCAATACTGCTAAGCTCTCGCCCTGATCCGCAGGAATTAGCGAGCAATCACGCGCATCTAGTCTTTCAATGGAAATTCATTAAATTCTTGAGACGCTACACGTAAAAAAACATTGATGTGCGATTACTCACAGCGTATGGTTGTAAACAGCACGCCGTTGCGGCTGCCACAAAGCAAATTTAATTTCTTCTAAGAGCGAGAAAGCCTGTGGGCAGTATCACGCTGACGATCTCAGACCCGCGCATCGCCATGCTTGTCGATGCTTCTTTTTCTACCGATGCCGGCGATGTGGTGTCGTCCTACCTTGATCTGATTAGGCACGGCCTAGTCGATCTCTCTCAAGATATCGCATCTGGTTACGTCCAGATCACATCGGCTACCCTGTTCGAGCCCCAACCCTACTCGGCGCCGCAAGCTGCCACGCCTGCCCTGAGCGCCGAGTAATCTTGCAACATTGTCAGGATCGGGTCGCCTTCCTCGAGATCGCCTTGCTGCAACAAACGCCTGATCTCGTCGGCGGCTCGATCCTGAAAACCATCAGAATAGACCTGATTCTTAGGGCAGATCATTCTTTTCGCCACGGCCAGGCTGATCGGCTCCTGGCGAAACAAACCGCCAAGAAAATCGCCGTCTGACGGCCTAGAAGCCGTGATCGCGCAGCCGCTTAACGAGCTCACCAGCATCACCAGGCCGATCACGCTGCGCTTCATCAACCTTCCTCCCTGTGCGCAAAGCGCTATTGATGACGGCGGCATCCTGCTCGGCCGCGCCTTGCTTGCGCTTGGCATGGCCGAAGCCGAGCAGGCCGCCGACGATGGCCAAGCCGCCTAAGATCCAGGCTATGTGGCCTGCGACAAATGTACCGATGGCCGTAGAGATCAGGCTGATCATCGTCAGTCCTTAAGCAGCTTGGCCAGTGCCGATTGGCGCAGGCCGACAATGAGCACAGCGGCAAAGCCGATCACGCCGAGCGCCACAGGCAGCCACGGCACGACATCTCCTACCGGCCCCATGGCGCTCACGACCTGATCGTAGGCCTGCTTCGCTGCCGGCGCCGTGGCGATGACAGCGGGAACGGTAGCGGCCACGGCGCCGGCAGCCGTTGAGACCTTGGCGACGATATTCGCCTTCTTGGCCGACTGGATCTTCTCTGCAGGAGGCTTGAGACCGGCAGCGATCAGCGCTGCATCAACCGTCGCGTCGTCGTAATCGTAGCCGGCACACTCATGCGCGATGATCGCCTCGACAAGAGGCTTCATCACGCTCCACTGATAGACATCGATCTCCTCGTCAGGGCCGACATTCAAAAGTTCGGCGACGTGCTTAATATAAGCAACCGTGTCATTTTCTACAGGTGGAGCCCAACGATCGATGATTTTGCGGACAGTATTGAGACGATACTTATCGCTATACGTGATCAAGGTACGCGCGATCGCGCGAATACCCCACTTTGGCGATTCAAAAGCAACAAATCGTGGATCGGCACTCTGATCTTCACGCTGACCCTGCCAGCGTTGATGCTCAGAGCGATCGATATTACCAGGGTTATTATTCAAAACGCCACGAGTCTTGCTCGAATCAATCTTCTTTGCCATTTTTCCAATTCCTTAGCCAAGAAACAAGCATTTCAAGCTCGTCAAGTGTGGCGTTTGATTTCATCGTGTTAGCTTTGTGTGATAAAACTTGAATATTTCCGCGAACATAGCCTTTATTAGGATCGACTCGATCAAGAGATGGACTGTTTGGCTTAGCGTTTCCTGTAGCCACAACTAATTTAATGCCCAAAATAGGGCATACCTCTGGAACTTCAATGTCTTCGATTTCTAGATCAAACTCGATTTCTTTAGCCTTTGCCCTATTTTTGGCATTCCAAAAAAGAACATAAGCAACAGGGCTAGACGCCCTGCGTTTTACGCTAAGTTCATTTACTCTTTCTTTATTATTTCTTAGCCATTTTGCAGAGCGAGCGATCTTTTGCTCACGATTTTTCTCATAATAGCGCCTACTTGCATTTCTACGAGATTTAACAGCAGCTTCTGAAGTTGGATCAGCGTATGGCATCGCTCACGCCACGAGTCGTTGCAGGATCTACAGCCATCGATCGTCTCGCTTGATAAAAATCCGTTTGATCATTTTCTAACTCAGCGATGGCTAATGAGCAAACTCAACGCTTGTACAGGTTAAGGATGACCTGCTTGGCCAAGGCATGTCGAGTAGCCGGGCCGATCGTCGCAGTAGGATCAGGGTTATTCAGAATATCAGGCGAGCCATCGCCGTAGAACCAACTGAATCCGCCAGCGATATTCGGATGGGTGCGAAAGAAATCATGTGTGGATTGATAGAATAGATCAGGATAGTCGCCGCCCATATAGCCGCCTTCAAAGTGCGTCGAAGTCTCGTTGTTAAAAATCTTCCAGCCGTGCTTGTCGCAAAGCTCGGCGTGGCTGTTCAGACCCTCAAAAATCTGCACGGAAGAGGCGTTATTCTTATCAAGCCAATTGCCGCGTGGAGTAGTCGGAGAACAAGGATTGCTCTGGCTGTCGCGGTTATCATGCTGGCTGGCGCCGATATAGTTCAGGATGCCAGGGTTGGCGACGCTCCAGAACATGTCCTTCATCGACTTGCCGGTCTTGATCGGCGCAGCCTGGCGCATGCGCGTGCCGAACCAGTACGGGCAGTTGCGCTGAGCCGGCGAGCCTGACCAGCCATCGAAGCTGTAATAGCCTGCCTTGAAGTTCGTGATCCACCTCTCGATCGCCGTGAACACGACATCGCGCGTGTACGAGCTGGCAGGATAGCCAGAAGGCGGCGATGCCGGCGTCACCGCATCCCAGAAGCTCCAGCTCTGCGCCGAATCGATCTCCCAGCCGACCTCGATGAGCGTGTGAGCCGTGCCAAATCGCTCGCCAGCAGCAGGAAAGACAGGCCTGCCATAGACCGAGTCCCTGTAGGCAAATCGCCTGCCTAGGCCATAAGGCACGCTGTCATAATCGCCGCGTGCCAGCTCATGCCAAAGATAAGGATCTTTAGACGAGCCGAGATCAGTCTTGCGCTGCGGCGGGCACAGAGCGATCAGAAGGGCACAGGGAACGTTGAGAAAAGTATCGTATAGCCTTGGCCACTGTCCCCGGCGCATGACGGTATTGCCGGTAGCAGTAGGGCCGCCAGTCGGAATGAAGACAGACTCGCCTTTTGTGTAATCGTCGTCAGTGCCGCCGCGCATCCAATTCCAGGCATCCGTCTCTGTCATGTTGGCCGTGCCGTACCAATCTGTCGGCGAGCCGCCATTGACACCCATAGGATACCAGAGGTTCGTGAGATCGAACCCTTTCGGTGACTGGAGATTCAGTGCATTGCGCAGCGCCGTATAGTCTGTATACGAGCTGGAAGGCAGATAGCGACAGCCGAGCCAATAACCCTTGTTGCCGCTGAGCGGTCCGTCGCCGATCGGCCCCAGCTTGTATTTACGATTGTCATCGTAACGTCGCGTGCGTATCGTTTTAAGGGCAAGGCTCATCGTCGTTACCCTTACGCCAATGCGACGGCTGTAAACGAAGAGTCGGCGTAGATCGTGGCAACGCTTGCGGCGACTTCAGACCTGAACTTGAGCTGAAGAGTGCCGTCTGCCGTCGTGCGAATTCGTCCACGAACCGTTGCGATGTACTTAGTGCCGACGGCGTTGACCTGGCCGCTCATCACAAGTGTATTGTAGGCCTGCAAGCTACCATTATACTTATAGCTGAAGCCTACCGCCGTGCCGGCGCCACCGATCTCGACATTACAGGCAAGCAGAGAATTGGTCGGGCCAGTGAGTGAGAAGCCGATGCCTGTAGTGGTGGTATCGGTAGAGTAAATAACGTCGAAAGCGAAGTCGTAGAGCTTGTTCGCCAGGAGAGGGATCGCCAGGCCAGTAGCATCGACAGGCGAAGCCGTGCTGTCGGTGACATTGGAAGTGATCACGCCGACTGTGGCCACACCAGGCGCTGTGTTGTCGAGCTTGGCGTCGAGAGCAGACTGAAGGCCTGTCACCTGGCTGATCGGGATGTTGCCGGCCGAGCCGCCATCGACCCAAGAGACGTTCGTGCCGTCAGTGCCAAGCACCTTGCCAGAGAGGCCTGTCTGCGCCGGCAGAACGGCGTTGGCTGCGCCAGCCTGAGTCGTGGCCCCTGTGCCGCCCTTGGCGAGCGTGAGCGTGCCGCCGATGTTCGGCAGGCTCAGAGCAGACTCGGCCACATCGATCGTCGGCTGGCCGGAAGCGCCGCCGCCATTGGCAACAGTGATCTTCGAGCTGCCGGCCGTGATCTGGCGTGTGGCGAAGGCGCCGGCACCTGTGCGGCTGATCAGGCCTGTCGTGCTGATGGCAGCCAGCGCCGCCAGCTCGGCAGAGTAGGCCTGGACGTTGGTGCCGACGACGAGCGACAGCAATGCCCTGACGGCTGCCTCGTCGGCCGCAGCCAGAACGTTCAGTCCGCCCGCACCTGCCGACAGCTGCTCGATATCGCCAGAGCCGGCCGAGACACGCCCCAGAACCTTGCTTGTGGCGATCGCCTGAATCTTGCCGAACGTAATCGTGCGAGCGTCGACGCTCCAGACGCCGCTGGCGACCGTGATATCTCCCTTGTCGCCGTCGGCGATGCCGCCAGAAGACGTTGCCCACGACACGCTCACGCCGTCTGTCGTCAGCACCTTGCCGTTGTTGCCGGTCTGGGAGGGGAGGATGGCCGCAGCCGCCTCGGCCTGTGTCGAAGCGCCTGTGCCGCCCTTGGCGAGGCTCAAGACGCCGCCGATGTTGTTCAGACCAAGAGCCGACTCGACGACATCGATGGCCGGCTGACCAGAGACGCCGTTGCCGTTCGTGACGTTCACCTTCGAGCTGCCGGCCGTGATCGCACGCGCGGCATAGCTCTGCGCACCGATGCGAGCGATCAGGCCAGTGACGGCGAGCGCCGAGAGATTGCCAAGCTCGGCCGAATAAGCCTGAACGTTGGTGCCGGGAACGAGCTGCAGGGTGGCCTGCATCTCAGAGACAGTGCTGTCGTCGAGCAGCGTGCGAGGAACAGGATTGCAGACGATCTCTTCGATCGGGCCATCGCCTGCGCTGACACGGCCAAGCAGGCGATTGCTGGCGCTTACCTTCTGGATCTTGCCATAGGTGATCGAGCCGGCCGCCACCGTCCAGATCGTGCCTGTGCCAGAGACCGTGATGTCGCCCTTGCTGCCATCTGCAACGGTGGTGCTGCCACCACCACCGCCACCGCCAACACCGTTGGTCTCGATTGCAGACACGCGGCTGTCGAGCTCGACCGCCAGATTGGCAATAGAACGAATGCCGTAGTAATCCTCGGCAGGAACACGATCGACAACACTATGAACAGACTGGGTCGACATTGGGCGGCCTCGCTATGACAGTAGAGGCCAAGCTGTGCCTCACACTGTCATATAACTCACCGCTGACTTAGTATCAAATTTCATCATATCCCTCGACAATGATGCGACAAAGACCAGACCTGACAATATCGTCGCGCGTGAAATCGACACGCGCAAAGCCAGGACTGCCAGTAAAACGATAGATCGCATCCTCAAGTCCTGACGGCATGCCGTGCGGCAGATCGCTTTGCCTCAGATCTCCATCGATGACGCATTTCACAGGCTCGCCGAGGCGAGTCATGAACAGCTTCATCTGAGCAGGTGTCGTATTCTGCGCCTCGTCGAGAAGAACGAAGGCATCCTCGAACGTGTGACCCCTCATGAAGGCGAGAGGTTGTGCAATGATCTTTCCGGCCTTGATCGCATACTCGACATAGCTTGCGCCGAGTCTCTTCTCCATGATCATTCTGACAGGAGCAAAGTAAGGATCGAACTTCTCTTCCAGCTCACCTGGCATGAAGCCAAGCTTCTCGCCGGCCTCGAGCGCAGGTCTGGTGATGATGATCCTTTCGACCTTCTTGCCGACGAGAAGATCGCAGGCGATGCCTGCCGCGATAAATGTCTTGCCAGTGCCGGCAGGACCAATGCCGAATGTTACATCGTGACTATTGATAGCCTTGAGATATCGTTCCTGAGCCTCGTTCAAGGGAATGATAGGCTGTGCCGACCTTTGCGGACGGCGCACAGGCAAATCATAGGCGGCTACCGACACCGCCTCCTTCGCTTCTTCGCGTCTGTCTCGGCGGCGTTGACGGCGCTGCATTTGCTTTATTCCTTAGGGCCAGGCTAGCGAGTTGAGAATGTCCGTGATGGCTTCTTGGCTTTGAGCTTGTGCCAGACGCAGCTTGGCCTCGCGGCGCACGCGCTTGATCGCAGCCGCCTTCTGGCGCCATTCCTGCGCTGTAGCGAGCACCTGGCCTGCGATGTCGGCCAGATTGAGCGTGATACCGGCAGCCTGTAGCGCATCGCGCTCGGCGCACAGCATGGGATAGTCGGAATCGCTGTCGGTGCGGGAAAAAATCTGCGCCTCGTACTCAGTCGCCTGATATTCGAGCGCTTGACCTGCTCCGGCCGTGATGTAGCGCAGGCGCGCCGACTCGGCCGCCTGATCGATCATCGCTTCGGCGTTGGCGCGTGCCGACTCGAGATATTTACGGGCAAGGATCTTCACGGAGCGACAGCCATCACGAAGAACGAAGCTGGAATATAGGGGAACTTCTCGACGGCGATCTCATAAGATGCCGGATGGTCAGAAACGATCTCGACGTGATCACTCTCACCAATGAACTTGTCATCAAGCTTAATCGACATCGGAACAGGAAGTGTGATTGTCGCTGTGTCCTTACCATCCGCCACGATCGTCTTCTTGTCGAAGACGGCAACAACAACAGGACGCTCTTTGATCGTGCTCGTGGCCAGATCGACATAGTAGCGATCGGGATATGGAACATAGTCGAGATCGGCCAGTAGACCGTCATCGTGCTCTGTGATGTAGCCGCCCATTGTCTCTGATGTGCCGCGTGCGATCAGCTTGATGGCCCCTGTTTCCTTATCGAAGCGAACGGCGATCATCATGTTTGCGCGAACTTTCTCATCACTGACTAACGTTTCAGCTCCTGAACATATGCCAAAAGGGTAGGAACTTTGCAACTCACAAGGCGATTGCCGCTATTGTCGCAAAAGGCATAGGTGTAGACCTGATAGGTGACGGTGACGCCAGCGCCAGGAGCATCGACAATGCTCAGCGAACCTGGCAGCTTCAGCTCGCTATCACCAGCAAGATTCTGATCGAAATTCTCGCCGACGAGTGCCGTTCCATCCGACCTTCTGACATTGGCGCGCAGCTTCACTGTCGTAGACTGAACGCCACCTCTGGCATAAGCGCGCGCCACATAAGGTTGAGCGGTGCTCTGCGAGCAGATGGTCAAGATAACTCGACCTGATCCTGCGGCAGAAGTCGTGAACGTGATCAGATCGACGACGAGCGTTCTGGATTCATTGCTGCCTTCGCTCGTCTGCGAGCCGACTGTCGAGTCCTGCAGAACCGAGACAGCGTTGTTTTGAATATTGTTGGTCTGCACGCCTCCGATCGAAATCTTGTCGGTCGTGATCGATCGAGCCGTGATGCTGTTAGCATCGATGGCACCTGCCGCCAGCTTGGCGGCCGTTACGGCATTCGCGCCAAGCTTGTCGGTTGTGATCGCACCTGCTGCGATCGTCGATGCCGTCACGGCATTGGCCGCGATCTTGCCGGCCGTAACCGCTCCTGCCGCAAGCTTGTCGGCAACGATCGCCTCGGCCGCCAGCTTGGCCGTCGTGATGGCGCCGGCCGTGACCTTGGCGGCCGTGATGGCCCCATCCTCGATCAGCACCGAGTCCATCACCTTACGGACTCGAATCATGGTGATGAAGTGATCGGTCTTTCCAGCCCCGCTCTTCGACTGGATCTTGGCGCCGAAATAGACGCGACGCGCAGTGCTAGGAACAGTAAAAACGGTCTCGATATACGACCAAGATCCAGGCGTCGTCGAGACATTCGACGAAACAGAATAAGAAAGACTGGAAGCAATATCCATCCATGTGGCAACCAGCGCCCAATCGCGCGATGTCGACCAGCTCGACACCCATGCGCTCATGAAGAACTGCTCGCCGGGCTGTGCCTGAATTGCCTTGCTATAATTATCACCGAGCCAGGCGATACCACCTGCTGTCGCGCCTGCCTTGACTCTCAACACATGCGAAGCAGGCGGATACCATGGAATTCCGCTGAACTGAGGATCATCATTATTGAACATGATCAAAGGAGAGTCGGCGAAGTCATCCCAGACTACCCAGCCCTCCATCCCTGTCGCAAAAACAGGATTCTGAACGATGTTCGAGAAATCGCCAATCGCCAAAGCCTTGGCCGTGATGGCATTGGCTGCCAGCTTGTCGGCCGAGATCACGCCGGCAGCGATGGCACCTGCCAAGATGGTGCCGGCCTTGATGTCGCCGCCATCGATCGCCTTTGTCCATGTGGCGCCGCCAGGCGAGACCTTGTAGACCTTGCCGTCAGCCAAAAGATAAGCGTGACGGCCTTCCTGCCAGGCCGAGTCGGGAAGTGTAGGCAGGCTCGAGACCACCGTAATCCCGTTCGTAGGTAGACGTGTCTCGATGCCGGCAAAGATGTCATCGGCAAGATGCTGCGCCTTGATCGCACCATCTTGAATATCGTCTTCGACGAGGCGGCTGGCTGCTACGGCATAGGCCGGCGTCCAGTTCAGGCTGTCCTGACCGAAGCCGTCATAGAGTGCGACCTTGATGTATTTCGTCACGCCAGGAGTTGTCGTGATCGATGTCACGACATCGCCGCTCTCGCCGACAGTCGTGGCGGAAGCAGGATCAAAGCTCGTCGAATCACCGATCTTGACGATCTGGCCTTCGATATCTGAGACACCTGCCGGCCATTCGACAGTGATCAGCGCAACACGGAAGGCTGTGCTGACTTCGACACTCGAGGGAACTGGAGCCTGAGGATTCGTTGCCGTGATCTGTTGCGGCGGCGACAGCCTAAGCTCACGATCATATGTGCGGACACGAAAAGTGATAGAGCGCGTCGCATAATTATGATCGTTGAAAACGTAGGAATCCTGAATATTCGTGTCGTAAGTATATGTATATCCTGTGTCAACTGTCGTGATCTCGCGCACTACATCGGCGCCGAACATCACCTCAACGTAATAACCGGCAAAGCGAGGATTATCGAAGGCAGCCGAAGGCGGCGCATCCCAGGCGATCTCACAGTCCCTGCCGACGAACTCGCCATCAGGCGTGCCGCTCGGCGCCACGACATGCAGATTAAGCACAGCCTCAGGGCCGTCATAGGCATCATCGTCAAGCACATAGCTGACGCTCGTCTGCAAGCTCGGCAAGCCGTTTGAGCCGATGGCGACGAGCGTTATCAAATACTCGCCAGGGCTGGCGTCGTCGATGCGCAGACTTGTTCCTGTCGTTTCATCGACAAGGATATTGGGGCCGCCATTGTAGCGATAATAGAGCTGATAGCCGACGGCACCGACGACAGCCTGCCAACTCACATCCAGATAAAAAATCAGTCCTGCGACCGAGCTGAGCTTATTGCCTGGAGTGATAACGATGTGTGCGTCGTCAACAGCAGCAGGACCACGAATGCGATCGACATGCACAGAATAAAGAGATGGTATTACGCCACGCTGGCCTGTGCTCGTGAGCGCGACGATTGCGTAATAGAGATCGCCAGTCGAGATTGGAGCGCCAACGTCACGATAGGCGACTGATGCGCTTGTGCCGATCAACTTCCATGCGTCTGAGACCGATCGCCTACGATAGATCTCATACGAGTCGTGCATATAGCGCGGCTCGTCCGCTTCGTTCCATGTCAGCGTGACGGCGTAGGCTACTCTGCCATCCTGATCCTCGAACTGGCTGACCTCTGCGGCTGCGTCCGTGACGAAGCCAGGCGTGCCACGAGGATCAGGCAAGCCGCTCTCGCGCACGAGCCGATCATCGACAGGATCGTTCTTCTCGAGCTCCGAGGCGTGGCCATCATCGTAAAGCTCGTCGCCGCCGTAGATGACCAGTCCCAGCTTGACGCCGAATTCGCTATCGCCTGTCAGTCGATCGATGCTGTCGACCCAGAAGGCCTGATTCTCGACCCAATTGCCTGTCTCATCGCCGGCCGTCACCGTGATCAGGTCGCCAGCCTCAAGACGCCAGTATTTATGATGCGCCTTGCCTTCGACCTTGACGGCTTCGGCGAGCGCTCTCCTGCCGATCAGCCGCGCCTTGCGGCTGGCCATCGTGCGCGAAGAGATGCCGATATAGTCATAGGACTTACGGATCTCGCCATTATCAGTGATCGAGTCGGGATTCGACCACGTTACCTGCTGCTTCTGGCCGTCGACATCGTCCTCGTAGACGACCTCGACCAGATTTGGCTGCTGATTGATATCGGCAACACTGAAGCCGTCAGGCTCGAAATCGTCGCGCGTCAAAGCGGCAACAGGCGTCAGGCCGCCGCGAGCCTGCCAGACCTTGATGACGCCGCCAGACTCGAACACCTTGGCGTCGCCGAGCTCAAGGAGCAGCTCGACGATATCGGCGTGCGCGTCGCCTTCGTTGCCACCCACCTCCTGGCCGATGACATGGCGCGGCTCAGTGCTGCCATCAGGTAGATCGACCAGCTCGTTGCTGTGCTGAATGGCGGCGATCCATGTCGAGAAATCGCCGAAGGCCGACGCAGGCTTGCCAGGGCCATACTCATCGTTGAGCAGATAATCGAGCGCTGCCGCGATCGGATTGTCGCTGCGCACGCCGGAAGGAAAAGCCGTCTTGATGGCATTAGGAAGAGGAGTCGAATAGTCTGTGCCGAGGCCACTGCTGACAAACAGTGCTGGCCTGCTGGCCATCACCTCGACCTGATCGAATCCTGAGAACGTCTCTCCAGCCGAGCCTGTGATGCGCGCATAGGCGACACGATTCAAGCCATAGACAGGATCGCCGCTGGAGCGCTCGACGCCATGCTCATTGTAGAGCGGCTGATTGAGCCTGCCGGCCGAGAAGAACGCCAGGACATTGATCTGATCGTCGCCTTGCGTGTCCTGCCCGACCAGGCCGTTCGGCACTTTGCCGTTGACGCGCGCAGAACGCAGATCATATGTCACCGGCCCCCAGCACAAGGCGACGATGACATCGTTCTTCTTGAAATCCGCAGAAGTCTTGTTGCGCACGACATTGCCACGAAGCAAAGACGTGCCATAGAGAACAGAAAGCGGCTTGCCGACAAGCTTGGTTGTCTGCTGAGAAAACCGATAATCCTGCTTGCTCGCCTTGATCTTCGGCTTGAATAGATTCTTGACGAAGCTCATGGCCGGCGCAACACCATCATCAAGCGATCTTGCCAACGCCGATCGAACGGCACGACAACGACGCCCTGCTTGTTATCGAGATGCCAGAGTCCGCTGCGCGTGAGCACGCCGAGATGATCAGGTCTCGACTCGCTAGACTTGATGCGAAAGGCGCAGCAATCGCCTCTGGTAGGCTGCGAATATGGTACTATAATCAAGTGCTGAGTCAAAAATCCTACCATCTCCGCTACGGCTTCTTCGCTTGGCCGCTGCGAGCAGCCAGGAAAGCCAAGCTCGCGCGCACGCGCCTTCTGCTCGGCTGTGAACTCGATACCGTAGGCGATCATCACGAGAGTCAGGCAGCTGGCAAGTTTCCTACCTTCCAACTTTACAAGACGACTCTCGATCGCTGCCAGCCTAGCTGTTGACGCGGTCATTGAGATCGGGAAAGCCGCCAAAGCGGCGCTGATTGCCCAGCTCCTTGCAACGATCAAATGTGTAGTTGCAGCTCGTCTCAGAGCCGGTATAGCCGCAATTCTTGCCTTTGAAGCCGTTGGCACCACGAAATCGGCATTGTGTATACTGATCCCTGCCCGGCCCTCGTGCCTTCGCCATGTCCCAGGCTGTTCTGATCGTCAGCGAGAACTCTTTATCGATCTCGAAATTGGCGTTCTTGCCCGTGAACTCGATCCAGGCAAAGTTGCCGATCAGCGTCAGCCGATCAGACGAGTCGAGAGTGCCGTTGCTTAGCCCGACATAGACTGTCGAGATGAAACCGATCGGCCTTTGTGCTACTGCCCAAGCTGTTATCGCCTGATCATAATTATCGAGGGTGACGTTGTATTCTGCCGTTTCTGCACCAAGAGTCTCGCTGTTGCTGGCGTAATTAGAGCCGCGAGCACTCCATGTCACTCCGTTCCAGACGACTGGCCGATTTGTATCATTGTAGCGCAATGTCGGCATGCCGCCGATCTCGAATAGAGTAACCAAGAAAATGTTATCTTGATTAAGCTCAGTCGAAACGGCCGAAGGAACAGATCGCATTATCGATGCTCACGCAATATATGATCAACTTTATACAGAGTGACGGCAGGACGAACCTGTTTAGCTTGAAATGTTGTCGTGTACCTTACAGTGTAGATCAAATTATTGCGCGGAAAACGGAACGTGAAAGGCAGATACATGCCTTTAGCGCTCCAATAGTGATTGCTCAGCGCATCAGCCTGATCGTAAGTCAAACCGTCCCATGTCACACGAAACGTCATCACAGCATCGGGTGATGTAAGCCTCGCTGTTGTGCGACCATTCTGCCATGTTTTCGTTTGTACCATGAATTCATAGTCAAACTCTTCACAGCGATGAGGATCGCCAATCGCGTCATTGAGCAGACCTGGGCCAGCCATCAATCATCTCCTCGAGCGAGCTGGCCGCGACGGCGCTTGTCGCGCTCGACGGCGTTGACGACAGAGCCAGGATTGCGCCGCAGATGCTTGTCGACCTCGTCCATCGAGAAGACGTTGATGATGTTCGGCCCTGCCCTGTTCGAGCTGATCGTGCTCACCATGTCGTCTGTGACGTAATCGGCCGAGCCGGCAGCGGCGTAGCTGACACCTGGCCTGATGCCGGCTCGGCCGTTCCTCCTGCCACCTGCCGAGCCAAGACCGCCGACATCGCCGAACGGCACACCTGCCGAGCTGAGCATGTCGAATGCCATACCGCTGTGCGAGGCAGGCACGACCAGCTCGCCGGCCTGAAGCTTGGCCAGCCGCTCATCGTCGTTCAGGCCGCCTTTGTGAAAGACCTTCAGACCGCTCAGCATGGCGATCGCCAAGGCGCCTGCGGCAAGCGCACCGCCCCATGTCGCGATCGAGCTGGCCACGGCAGCCGGCGTCCAGGCTGCCGTCGTCTCGGCCGCCGCTGCCGTGCTCACGGCCGTCTGCGTCGTCACTGCACCGGCCTGCACGGCCGTCGTCGTGGCCGCAGCGGCGGCATGCGCAGCCGTCAGTGTCGACAGGCCGGTGAGCTCGAGAGCCTGATGCGCCAGCCATTCCGCCCCCCACTGCACGAAGAAGCGAATCACGCCGTCGATCATGCTCTTCAAAGCGCCTTGGAAGGCGTCGCTGAGCGTTTCAGTGCCTTCGATCAGGCTGGTGATATGGTTGGTGTACTCATCGACAAAGCCGCTCGCCAGCGAGCCCAGGCCCTGCGTCAGGCGCTGTTCCGGCGAGATGTTGTAGCCGGCGATCTGCTGCTGAAGATTGGCCTGGGCCTGCAGCATCCCGAGCTTCTGCTGCATGAACTGAAACTCGGGATCTTGCGCCAGTTGAATCTGGCGCACGAGATCGAGTTCCTGTGCCCTGAGCTGCACGATCTGCAACTCGCGCTCGTTCGACGCCATCTCGGGCCGCAAGCGCAAAGCAAGCTCTTGGCGCGCAGCTTCGAGCCTCGCCTGGGCAGACTGGATCTCAAGCTGCGCATTGTCCTCGCGCAGAACTGCATCCTGAAGATTCCTGGCCTCGACCTTGCCGGCCGCGAGCCTGTTCTGAGCCGCCTGAATGGCCAGTTGCAGCTGATCCGGCGCGTACCATCCTTGCGCCATGACGGCAGCTTCGACCTTGGCAGCCTCGATCCGCTTCTGACTGGCGATCTGCTCCTTATCGATGTTGTCTTGAAAACCTGCCGGCGTGCGATCGAAATCGAGATCAGCACGCTCTTGATCGATCGCCAGTATCTCTTTCTTCTGGCGTAGAGCCTTACCTTCCGGCGTTTTCGAGAACTCAAGGGCAATTCTCTGTCTGGCGAGATCGATCAGCTGGCGCTCGACATCGAGCCTCTGATTGACCGCCTTCAGATCGGCATCGTCGAGCTGCGCGCGTTCGGCCGCCAGCCGCGTCAGATTGGCGCCGGCCTCGTCGAGCTTGGCCGCCGTGTCGGCCTTGATCACATCCTCGAAGCTGGCCTTGTTGACGAGGCCATAGGAGCCCTTCTCACCCTTGCGCTTCTCTTCGCTCAGATGCGCCTGAAACAGGCCCGGCCGCTGCGTCTTCTCGATATAGGCGTCAAGCGCCTTCTCGCGCGCGGCATAGCCGGACTCCTCGGCCGCAACCCTCTTCCTGATGCGCTCGAGATCCTTCGTCAGCGCACGATCGTCGATCGTCTGCTGCGCCTGCGCGGCCGAATCATGAAGCTTGGTCAGATAGCCGTCATATTCACCGAACTGGATATTTCTGGCAGCCAGGAAATCCTTCGCTTCCTTCAGCGCGTTCTCGCGCGCAGTCACCTGCAGCCTGAGCTGCCCCTTGTTGTTGGGAACGGTATCGATCGAGCTGATGCGCTCGGCCATGCGCTCGACAGCGCCCTTGACCACGTCATCAGGCGGCGCGCCGAAAATCTCATTGAAGAATGCGTCGCGCATCTCCTTGCCCTTGGCAAGGATCTCAGCCTTGAGCTTTTCGATGACTTCAGGCGGCAAGCTGGGATCGATCTGCGCGAACTTGTCACGATAGAACGTGCTTACCTGATCGCGGCCGATCGAACCTACTGCCTCGTCGATCTTGCCGATGAACGTGTAGAGGCTGCGAAACTCGCTCTGCACCTCTCCTGTGGCCGATCCGAGCGCCTGCATCTGATCGATGCTCAACTTGAGGCCATCGACCTGCTTCGTCGACAGGCCGACATCCGGCCCAATAACCTTCTGAAAGCCGATGTGTGCCTGTCGCGCCTCTTCATCGAGCTTGACCATCGCCTGATAGGCCAGCTCGATGCGCTCACGCGCGCTGTGCGCGCTGTCGGCCAGGCTGACGAAGCCCTGCTTGGCTGCTTCCTGCTTTTCCAGGCGCGCCTGCTGCGCGTTGCCCATGGCGTTAGCAGTGTCGCTGGCCTGAGCCTGCTTGATGACCTCACCCTGTTCGCGCGCGAGCATACGCTGCGCCTGCGCCTCGGCCATCGTCGTCGTGACCGCCTTCTCGCCGTCACGCTGATTCATGAGCGTGAGATTGGCGCGCTGCTTGGCAAGCATCTGCTCGGTCTCGGCAAGCTGCTGCTCTTTCAGCAACTTCTGGCCGATCAGCGAGACGGCCTTGTTGTAGCCTTCCTTCTCTTGCGCGCTGAGCTGCGCGAACATGTCGATCTGCTGCGAATACAGAGTCTCGCGCTGGGCCTTGATCTGCTTGGCCTCGGCATCGATCGCCTGAAGCTGCGGACTAGCCTGAACAGGCTTGCCGAAATTGTCGATCGCACGATCGCCGCCAAGTCGTTCCTTCTCCTTGGCAAGCTGCTCGATGCGCCGATCGGCAGCGCCGATCTGCTCCATGAGATCGACGAGCGGCGAGAATGTGCCCGAGCCGCTGCTGCCGAGCGCTACGTTGATGTCGCCCTCGAGCGAGCCGATCTGCTCGCGCAGCATGCCTACCGTCTGTGTCGTCTGATTGACGAGAGATTGCTGTAGGCCCTTCTCATAGCCTTCAAAACCAGCAACGCCCTCAGTCGCTAGCGTTGTCGCTACCGTCTTAAGACCAGATCCAATGTTGCTGGCGAGATTGGCGAAGAATGCACCTGTTTCTTTACCACCTGTCTGCTTCACATCCTCCCAGAACTTGCTGAACAGCCCGACACCGCCTGTCAGTGCTGCAAAGCCAAGCCTGAACTTTGTTCCGCCAATAAGGATGGCAATAATACCTAGCGACTTCAGCTCATCCGGGATGGCATTCCATCCCTGCATGATGACGCTGAACGTAGCCGTGATCGCATCTTTAGTTTTGATTAATGCCGGCAGATTGGCATCGATGATGCGCGCCGTACCCTCGAAAGCATCGAGAGCTTTGGTTCTGAACGAATCGCCGAACTTCTGCGCATCGGCATCAGAAACATTGAGGAAGGAGTCGAGCTGATCGTTGATCTCAGAAAGCACAGCGGCAAAACTGCGATTGATGCCGCTGTCGCGCATGAAGCCGCCCAGGCGGCCCTCTAGCACGTTCGAGAGGCGCACATACTGGCCCTCGACCAGGCTCAGCCTGGCCTCGGCGATCTTGGCGTAATCGGCTGTACCTGCGGTAAGGGCCTCGATGAACGTCTTGCCGTCGATGGAACCTGTGGCGACAAGCTTGTTGAGCTTGGTAGTGGTGACGACGGCCTCGTCACCTGTCTTGCCCATCTGATAGTTGAGCTTCGTCAAACCATCAGCGACAATGAGCATGGCCGTCGGCATCGCCTCGCCGAGCTGACCACGCAACTCTTCCATCTGCAGGCTGTTCTTGCCGACAACCTGACCGATAGCGACAAAGGCGCGCGACGCCTCTTCTGCCGTGGCACCCGACAGAGAGAGCGCGCCGATCGTGCCTGTCAGAGCTCCCTTCAGCGTGTCGAAGCTGATGCCGTTGGCGACGGCGGCCGGCAGCATGCGATCCATCGCTGTGACGAGCGTGTCGAGCTGCGTGCCTGTGGCATTGGCCGTCTTGTAGAGAAAATTGAATGCCTCGCCCTGGCGCAGCGTCTCCTTGCCAGCTGCGTTGATGCTGTTCGTCATCGTGTCAAGGCGACGCTCAAGCTGCGTCATCGCATCGCCGGCCTCGATCAGCTTGGCGATACCTACCGAGATGCCGAGGCCAGTGAATAGCGTCGAGAAATCGCGCAGAAGAGGATTCGATCGACCTAGAGCCTGCTCGAAACCACGCAAGGCAAAGTCGGCGCTGCGTAGCGCTGTATTGAAGCCCCTGGCGTCGAGATTGAGAGTATAGGAAAGGCCAGCCATGGTCGATTTCTACTCAAAACTAAAGAGTTGCAAGCCTATAGAGCCTCACCGACTCCCTTTGAGAGAAGGTTTTTCAGTCTGCTGAACTCGCGCTCATCACGCTTGAGCACAGTCGTTGCTACCGTAACCCCAATCTCGGCGCGCAATTGCTGCACGAGATTGTTGATATTGGCACCCATTCCTGCTGCAGCCGTAGCTGGAAGGAGAGCCAGGGCCTCTTCGGCGCGAAGTCGCGAAATCTGCCGATTGAGTGCCCAGAACAATGCAATCGGCAGATTAAGCGCTTCTCGCCAGCCAAAACCGTAGAATCTGATCAACCTGGCGAGATGAAATCCGAAGTCGATCGCTACAAGCTCGACTTCGGGGCCATCATCGAGGGGCCTTCTGCTGCTCCGCTACCTCCTGGCCACGTGCGAAGCGCGTCAGTGCCGTGATCTTGTCGATCGAAAGCGCACCAAGAATCACCTTCATGTCGGCCGGCTGGCCGTCCTCAGGCTCGAGATAGACCGCCAGCTCTTCGATGGCCTTCTCGAAGGCCTCGATGCCTGTACGAGGCTCCTTGCGCGCCTTCTCCTCGGCGATGTCGCGCATGAACTCAGCAACAGTCATGTTGCGCAGCTTAAAATCGCGGCCGGCAAGACGAACCCGTCGCTCCGTCTCCACGAAATCATCAAGATTAAGCATGTCAGCCATTTTATTTTTCCGCTCGTTTAAAGGGCAGTCATCATGACTGCCCTTTATTATTCATCGATCACTAATTAAATGCCTCACGGCGAGGCGGCAGGCTTCTTGCCGAACCAGAACACGCCAGGACGGCCGTTGGCGTCCTGATGCGTGGTATCGGGATAGCCCTTGAACTCGATCTCATAGATTCGCTCAGAGTTGGTGTTGTACGTGAACGAGATGTTCGCCGTGCCGGCAGCCTTGAACAGGCCGAAATCGCCGTCAGTGGTGCCAGAAGCCACGCCGGTAGGATGAAGCAGGAGCTCCAGACCCTCCGCGAACAGATCGATATTCACGCCAGTCGAGACGAGCACGCCTGTCGTGACAGTCGACTCGACCACGCCCTGCGCCTGAGGGATGACCTGCGCGAGACGCGCAAGATCCGTCTCGGCCATCGGCACCTTCACCTTGACCGATGTGCCTGTGATGATTTCCTTGGCCGGCGTCTCGCCAGTCTGATCAAGCTTCACCTCATAGGTGCTGGTCTCGATCGTGACTTCGACGCCGCCCTTTGTTGCGCCAAGATCCAGAGTGCCAAGCTTAACGTCACAGACGCCAAGCGCGACCTTGTTGATGTTCACCGTCATTTTAAGTCTCTCGCCAGATGACTGTAACGTTGCAGGCCAAGTGCCAATGTGCTCCCTCTTCCCGGCCTAAAGGAAAGGGCTGCGTGAAAGGACGAGCCGAATAGACGTAAACGCCTTCGAGCTGCTGGTTATTGATGATCGACTGGCCGAATGCCTGATTGATCAACCCATTGGCCGCCGCGAAATCGCTCTTGCGCACGACAATCTGAAAGTCGCTGCGACGAATCCACGGCAGGTCGGGATCGACGAAACCTGCCAGGCCAGGCGCTAAGGCAAGCCTGATTCCCTCATCCACGCTTTCAGGCATGCCGCCGATGAAGATCGACTTACCTTGCACACCTAGACCGGCGTCCTCGAGCAGCTTGGCTATAGCCTCAAGCAACATGGCCAGTCTCAAGCAGGAGCGTTCAGGCGAATGTTCCAACTCGCCATGTTGACGACCTTGCTGATCACCACACTAAGCGGATTGGCGATCTCATCGAGAAAGATCAGCTCCTGTGCTGTTTCATTGACGAGCGCCAGATGATTGGCCTGACCTGACTTCGTTGGCGTGAAGCTGGCAGCCTTGATATTGATCAACCTTTGTGTAGCTGCATCGCCAGACGGCTGACCGAAACCTGTGCTGTCGATCGAAATCTTGCCGAGAGTGAGCGAGGCGATCTCGCCATAGCTGGCGGCCGAGCCCGACAACAGGACGTAATGCGTCGCGCGGCTCTTGATGTAGAGCAGCGCTGCATCGATCATCCCTTGGCTGGCACGCTTGGCCATCGATCTCTCAGCAATAGCAAAGAATTACCGCGCAAAGTAACTCAGCGCTAAGAAATAATCAAAAAGGCCTAACGACCACGCAGCAATGTTCTGGCGATGCCTGTCAGTCGACCGAAGACCTGCTCGATGCGCTGCGCCAGTGTCGGCTGTGCATAGCGCTTGATCGCCGCCTCTGCGCCGCGCTCGACAAATCTGATACCGACACCTCTTGGCTCTTCGTGCGGCGAGCGATTGGCGTTCTTCGCATCGGAGCGAGGGCCTAGAAAATACTTTCCATCTGCATAGAAATCGAACATGCCTTGATTCATGTATTTGGCATAAGGAGCCTTGCTCTCGTCTACCGACACCACGATCGACTTGCCTGCCTGACCGACCGCATGCTTGCCACCGATGTGCTTGTCGATCGCGTCCTCTAGATTTCCTGTGTCGACCGGCGCTCTGGCCTTGATCTCCTCGACCATCTTGTCGGCGATCTCATCAAGAGCCAGCTCGGCCTGCCTGGCGACGAGCCTTTCCGTCTCCTTCAGCAGCTTGCGCATGGCACTCGTGCCGCCGCCGATCGGCCTGAGCACCGTTACCCTGTTGGCCATCAGACGTTGCCTCGCTTCTTGACGCACGAGAGCACGACGAAGTGAGTCCTGCCGCGATAGTCCTCTCGGCTGTCGATGCCGATGATCGTGTATTCCTCTCCCTGCCAGACGACGTGATCGTTGATCGCCATCCAATCCTGCTTCGTCAGCTCGACCGAGATGCCGTCGCGCACGGCACGCACGCCGCCCTTCTCCTGAAGCTCGATGCGGCTCGTGCGAACACGCGCTGGCAGATCAGCGTGATCGTCGTCACCTGCGATCGGCTTACCATAGACATCGAGCCCACGCGGCTTCACGTAGCGAATCAGACCGCCATAGTACGGTGTGGAGCGGTAAACGACGGGCAGGACAGGCACTTTTCTGACACCTCAGATTGGCATTTTTGGGAATTGTTTCATAGGGATTTCATGTTACTCAGCACTAACTTAATTTTCTCTTTGAAAAAAGGCAAAAAATGTGATATACCTGTACACAGACAGCGGAAAGGGATTTTATTATATATTGCTATATAATAGACTCTCTGGAGTCTATTTTTACGAAGTAAAAATAGACCCTACGACGCCAAAAATTCCGCCAGGAATCCTTCTCTAAAAAAGAGGCCCATCCCTCTGAAAGAGAAGATGGGCCAGCTCCCGAGCGGAAACTTTTTAATAAGACAGAATTCCTGCCAGCGACTTGCGCTCAGCGCTAGGCGAAAGTCCTCAAGCGAGGTGCCGTATCCAGGAAGGGCGCAAGGATCTCGAGCGCTTCAACGCAGACGCCGCCCTCGTAGCCGGCGATCTCCATCTCTGAGCCTTGCAGCTGTCGCGTGAGCCTGATGCGGTCGCGCTGCAGCGACCTCACCTGCGCTCCTCCCAGGAGGAAGATCACCTGCGCGGCCTGCGCACGCGCGATCAGCTTCTGGAACAGCTCATCCTCGACCGGCGGATCTGCGCGCTCATCCTCGAACAGTGCCGATCCGATGTCGCGCGTCTGGCTCGTGCGGCGCCATTCGTAGCGCAACCAAGGCAGCTGCTCGAGGTCATGATAGGCTGAGACGATCGCCCTCACCTTGTCGCCTTGCGGCATCACAGGCCAGTTGCCTGCGTCCAGCCTGAAGCGCAGGACGGCCTCGATCGCCGCATAGGTGGCGAACGTGTTGGCCTCAAGCTCGTTGCCGTAGGTTCTGACGACGAGCTCGTCGGGCGTAGGATCGCTCACGGCACGAACCTTCGATACTGCCACCAGAAGTCAGATCCGCCGTCGAGCCACTGATGCTTGTGGATGTGGCGCTTCCAGATCGTGCGCAGCCAGACTGTGCCGGCATCGAATGTGAAGCGCGGCCACCAGGCGAATGTCTTGATCCAAGGCCCTGTAGGCGTTCCAAAGAGTGGCTTGGCGTCGTCGCTCACGGCTCGCTCTTCTCGTCGGTCGGGCCACGCTCGACGTTCTGCGCGTCAGGCTCGCGCGGCGTGGCCGCCTTGATCTCGTCGAGCGTGATGCCGCTCTCGAGCAGGGCCTGGATCATCGGCGCGCCGGCATGGCTGCCTTTCAGATCGCGGCTCTGCGCCAGCTGGCGGATGAAGCGAGCGCCGTACTTCTTCAGCAAGGCCTCAAGCGCCGCACGCTTCTCATCAAGAGCGGCAATAGCGGCCGACACATGCGAAAGATCGACGCCAGGGCCGAAATCAGCCCCGTCAGGCGACGATTTGCTATCGTCAGCTACGGCACTAGCCTCGACAGGCTCATGCGTCTCTACGGGGCTGATTTTGGCGCGCATCGCTGCCTGCCAACGCTCGTCGTCCTCGCGGCGCTCCTCGCGCTCGAGCACGGCCTTGTGCATCTTCTTGTTGCCAGGCATCCAGAAGTTCGTGTCGTCGGCCACGCGCCACAGACGCCGCTCGCCGAGCGGATGAAAGCGCACGCCGCTCTCAAGCTCATAGACGGTGTAGTTGCCGGCGATCGCGAGCGCAGCGCGATAATCGAGCAGGTCGCTGATGCCGTTGACGAATCTGGCATTGCCGAGCGCGCGTGTAGCGTTGGCAAGGCTGCCGGTAAGCACGAGCCTGATCGGAAAATGCAGATAGACGATCTCGTCGCTCACGATTGTTCTTCCATCTCGGTTGAAAAAGAAAGAGGGCGGCTTTACGCCGCCCTCCCATTGCGGCTCTTGATCGAGCCTTATTGCCGTTGAGTTAGCCAGCGATGGCTAATCAAGCGGCGATGATGCCGCGCAGAATGGCCTGCGCATGAGTCGCCTTCTGGGCGAGCGCCACGTACCAGCGGATACGGGTACGAGTGGCGTCGCGCTTCTCGAGCTGACCGATCTCCTGAATGACGAAGCCGGCCGAGCTGCCAGTGAAGACGCCATGGATGCCGTTGCCCTCGTTCATGCGCAGCGCGTAGATCGAGCTGCACTTCGAGGTGGCAGTGCCGACAGTCTGATCGTCCTTCACGAAGTCGTTGCGAAGGATCGGCAGGCCGCTATAGGCCAGAACATTCTGACCAGAGGCCGACTTGATGTACTCAGGATTGACGTTCGACACCGAGCGGCAGAGCTTCTTGAAGTCGCGGATCGTGCGCTGCGACGTGACGAGCGCATCCGGCCCCAGCTTCACCTTGTCGATGAGGGTGTCGAGATCGTCAAAGCTCAGCACATCGCCGTTGGTGGCGATGTTATACTCGTAGCCAGCGGCGACGAGCTTATCGAGACCGTCGAACTCGACATTGGCGACCGATGTGGCGCCGCCGAGAGCTGACAGGTTATAGGTAGCGCTGGAGTCGCCGCGAATGAACTTCTCCGAGAAGAGCCGCGCGACAGTCTTCGCCTTCAGCGCGATCTGAATCGCCTTCTGCGGGTTGGTGTCGCCATAGGCAGTCGCGATGAAGTTATCGACATCAACGTCGCCGGCAATAATGCGCAGCGTCACGCTGACCTCTGTGAAGCTCGAAGCGCTCTCAGGCACATCGACATTCGGCACGATGAACTGCGCCGTCGCCAGCGTATTCTCGCGATTGTACACGAAGGCCTTGCCCTGTGTGTACACGAACGGCAGCCAGTTGAAGACCTCATCGAAATCGATGATCTCCTCAATGACGCCACGCACGAGATCGTTGTTAGAAAGCTTCTTGGCCTCGGCCTCAAGAAGGGGCATAACACACTCCTGACTGTCTTAGAGTTGCGAACTACGGCAGGCCTTTCGGCCTGTTTTTCCGCTTGCCGCACGGCAGCCAGCGAGATCATGAAAAACTTGGTTTGAGTTGTGAGAGGCGCGCTGCGCCTCTCGATTAGGGTTGCTTACTGATCAGCCTTGATGTTCAGGCTGGCCTGAATGCGACCTAGCCCACGGCCAGGATCGCCATCCTTCTTCTCGGCAACATCGCCGTTCGAGCTTCCCCTCGAACCGACGCCGCTGACGCTCTTCGTCTTGAAGAAAGCCTTATGGCCACTGTCGGCCTCGACCAGCTCCCTCAAGGCGATATCGAAAGCCAGAGGCTCGCCATTGGCATCGACCAGCGGCGTGCCTGCCTTGTAGGCGAAGACGCCGAGCGTGCCGTCACGCTCCTCGACCTTGAATGCATCACCAAACAGACGCTCGACATAAGTTGCCGGCAGCGTCAGATTCTCCTTCACCCAAGAGCTCGTCGCGAACTGATTGCTGACGAGCAGCTGGCGCAGATGCGCGTCCTGCTTGCCGAGCTTGTCCTTGAGACCCTTGATCTCCTCGGCGGCCTCGTCCTTGACCTTCTTCATCGCCTCGGCATGCTGATCGCGCATGCGCTTCTTCACGGCGTCGAAGTCGCCACGGTCGGCAGCCTTCTTCTCTTCCTCTTCCTCGTGCTTGGCGAGCATATCCGCCAAGCCATCCAAACCCTTCTCGCCGAGAAGCTCTGTGATGCGCGCCTTGAGCTTCGTGCTCTCGGCCTCGGCATCGGCCAGCTTCTTCTTGGCGTCGCGCGACTCGTCCTTGTGGCGCTTCAGATCCGACAAGATGCGCTTGTGCGCCTTGCTGTCATCGGACTCGGACTTGTTCTTGCCCTCATCCTTCTCGTCGTTCTTGTCGCCGGCATCATCACTGTTGCCAGACTCGTCGCCGTCGCCAGAGCCGCCGCCAGCACCCTCATCATCAGGTGCGAAATAGGCGCCGCTCATCAGCAGCTGCTTCATCCACTCAGGCATCTTTTGCTTTCCGCTCCTGGCGCACAGCACCAGAATAGTTGGGTTGATTGTTTCTTATCGCTAACTTATTTCAGAGTCAAATTGGCTACTTCTTGGCGACAGTCTTCGCGGCGACAGGGGCAGGCTTTTCAGCCTGCTTCTGCTTGATTTCGAGATTCTGCTTGTCTTGCTCGCGCTTGTACTCTGGCGCAGGCTGCCAGCCATCGATCTCGCTCTTGATCTTCTCGCGATCAGGGCCAGAAAGTCGCGTCGTCATCTTATCGGCGACTTGCCGCATCGACTGCCTGATCAGGCCTGTAGGCCCTTCGACTTCGCTCAAGGCCTTTGTCGTGGCAAGATCGCTCTCGAGGCCCTGAATGTCGAAATCCTGAGGATAGGCGACCAGGCCGATCTCCTCCTCTTCAGTCAGATCCTTGGCGCCGGCATAGCGTCCGACAAGCTTGGCGATCTTGATCTCGACCTTGCACAGCGCATTGGCCTTGTTCACGAGCAGGTTTTCGATCGCCGAATAGTCGAATGCCCTGACGACGCCGCTGGCATATTCCTTGCCCTTCGACATCGACTGGCTGTTGGCCTCATTGTCGGTGCCGGTGACAGAGTAGATGTTGCGCATCAGCACCTGCATGGCGCCGATGATCAGCTGTGCCTGGCTGGCATCAGGAGCGATATACTCAGGCTTGGCGTTGCTGCCGTCGGCCGTCGAGTAGAGGAAGGCGCGATTGCGCGAAGCCGACATCGCATGGTTGTAGCCGGTCGAGCCGGGAAGCACGCCAGAAGCAGGAATGGCAAGCTGGCTGAAGGTCTGGCCGTAGATGATCTCGTCGAGCGCGCTACCATAATTGACGACTGCTCGATCCATGTAGACGATATCGCCGACGAGCGCAGGCGCAGAGAAATCAGTGCCCTCTTCCGACATTACCGGCACGATCGGCACGACGCCGAGCTTATTGATGCCAGAGTCGCGCAAGACCCACTTGCTGTTGCCTTTGCCGGCTGTTGGCTGCTCTTCTTCTGAGAAGAGATACCATTCGTTCTTCATCCATAGGCGCACGTCGCACTTCACGTCGCCAGACGATGTGAATGGATCTTCGGCCTCGCGCCTGTCTTCGGCTACCGTTGCCCAGACGATCTCGCCCTTCTGATCGAAAGACACATCAAGCAAGCGCTGCGGCGGCAGAATGTAGGCGTAAGGCTTGCTGGCGTCCTGTGCATCTGCCTCTGATTCGCCAACAAATGGCGTGTTATCGACGACGATGTAGATGATGCCGTAGACCGACAGCCACTGGTCGACAGACTTCATGAAGGCGTTGATATCGCCTTTGTCGTCGCCGCGAGGATCAAGCCAGAACTTCTTGACAGCATCATTGGCCAGCTCGTCGCTGCGCTGCGGCGGGTTGCGAAACAGATGCAGATTGACTGTATCGACGACTCGCTTCGTGTGATTGGCGCGATAGGTGCGCTTCAGCCTGTCGGCATAGTCTTTTCCGCCTTCCTTGAAATAACGAAAGACGTTGCCGGCCGTGATGTACTCACGGCCGCCACGATAGGACAACTCACAGAAATTCCAATGCGGCTTCTGCTCGTCATACTCAGGGTGTCGTCGCTTGACGACGTTCTCGATAAGCTTCTCATCCATAATACTTGCCTTACGGCGCAGTATAGTTCTTCAGGAACTGCCTGAACTGCCAGGCGCTCCACTTGTTAACCTCTGGAGGCGGGCGCGGAATGGGATTCGGCAGCGATGTTGCCGAGTTGATACCGCTCCATGTCTTGATCAGCACACCAGGCAGATTGGCGGCCGTAGACACGCCATTGCCGAGATTTAAATCTTCGCGCGAATGATCAATGTTGAAATAGCTCTCGTAAGCGATATCGGCGGCATTATCGCGCATGAAGTTGAGAAAACCACGAATAAAAACAGGATTATCCCAGCCTTCATATGTCGGCCGGGCGCCTGTCGCGGTCATGTAGTGCTCTGACCACACACCCCACTCGCCGATCGCAAACTTCTTATTCTTGCTCTTTGCGAAATCGAGCCAAGCGCGAATGCCTTGCGGCTCTCCCTTTGATGTGCCGCCCTCTTGCAACATTCTCGACGTGTCGCGATCGTCGAGACGGCTGTTCCAATCTGCGTCATTGGCATAGGTCGGATAGTGATCGTAGAAGTCAGGGCCGTAGAGATCGAAATCCTCAGGCGCGAACTTGCGAATGTCGGCTGTCTGCTCGCCCTTGCGGAGCGGGCACCAATGCACGAACATCTGATTGGCAGGATAGGCAAAATCGTTCGGGATGCTCGCATTCACCGAGCCGAACACATCCTTGAAGATGGCTGCCCATTTGTTCTTGGCTGTACGCACCATTGCGATCTCGGCATCTGTCTCGGCTGCCGATGTCACGCCGTTACGAGTCGCCTTGCCACGCCCCCAATACTTCGTATAGCTGAAATTCTCTTCCCAACCTGGGCGCATGATGACGCGAATGTTGCGCAGATTGTTGTAGACGTAGAATTCCTTCTTGTAGCGCAGCAGAAGCGCACGCCAGAGATCGTCGAACCAACCCAGGCTGGCTTTTTCCCACACAGCCATGCTGAGCTGCTTACGCACAGCGTTGGATGCGCTCGCCGAGAAGCCAGGCGGCTGGAGAGGATTGGCGCAGAACGACGATGTCATGCCTGACTTGGCCGATGGCCAAGCCGACGTGATTGCGGCGGTAGTGGAGGGCCAAGGGAAGAACTGCCAAGACATCGAATGAGCCTTGATCGACCCATTCTTCAGTCGTGCGACATACGACCTCTTGTTCATGGCAGGGATGCCGTTTTTCGCCATCTCATTCCATGTTCCTGACGGCATGAACTCTGTAACGAGATCAGTGCCGTAAGTCTTGCTGGGACTCGTAAAGCTGCGCAGGCTCTCGAAGCCGTCGAGATCGTTGTAGACGCCCTGAAACCACGCCAAGCCAGAGCTGTTGGCGTTGGCTCCCCAACTGACTCCTGTCTGCGCAGTTGCATCGATGATCGTGCGCGTGGCCGTGCTGCCACCGACCTTGATCGTGCAGTTAACAGGCGTGCTGATCGTCAATGTCGCGACACGGCTTCCCTGCGAGCCGGCGCGTGCATTAGTGCCGATCGAGATTTCCTTCTCGAGCTCCGTGCCTGCGAATAGTGCCGTGCCAGTGCGCGATGCCGACTTGATATCTGAGGCCGTGTCGCTCGTCGTTACTGCCCAGCTGATCTGGCAGTTCTTCGACGTGCTGTTGCGACGAAGCTTAAAGGTGAGATTGTTGCCTTCAGTGACGTTTGAGGTGTCGGAAACATAAACGTCAACTTCAGGAGTAATGGAGCCGGAAGGTCGCTTCTGGACGGCGAGATTATCAGTGCTCGCAGTAGTGGAAATGGCGCAACCGACAGGATCGCTGATGGTGACGGTAAGCGAAGAATCTGCCGACAGGCCGACGTTATTGGTGTCGAGATCTATTTCTTTCTCGACTTCGCCTGCACCGAATGTAACGGTAGCCTGCAAGCCGTTTGTCATCAGCGAAGAAGGATCAGTGATCGTGTAGATTACGCTACAGCCTAGATCGGCATTACCTGTCCGTGTAACGATTACAGAGAATGCGTCATCCTCGACGATCGTCGCCTGGCCGAACGCCACAGAGATGATCGCATCACCACTACCATTGCTGATTGGAGGAGGGCCACCCTCGCTGAGCACTTCAACAGGGTAGCCGCGCATGCGCTGATTGTAGAAATAGCCAGGAATGGTGGTCATGATCAGGCAATCTTCCCGATCTCGAGGAAGTAGCTGACGCCGTCGTCGGCGAGCGTCAGATCGCCCTTCTGATAAGTCTCGGCGAGCTGAACGCGGCTACCGGCAGAGTAGATATTGCTCTGCGACGAAGAGTCGGCCACACCATCATAGGCAATCGCCACCATCGAGATGCGGCCGGCAATGGCGAAAGTAGCCGACAGAGCTTGAGATCCTGCTGTCGACACAAGCTTGTTACCAGAGACGTAAGAAGCATTATAGAAGTGGTTGTTGTCGTAGCCTGTCGGCACGCCCTTCGTGTCGCCAGTAGCCAAGCGCTCGGCACCGCCGCCGAGAGTAGCCGGCGAGGCGCCGACATCACGCATGACGGCGTGGATGATCAAGCGGCTGTTCGCGGTAGCAGCAAACGAGGGAATGGTGGCGTTCGAGGCGTTGTTGACTTTACCAGTATTGACGCCGCTGTTCGTGGCGCTCCTGCCTGCAGTATCCTTGATGCAGTAGATCCAGCCTTCCATGACGTTGCAGGCATTGCCGGCAACAGCCGTGAATGTGACATCGCCACCGGCATAGTTGGTTGGAAGGGTGGCTTCCCAGACATCGTGCCTGATGCCATTGGCCGAGGTGTCGGCGTCATTGAGGAGCTGGGTGAGCGTCAGGCCAGGTGCAGTGAGCTGGACAGTGTGGGTCTCGGTCGTAGCGAACGAGCTTGCGATCGAGATGAGAACCTTGCCGCCGCCAGTCAGCGCAGGAAGGGTAACTGTCTTCGTCGCCGTGAGCGTCGCAACGGTGCCGGTAACGCGCGCCGCGATCTCGACCGGCGTCGAGGCCAGCGAAGGCGCGCGCGTGCCGGTGACGGCCGTCTCGGCGACCACCGTGACCGCTGCGCCTTCTCGGCGCAGCGCCACATAGGACTCACCAGGCCCTGTCCACAGGTTCTTGGGGCACTTGAGCGAGCAGGCTGCCGTGTTCTTGAAGCGCAGCAGCTTGTAGAGGTCGCTGCTCTGAAGGGTATAGACGCCTGAGACGAGGTCGGTGTCGTTGATGACGCGCGTGGCGACGGCGCGGCTCGCCTGCGCGATATCGCGAGCAGTCAGGGCGCTGGATAGGGCCGACTCAAGGCCGTTGGAGATGGCGACGCCGCGATCGGCAGAAGCCCAGCTCTGCGCCAGCTCAGCGGCAGTCTCTGCGGCGTCCTGCGCTGCCTCTGCGGCGGCTGTCGCGGCGTTGGCCGCATCGACATATTCCTGCAGCTCATCGGCGTTCACCTCGCCGCCGAGCTGGCTGCCATCGAACAGCTTAGGCTCGCCGGTCGTAGCGTCGAAGCCGAGCAGCATGCCTTTGCGCGAGTCGACGGCCGGCAGGGTGATGCGCTTGATTTCGCCCGATGCGTCGATGATGACGAACGTGCCGGCTGCCGTGTTGAGCACGGCAGCGGCATTGAGCGCCTTCTTCGTGACATCCCCGATCGTGCCGCGCCGCGTGCGGCCCTGGCTATCGTTGCCGACCAGATCGACGAGATCACCAGCCGCAAGCTCTGAAGTTCTGACGCCCATGACGCGCGCGAATCCTATCGTGACGTGAAAATTTTCCGCTGATTGTCGTTTATATTGTCAGCGCTTACTGAGGTCAAATTCATGACAAGCTAATGGTAGGAATAGCCGTGGCACGCACACGGCCGTTAATCACGCGCACTTCGACGAGATCACCAGGCGACATTGGCAATTGCTTGCCAGCCATGCCGTAGAGCGTGACATCACTGAGTGAAGCAGGATCGAGATAGACAAGGCAGCGAAAGCCTGCGCCAAGGGTATTAGGGCCGCCGATGGCGACATGAAAATTGCTTGTCAGCACGACCAAGGCGCCATCGTAGCTGGCGTCAATCGTCACATCGCTATCGATCGTGTACTGCGTGTCAGGCCCTGCCAGCAGCACGAGAGCTTCGCCGATTGTGCGAATACCCATCGAGTCGATGCTCGGCAATCGCGATAGAATATGCTCTAGGATCTCTTCATTCAGCTTCATGACAGCACTTCCTGGCTTTACGTGTCGATCGAGTCTTCATTGCGCGAGCGCAAGTATCGGCGCACATCGTCGCGCAGTCCGCGCATGCGCTCATTCGACATGTGCGACCACTCGATCAGGCCACGCTTGCCGTAATTGTGATTGATGTCGGTATCAGGGTCGAATTTGTGATCGACGAGGATCTTGGAACGGGTCGGATAGCCGCGATCAGACTTCTTGCCGTGCCATTCATGGGTGATCAGGCCAGGAACATGGCCGACATCGCGCTCGATGTAGCGCTCGCAGCGCTCTTGAAAGGCGAGGATCTTGTCGCGATAGGACGATGTGTAAGGCTGATTGAGCGTGATCTTGGCCTGGCCGATGAACGAGCGCGCCATATGCCAATCTGCGGCACCTACGATGGCGAAATCGATCAGGCCGCCGATGTTCTCGAACGCCTTGCGGCGCATCGCCCAGGCATAGCCAGGATGCCAATAGCCGCCATAGCGCTTGTGGCTGTCAGGCAGGCCCTTTTCCCAGGCATAGGCGAGGCCGGTGCGGGCAGGATGATTGTAGAGCGGACCATAGTCAGGGTCGAGATCATGCGCATACGAGAACATCTGCACGACATTGAACAGCTGAAGCCTCTCGACTGTCTCGCTTGCCCAATCCGGCCTGTGAAACGTCAAATCGGCGTCGATAAAGGCGATGTAATCGCTATCGATCGAGGCGGCGCCGATGTTGAGCAGATTTTCCTTGTGCCAAAGCTCGTCTTCGCTTGAAAGCTGGATATGCTTTACAGCCGGCCGATTGACGGCATCGATGCCGTGCAGCACGCGCTCAAGAATAGGGCCAATCTCGCTCTGGCGATCAGAATAGGTCAGCTCGACGGTCGTAAGATGCACGCCAGCTCGCAGCATGCGATCGGCAAACTTCTCGTACAGCCGCCATCGGCTGTAATATCGGACAGGATTCGAGATGCAGGTGACGACATGAAGAAGTTCAGGGCGCATGAGACAGCCTTGCCGGGCAAACGATGGCTGATCAACCTTATATTCTCAGCACTTACTTAGAGTCAAAGCAACCGGCAGGCGAAAGAAATTATAGATAGTCAGCCATGAAGCTGTTCGTCACCAGTACAGTCTCGGCAAGCAGCATCATCACGTCACCATTTGTCTCGATCAGCGTAATCTCACGATAGAGCTCACCTTCCGGCAAGTCTCTTGTGTCGAATGCGCTCATCTTGACGATAATCTCTCCAGAAGATGGGTTTGAAATAGTCGCAACGCTACTGCCAGATTGATGCGAGATCAGATCGCCATCTCGCCCATGTGCGAAAGTAACATGAACTGTCGCGCCAGTCAGGTTTTTGGCTGTTCCGTCTGCATTTTTGACGATGAATTTAATGCTTTCTGTGATGCCACGCTGAATTTCTGGCCTACTTCCACTCGTGATCATGTCTCTGCTCTTGTCTCTATTTGCCGTAGCGGCTGAGTCACGATGATCGTGCGCAGCGGCACCGTGACGACGATAGTACGCATCTTTGCTACTCTCTTAGAACTTCTCGTCAGATTTAAAGTAGGCAACAAATCAGGTCAAAAATGACGGCAAATCGACTTAATGCGATATGCCGACTATCTCGAATGGACGCTTGATAGGGCATTCATATTCGACAGCGTAACCTAGCGCGTCAGATGCGTGCTCGACGTTGAGCTTCTTGTCGACCTCGTTCGTGCCTTCCTTGTAGGCTGTCGTCTCGAGCGATCGGATCAGCTCTTTGCAGGAAGGATCGATGAACAGTCTGCGCCGGCCATTGGCGTCGCAGATCAGGCGATTGACGGCGGCATAGCGATCGCGAACAGGAGGATGCTTGCGATGAAACAGCAGGCGCAAGAAGCCCCATTCCCTGAAGATCTGGAGATCGCTTTCGCCGCGCGCGCTCGATCGATTGTTGCCGGCAGGATCAGGATAGATGATGGCCTTTCGCGGCACGTCGTCGCCATACTCCAAGAGCAGCTGGCGGCATGTCTCTTCCGTGTTTGCATTGCGCAGATGCAGCTCGCCTGTCACCCACCACTCATCGCCATGCCGCTGAATGATCGTCGAGCACATAGGATCGACGTTAAAGTCCTGGCCGACGATGATCGGCAATGAAGGATCAAACAGGCACGGCCGAACGTTCTTGTAGCGATCGAAATCATAGTAGATCAGACCGCCTGCGTTCTCGAAGCTGGCTTCATACTCCTGCCTGAACGAGCGAGGGTCCATGTCGTTCATGGCCTCCGAGATCTCGGAGGCGGGAATGAACGGCGAATCGATCGTCTTGAATTGCCACGACTGCCACTGAGGGTTTTTCTTGCCGTTGTCGTTGGCGACGCCGCGCATATACATGTCGTAGAAGTGGTTGCGGCCTTTCGGCGTGCCGATGAACAGCGCCTTGCCTTTGGTGTCGGACAAGGTCGGCCGAATGGCTGTCCACAGCTCTTGCTTCATGTCCTGATATTCATCGAGGACAAGGAAGTGAATGCCGACGCCACGCACGGAGTCTGGTCGATCGGCGCCTTTCAGGCTGATCGTCGAGCCGTTGATCAGCCTGACGGTTAGCTCGTTCTCGTGCGTCTTTAAGATGCGCGAGGCAGGTATCAGCTCCTTGAGTTTCTGCCAGGCGATCTGCTTGGCCATGGCATAGGTAGGAGCGACGTACCAAACCCTTCGCTTGACCTCCCGCTCGGCCTCTTCGTAGCAGAGCGTGATAGAAAGGTGGGTCTTACCCACCCTTCGCCCGGCCACCACGCAGCGAAATCGCGCCTTCGACTGCTTGACCCGCATCTGGGCAGGATGCAGCTTGATGCGCAGCTCTTGCGCCTCGCGCAGCGCCTTCGGCGGCAAGGGGATGTGCTGATACATCCTTCCTGCGTGGAACGTGCTGTGGCGGCCGAGGCCATGCAGCGGCACGAACGGCATGGCGCCGGCGGATGACGAGGCGACGAAGGGCATGGATCAGACTCAGTCGTCGCCGGTCTCGCCGCGAAACTCGCGCTCGGCATTCGTCTGCAGCTGGTCGATCTCGGAGGCTGAATACTCCTCGAAGATCATCTTCGGCGCTTGCTGCTCGACGGCCTCCTGCTCTCCGCTGTAAGCGAACGGCCTGCCAGTGCGATAATCCCAACCCACGGCGCGCGCCTCGATCTCCTGCGCTTCTTTGGCCGTGGCCGAGAGCATGCGTAGAATCACGGCAGGGATGACGTGGCCGGGATCGGTCTTGCGCTTCTCATTGGCGGCGTGAAAATGCTGCACGACATGCAGCTGAATCATCTTGCCTGTCTGAGCATGCTGCTCAAGCATCTTGCGCGTCGACTCGCCGAAGCGATCGGCGATCTTGTCGTACTCTTCTTTGCGCAGGCGCTCCAGTTCGGCGCCCTTGATCCAGTTGTCGGCTGTTACGCGCTGACTGATACGTGCCTGCGAGACAGGATAGCCTCTGGCCTTCATGTAGGCTGCGAGCTGATCCTGGCTGTAGTCGCCAGTCTCATAGAGCTTGCGCAGCTCTTCCCAGATTTCATCAGGAATTCGACGCCGATTGCTCGTGCGTGTCGTCTTTTTCTTCGTCGCCGCCATGCCAGAATCGCCAAATCATCTGTTGGTCAATTCTCGCATATCTACCTAAGTGCTAACTTATTGTCGAATCGCGATAAGAATCAAAAAGGCTCGAGGATGCACAGCCATTCCTCGAGCCTTTTAGTCGACAGGGTACTGCGATACATTGCAGCCGTGTCGAAAGTAGTAGCAGATGTGGTGCCGCTGGTCAGATTTGAACTGACGACCTACCGCTTACAAGGCGAGCGCTCTACCAGCCTGAGCTACAGACGGCAACATCACAATCTGCGGGTAGTATAAGCATCTGAGCGCGTTGCAAAGCGCGATCTCTTGGGGTTCTCTGTCAGAGGCAACATCCGCTCCAATGCGGCATGCGTAACAGAGAGCCTTAGTTACCTGGCTTTCGATTTCAAGGTCTCAAACCAGGTGCGTGAGGCAACCGTTCTCACCTCTCAGATGCACCGACAGCGCTATCGGCGAGACATGATTTAGCGCATGCTTAGATTCTTTTCAAGTAGCCTTTTCTTCGTTTCTGATACGATCAGAGGAGATTTTTGCCGCTTCGAGAAACTTCATCAAGGCGCTTGTTTGCTCATTCTTGAATATATCCATTCCCAGATCGCTGGCTGCTGCTTCAAGCAAGGCGTGCTCTTTGTTATCGTCTCTGCGCCATGGCATGCACAGAGTCGATACAGTGCCGGCTGTCGAGCCTGTCAGCCTGGCTACGCGATGCGTCGAGAGGCCTGCTACCAGACATAGCTCGCGAATTACGGCGCGCTCGAAAGGTGAAAGGCTCTTTGCCATCTTGATATCAACTTTCCAAGATTCCTTGCTCGTTAGGATCTTGAGGCTTGAACTTCTCGTTCACGGCTTTCTCTCCAATTCATTAATCCGATCCCTCGGTCCCTTGGTCATTCAGTGCTTTTCGTGCAATATCACGCATGAAACATCCATCTCGATCGAAGTACATCTCGTCCTTAAACTCCACAATTTCACACAAGGCTGTACTCAACTTATTAACCTTGTTCTTTAGCTCTTTGATTGCCCGATCCTTCAACATGATCGTCTCATCTCTACAGGCAATTTTCTCGATCATAAGCTTGCGTGCGATATGCTCAGCCATCCCCAAAGAATCCTGATGATGGCATAAGGGTGCAATGGTTTTGGCGATCTCGCGAAGCCAACCATCCGGCAGAATTCCTGTATCACTCCATGCAACCATCTCTCGAGCTATGCACGTCATGTGCTCAGTTGCCATGGCTCGCGCTTGATTCATGATGGCATTGGGGTCTTCATTATCGATTTTCTGATTCACGACTTGTTCTCCAATTCCGTAATCCGATCTCTCAGCTCTTTGATCGACTTGTCTTGCAATCTGATCGTCTCGTCACGGCAGGAAATGCCATCGAAAGATCCTATCTTGCCAGTAGGATGAGGAACCATCTCGCCGGCACTATTGAAGACATGGACGATCTCGAGCCTTTCGCGAAGGCGATCGATCTCCTTCCACATCTGCTCGAATACGCCATGAGCGACACCGCGCTCATCAGATTGGTATTTGCCGAAACGCTCAGTAAAGTCGCGAATGACCTTCTCTTCGCATGGCCCTAGAACTCCTTTATTGTAGAACTTCCATTGAGTCATCTTTTCAAAATCCTTCTCTGTTCCAACCATTTCGCTTAGACACAAAAGGTGGGCCTTAATTCCCCGGAGGATATATGGACCGCCCCACAACGCCATAGCCCATGCCGATTTTTTTATTCGGCCTTGAGATTTCACTTGACAAGCGACGAGCGAGGCTTGCCTTGCCTCGCTCGCCTAGCTCTTGCCTTAGGCCGCTTCGGCCTGCATCGCAGGCTCGCTTGCCTCACTCTCGACAGGCGCCACATCGGCCGGCGCATCGGCTGCCTCATGCATGGCGTGCGCTGCGGCCAGCGCTGGCAGCCATGCCTGATTGATCTTGTACATCGTCGAGTTGCTGCGCAGCCTGCCGCCGTCGCACGGCGTCACAACGGCGCCGCAGATGGCGAGATCGGCCAGCGCGTGCATGAACGAGTCTCTGTAGTTCGCGCTGGCGCGGCCGGCCTTCGCGACGCCACCGCAGGCAGCCGCCTTGTCGAGATCGGCCTGAAGCTCGGCCGACGGCTTGCCGTGCCAGAACGTGGCGGCCGAGATAGGCGTATCGTCGCCAGCGGCGGCGCGGCGCGCAAGCTCGCGCGTCACAGCGTTGAGCAGCGCCACAGACGAGCGCCAGTACTTCGCCGTCACGATGCGATCATCGTTCACGTCGAGCGGCGCGAAGTAGCCTGTGCTGGCGAAGAGCTTGTGATTTGGCATGTAGGCCATGCACGACTCAGACTCGCCAGAAGCGGCGATCTGATGCTGCGTCGTGCGCGCCTGCGCGCCATCGCGGCGCAGCAGCGTCGGCTGTTGGCCAGCGACGACATGCGCCGTACGCTCTTGGCGAATGTCGCTCTTGCGAGCGACGCGAAGCTCGTAGAGCTTGCTGTCGCCGTAGGCGAGAACGGCGCTGGCGCCGTTGCGAATGGCTGAAATCGAAGGCAGGCTAATGGCGGCCATGATTTTCACTCTCTCGCTTTGTGTGGCGCTCGCTTCATCGCGTC
>ERZ650304.25-NODE-25-length-104912-cov-11.484851_pt1 | contig 104912 bp, 158 predicted proteins | sample MGYA00376240_ERZ650304 | MGnify/ENA primary metagenome ERZ650304 (study PRJEB26733, sample SAMN07839271) | wastewater metagenome | biome: small river; feature: stream; material: water | place: USA: North Carolina | collected 2016-03-01 ...
TTAAAAAAGTATCCATTTGTAGATTCTTTATCTCTAAAAGATACTGAAGGTAATCGACTGATAAACAGTATATTTGCTGATATTTGTGTTTTAATAAATAATCCAGAAATAGCTTCAGTTAGTTTATTATCTTCAGAAGACAATGGTACAAATATTATTCTAACTTTTTCTGCTTTAGATAAAGATGACGTGTTGGTGTCTAATACGTCGATTACTATTGTGAAAAACGATGTTTCTTTACATTCAGCTTTTTCACAAGAAGATAATAATTTAACAATTAAAGTTGTTACAGGTTCTTCATTTTTAATTATTGGTAATAGAGATTTTTTGGTTGAAAATACAAAATTAGTAAATTCGGCTGTACACCCTTACACCCCAAGAGTAACAACTCTAACGTTTATGAATGGTGATACAGTGGTAAAGCAATTCTCAAAAGAAAAGATTATAGGTACAGACATATCAGTTAAAGAAGGAACAAATATTGCTTTTTCTTCTTTAAATAATTTAGTTTATATAGATGTTAGCCCAGGATTAGGCGCTGGACTCTTTAATAATTGTGATGACGGTTTGGTGATAAAGTCGATTAATAGTATTAAACCAGACTCGTATCAAAATTTTTTACTAAATGTCGATGAATGTTATGAAACTGAAAAGGGTTATCAAGGAGAGCTAGATTGGATTCCTGACTTTGGTATCACTATTAATAATACATGTACACCAAGATGTACTTCTGAACAATTTGGAGCTTTTGCACATTACCTAAATCGTGTCAAGGATGGTATGGAGACTGTTTCAGAATTAGCTGCGTCTATCAACGAGGAAATTGCCGATATGATTGATGCTTATAATAATGACGTATCTCGAATAGTTCCGTTTATTAAAGCAGCTGTTACAAAATTCGAAAACCCATATGGTAGAGCATACTATTCATTTATCATAAGCTTTTTTAATAAAACAACAGACGAGATTAATGTTACTACTGACATTACTTTTCCGTCAGGAGTTGTATTAGAGCAAAACTCTGCTCGCTTTAAACAAGGAAGCCGTACTACTGCAAAAGTATCTGCTAATATTTCAGATACAGTACCATGTCATCAACAAGGACGGTTTGAGTTTACAGTAAAAGCTACTCCAGGTCAAATCATTGAGATTGAAGCAACGGCAGGAGTGACAAATTTCTCGCAAACATTTACATTAACTTAAATGCTGACATTAGATTTTTTAAATAAAAACATGTACAGGAAGTATCCGTTAAGAGCTTCTTGTAATACAGTATTCACTAATGGTGTAGAGCTTTCTAATAGTTTAATAACTTCTATTCAGATCTCTAGTACACTAGATTATTTAGATTTATTTGTAAGTAAAATCCACGTATCAAAAAATTTTATTAGTGCAACAATTTGTAGATACTCTGATGAGCTAACTGTGGGAACTTTTAGTGGTACAGTTTTAACTGATTTTGATGTAGTTCCATTATTTTCAGACTTTACTTTTATCAGTGGTAGTCTGACGATTGGTACATTGGAAACATTAAATAGTTTTAATAAAGGAACATATCATATTAGAGATAAAATTAATAATAAAGGACTTAAAGATAATGGATTAATTGAAGCTTCTTGTATCTTTTGTTACACTCCTCCAACTGTAAAAAGTATTACTGTGGGAGCTAAAAAAATAACTGGAAAAATTTCAACCTCAACAGGTGAAAATCTTAGGAAACAGATAATAGATAACAATACTACATTATCTACAACAAATAAATTAGCTATCCAAGCAAGTAATGAATTCTTTGGAGGTATTAATTCTTGTCCGACTCCTATAATTAAAAAAATAAATACAGTATTTCCTGATGAAGAAGGTAATATCGATGTATATGGAATAATGCCTATAGTAATTAATGTTGACTCTGGGGAGATAGGTTTAACATCTGGATTAGATTTACTTGATGTTTGTCCAGAACGAGCTAAAATAAGTCCACCAGTTAATAATTCTGATGAGTATTATACAAATATTCTAGAAGCGACTGAACCAGAATGGAAACAATGGCCTAATTTTTCATGAAACCTACTATTTTAAATTGGCTAAACGAAACATCACTAACTCCATATCCATTAGTAAAATCTTTTGGATATGATGGGTTCTTTGTTGATGCACACTTTATACAGTTTGACAATTTTATTCCGTTGTTAAACTACATTAGATTTTTTAATGGAAATGTGGAAATCTCTATAACATTTGATATGTTTACTAAAGTATTATTATTATCTTCTGAAGACTACGATACTTTGAATTTTGTACTCCGGATTACTGAAGCTGGTAGGTATATCGGTTTATTAAAATTTGGGCAAGGATTGAAAAAGTTTGTAAATGAAGCAGGGGAACAAAAGAAAATTAATATAAATACAAGATTCCTGTCTCATTTAGTTCGTTCAATACCGTCTAAAGCTGGTGTATTTACTGTAGATAATAATTATGGTGAGCTATCTTTTTTAAACGACGACTACGTTTATTATGAAGTCGATGATAAAACTGTTACCTTTAATGCTGTTTATTATCCACCTATTGAAGATGAGTTATATCTTAAAACATTAAATAGTGTCGGGCCTACCAATAACAGCGTATTTATTAAAAATACAGACATTATTAAAGTATCAAGTGAACCTTCTACAGTTATTCTTTCTTTAGTAGGTACCAATCTAAAAGGATTAACAAAACCTAGTGCAATAATTGTAACAAACGATGGAGGTTAAACTATGATACAGGTTCTAGATTGGTTATACGAGAATGAATTAAGACACTATCCTTTAAAAGAAACAGGATCTAAAAAAGATTTAACTAATACAGTATTATTAGGTACCAATGTTATTTTAGATGCTCAATTTGTCGTAACAGATAATTTCAATATCTCAATTACAAATATAACTAATGATGATGATACTGATGTAGTATTTACGCTTTCTAATGGTGAAGAAATAACTATTAGTAAAACAAATGACTTTCCATTTTATCATAGAACAGATAATGGAAATTTACTAGTTATTGGTAAAGGAGTAACTAGTATCCCAATAGGTTCATTTAATTTTAATACTTTAGTTTTTGAGGAATCTACAGTATTAGTATACAAAGATGCGTGGTTAGGTGTTACTAATATGAGTTTTGCTTCTATTGATCCAATTGATGGTGATCTTATTTTTAGGGAGGGTTATCAGTTTGATTTATTTAGTACTTTACAGAATATTCAATTTTCAGCAGGTAGCGTTTACGGCAAACAGATAGGCTGTACTAAATTTAGTGATTACCCTGAAGATTGTGACGATATTATTTCATCTATAAATGGTGTTGGGCCTGACGGTAATAAAGAGTTATTCTTAAAAGCTGGCCCAGGATTTGTAGTTTGGGATGATCCTCCTAATCATAGGATATATGTAGGTTTTGCCTTTACATCAGAGAATGATATATGTGGAGATATTCCGCCTTTTCCAATTTAAACCATTTGCTATTCAAATAACTAATGCTATAATATACATTATGACTGAAAGACTTGTAATTTCAAATTTGAATCAATTTATGCAACTTGCTGCAAAAAACCCAGCAATTTTAAATATTGGTGGATTTGCCTTTTTGAGACCGCGACTTACAGTTAATGGTTGTGGTAAATGTGGCCGTGCTCAAGCTATTCTAAACGAACAAAGACCTCAATGGGAAGCTACTTTTAGTGTATTGTCTGCAACAGAACAAAATCAACTTAAGAATCTATTAGATGCTAAACAAGTTTGTTACTATATCAAACAACCAAACGGTCAACTTAAATTAAACTGTTTTTAATGAGACTCCCGAATATCAATAATGTTTCAGTTCAAATAGGTAATCCTGTACCACAAGGTTATACTGTAGAAATTTATGAATTTTTTCTTGGTGAAGATATTCTTTTTAAAGGTTATGCAGAAATAGATTCAGAGCCTTTAAACATTAATAAATGGACTTTAAAGGCTATTGTTAAAAGTAATAGCCAGTCTACTCAAACTATTTGGGAAGGTATTTTAAATAATGGAATTACGATGTCTTCAAATAAGCCTGGAGAGTATAAGATTCTTATACCTAAAGAAACTTTTAATAATCATGCGGCAGGGACATATTGGTTAGGTTTACTTGCTAAGGAAAAATTAGGTCAAGGTAAAGAAGTTATTGATCGTTCAAAAATTATTGCGAATATACCATTTTCATTAATTCAAGCAGTTGGTTCAAATTCTGCGGTAGATATTCGGCTAGAAAACGATAAAACTTTGCCGTTAGCAACAAATATTACAAAGCTTTAATTTGGTATAATAAGTTGTAGAGGAGCAATCTTCTCTTATCACAACTAACCACCAAATCTAAGCATGAAGTTCCTAACTTATCTTATGGTTGCCTTACTGGCAACCTCATCCCTACTCGGAAAAGGCTCGTCCTCCTCGTCAGGACGATCAAGCAGCTCATCAAGTTCTGGTCGAAGTTCTTCTTCGTCAGGATGGTCATCGAGCTCAAAACCATCATCTGGAAGCAGTGGTTGGTCGTCGAGTTCAAAACCATCGGCAACAGCTCCGTCCAATCCAAGTACAACAAAGCCTTCAACAGGCTGGAGTTCTTCTAGTGCTCCAGCAAAGCCTTCAAGTGGCTGGAGTTCTTCAAGCACGACGAATACAAAACCGACCACAACAACTTCATCGTCCAGTTCTGCGGTAACAAAACTGAATCAATCTTCTGCAATCACCCCTGCAAAAAGCAAAGATCAGTTTATGGCTGATTTCAAAAAACAGAATGAACAGAAGTACACAAATAAGTTTTCGACAGAACCGACATCGAGGCCAAGTTATATTCCAGCTTCTACAATGGTAGGAGGAGCAGCAGTACCTGTTGCATTTAATTCTGCTTATGGTGGATATGGTTATTACAACGGACCAACCTTTATTCCGTATGATCCATTTGTTGACTTAAGTGCAGCCGCCTGGAATAGTTATGCCCTATCGCATCGTCCAGTCGTCGTAGCATCTTCTAGTTCAGGAACTGGATTCTTTCTGTTTTTCATGATTCTCATGTTTGCAGGATTGATGGTCGCTCTTTGGTTCTACATCCGTAACCGCCACTATTAAAATGTCAGTCTTTTCACTACCAGATACCTTTGAGTTACTTGATATAGTATCTCTACAGAGTAATAACCTTAACCCACGCATTGCGACGGTTCATGGTAAAAAAACAATTACGCTGTCACTAGGTCCTACGATGATTTACGAGCTAGACAATCTAGGAAAAGAAGCCTTGATTGCCGTAAATGTTGGAGATTCCGAACCTCTCATTATCCTTGCAAAACAAATTCCAGACCTTCCTGCTGCTTCTGTCAAAGAGTGGCAAGATAATTTCGGATTTGTTTTCCAGAATCCTGCCGAAGAGAATCCTTTAAAACTCTTCGGCGCTCAATTTATCACAAACCCACAGCAGAGAAAGTATAACCGTACTTTACCTAAAGTGATATGTGATGAAACTGCTGATTCCCCGCATATCAATGCTGGTGTCGGTGCTGGCCTAATAAAGGGTCAGGACAAATTAGATCAACTGGTTGGGTCTATCACGATATATGAAGCAGATGATGAAGAATCATCTGATCATTTCTTGATACTCATCACTTTTTGTTCTTCTCAAGCACAAGAAACTGGTGGACTTATGACCTTATACGTCGGCCACCAAATCAAACCGTCAGAAATCAAATAACCCACTCCACCATCTATAAACAACATGACTCTTCTATTTGAAGTCCTACTCATCGCAATCGTCGGCATCGTTGTGCTGGCATTCCTCACAAAAGGTCGTTTCTTTTCGGCCATTGCAAACCGTTCAAAGGCCGCTGCCGAAGATTTGACTGATGCTGTTCGCGACCCTGTCGCCGATGGCAAAGTGGCAATCAGTGCAGCAAAACAAGAACTTAACGAGCTTAGAAATTCGCGTCGTGAGCTTCTTGTCGAAATCTCCCAACAAGAAACTGAACTCAAAGATCTTGAGGCAGAACTTACAAAATGGGAAAACATTGCTGTGGCTGCAGGCAAACAAGGAAACACTGAAAATGTCCGTAAAGCTCTTGCCAGAAAGGCAGAAGTTCAGACCGACATCAATCAAGTCAGCGAATTCAAAGCCCAGTATCAAAAAGATGCTGATGCGATGTCGAAAGCTATCAGTGAACGTGAAGGCGAAATCCAAGCTGCAGAACGCGATTCAAAACGTCTGGCAAAAAGCATTGGTTTCGAAAAATTCCGTCAGGCGAGAGCACAAGATGCCCTCGGCGAATCCAGCGCAGCAAAATCTCTTGCTCAACTTCGCAAAGATGCTGCTGCAGCCCGCGCCCGATCCGACGCTTTGGAAACTGAAGCACGTATTGGAAACGAAGATCAAGCTCTTGAAGAGCAGTATCTTGAATCCAGTGCAGCAAAGGTCACTGATGACGATGTAGCTAAGTACCTCGTCGCCAAGTCTTAAATAACCTTTTAATAGGTGGGGAGTTTGCTCCCCACCTATTATCCACCCAAATTTTTAAATGAAGAACTTCTTTGCTTCATTAGGAACCATTTTTCAAGAGCCTCGGATATTAGCCGAAGCTTGGGGAGGACAAGTTAATCTCCCTCCAAACTACTGGAGAACACAGTTAGCCATGTTTACATTGGTGTGTTCTTCACGTAAGGAACTACCCAGAGCATTACAATTTAATTATTGTCCATTGTTCTGGTTCACAAACATCCTGGTACTTTTACTACCTGCAATCATCTCAATTGCAGTAGTTATCAAACTCGTTACTACTATTGCAAAATTTGTAGGTACTTTTGGTATCGAACCTGCAGGTACTTTTATTGACGCTTGGTGTACAAACCGAAAAGAAGTAAGAGCTACTGTAAAAGAAGCTAAAAAACTTCACACATTGAGAAGTGTCGTTTATGACGACCGTTATCCAAATTACGAAAAGTTATTGGAAGGACAAGATCGTTTTGAAAGACACGTTCGTCATTATCTCGATGAAGGCTTTTCCTTCAATGACCCTCAAATTCCAGAACTCTTCGCTGTCAATTCTGATGTGATGTATTATGTCGCTTTCAGAAAAATCTTTACAACAAATCATGAAACAAAACTTCGTGAGTTGCGTGAAGCTTGGCTAAAAGCAAAGGAAGAAAAGACAAAACAAGAAATTGCAGAACTTGAACGCGTAAAAGCTGTGGAAAAAGATTGGAATAAAATCTTTTCAAATATCTTTTATTGGTCGAAGATTATTTGCAAAGCTCTTCTTTTTGTTGTCTCTATTCCACTCACAGCATTACTATGCTGGGGTTTGTATCGATTACTGATTATTATCATTAATTGTGTAGGTTGGTTACTTCATGTAATCTTCATACAGAATCTCATTACTACAGTATACGTTGTTGGTGGTATTGTATTGGTGGCATCAATCATATTCGGAATTGTGATTTTCGTACAATCAGGTGCACTACGTGATCGTATTTGGGATCCTTTTGTCGAATTCTTGGAAAATAGAATTTTTCCAGTTTTTTGTTTCTGTGGTCGTCCATTTGCTTTTATTGGACGAAAAGTTGCAGGTGGTTTTACGTTTCTATTTAACTTTTTCCGTATGTTTTATTCCGAGAATTGTCCCGGAGTAGTTTATACGGACGAAATGAATAAAATGTAAATGGTGGAGGTGTCTATCCAGACACAAACCCGAGTGTGGTGAGGTGAAGTGCTTAGCCCTCGCCACACTCTTTTATTGCGCGTATAGCTCAAAGGTTAGAGCAGGGGACTCAGGGATCGGTCATGACGATTCCAAGGGTCGGCATATGGGAAACTGTATGTTAGTAAGGTGTAAATTCGGCGAACGGCTCACATGGTAAGACTTAACTAATGGATCAATAATCGGCCTCGCCGATTACCAGATAGAAGAAAAGGATTGTAACCCAACGCCGAGGCAAACCAAAGTATCAACAAAGTTCATTATTTTATTTGCTTTTTAGTCTATATTGGTTACTATACTAAGATGGAAAAATTAACAAATGAAGAACTATCGTATATTGCTGGATTTATTGATGGTGAAGGCTGTCTCGCTATAAGTAAGAGAAAGCATAAAAATAAATTTGGGCAATGGTTAGGATATTCGTGTCACATTGATTTAACAAATACTAATAAAGAAGTTTTAAATACTATAAAATTAAAACTTAAAATTTCTTCTAAAGTATATGAAATAAATTAAAAGGTAACCGAAAACTAGCTTTTAGACTGCGATTAAATAAACGAGAAAGTAAACAGTTATTAACTTTAATAAAAAAGTATTTAATTGTTAAACGTTTACAAGCAGAGACATTTTTAACTTTTTGCGACAATAGTAAGGATTCTATATTACGTGAATCTTTATATGTTGAAATGAAAGAATTAAATAAACGTGGACTTTGTTGATACTTTGGGAGCTGTAGAGACTATAATCACCTACCTTCAACGTGTGTCAGAATGCCGGTTGTACTTGGTTCATCCCGGTTGGAGACTAATAGGGAAGCAATAATCAATCAAGTTGACGCACGACCTAACGTTATGGTAAAGGCATAGTCCAGACCACAAACTACGTTATTAGCTTTAAAAAATAGAGCGACAATGCCAGAAATGGTTCAACATTGTAGATTCTGGTGAAAGTCCAGAATGACGTACGATTAATACAGCGCCCGCTATATAGGGATAATGGAGGAAGAAATGATGGACAGTGAAAGCTGTTATACATAGAGTTGGTCCTCGTAATAATATAATGCCGCGTGTATCGGCGCACCGTGAAGCAGGTTTAAATCCTGTCTGTATTAAGTGTAGTGAAAACTATAGTGGTAAGCATAATCCCTTGGTTGTGGGTTCGAATCCCTCTGCGCGCACCAATTTTCTATACTCTACGTCCATCCCCTAAGAGAAAGGGTGGTATCGGGTTCTATAAAGAGGTAGTTCCATATATAGTAACTGGGACATAGCACTAAACAACAATGAAAAAACTTCAACCGCTGCCGAAGGTTAAACCGATTCAAACGGTAGTAAAACCATACCAAAATCGGAATACTTGAGGAAACTCATATGACCGAAGCATATACTTTGCTTCTTTGTCATTTTGTAGGTGATTACTACTTACAAAGTGATTGGATGGCATTAAACAAAAACAAACAAACAATTCCATGTCTCGTACATGTTATATTGTACACTCTTTGTTTCTTGCCTTTTGTATCCTGGCCAGCGTTAGCTGTAATCGGGATATCTCATTTCATCATTGATCGATTCAGTATCAAAAGATTTATTTGGTTCAAGAATCATTTAAATCCAAAATTTGAATACCCACCATTCGATCAATGCAACATCACCGGATATTATGATAAGCGTGTAGATGAACTCGACGCAAAAACCTTGGCTACATATGGTCCAGGTCGTCCATTCCATCTTACATTAATGCTCTACATTGTATCAGATAATACATTGCATTTAATTTGCAATGAACTCGCCAGAAAACTTTTCCCATGAAGCCAACTAAAAAAAATAAAGGGTTTACCCTCATTGAACTACTCGTCGTCGTTACCATCGTTGCTATCTTTGCCAGCTTGGTATTCGGTTCCATAAGCGGATGTCAACGAAATGATGGGGAACCTTGGTTCTACAATACCGAGTACGAAAACATGAAGGCAAACAAACAGCAAGCCGAAGAATTCAAGCGAGCAAATGATCTTCGTGAGCGTGAACTTCAACTTCAAGAAATGCAACTCCAGCAAAACAAGTGACGTCCGCTGAACTAATCATCAAACTTAAGTCGCCTCATCCTGAAGATTTATTTGGTGATGAGGCGACAGAAAAATCAGTCTCTAGCGAATACGGAACCTTAGCAAAATTGGTACATCCTGATACTGCTAAAGATATTGATTTAAAAGTTGCAGCAGAAGCTTTTGATAAACTGACTCGTTGTAAAGAACTAGCAGTTTTAAAACTTCAAGCTGGTACATATGGAGATAGAACTGTACTACCTAAACCAATTAACGTTGGTACAAAGAAGGTACAATATGTTTTAACCCATAAGCTCGCTACAACAGATACGGCAAACCTATTCAGAGGTACCGAATCAAAAACAGGACAGCCTATAATATTAAAGGTTGTAAAATCCCCAAATGACAATGATTTGTTGAAATCCGAACGAGAACTTCTTAAAGATATTCGTTCAAATCCAAAAACTGATTCACTCAACACATTACAACATCTTCCAAAAATAGTGGACTCATTTATCTATGTAGACGGTAACAAACATAGAGAAACTATTGTTTTTGAAGATTATCCAAAAGAAGGATTGACACTGACTCAACTTAAACAGGATTACTTCTCTGATGGAGTACCTCTTGAACACTTGGCTTGGATGTTTAATCGTTTACTCGGATCACTAGAAGGACCACACCTTCTAGGTTATGTACATGGTGCAATCATCCCCGCAAACTTTGTCATTTTTCCATCAACACATAACGGCATTCTAACAAACTGGGAATATGCGGTGAAAACAGGAGAAACTGTGAAGGCTTTAGCGGCATTCAAAGATTATCGAATGTTTTATCCGGAAGAAATCACAACCAAAAAACCTGTTTCAACTGGAACAGATCTTTTTATGGCTGCGAAGCTTTTTATTTATATGTCCGGAGGTTCCATACATATAAATAATTTTCCAGATAAATGGGCACCACATGGAATAACTCCAAATCAACTTAAAGGGTATAAAAATATCCAAGGGCTAATGAAGGCTTGTCTTCTAGGTCCGATAACTCGTTCAAACGATGTTGGAAATTTTTATACTGAATTTAGGGAAGCTTTGAAACAAATCTTCGGGCCACCTAAATGGAGAGATCTCGTATTACCTAAAAAGTAATACACAGCAAAACAACAAAAACAAGACATCATGTCCAATAACTCAAAAGATGGCGGTTATACACCGGCACCAAAAATCAAAGAAACTGTCGCTGAAGAAACACAGTCTCCAGCGCCTGAAACAACAGAAGCTCCTTCTACCGAAGAAAGCGCTCCTCCTGCTGAAACTGAAAAATCCGTCGAAGAAGACCCTTCGACAATTCCCCCAACTGAATAACCATGGGAGGAAACAACTACAACCCATCCACCTTTACAGCGCGAAAAGCAGCAGCTGCAGCAACAGGGAAATCTCTGTTCGTACATCATGCTGCTGTTTCTGCCGGTAAAGCTCGTGGTATCCATCCTTCGCTCGATCCTAAATATCGAAACAAAGATGGAAAACTTATCCGCGAATCAAAGGATTCCGATGTTCATCCGAACTCAAAAGCAGTATGGGTGAATTTTGACGGAACCGGAAGCATGTATCAACATCCTCAACTATTTGCAAATAAACTTGCAAAGTTGATGGAAAAGATCGTGAAAGATGGTTGGCTTACAAATCCACACCTCCTCTTTTCTCAAAACTGTGACATCAATGATGACTATCCGTTACAAATCGGACAGTTCGAAGGAGGAAATCAAATGGATGACGTATTGACGAATATGCTTATGCCTGGTGGAGGCTCAGGCCCCATCGAAAGTCATGAAGCTTATTCGTTGGTTCTGTACATGGCCGCATATCATGTGGATCTTGATTGTGTGAAGAAACGTGGGCAGAAAGGTTATCTTTTCTTGCTTGGCGACGAACTCATTCATCCAGAACTTCCACCTGAATACGTGAAGGATGTTTTTGACTTCGATATCCCAAAAGCTATTTCTCGCGAACAGCTTTTGGAGGACGCTAAAAAGAACTTCGACATTCACTGGATTCTGCCGGCAGGTACAATACATTTTGATGACCCTGATGTTGTTCAACCACTGAAAAGCATGTTCGGTACAAATTTCCATGTATTGGAAGTACCGGAAGCTGTGTGTGAACTCATTGCAGGGATCATTGCTGTCAATGAAGGTCATGACATTGATGATGTCAAAGACGGAATCAAAGATATGGGAGGAACTGCAGCTGCAACAAACGCAGCTTCCAAAGCTTTGGTTACTTATGCCGGAAGCACTGGCTTGACGACGACGAAAGCAGGATCTGATCTTGCTCTTGTTGAAGAAGAGGAAGGTGCAAATCGCATCTAACAATAACAAATTAAGGGGGTCAGAAATGGCCCCCTTAATCATTTTTTTAATCATGGAAGCAATAATTACTGTAGGTCTTTCCTTTGGTGACGAAGGTAAAGGTAAAGTAGTGGACGCATTGGCGCGAAAACATAATTCAGGTTTAGTTGTTCGATATAGCGGTGGTAGTCAAGCTGCTCATAGTGTTGTATTGGACAATGGAACTCACCATGTATTTGCACAATTGGGTGCAGGTTCTTTTAATAAAGAAACTGAAACACTTCTAAGTCACAAAATGTTGGTGGAACCGTTGGCATTAATGATTGAGGCAGATATTTTTAACAAAAAAATTGATTGGGATATCTATCCTTATATTAATGTTGCTGCCGATTGTTTTGTCATTACGCCATTTCACCAAACGATGAATCAAATCCGAGAATTAATTCGAGGAGAAGGTCGTCATGGTTCTTGTGGAAAAGGGATCGGAGAAACAAGAGCCTTTATTGCAAAACACGAAGGATTCCCTCATTTAAAAATAGGCAATCTAAGATCCAAGAGCGTAACAGCAAAAATATTGGAAATGACACGTGATCTATTGCAACGAGAAGCAGTAGAATTACTACAAGGTCCAATGACTCCAGAGCTATTGAAAGCTTTCGAGTGGTTCAAGTGGGACATTGATGCTTTGGTCGAAGACTACTCCAATTTCGTAACAAAGGTAAATATTCTTTCTGTTTTTGAAGAAGAGCTTCTTATTAAAGAACAAAAAGCACCTGTTATCTTTGAAGGTTCTCAAGGAATATTGCTGGATGAACATTTTGGGTTTGCTCCTTTTAATACTTGGAGCGATCTAAACCCAAGAGCAGCTATGGAATTACTTCCAGAAAGATGCAAGGTTCATACTGTGGGAATTCTGAGAGCTTTGACAACTCGTCATGGTCCTGGACCATTTCCAACTGAAGATTTGGATTTAACCCAAAAATATCAAGACCCAAGAAATCCAACAAATAATTGGCAACGAGAATTCAGAGTAGGTCATTTTGACTTATCATTACTTCGATATTCTTTAGCGTGTATTAATGGTGTTGATTCGTTGGCTGTAACACATGCAGATATTCTCAAGGACCAAGATACCTGGAGAATGGCTTATGGTTATGAAATTGATGGTGTTCATTTCAGGCCATCAATAATCAATGAATTTCAAATCGGTAATATAAAATCAATCATTGAACAAACAGAGAATATGCAGATACTCGATTGTTTATATCGAGATGTCGCAGCTTCTGATGTTTTGGATATGATTGAATTTGTGGCAGGTATTCCAATTAAAATAGTTGGACATGGTCCTGCTACTTCTGAAATTTCATTCAGATAGTTCTTTACACAACCAAAAAGATGGTATAGTGTAATACTGTAACGCCGTCGTAGCTCAATTGGTAGAGCAACTGATTTGTAATCAGTAGGTTGTCGGTTCGAGTCCGACCGATGGCTCCATTCAAAAAACCACACACACATGTTCGAACTCCTTACCGTAGGGACCTGGTTATTCTGGGTTCTTTTTGTTGTCTTCTCTATCTTCGCTTTTGTTTGTACCGAAAGTGAGAATAAAGTAGTATTAGTCGTCGCCACAATAGTTTTTCTTGGACTATTTCACAAGTCCTGGATTAAACTTGACGTGTCATTGAAAGAAGTTGCTATCTTTGCCGGTTCTTATATAGTAATCGGCTCAATATGGACCATTATTAAATGGTGGTTACATGTTAAGCGGGTGCAATTAGATATTCAATCAACCGCCCCATCACAATATTCAAGTGTTCGTGAGGGATTTCATCGTAAGCTAGACCCAGTTCAAAATAAAGCAAGGATTACAACTTGGGGTATTTACTGGCCTTGGTCTATGCTTTGGTCTGCCTTCCATGATATTGTGGACATGGCATTTCAAGCTCTACTTCGTCAATTCAGGAAAATTTCTGCCGGTGCTCTCAAGGAGTTAGATGAGAAGTTTCCTGAACAGTCGCGATAAAGTTTGCAAATAAAAAACTTTTGGTATAATACTATGAAGCGGTAGTTTATCTCCCGTATTTCATGCGGCCCTGTGCTTTGGGTTTGAAGATTCGACGAAAGTCATGCATCTTTGAAAAAATCACTTTGACTTTTTGGCTGATAACCATTATAGTTAAGAATAATATCCTGTAGGTGTTCTGTTAGTAAGTAATTGGTGACAAGGACAGAATTCAGAGCACCTACAGTAATTCTTTCGGGGGCGTACAGGTTTCGACAAGAATGATGTAAGAGTTAAACGCAAGCCGTGGGTGATAAGGCTGGCCACGTAAAAAGCCGTATCAAAAAACTAAATGACGAAGATAACACTTCTGAAATCGACAACATGCTTGCTGCCATTGGTAGCAATCCTGACCGTTACTTGACTGCAGACCAACGTGCTTCTTACGAAGCCGAATTGGCTTTTGCCTAATCAAGTGTCCTGGTGGACCTCCTCTTTTAAACCAGGATGATTCAAGAGGAAAACTGATTCTAATGATGCCTCTCAATTAGAATCATAAACGAGGCAAAAGTGTCAATCACATTGAATAGTTCATAGGAGCGATAGTCCTTGAAAGCTTGTAATTCGGAGAGTCTGTAATTGTTTTTGGACAGGGGTTCGACTCCCCTCGCCTCCACCAATGTCGTGTGTCAATCCATTGATTGTCTGCAGCTTATTAGAACCTTGCTAAATAGGCCTACTAGTAGACCTAAGCAGGGAAACCTTAAACGGGGAGTGTAGCGTTAAAGTATGTTGACTGCGATAACATCATGAGTTAATATATGTTGCTACACTCTCCACCAAATTGCGGGGTGTCAGAAGTTGGTATCTGGGGAGTCTCATAAGCTCCTGTCCTTAGACCTCGTGGGTTCGAATCCCACCCCCGCAACCATTTTTTTTACGATTATGCCTCAAGAGACTCACTTTCAATGGCCTGCGTTTATGGATGTTGTAAAGCAGTGTCCTCCAAATGAAAATTCGGTTCCGCCTCCTGGAGTAAGACTAAAACAATCTCCAGAAAGAAACTTTACTCAAAAAGGACAAATTCCTTTAGGGTGGTTCAGAAACGAAGCATTCAGAAAAACTATTGAAGAACAATTTGGCGTCTTAAGTTCATCAGATTTAAGAATTCAATTGGTATTCAACACAACACCAATTTCTCGTCACATCATTATCAAAAGCGGCGACAAAGTCGTTGACGAACGTTTTTCCAAACCAGAGATTCCTATTTGGACTTCTCTCGGTGGATGGTCTGCAACCCCAGAAGCACAAAGCTTTAAAGGACCAGGATGGACCACAAAATTTATCCAGCTGTAGAATCGCCCGCTGCATCTGGCTAAGCCTCACCTTACTTCTGAGATAAATCCTTTTGCTTGTAAGGAAGCATTGGAAAAATAAGCGGCCCCAGGCTCAGAAAACTACTGAGTGCTCTGTTGTCAAATGCAGATGCGTAGGATGACCGAAGTGTCACTAGATTAATATGTGAATTAAGTTTTGCAGCATGTTTTTCTAACAGAGTAACGACCTGTAATCTAGTGATGCGTTTTAATTTCCGTGAGGAAAAAACATATGTATCTGAGTCAATGACTCCCAAGTGTCGAAGTAACCCAAGGTGAACATAGATTAATGGAAGCGGTTTGCTTGCAATATGTGTGAGGAGTTCTCACATTAACGCTGACAAGTGTGTTCTTTAATGAACTTGGGGAGTAGAATTACTGGATTGCGGGGATTTTAAATCCTAAGTTGTAGAATGAACAACTACATATGTGTTCATTATCTGATCCCGTTCAGATAATAACGCGTAAGCAGAAATACCGGTTAAAAAAAGTCGTGATCGAGACGACGAAATACAGAAGTAGGCCATTGAGTAGAATAAGAGTTATACGACTCCTCTACAGTTGACCGATGGTAACCGTATGTACTCATCCTCAACATGGTGGAAGCCTAGCCACCTCCGGCGCTTTGAGTCCCTTGTGCTCCTCGGTGTCAAAGCCAGGAGCACAAGGGTAACTCTAATTATAAATTTAAAATTATTTTCTTAACTATGAAAGATGCATTGGGACAAGAAGTTCAACCCGGAGACTTCATTATCTATTCCAGATCAAAAAAATTTAAATTAGCTGTTGTAACCGAATTATTTCAAAATGATAGTATCGATACGCTTAGACCAGAATTTACAAGTGATAGACATTGGAATGCTGTAACTAGAGTCTGGGATATTCAACAACGTAAAGTCAGTTTCTGCAAACAAAAGTTACAAAAAGGATTGTTTGTAAAAGTTGATCCTAATACACATTTAACAATTGATATTCAGGATAAAAGATATTGGTGGCCTGCTTATGCAGATAAACAAAGTCCAGAATATTTTCACGGATTACAAACACAGATTCAATTGTTTGAATATATCAGACAAAACCATCAAAATAAAAAGTTAAAAATTCCACAACATTTGAAAAATCTTTAACTTTTTACTTTACTAACTTCAGTTTTGAGCTATACTGAATGAGTAACTTAACTTAAATACTCTAAATGCAACCTTGTGTAAACAACAATAACATTAAACGCGTCCACGGCGAGTGGGGGCAAGAGTATTTACGGGGGTGAATATGATTGGTAGTTAGATAATTTCATTTATGATATAACACCCCCAAGCGAAAAACTTGGGGGTTTTTTGTTCTTTGATAGTTTGTAATAATTTAAATGTTGCGGGGTGGAGCAGAGGTTAGCTCGGCAGCCTCATAAGCTGTAGGTCGTTGGTTCAATTCCAACCCCCGCAACCAATTTAAAAGTAGTGATTTTCGGGTTACTTCAACTCGCACCAACTTTATTATGCGAGTTTAGCAATTTGGTAATGCGCCGATGTGAATAATCGGAGAAGCGGGTTCAATTCCCGTACTATAAAGTTTCCTGTAAGCGAAATCTCTTTTAAGTCATTTGATTGATAACAAGCGTATTATTCACTACAATCGTTAGGCAATCAAAATGTGGGGAGTGTAGAAATACATTCCTCACACCAATATGCCAAATAAGACATGTCCAAAATGTAATGCCTCTGTACATGTTAGAGTGTCTACTTGTACTTGCGGTAATGTGTTTTACGAAAAAAAAGTTAAAACACAAAATGAAGATCTAAAGCAAGAGGAACCAGTTAAGGTTGTTGAGGTAAAAGTGGTACAACCAAAACTAATTCCTAAACTTGTAAAAGACCCAATATTAGTTTTAAAAGAAGAAGCTGAGTCGTTAGGATACACTTTGAAAGAAGTGAATCCATCAGCAACAGATATACGACAACGTTTTCGAATATTTAAAATTTTAGGGTATAATAAATACGAAGGGATATTTAATCCATTCGGTAGAATAACCGGAGTAATATTCTCCGGTTAATTCCCACTTAGCTATCGAACTAACTTTTTACTTGTAACATGACGTGTAATCTTATATAATAAAGATTATGAATAATAGTTTACGAGTTAAAAGATGGAGAAAAGAAAGTAAGGCTAGAATTGTTAAAGCAATGGGCGGAAAGTGTCAATGTTGTGGGTACAATCATTGCTTTGCTGCATTAGAGCTACATCATATAGATAAGGCTAAAAAAGATTTTTCTTTTGGAAGCGTCCGAGCAAATCCGAAAAATTGGGAAAAAATTATTGTAGAGCTTAAAAAGTGTATTTTAGTCTGTGCAAACTGTCATCGAGAATTACATAATGACAAAAGGGAGCTTCCAGTAAACTTTTTAAGTTTTGATGATAAGTTTGAAATATACAATAAGAAATTACATACTTATTGCCCTGTTTGTAATAAAGAAAAACCAAAACTAAATAAATTTTGTTCTACACATTGTTTCGGTATTTCTAAACAAAAAATAAATTGGAGTGAAACTAATCTAGAAGCACTTATAAAAGACAATAAAAATTTAACACAAATTGGCAAGTCTTTAGGTATATCTGATAACGCGATAAGAAAAAGATTAAAAAAATTAAATTTACTGAAGTAGCTCAGAGGTAGAGCAGGTGGCTGTAGATCGTACGGAATGTACTTAATTGATGGTTCGAATCCAGCAAGATCGTGATTAACCACCGGGTCCGTGGTTCGATCCCACGCTTCAGTGCCATTGTTCTGTTAGTTTAACTGGATAAAACCTCCGCCTACGAAGCGGAAGACTAGGGATTCGACTTCCTTACGGAACACCAATTTTTAACTAACAACTAAAATGACTCAAGAAAAAGAATATTTAGTAAAATATAGATTTATCAATACTGGATCAAATGGACACGAGGTAATTCGTCATCCAGTTGACGATAAACGTACTATTGAACAGATCATTGAAGATCGTTGGAGAGGTTTGCTCTGTACCTCTGGCGGTTTGAGAAGCATTGTATCAATTACAGAGCTTAAAGAGTAATTTACGTGGCCTTCGTCTAATGGTTAGGACATCGCCCTTTCACGGCGAGAATACGGGTTCGAATCCCGTAGGCCATACCAATTTGTTATAGTTGCAAGTGCAAAGTTCAAGTAATAATTGCGATTTATCCAAAATTACTTGATTGGCCCGCCCTTACGAGGCAATAACAAATGGTCTAGGGTTCAGCTCACCTAGACCTCAATTTTCAGTAGTGATTAAACAGTTACTTCATATCATTCGAAAAATACTGTTTTATTTATTCTCTGAAAACGCCCTGTGTAGCTCAACGGTTAGAGCCCTGGATTGTGAGTCCGGTGATCTCGGTTCGAATCCGAGCATGGGAACCATTTGACAATCTTATATTAGTAGGGTCCCAGTAATCCCTATCAACGATGGAGAAGTTTCGTGTCGGTGCGTGCTTAAGGCCCTAACAGCTATTAGACAAGTTCTTAACGACGGTTGAGAGATTCGGTCTTCTAAACGAAATGCGGATACGGTACGGTCAATATGAGATTGTCGATTAATTTGAAAAGTAGCGTGCAGTATGGGCCATAGTGCCGATATGAGGCGATGGATATGTAGGTTCGATTCCTACCCTTTTCAACAGCTATAGGGTTGGTGACAGACCCGATGCGTTAAGAGTAAGTCACCCCAGTCGTTTCGTGGTGGTTGTCGACTGGTTAGCATGCGGAGGTGGTGTAATGGTAGCACGTAAAATATACTCAGTCCTTTATTCTCCTTTATTGGTAGTGATGGTCGCTGGGTTACTTCTTATGTAAAAAGAAAGGCGGTGGTTCGAATCCATCCCTCCGCACCAATTTTAGTGGGTATGGTGTAACAGATAGCACGCGAAAAATACTTAGCCTATATTCTTCCTAACGGACAGCGAAGGTATGAGTTACTTCTTTTCACGAACGAGATGTAGGTGCAAATCCTGCTGCCCACACCAATTTGGGGAAGTTACGACAAGGTATAGTCGAGGTGGTTCGATTCCATCGATTAGCTGGCGCTGCCCGACGGGGCTCAGTGGGTTCGACTCCCATCTTCTCCACCAAAGAATAAGACAACTGCGACGAGCCCTGTAGTAGGTAGATGATCGTGAGGGCAAATCCGAATAAACGTGATAAGCTAGCAATTCGGAGACACACGTAACCGTTAGGTCTACTCTTATTCAAATAATAACATACCCTGAGCGCCTCTTAATAATGCGTAATTCTTGGGGTCTTTTCCGACTTAGCTCAATGGTAGAGCACGAAAAAATCCTCAACTATTTTTCTCCTATAAAGGTAGCGACAGTATGGGGTACTTCTTGTTAAGACGTGGACGGGGGTTCGAATCCTTCAGTCGGAGCCATAAATATAACCTCCTGTAGCTCAATGGTCAGAGCAACCGGCTTTTAACCGGTAGGTTTTGAGTTCGAGTCTCAATGGGAGGACCAGATAAAATACAACACCACGATAGTAATAACTAATTTCTTCCTTGTTTTAATCAAAGTTGTTATACAGATTAAAATAATAGACCATTTAATCTTATGTGTTTAACTCTAAAAACTAATCTCAAAGAATCTTTAACCTTCGATCCTAGTAATTCAAATACTAAGACCATTAAAGTCTACAAACAATATCTACGATCTGATATTCGACCTTCTGCAAATGGTTTTCCAGTTCGTTGTCTTCATCGAGTCCATTCTCCAATTTTGAAGAAGGATGTCACTCTTGTAAGCTCAAGAGAAGTAAATCCAACATTTAATGGCTTCGAAAATCGTCTAAGCCCTTATGAATTACGTAGAAACGAAGTTCATGAAGGCTTCCATGCATGGCGTAAAAAGGATCGAGCATTATATAACAGTTATGACAAAAAGAAAGCTGCCCGTTGTTCTCCAAATTCTATCATTGTAGAATTCGAAGGACATATTGATCACTTCGTTGCTGAAGGTACTTCTGGTGATATGGTTTTTTCTAGACTTACACCAAAAGCCATTGTTGGATATTCTACTAGAAATTCGAGTCTTCTTAGAAAGCCTACAAAAGCAATGCTTAAAGCATTCAATGGCTCGACTACTAAAAAGAAAACGTGAAAATTAAAAATGTCCATATTTTTGGAGGTGGTACAGTGCAATACTTTTCAAGTCACTTTGCATTATGTGCACCAGCTTATGGTCAAACGGCAAGGCAATTAGAAACGTTGGTTACTCAACGGTTTGAAAATTGTAATGTAATGCTTGAACTTACTAAGATGGCTTCCAAATCATCTTCATCTTATTCGATGGAGACTAACGAGGATGTTGAGAGGCGGTTAGAGATCCTAACCGCCAATCCCAATACAAAAGTTATTTTCTTTTCGTGTGCTTTGTGTGATTATAAACCTGACTGGAATGCTGGAAAGTATGATAGTCGTTTAGATTCACATAATGTAAAAGAGTTTCATCCTACTCTAGTTCCAACAAAGAAAATAATTTCATCAATTCGAAAAACTAGAAAAGATATCTTTTTAGTTGGGTTTAAAGAAACATGTGGCGCATCTAGATCAGAAATGTACCAAAAAAGGACTTAGACTTTGTAAAGAGTCTTCGGTAAACTTAGTACTTGTTAATGATACTAGAACACGCTGGAATATGATTGTTACACCAGAAGAAGCAGCTTACCACGAAACAGCTGACAGAGAAGAGGTGTTAAAACAATTAGTTGATATGGCTTATTTTCGTAGCCATTTAACATTTACACAATCTACAGTAATTGAAGGTTCACCTATACCATGGAACAATCATTTAGTACCAAATTCATTACGTACTATTGTAAATTATTGTGTTAGTAAAAATGCATATAAAGCATTTAATAATTCCACTGTAGGTCATTTTGCTGTTAAGCTTAGTGATACAGAGTTTCTTACCTCTATTCGAAAATCTAATTTTAATAACCTAGACAACACAGGTCTTGTATATGTAAAAACAGACGGACCTGATACAGTTATAGCTTACGGTGCAAAACCTTCTGTCGGAGGCCAAAGCCAACGGACTGTGTTCAGAGATCATGAAGGTATAGATTGTATTGTTCATTTCCATTGTCCTCTGCGTAATGATGCTCCCGATGATATTCCAATTAAATCACAACGAGAAGTCGAGTGTGGTTCTCACGAGTGCGGTAAACAAACTAGTGAAGGTTTGAAACAATTTGGAAATCTTAAAGCTGTTTATTTAGACAATCATGGTCCAAATATAATTTTCAATAGTTCAATCGATCCTCAAGAAGTAATTGAGTTTATCGAGCGTAACTTTGATCTATCAAGTAAAACTGGTGGTTATAATCTAAATTCTTAATGTATGTGCCTCGCAATCAAAACTCAAAAAAATAATTGTCCTAATAAGTCCCTTTACTACAAAGTATACGATCTTCAGTCCTCTGTAACACTTGCTGTTTCGCCATTGTTTTATGGTAAGAAATTTAACTTACGTTATGACACAATGCTTATCAGCAATCGTAAAAGTCAATTTATTACTAAGCAAGAAACAATTGAAGGTTCTATACACAAAGGAATTCACGTTTGTTTATCTCTCGCTGAAGCAAAGAAATATGCGCTTGAGGCTTCTAATCGTATCGTAGTTGGCGTCGAAGGTAGTCCTGATGATTTTGTTGCTGTAGGTAACGATAATAAGCAAGCAGTGTTTACTAAGGTAAAGCTTGAAAATATTATCGGTGTATCAACTATAGTATACAAAAACGGTATAGGACATCATAGAAAGATTCGAAAACCTACAGCTAAAGAGGTTGATAAGTTCTTCTTTTCTGGTATAGAGATTCACGTCTAAAAAATTTTATCGGTAGCGACTGAGTGGGTTACTTCTTTCATTATGTCGAAAACAAAAATAGCCTACTCTAAATTTACTCCGATAATTTGTGACCTTAGCTCAATGGTAGAGCAACTGGCTTTTAACTAGTAGGTTCTGGGTTCGAGTCCCAGAGGTCACACCAAATTCATACGTTTATGGACATTTTGGAACAACTTAAAACAATAAGAGCCGAAGCAATAAACGGCTTAGATCATCTTGAGCATATTATTGAACAAGGGATTGCTAAGGAATGGAAAAAAGATGGTTTTTGTAATTGGGTTATGTTTATGGTTAGTCCCGAAACATTCACCTTTAATGTTACAAAAGAATTAGCTTTACGGTTTGCTAATAAGGGTATAAGAATTTCTTGGCGTTATAACGATAATGGTTCTGGAGCGAACTATTGTGAGGCTCAAGTTAAAAACGTTGCAAAATTCAAAGAAGAAGCTCTTGCATTAGCTGAAAAATTACGTACTGTAACAACAGAAGAAAAACGCGCTATAAAAATAAAAGCATAGTTTACTTGCCGGGTTAGCTCAGTGATAGAGCGACTCCTTTACACGGAGATGGTCGGGGGTTTGAATCCCTCACCCGGTACCAATAGGATCCAATTCCTATACAAACACAAAACATTAAATAACACACATATGGCACTAGCAGAAGCAAACAAACTCGCAAATCAAAGCACCACTAAACTTATCAAAGCTACTGACGAACTTACAAAAGTTGTCGAAGCAATGAAACATAGCGTTAATATTCATGATGATCTCACTCAGGAAATTGCTGAACGTGAGGCTGCACTTGCAGGTCTTGAAACTAAGTTCCAGGAAGAATCTCGTCGTAGACAGGTTGAAATGGAACTTGATTTTAAAGAACGTGCAGCTAATAAAGTCAACGAAATCCTTATCTCGCAAGGAAAAGTGGCGGTCGTCCAGGCTGATTATTCTGCGTTGCTTGACGCTCATAATTCTCTGAAAAGTGAATTTAGTGATCGACTGGCTGCAGAAGCTAGTTCGATTCGTGCACAAGAAACTGCAAAGGCCAACGCAATTGTCAATCAGGCTCGTCTTGAGTTGCAAGTCAAAGAAGCCGATAATAAGGCTGCAATTACTTCACTACAAGAAAAGAATGCTCTGCTTGCCACACAGGTTGAAGACTATAAAGCTCAACTTGTTGCTGAACGTGATGCCCGTATTCAGGAAGCTCGCGCTCGTGGTAATCCGGTTGTAACAGTTCAAGGTTCTAAGTAACCTTGACTTGCTAACACTTAATTGTGTTAGCTCAAATTTGGGTAGTGAATCGTAAGGTTACTTCTTTTAAAAGTCCCACCTTGCAAATCTATTCTCCCAAACCAATTTCAAATCGTTATTTGGCTGAGACACGCAAGCGCCCTCTCTTAAGGAGGGAGGTTATAATACGGTAAAGTAATTTACGCTCCGGATGCAAAGATGAAAATTACTGTGTTATACGTAATATACTTTGTGTACAGAATTATATTGCGAGACGATAAGGAATCCGCTTATCAATAACGACCAAATTCTAGTAGTGATATTGAGAGATACTTCGATCATAAAACGGACGATCTGGGTTCGATTCCCAGCGGTGGAACCATCTTATTAATTCCACCGGCAAGGGTGCTAGTAAAAACCTCTTGATTCTATTCTCTAGAAATAATTTTAAAAATGTGGGTGAGAGTGAGTTTAAACGATGTGCACGTCAATTAAACTATGGCCGAAACCACTCGTCCAAACCGAGTTGTCAACGTAGGTTCGAATCCTACCATTTTTAAACACTTACAAGTAGTGATAACAGTGTTACTTCTTATCGCATATAAATTAGTCTACTGACTAATGCCCCAGGTGGAGTTGTCATACTGGTCAAACAACGATAACAACGTCGCGGAATATTATAAATGTATCTGTGTAGCAGCTAATAAAACACACATAACATATCGTCACTCTGTTAATTTTACTCTTGTAAATTCGGTCCGTAGCTCAGTGGTAGAGCAAAGCCTTGATAAGGCTTGGGTCGCAGGTTCGAACCCTGCCGGACCGACCATTTTAAACCACTATGAAAGAAAAACTAAAAGAACTAATTGAAACATTGGATTCTTCTGAATCTACAAAACTCGACGTTATCAGTAAACTAACTGGAGTATTGGCAGAATTACAAAAACCTGATGTAGAAGTGCCTGTTGATGTATTTGAACTATTTGACACGAACGATAAACGTGTTACGTTGTTAGCTACGTTTGCCACAATGCTTATGCAGGGTGTCAGCGTTGACTTTCAGTGATTGATAGGCTCATGGTGTAATGGTTAGCACCGGAGATTTTGAATCTCCTAGTCTAGGTTCGAATCCTAGTGAGCCTACCAACTTGCGGTATTAGTATAATGGTTATTATGTGGGTCTTCCAAACCTGAGATGTCAGTTCGATCCTGACATACCGCACCATTATAGCTGGAGGACTACCTCCCCTCCAGCTTACGGAGGTAACAAAGGGGTATTTTTGGCTTCTAATTTTTTAGTTATGAATTATTACAAATTATCAGAGAATGGAGAAACTGCAGTTCCTTGTACGTTGATGGAAGCATCATCTGAACTAGATAACGGTATGCGTTTAGTCGCAAGAACCATTATAGATAAAGATGTAATTGTATCAACTACATTTATACCAATCACACACAGACTTTCTATTAAAGGAGAACCTATAGTTTGGGAAACTTTAGTGTTTGGTGGTCCTGCTGATGGTAGAGGAAGAAGATGTCATGGTACGAGAGAAGATGCCCAACGGATGCATGATGGTATTGTTGAGACATTAACTAGAGTAGGTTATAGAGCAATGTTGTAATGGTAGCATAACGGACTCCAAATCCGTTAGGTGAGGGTTCGAGTCCTTCTTGCTCTGCCAAATATGATTGAATATCCGTCTATTATAAACTCATCAAAAGCCCCGAGAAAAGATTGTATAGCGTTTGATAAAATTGATGGTTCTAATATACGAATTAAATATACACCAAAACAAGGATTTTGTTTATTTGGTACTAGAACACAGTTAATTGGAGAAAATGATAACACTTTGTGGGTTAAGGCTGTTCATATATTTAAAGAAAAATATGAACAAGTTTTATTAGATAAATTTAAAAAAAATAAAGATTATAGAGACTTTCGTGAAATAACCGTCTTCGGTGAGTTTCATGGCCCTAATAGTTTTGCAGGCATACATTCCGAAGCAGATCTAGATAAACTTGATATAACTTTTTTTGATGTTCTTCTTGGACATAAACAAAGAAAATTTGTACATCCTAAAACATTTGTTAAAGATTTTTCAGGTATTATTCCTATTCCAAATATTATATATGAAGGAAAGTTAAATGATGAATTCATAGCTGATGTAAGGGCAAATAAATTTAACCTTAATGAAGGTGTAATTTGTAAAGGAACTGAAACATCTGGAGCTTTTTGTGGAAACGTATGGATGTGTAAAATCAAAACACAAGATTATTTTGATCGCTTAAAAGCAAAACAATTAGATCTAAACACCTATGGAGAATAAACTCACAACTTCTAACGGAGTTAAAGAATTAATGTTATCCTCTCGTTCAGAACAAGAATGGAATGATAATTGTGATAAAGTAAAGAAAGCAAATAATGGTTATCCCGATTTTTGGTTTCAAACCATTATAATTGGAGGTATCCTTCATCAAGTACAACAAACTTGGAGTGAATAAAAACTGAACCGAACCCAAAACTATGTCAGGATTTAATACAAAAACAGTAAGTGCAAATAAAAAAGTAGCAGCAAAAGTTACTAAAATTACTAATGCTGTGCCGGATACAATCAATAAAGCAGGTGGAAAGGCTTTTAGTCTTACTCCTGAGTATAAGCTTGCCTTTGGGTTAGTATCCTCATTCTTAGAGCCAGAATTCTATCGCACTAAGAATCAGACAATTACTGAGCTTTCCGCTCTTGTTAAAAAGGTCGATCCTTTGTTTGCTGCTAAGGCTGCGGTCTATGCTCGTACACAATATGGTATGCGCTCTACCTCTCATTTAGTAGCATCAGAAATTGCAAAGAATGTTAAGGGAGCAAGATGGACAAAAGACTTTTTCAATAAAGTTGTCTATCGTGTTGACGACGCTTCTGAAATTTTAGCCGCTCATCTAGCTTGTCACGGTAAACCAATTCCTAACAGCTTGAAGAAAGGTCTTGCTCTTGCTTTGTCTAAATTTAGTCCATATCAATTGGCTAAATATAAAGGAGAAAACAAGGGCGTAAAATTGGTTGATTTGTTCAACCTCGTACATCCTAAACCTTCAGAAAAAAATGCGGACGCGTTTCGCAAATTGATTGAAGGTGAATTGGTATCGGAAGATACCTGGGAAGCAGAAATTAGTGCAGCAGGTCAAAACTGTACTTCTGAACAAGAAAAGACACGTAAAAAGAACGCAGCTTGGAAGAGACTAGTTCTCGAAGGAAAGCTGGGTTATTTCGCATTACTTCGTAATCTTCGTAATCTTCTGCAAACAGGAGACTCCGAAACTATTAAGGAAGCTGCAAAACAACTTACAGATGAAAAGGCTATCAAAAGCTCTCTCGTTCTTCCTTTCCGTTACATGACTGCATTGAAAGAACTTGAAGCAGTATCTAGTGATTCTAATGGTCGTATATTGTTAACAGCAATTAATAAGGCTTTAGACATTTCATTAAGCTGTGTTCCTGTTTTTCCAGGTGAAACGTTGGTTGCAGTTGATCATTCTGGTTCGATGGGTTCCCTGTCTGATCCGAAGTCTCCAGCATCAATTGCATCGCTATTTGCAGCAGTTCTCGCAAAATCAAATAATGCTGATTTGATTTTGTTTTCCGACCGGGCTAGTTATACAAACGTAAGTTTGACTGACTCGCTTGGTACTGTTACGAAAAGCATCCAAGCACATTTTCGTAGTGGTGGAACTAACTTTCACAGCATTTTTGAAACTGCTAAGAAGAAGTACGATCGTATCATTATCTTGTCCGATATGCAAGCTTGGATGGGACATGAATGTCCACAAAAAGCCTATAAGGATTATTGTGTACGTACAAAAGCAAATCCTAACATTTATTGTTTTGATTTGCAGGGATATGGTACAATTCAGTTCCCTCAAGAACATGTATATAGTCTTGCAGGATTTTCCGAAAAGACTATGGATATCTTGAGTGTTTTGGAACAAGATCCTAATGCATTTATTAAACTTATAAATGCACAAAAATTTGAAGGTGAATAATTAACTTCAGTGTTACAGGTTAGGGAAGCTCTTTACATAAAAAGACTTTAAACCTCTAATCCCTAAATTTTTATGAAAGAAATTGTAACAGCAAATAATGTAAGGCTAGTATATGATGATACTCTCGTGGTCGGGGATTTAATTACAACATACCACTCCGGATACCATAGACTTACTAGAATAGAAGATAGAGGTGAAAGAAATACACCTTTATTTCATTATAATAAAGTTTATGATTCGGAGGGAAATCCTAGAAAAGGAAGAAATATTTGCGACGCATGTTATTGTAGGAGTGCAAAAGAAGGACTACCGATAAGTATCAATAACATGCAGGAAAAACTAACAAGATTAATAAAGATACTTCAAGAATTAGGTTAATCCTTATCTAATTCGGATATTTCGATTTCTACACCTGAGTTAAAGCTATCTACAATAAGTAAAGCTTTTCCAAAAAAATCAGGATGTATAATAGGCACACCCAAACCAGAATGTAAGAACTTCTCTTTCATTCCACGATGAAACATATAATTGGTAGTGAAATAACGCTCGTCCATTTCAAAAGGAACAGCTTGATCTCCAAATAATATGTCTCCTTTACGATAAAATTTAAATCCTTTTTTATAGATTTTATGAATATCTACAGCAAAGTTTGTAACTTCTTCAAGTTTACCTTTCTTGAAAACCCAGTAACGATTTTCTCTTTTGGTAAATACCCTACTACCGATTTGTACTTGATGTTCTCTAGCTTTTTTCCAATAAGGAATAAGTTTTTCACCAGTTTGCTTTTCAGCTTCCTGTAATTGTTTTAAACTCAAGTTACCAATATGAAGTTTGAGGTCTTCGAGTTTACCGTTATCAATAATCTGTGTTAGAGGAGATTTTTCAAAAGCAGTACTGTTAGCTGTGGTCCAAATCTTAATTGCATCTCCTGAGCTAATTTGGTCACTTATTGATACAATTGAATCGGGGTACCAATAATCAGCTTTATAATCCCACGTGTTTCCTGGAGTAGTCCATAGTTCCTTTATGTCTGCTACTACATGTTTATGACTAAGATTCCCATACCACCCTTTTTCATCACTTAAAAACAAAGGATACATTGTTGTAGGGGTATCCCATGAGCAATACTCTAAAGAACAAATGTGATATGGTGTGCAGAAAGAAGGTACTAATATCTTTCCAACAATACCAGACTTAGGCCATGGCAACATACTAAATTTTTCAATAACAGCATTAGTTACAACACCCATCCCGTTAGCAATAACACCACCAAATCCATTTTCCAAAAGAACATCTTTTAACAGTAGTCTTTTTCCGTTGTGTTGAAATTTATAGGTTTCTAGTTCCTTTTTAGCAAAAGCATAAGCAGCAGTCCATAACTGAATTTCTAATAAATTATATTTGATTTTTGATTCCAGCATGTCAGAATAAGCTAAATCAAAATCCAAATATTCAGGTTTTTCTTTTGAAATTAATGCGTACAAATACTCTTTGTCTTTTGGACCAACTAAATCAAAAATGTTTCCTATGAAGGTTTTATCTTTATTGTATGCGTACCAACCGAATGTTGGAATTTTTTTAAACTGATAATCTGCATATCCTAATTTTAAACAAAATTTAGGAAGATTAACTTTAGAGTTGAAAGAATTGCAATTCATGATAAGATATTAATTAATATGGAATACAGTATAGACCAAAACACCGACTATTCAAGTAAAGAACTCTACTCTTATTTATCTGGCGTAGACCTTCCCGAATTTGTTAAGGAAGCAGAATTAGACTCTGTTAGAGTACCGTTATCAGATAAAATTGCTTTTGCAGATAAAATTGGAAAAAAATTTCCGATTAACTCAAAATCAAATGTTTACATTTCAAATGCGTTTCTTCAAAGCAAAAAAGCAGAAATTGCCGACTTAAAAGGTGATCTATATGTTACTCGTGTTGAAGACGCAATTAATAAAGCGGCTGAATTATCTGAAATTAAGGACGAACTTTATACGTTTAATAAAATTGCGGAAGCTCGTGATTGTTTAGATTATGAAGATCTTACTGTGAAGGTTAAGCTTGCTGAGGAAGAAGTTCCACTATTTAACGTTAAAACAGCGGCTCAACTAATTCAAGGAGCTTCTGACTTTGTACGTGATTTAAATAAATTTCCTTTTGAATGGAGACGCGGTATTTCCTCACAGTTTGTAAAAGCTGCAGAAGCATTGAATGTAAAGGAGCTACCTGATATTATTTTAAAATATGCCGGACAATATTTTCCTGACGTTGTTCATATTCGTGAAGAATTAAAACATCGTGCTACTAAGCTAGCTGGAGAAGATAAATCAAATTATCTTAAACTGGCTGAAGATGTATCTAATATTGAGACAATTGATGAAGTTTTTAAACTTGCTGAATTTTGTAATTTTACAGAAAAGAAAGCAGGTGTTTATGACAATAAATATGCTAAAAAGATTATTAAGGATCCTGTAGATTCTTTCTTCACTTTATCAGCAGAAAAGGTTGCTTCACTATTAGATACTGTAACAATGGGCGGTATGAAATTTGCTATGGAAGACTTACGCAAAGTTCCAAACGAAGTGTATGAACAAGCTTTTGGTTTTGGTCTTGACGTAAAGACTGCAGAAGCTAGGGACATCCTTCCAACAATGCCTAAAGAAGATGTAGGATTGTTTATGGAATTAAGCGGAGTAAAACCAATTTAATAAAACTTTTACTTGCATGGACGACGATTAGGTGTATACTTATAAATAATGAAAACAATATTTTTTGCAGATTATCCATTTTGCCCAGCCGCATTAAGCAGCTGACGGATTTTTTGTATTAATTTTGTTTACATAAAAATTCTGAGGCTGCTTGAAAAAAGCAGCCTTTTTTTGTTCTTTGACATCTTGAAAATACAGTAATATCACGAAGTGGTGAAATGTAAGCACTGCGTTAGCCAGAACTAGCGCAATTTGTCGGTTCGAATCCGATCTCCGTGACCATTTTATCGGGTAATGATTGTAATGGTAGCATGCGCCCTTTGGAGGGGTGTCGTCTAGGTTCAAATCCTAGTTACCCGACCATTACGGGAAGTAGCGCAGTGGTTAGCGTACGCCGTTTGGAGCGGTGTGGTCGTGAGTTCAAATCTCACCTTCCCGACCAATTTTAAACAAACACCAATATGAAAGAAAAAGAAAAAACATCACTTGATCACTTAACAGATTTTACAAAATTAAGTTCATTTATTCGACCTAAATGGTTAGACGGAGCAATTCAGTCAGTGGTAACAAGACGTTGGGATGCATTTGATAGTGCGGTAAATATTGCAACAGATAGAGATGCATATATTATTTCTAAACAACCTGATGAACATAACTATCTTAAGTTTTTAAAAGAACTATTATCAAATATTTATGTTGAAGAAAACTTCAGAACAGGAATGAAGGATGGAAAGTATATGTCTACAAGAGGATTTATTGCCTTGTTTAGACGTGTTATTAATGACATGAAAAGAGTAGAACCTATCGAACAGGTTAAGAAATTTCATGATGCCTATCATAGATATTGTATCCTTCCAAAAATAGTATTATGACTAAAAGAGAAAAAATTATCTTGTTGTTAAAAAGCACAAGTATAAATCGAGAAGCAGAGTCTTCTTTTAAAAATTTAATTCGTAAGCTTCCAATTGAAAAATTGCCAAAGTTGCGAAAGCTGCAAGAAAAATTTCTTTCACGATTCGAACAATTAACAAATAATACCTTCGAAAGTCAAGTCGAGTTATATGATAGATTGTTATCCGAAGATGCAATTGATGCATCAAATGCATTTTATTCTTCTATCGAAGGACAAGAAATCATTTCAAAGTTACCACAATTAAATGAGGAGCTTGGTAAATTATCTTTAGACTTTACAGCTAAGTTAGCTAAAGAATTTATTAGTGATCTTTTAGAATTAGCTCCAAGTGAAGAAGAGTTAGCTTTAATCGGATTTACAAAAATAAACGCCGATATTGATGATATTTTTGGTGATGATGACGATGAATTTGATGATGACGAGGACGAAGAAGAAGATGTTGACAAGATAGATATTTCAGACGATGATGACGTCGATGGTTTTGATCAATTCTTAAAAGATTACAAAATCGATTAACCGTTAATTCGGTTATGGGGGTGTAGCTCAATTGGTAGAGCGCCTGCTTTGCAAGCAGATGGTTGTCGGTTCGACTCCGATCACTTCCACCATTTTCCCGTATAGCTTAAGGCGGACCAAAGCGTACCCGTTTGGTGGGTAAGAAACGGTAAGACTCCGTAACGGGATCCAATTAAATAAAAAATGAATACCACTGCACTAGAACAATTAATTAAAATAAGTGAGCAATTTGATATCAATATTCAAGCCGCTGCATTAGAAGTTTTAGGTAATCCAAAATTTCCATTATGGTCAGGTTCTGCACATAGTAAAGTACATCATTATGGAAAAGGTAAACTTGCTCAACATACGTTAGAGGTTGTTGAGCTATGTTTACAAAATAATGAGTATTTTTCAAAACTAGATAAAGCAGTACCAAAAGATCAATTATTCTTAGCGGCATTATTTCATGACATCGGTAAACTAGATGATTATGATTACTATCGTAAAGGTGAAATAATCAAAACATCAGAAATCAAAGGACCAGCAGGATTTATTACTGTTGGAAACGACTATGAAGTTTGGAAAAGCACCGAACATAAAAAGAAAATTTATCATATATCAAAGTCAGCAATAATTTGGTCAAAAACCTTTGATACACACCTAAAAGGTGTAGTTGATAAAGATTTTCATGATAACGTTCTTCACGCTATTCTTTCACACCATGGAAGATTAGAATGGAAGAGTCCTGTAACTCCCCAAGATCGTATGGGCTGGCTATTACATCTTTCTGATTGTATGAGTGCCAGGATTGACGACTGTTTAAATGATTTCTCGAAATAAATGCGACTGTTGTCAAAGCGAATCAATTGGAAGATTTGTGTGGGGTCTATATGAAGAACCCAGCGGTATTCCCAGAACTACAGAAATGCAGACTGCTGATCTTTGTTCTGCGTGTAGCGATGAACTATGGTCAAAAGTAAAAGGAGCAGTAAATGCAGGACTAATGCACTTTGCTATCCCAAAATTATATGAAGGGTTTTATGAAACTGGTAATTCTCCGGTACATAATCGATCAACTGGAGAAGAAGGGGATTAAACTAGAAACAGCAGAAGATTTTCGACAGTTATTCACTGTCACAGACGAAGAACTTTCTAACGTTGGATTAAATTAACGTTATGATCCGCTAGTTGGCAGAGTAGGTCAATGCACTCGCCTGAAGAGCGAAGGATCTCCGTTCGATTCGGAGACTAGCGGCCATTTTAAACTTACAAACACTATGAACGCATTAACAGAAAAAGTAATCGAATTTTGGGACAATCTTAAAGAATCTTTTCCTGAAGGTATTAAATTAGAAGCAGCAGATCAACTTGCAGCTCACTTCATGGGCGAATCGGCAGAAATTGAGTTTGGTCTTGGTTATGACCCAGATCAAGACGATATTGAGCTTGACGATTTCTCAAATGAGATTAATACTAATGTAGAAGATTTCGAAAGCTCGAACGAGTTTGATGAAAGTGACAAATAATAATTAACACAGTAGAACCATAGCTCAATTGGTTAGAGCGCCGCCCTGTCACGGCGGAGGTTGCGGGTTCGAGCCCCGTTGGTTCTGCCATAATTACAATGGAAGAACTTAAAGTTACAAATTTCGTAGCAAAAGGTAAATTTACTCATTTTTTGAATTACCGGTGTGGAATATGTTATTATGAAGTAACCCATTTGGGTACCAATAAAACATATTCTTATCCAGTACCTGTAGAAGATCTTGGAAACGCTACAATTCATTCCATGGAATCTACACTTACAATGATGAGGTATATCCGAAAAGCTATTGAAGATAAGACAATGATATTAGCATAATGAGCGACTACGTTAGACAACAAATTAATAAATTAGAAAAAGAAATTCTAGATAGCCTGACAAAGAAACGAAATGGTCAGAAAGAGATTAATGTCAAAGGGCATCGAGAAAAAATTGAAAAATTGAAAGCTCAGTTAAAATAGAGCTTTTTTGCGCGATTATACCGTAGGGGTAGCGGGCCTGACTGTAGATCAGGCGTCTTATGACTCGGGTGGTTCGACTCCATCATTGCGCACCATTTTTGAGGGGGTAGTCCAATCGGTACGCTTCGCTGTAAGGCTTACTTATATATTTACATTGCCTGAACCTAAAGCTTTAGTAGAGACAGCGGCAACCGAAGCCGTGTTAATGTGTTGGTTCGAATCCAACTCCCCTCACCATTTATGGTAAGAGTAGTTTATTATTGATATGTTACGGAGTATATAATACAGAAACAAAACAAAAACAATGTAAAACACATCATTGATAAAGATGAGAAGCTTTGTGTAAGCCCTTACCTCAAATTACAAAACTATGAAATACAATAAAGAATTCTTAAACTCGTTAATGGGTTTACATATCGTTGAAGCGAAAGCAAAGTGTATGGCTCAACTTGGTTTAGATGTTCAAGTCTATAATGAAAATACTATATTACCAATGATCGCTCGTGATGTAGTTTATCTATGGGTAACTTCTGAAAACCCTGATATTGTTCATTCTGCTAGCGCAGGAGATCCATCAAAATTAAATGAAAATTAAAAAACTAATTTCTTCAATAGAAGAACATCAAGCTTTTGCTTGGAGTATCCTCTGTTGGCGTGTAACAGACATTGAATCTGTTTGGGCAAAAGAAGATGAAGCATCTATTGCTCCCTACATAAAGTATAGAAATAATCGTGAGAGGAGAGAAATGACAGGTATCGAAAAAGAGGCAATGGACCACTTTGAATTGTGTAAGAAAACTTACGTCAATCATCTTCAAGAAATCAAAGATAGTACTTCTGATTACGAACCTGAGCAGTTGTGTACCTTTTTATTTGTCCAAGATATTAAGTATAGTGATTCTTGTTATGATGAAGATGACGATGGGAATCCTCTTGACGAAAATGGAAACATTATCCCAGAAAAAAATGTAAATGATGTTTGTCCATTACCTGATATTACTTATCCTTTTATATTTGTAGGTGAGATAGGTTATAGTGATGTTACTGATGAACGAGTGCTTACTAGTGATAAAGTTGAATTAAAAGACTTTTTAATGACTGAAGCCTCCATTACATAAATTTATGGTTCCGTAGCTTAATGGTAAAGAGACCGGCTTATACTCGGTTAAAGCAGTGGCTAGATAAGCCACAGTGTGCAGGTTCGAGTCCTGCCGGAACCACCAAAAATGGAATATCAAAAAACAAATAGAGAGAAAGCAAAAACAGCTAAGAAAGAGTTTTTTTGGTGTCGTTGTGATCTGAATCATGTCTCTCAAACAAACAAATGTAAGGTTTGTAATCGCCGTGTAAACAGATCAAAGCTTAAAAACTATTGAAACCGTTATGACTACAATAATAATTTCCGATATACACAACAAAGTTAGATGGATAGAACCGGCGTTAGAAAAACTTAAAGAGAAATATGCTTATGATGAAGTTGTGTTTCTTGGAGATTATTTTGATAATTTTGGTGATTCTACTTTTGAAGCCGGTGGAACAGCTAATTGGTTAAAATGTTCTATACAAAATTCCAATAGGATTCATTTATTAGGCAATCATGATATGCCTTATATGATTCCACACAATGATTCCTTGTGGTGTCCAGGGTTTAATCAATATAAATGTAGAGTGATTAATGAAACTTTAAAAGATATGTGGCATCTTTTTAGACCTGCATATTTTACACAAAATTATTTATTATCCCATGCAGGTTTTCATCCTATGTTAGTCACCCATCCAGTTAAAGGAGTTCCTTCTCCTGATGAACTTGTTGTTATGGCTAATAAAGGATTAGAACATTTAAAAACTGGACTACCTCATCCGTTATTTAATCCAGGCTCGAGAATGGGTGAACCTTATATAGGTGGCATTACTTGGGCAGATTGGAACGACGAATTCATTTGTCTTGATAATGTAAATCAAATTGTTGGACATACTCCACACAACAAAGTGCGTATGAAGAATAACGACACTTGTTTAAGTTATTGTATGGATACTCATACTCAACACATTGGTATCATTATTGATGGTGTTGTGAATTTTGAATTAAGAACACAACTTTTAGGATTTTAATTTTATGAAAGATAAACTTGACGCTTTTTTAAATGCTCTACGTAGCATTCTAGAAAGAAAAGGTGAAACACCCGCTATGACTCGTGATTTATCTGATCCAGATAAATTCGCTGAGCACATTTCTCATTCTATAGGTTCTAGTACTCAACGTATTACGTTTACTAAACCTGAGACTAATAAAGATAATTAGTTTACCGGTCGTGGTGGCAGAATTGGCTATGCAGAGGACGCAAATCCTCGTATGTGGGTTCGAGTCCCACCCATGACTCCATTTTATTATGGATGATCCTGATGTAATTGAAAAGTTTATTGCTAAAAGAAAAGATCAAAGCGATAAACCAATATTAGTTAAAGTGACACTCAATGATAGTGATGACATGACTTGGTCTTGGAATGTATATAATAAAGATACGTTTTTTCCAGCATTAAACAATTTCATAACCACAACAAAATGAGACCTACGGAAGAATCCAAACTTAGACATAGAGCTAAAAGAGATTATATTGAGTCGAAGGATAAAAAATTATTTAGACTCAGAAAACGAATGAATGAAATTTACCAACTTGAAAGAGGCAGACCTCTAATTCAATTGGAAAAACCTATTCAGAAAGGGTTTAAAAAGGACTTCATACTTAGAGATGATGTAGCTCGTCGAAGAGATTCAAACGATCTACAACGCATCCTAGGAGCTATTAATCACGTGGTTTACTGTAAGAATCAAGATTTCAAAGTCAAAAAATGGCACAGTAACCAAATGGAAGATATTCCACATAATTTAAAACATATCCCAGCAAATCAATGGGATAAGTTGGGTTGGCCTGAGCATTTTAAAAAGTGGTTTGTGTACGAGGAACGTCCACATGTTGGTAAGTATTCTACGTTTATTGTAAAAGGTTATTGGTTCAAATATCCATATATGTTTACAACAAGAATACTACCCAATTTCATTACTCACATAAAACAAATTGATACAAATTTAGAAAAAGAAAAAGCTGAGATTGATCAATACTTTACACAAAATAATGGTTGGCAGCGTTTACAACACTTACAGGGTCGTTCTGATCCATGGAGAAGTAGTGCAGCAACCAAACTTGATATACAAATGGAAGAAATACTTCGTACAGAGATGGAAGACTACGAAGATAATTATTTAGACGCACCGAAATATGAATGATAGGTTTGAGATAGAAATGCAGCCAGGTCAAATTGTACTTATAGGTTATGATTATGACCTGGCTTTTGGGGTTATTAAAAAAATCAATATGTCCAGTTATTCAGTTAGAATAGCACAACCATTAGGTGTTTATAAGCACGGTAAATGGATTAGAGATGGTAGATTTAATGTTAATACCAAGGTATACAATCACACAGATCGTTGTATGGTTCTCAATGATCAGATTTTGATAGGATTTACTGATCAAACCCTTGCAGCACTCTTAAAACAAATTCAACAGGATGTACAAGGAACTGCTTAAACAAGAAATCAATCCTGGAGATCTGATAACATACCCATGCTACAGTCATTATCTTGAGATATTAGTTGTATCTTCAAAGTTAGTAAAGACTAATAACGACATGGGTTCTTGGGAAGGTGCTGATATTGTTGGTTATAAGATCTTAAGAGATCGTATTAAAGAACGAGAATTAGGACATCTTGTATTTAAAAAAAGAAAACATACAATAACACAAAAAATGGTTTCAGTCCTTCAACCAGATAAATACTTTACTAGTACAGATATTCCAGAAGAAGAAAAATTATTTGTTAGAGATTTAATTGAAAAAATAAGAAATGGACAAGCCTAAAATAGAAGAAGGATTCACAATACCAGTACTAGATCACGGATATGTTCGTTACATCGATCATATGGGATCTGACGAACGCATTGTAGAAGCTGCTAGAATATCTTATAAATCTCCTTCAAAAGGAGCAGAACAAGATAAGAAGTTGTTACATTATCTTTGGAAGAATAAACATACTTCTCCATTTGAAATGTGTAAACTGACCTTGAACATAAAAATGCCGCTGTTCGTCATGAGGCAGTACGTACGTCAAATAAATTATACTGCTTGACAATGATGGCTATGTTACTGTATCCTATATTTATGATTATAGAGAAATTTACAGTAATACAGCCCAACGGTAAGAAGCGTTTGAAAATAAAGATTAAGTGCACTAAATGTACAGAAGTCACTGAAACACATTTAGATAACTACAATAAATCGAATAAGAAAGAAGAATGGTCTTGTAGAAAATGCTCAGCTCCAATAAATGGTAAAAACGGGCAAGGGAAGAAAAAAGGAAAAAGTTATAAAAATCTACAAGGAGCAAACGCATCTCGCTGGAAAGGCGGCAAGTATATAAATTCTCAAGGCTACGTAATGATATATGTTGGAAACGGTCGTTCACATGACCAGGAGGGTTTCAGCTCTTATAAAAAGGAACATACGTTAGTCGCTGAAAGAGAATTAAATAGAAAACTTACAAAAGATGAGTGCGTTCACCATATTGACGGAAATAGACAGAATAACGAGTGGTCAAACTTAGCTGTAGTCAGTTCAAATAGGCATCATAAACTTTGTCATAACTCTCTCCAAAAAATTGGATATGCGTTGGTAAAGGCCAATCTGATATACTTCGACCACGATGCATGCGAATATAAGGCGTACGAAAAATTCCGAGAATTGCTGGGATCTCCTGAGAAGGACAATCAGCAGCCGAGCCTCTTTTAAATGAGGAAGGTTCAACGACTAGGCGAAAGCCCACGAGCACGGAACAGTAGAAATACTGAAGAGATAGTCTGAGCTATAAGGTAACTTATAGAAGTTAGGATAAAGAGCCTAACGATAACATAACTGCATCGCATGCAAAATTTAAACGAAGTGAGTGCTCGGTATACAGAATTACCAAATGAGTTCTATATACCGAGTTCTTGGCGTCCGCAGGATACGAAGAACAAACAAGGGTCAATTGTAACAGAAAATTGGGATCCAGAAATTCAACCAATTTTCCCGTTGGTTGATATAAATGGTAATCCTTTTCCAGACCAAAATGAAAGGGCAACCGAATTATTTAAGCGAACATGCAATACTTGCTACGATACTTATCAAAGATTGTTGAAAGCTGGTGTTGCGCGTGAGATGGCTCGTATGGTTTTACCAGTGAATATCTATACAGAGATATACACTTGTTGGGATCTTAAAAATCTTTTACATTTTATTACGTTAAGAGATGACGGTCATGCTCAAGCAGAAATACAAGAGTATGGTAAAGCGGTTAAACAAATTTGTAATGTTCTATTTCCTGTTACAATGGAAGCATATGAAAAGTACAAATGGAAGATAACAGAATAGTCAGTAATGTGCACCCTTCTGCCTTTGAAGTATTAAAAGATTTAGGTACTTATAAAAAAATAAGAAAATACTTAAAAAGCTTTGGGTGTACAAAAGGAGAACAAACAATGATCATTCGTCAATACAAAGCGAGTGATCCCAATTTAAAAATAAAATGAACATACCTGAAAATGAACTTGAGGTAGAGGCATATCCTCCAACAAGAAGCGGAGGACAACATGTTACTGTAGTTAGGTATGGTGCGAAGGTTACTCATACACCTACCGGTTTCGCAGTAATTTGTAACTCAGAACGTTCACAACTTAAAAATAAGAATAAAGCAATACTTTATCTTGAAATGATTTTGGAGCTAGAGGGATGTTTACAGGGAGCGGCAAGCTTATCTACGACCCAACCGCAAGAATTAAACAAGAGCCATGGTGGTTGATTCTAAAAACGGATAAAGGGTTAATGGAATACTATCAATATTGGATAAAAAAACATTATGATGTTGGATTTGAGAAAACTGTATGGGGTTCTCATATCTCAGTCGTACGAGGAGATGTTCCTACTAATAAAGAAGTTTGGAACAAATATGCAAATGAAAAAATACAGTTTACGTATTCCAATAAAATTTATCGTGCTCATTGGTTTTTTTGTGTAGATGTCTATAGTGAACGTCTTGAGCAAATTCGTACAGAATTAGGCTTATCAAAAACACCAAAACACGGATTTCATTTGACCATTGGTCGATTGAATAAACAATATTTAAAAGAAGCAAATGAACGAAGAAGAAGAATTACCGAAGGTTAAACCAAACCAATGGTTGGTTAACGGAAATGTCAGACTCGCATCAGGAAAAACAATTTCCAAAATGGAGGCTGGTAAATATCGAATTGAGGAAACTAGAGAAGGAATCATCTTTATACAAGATGAGACTATGACTGATGAGCTTCTAGTTGCCGAAGATAGTTTGGAGAAAAAAATTTCTTTGGAAATTGAAGAGTTTTGGAAAAAGAAAGATGTCTTTGCGCAACTGGGCTTCTTACATAGAAGAGGAATTATTTTGTATGGTCCTCCTGGAACAGGAAAAACCAGTTTAATAAATCTCATTGTAGCTAATCACACAGCTAATAATGGTATTACCTTTTATTGTAAGGATGGTCTCCGTGCTTTTATGGATGGACTTAAGACATTTAGAGAAGTAGAACCGGAACGTCCAATGTTGTGTTTGTTTGAAGATATCGAAGAAATTATTCGTTATAATGGAGCAAGACAATTGTTAGGTTTGCTTGATGGTGAAAATAATATTAATCATTGTATTAATATTGCTACAACTAATTTCATTAATCAGTTAGATAGTAGAATTGTAGGCAGACCAAAAAGATTTGATTGTATCTATAAAATTGGATATCCTACAGCTAATATGCGTAGAGTCTATTTTACAAAGAAGCTTAAAAATATTGGAGTCACTGATGAAGTTATTGAAACTTATGTTGGTGCTTCTGAGGGTTTATCTTTTGCAGCTCTTGCTGATGTAGTGATCTCTACAAAATGTTTTAATGAGCCTCTTGGTAAGGTTATTAAAAAGTTAAAGACGTATCAAAAAGCAACTAATGCAAAAGCCAAGGAAGGTGATGTATTAGAATTTGACGATTGACAATCATTAATCTTATTATATACTAAATATATTAAGATTAATGCGTGTGTATCCCAACGGTAGAGGACCGTCGCTTAGAACGACGTAGATGGGGGTTCGAATCCCTCCACACGCACCAATTTTATAGGTTCCTGCTGAGGTTGGCTCCTCGACCGGTCTTGAAAACCGGAGCTACTGTAACCATTCACGTAGATCGTTCGATGCGATCAGGAACCGCCACCTTATAACCTTGAAAAGTTAATATTTCAATACAAAGTGAAATAAATTCCTTTAGGGTTAAATTATGCTTTGCCATATTTGCTTCTTTACAAGCAATACCTAAATTTTCGAGAGAATTATCTCCGCCTTTGCTAACAGGCTTAATATGATCAAAGTGAAATGAGTTGGGTAAGTTCAGATTTATTTGTCGACCAGTTAAATAACACCTAGGATTATCACCTATTTTATTTTTAACGTCTTTAGCAAAAAATAAAAAATTTGCTTTAGGTTGTTTACCGATAGTTGTATCTCTTCTTTGAAAATCTTTTGTTTTATCAACAATTCCTCCTCTTTTTTCTTTAAATTTATCGACTTTTGATATTAAACTATTATTTTTTCTAAGTTGTTTAGTAGTATTTAATGTTTTTAATTTTGTTGTATTATTACAATGATAAGCTACTGTCGCTTTTGAACAATTAAGCTGTTTACAAATTTCTGAGTATGTTAACCCTTCTGCGCGTAATTTTAATATAATGTTTTTCATGTACTTAATATAAGGTTCGATACATAAAAATACAAATTGATTTTAACATTAATAAAAATAATATGACTAAGACTAGTAAAGAAATTGAAAAATATTTTAAAGTAACAGATAAAAAAATTTGTGGTTTTTTTAAAGAATATAGATTCTTATCTAATTTTCAAACATGTAACATACAGTTTAATGGTTTTACTTATTCTTCTACAGAAGCAGCATTCCAAGCAGCAAAATCATTAGATCCTAAAGATCATGAAAGATTTCAATTTCTATCTGCAGCTGAATCAAAAAAAGAAGGTAGAATATTAAATTTACGTGAAGATTGGGGAAAAGTTAAAGATGACATAATGTTGGCTTTGACTTTTGAAAAGTTTAAAGATCCAGAGTTAGCTGAAAAATTGCTTGCTACTGGTGATTTAATACTTGAGGAAACTAATCATTGGCATGACATTTATTGGGGTGTAGACTATGAAACTAACCAAGGATTAAACATGCTTGGGAAATGCCTCATGGTTGTTCGCGGTGTCCTTAGAGGTAGACTAGAACAACAAGGTTAAAAATAGGAAAGTTGACAGAGTGGTAATGTGTAGGTTTGCTAAACCTCAGCCTACTTTAATAGGTAGCAAAGGTTCGATCCCTTTACTTTCCGCCATATTTAACAGCATGTACAAAAATAAAAAATTTAAAGTATGGGATAAAATTTTAAAAAAAATTATTCCATTTAACGGGTTTATCAGTTTTGAAGACGACACTGTTGAAATCTATTCATATACAGGATTAAATGATCTTAACGGAAATCCAATATATGAAAATGATGTGGTTGATGTTATTGACCAGTACGGAAATAAAATAGATGAACAAGTTGTTTGTTTTGAATATGGTCGTTTTGGAATTGATCATCATTATCTGAATTGGCAAAACTGGAACGACAATGTTATAAACACAAATAAAACAAAACATGAATTTTACAGAGAAATGGAAAGCCAGTGTACATAACTCAATTGTGTATGGCTATGTTTTTGGTTGCTTATGTTTAAAATTTGGTCTTGGGTATAATATCCCTTGGTTAGTCATATTGCTACCATATTTAATTCTTCCAACATTACTAATCTTGTTGGTTTCTTTTTGCTTTGGTATGTTCGCGTTGAGCATCTTAGTCGCAATGGGAGTATGTGTAATCGATTATATTAATGAACAACGTAAAAGGTTTTAATTGCACTAGTTGTGGAGATACGGTCTATTCTCGTTGTAAAGAAGATAACTTAGGATTTTGCCATTGTGGTCGTGTTCAAGTAAAAGGAACACCACAAGAACCAGAAGTATATATAAACGATGTAATGCTTCTTGTACCAAATTTAATAGATATAGAACTTCCTGTTGATAATGATATACTTTATTGGGATTGGAATTTAATGCGTAATGACTACGGTTATATTTCTGAATTACCTAAAGAAAATTTTGAAAATAAAATTCATGAGTACAGCACTAGTTGAACCACAAAAAGAAGCCATTTTTAACGAAGAAACTATTTATTCTCTAATTGAAGACTACTTTGTAGAGTCTAATGAAGATGGAGAAGCAAAGTTAACAATCCTACCTAATAAAAATATCTTTATTCAGATAATGGATGTTGATCGTGTTGATGGATCTAGGACAATTACATCATTTTTGTTTCCAGACAGTAATGAATTGTATGTTCGAATGGATAATGTTTTTAGGTTAAGTTTAAAACGAAATACATTTAATGAATTCTGGGAAATGTGGAATGCTATGCTTTCTGTATTAGAACCTGAATACTTAATGACTAGAGAAACCTTCGAGGTGTAGTAGTTATGGGAAAAGGTGGTCATAGAGATAAGCGTGACTTCAATGGAGGCTTTGAAAAATTTTCCGGTCGTAATAAAAAGAAAGATCGGAAAATTTATGACAAAGATAAACCTTGGAAACAAGATCAAAAACGTAATAACAAATGGTAGTCGAAGACACTAACGAAAACTTAGTATTTATAAATACTATTATAATAAAAGTTGAAACAATCGAAGAAGTTTCAAGAGACGGCGAAACTACAGTTGTTTTGTACGAAGATGGTGAGACTAGAGAATATGAACTAAGCGACGAAGGCCATAATAGTTTTGTAAAAGCAGTTCAAGCACGATTTGGTGCTTTGATTTTAGCTGGAGTTATTGATGATTCGTTGAAAGAAAAACGACTTGGAGAAAAGGTAGATGAACGTATTGTACGTGCAATCAAAGTAGAAATACCAACATATGGAACGAAAGCTAGCTAGTATACAAAGAATAGTTGGAACATCTCCTATCGAAGGAGCAGATCGAATTGAAATTGCTAATGTTCTTGGTTGGCAATGTGTTACACAAAAGAGTAACAATTTTAAACCTGGAGATTTGGTTGTTTATTTTGAAATCGATTCATTGATTCCAATCACAGGATGGTCCTCGTTCTTACAAAAGAAACCTGAACAAACTGAGGCTAGATTAAAAACAATAAAATTAAAAGGACAATTTTCTCAAGGATTGATTCTACCTATATCTACTATAGAAGTAGACGGTAAACCTCTCGATCCTTCAAAATTTAATGAAGGAGACGATCTTACAGATTTATTAGGAATTAAAAAATGGGAACCAGAAATACCAGCACAACTCAGAGGTCAAGTTATTGGGTTATTTCCAGGTTTCGTATCTAAAACAGATGAAACACGTATTCAATCTTGTCCAAGCGTATTGGAAAAAAATAAAGGACTTGTATGTTTTGTTACAGAGAAAATTGATGGTTCAAGTATTACCGTCTTCCATGTGCCAAGGAATACTCCGGGTCTTCCTGTAAAATACTTAGAGGGTAATGACGATGAGTGGATTTTTGGAGTTTGTTCTAGAAATCTTTGCGTGGCACACGCTGAAGATAACGCTTTTTGGAAAGCTGTTGAATTACTTGACTTAAAAACAAAGCTTGAGACATACGGTAAACCTATTGTTTTACAAGGTGAGTTATACGGTCAAGGTATTCAAAAAAATAAGCTACAATTGACATCCTTAAGAATTAATTGGTTTAACGTTGTAGATCCTCTTACAAGACGTTATTTTGGTTTTGAGGAATTCAAAACCACTATTAACGAATTAGGACTTACAACTGTTCCTATTCTAGATGATAATTTTGTATTAAATCATGATGTTCCTCAACTGGTAACCATGTCTATAGGTAAAAGTAAATTAAACGAGTCGGTATGGAGAGAAGGTATAGTTATTCGACCTAAAGTCGAAATGGAAGAACGTCACTTAGGCCGATTCTCCTTTAAGGTAATAAATCCTGAATTCTTATTAAAATACGATGAGTGACATTTCGTTAATTATTGGTCCAAGATATGAACTGCCCGAGGCCTATACTAAATATGGGGCTCGGGCAGTTATTTCCATTTTTGAAGCACGGGAAAAAGGTAACTGTAAAGAACCGACTCCTGATGGTGTTGAACGTATTGATCATTATAAGTTTTACTTTGACGACGTATACATTGGCACAAACTTTGATTGGAAAGAAGCTCCTTCAGAGGAAGATATAAAAAATATTTTAGAGTTATATCCAAAATATTTACCTAAAAAAGAAGACAGCCCAGTTTATGTACACTGCTTTGCTGGGGTATCTCGTTCTTCTGCGGTTGCTTTTTCCTTATACTGTAAAGCAATGGGTGAAGGAAAAGAACAGGAGGCTATGGAACTAACAGAAAAATCTGCTCCATATAAAGGAATATGGCCTAATGATATAATAGTTGAGCTTGCAGATAAAATCTTGAATAGGAATGGAAAAATGATTCAAGCAGTTAAGAACTGGAAAGAAAGAATAAAAAATGTTGCGTGGACTTAACAGGTCGTTTAATATATAACTATGTTTAATAGAGATATTTACAAAGATCCAAAAGTCCCAGCATTTGTACTTCTAGCGACTACCATTAAAAAATATGGTATGAATTCGTTAGAATATGAACCTGAACTTTTGAGAAATGAAATTGAGAAAGACTATGACATTAAACTGCCTGATATCAATATGGATAAACTTCAGGCAGCTATTATTGTGATGACTACAGATCATTTTTATAATGATTGGAGAGTATTCGAGACTTGCTGTCATTTATTCCATAATGAACCTGTTGATGCGGACGTAGTGAATCCACTAGATGCGGAAGATATTGCAGTCGGGTTGGCAGAAGCTACAATGATTAAAGCTGACACGCTCGATACGCATTCTGAATTAGACTTTGATGATGAAATTAGAGCGTATGCTGGACAAGTATTTTTTGAATACGGTATGAGTACTGCGCCATTCATTTTTAGATCGGCTATAATGCCATCTATCCCAGGATCTGCAATTAACGATCCTGATAAGAACGATGCCCTTCGTGAATTATTCGATGGGCACTCTGAATATATTTTAAATTATATTGAAAAACAGGCTTGATTAATCATCAATCCCGTTTAATTCGCGTGCTGATGAGGAAGGTCCGGTTAGGGAAGGATCACCGATTGCAGAATAGGCAGCAACAATAGCGAACGTTAAAGCATGAAGAAAGTCATCAGGTTTATGTGGAGCATGGCTGTACATTAGTTCAGCATTTAAAGCTCCAGGTTTATCTTTGACTTCAATAAATTCGGCAAGAATATCTTCCATTGCTTTATCCATTTCTGACCATTGAGGGAATAGGATTTTTCCTCCTTGGAGCATTCTAAAGGTAAAAGATAAACAGTCGCTTCGATGAAGAACATAGCGATTAGCTTTCCAGTTGGGAGCACCTTTAGGCATATCATAAGATTGTACAAGTTTTCCATTACCATATCGAACTAACAAAGCTCTTTGTGGAGAAGTAATTTCAGCCAATTTATGTCCTCTGATAGGATCTGGCCCACTGTCTGCTACGACAATGGAATTTACTTTATTGGAAATTTCTGCTATAACTTTTATATGCTCTTCATAATCCAAAGTATCAAATATTTTAGCATCAAAGACTTCAAACACACCATCTGAACGAATGGCCCCATGAACTACAGCAGTTCGAGAAGTGACTGAATTTACTCCCCAATCTACACCCGTTACATACTTTATGTAACGATTACGGTTTTTATTGAGGATACGTAACTCATCACTATCTTGTTCTCGTGTAGGACCTAATATACATAAAGAAGCTAATTGTTCTTTAGTTATAGGTTTACTTCCTACATCATAAGCCAACCCAAATACTTCGTTGAAGATCTGATGCGTTCCATATTTACCGTCCGTAACTTTCTGATATATCTCTTTCCACTCTTTAGGAGACTGGTTAAAGTGAGGTAATAACGGCTGGGCCAAATGGTAACCAACTAAATCTATGTCTTGAGGGTTTGCCACGGCAGATACCCATTCTCCTTTAGTTGTGTTAATCACTTTCCCACATTTCGCACAAGAGTAACCATGCTTTTGTATCATTTTCATTGGATTGTTTTCAATAGTTAACATATTCCAATGATTACAGGCTTCGCATTTGGTAGCCCACTCTAATTGAGTTGAGCGCTTCCATAATTCATTAATAGTATTATCTGTTGTCAAAGGAGTGCCAGCAAACGTCTCACGCTTATAACGAGAGAGGGCCATGGTTTCCTTAATGATCGGTAGGATTTCGAATAGAATATCCTGAACCTCATCATGCATATTTTGGTCTGTAGCAGGACCACGGACGCGAGTAGCGTCTTCTTTTGCATATTTGAACAGTACTGCGCTATTTGTGTCGGCGAATATTTTTTCATAAACATCGTTCTTGTACCAGCCTTTAACGAAGATTTTCTTCAATTCAGGGCTTTCAAATCGAGGACTTACATAGTTACTGGAAAAGTATTTAGTTGTTGCTTCCTGAGGAGCAACATAAAGCATTTTATAATGATTCCAGCGGATCATGTTTAACGTTATAATATTACTTAACAGGGTTGATTTTAGAGTTTTCCTACTACATTTTAATAGTAACTTTTGCGGTAAGTGATCATAAATCTGCCGCATCATGGGAAACAATTCTAGGTTCTGAGCCCTTCCTTCGTTATCTTGAAGATAACGTTCAATAAAATACGAAGCTGGTACGTGTGTAAACAACAGCTGTCGTGCAAGGAAGACGGAGTTCGGATTTTTTGACTCAAACAGTCGGTTTATGCCGGCTGTTACAACGGACGTGTCATGCATAATAATGAATTTGAAGCTTTAGGCTTCTTGATAGATTTCTGGTGTAAATGTGCAGAGGTATTCATAAATACTTTTGTAGGTGCAACACTTGGAATTATAAGGTATATTAGTAATTTATAATCTACTTTAATAATATGAGTAAGTCAACCAGGTTTTATCAATCAAAAGATTACAAACAAATAAGTGGAAAGCCATTGATAGTAAGATGTGCTTACCAAACTGAATTAAAGAAATACGATCAAATCGTAAAAACTAATGTTACAAAAAAATGATTTAGTGGAATATACTCAACTTGAAATGTTTGATAAAACTCTTGAAGGTCGAAGAGGTCTTTTCCAAGAGAGTTTTATCAAACCTTTTTTATCTGGAGAAGAAAACTATTCAACAGTTTTATTTTTTGGGATTGGGTTTAAAGACGTACCAACAATATGTCTTTCAAAGGTGAATAATTAATAAACGATATAACGTCACTTAGATAATAATTATGAACAACACTAGGTTATGGCATCTTTTGTCGAAAGACTAAAACATTACAATAATGCTGCTTACCCCGCATTGTGGATTCAAACCTTTGAAGAGGCTAGAATTACAAAAGAAATTTCATCAGGTATGTTTCGCAAACCCTCAACTGGTGATCCCGGTTGTAGGGTATTCCAATGGGACAGTCAAGACGGACTAACTGAACGTACTGACGGTCGAGTAAAAGAGTTCAAGGAAACTGAGGAACCTCTTAAAATGTTTAAAGTTATTAAGGAGCTGGCCGCTAATGAGCCTTCCGAAAATATCTTTATTCTAAAGGATTTTCACTTGCAGTTTTCGAAACCTTTAAAAAATATCGAATACATTCGTAGTCTAAAAAATCTGTTAGAGACATTAAAGTTTCATAGAAATATGATATTAATCACGTCTCCAATAGTAAAAATTCCTACAGAGCTACAGAAAGATATTCAACTAATTGATTATAAACTTCCAGATAGTGAAAGCATTACTATAAAGCTAAATGAAGTAGCTACAGAAGTAAATCAATCAAGAAAAGGAAAAGATAAAATTGAAATAGACGACCTTACCAAAGAAGCAGCAATCGAAGCTGCAAAAGGTATGACCGCGTCTGAAGTAGAAAATGCTTTTGCTTTTGCTATTGTTGAAAACAAGGCATTTAACGCGTCTTTTGTAAAATCTGTATTTAATGAAAAGATTCTACAAGTTAAGAAAGGTGGAATGTTAAATCACATTGAAACAGATGTTTCATTCGATAATGTCGGGGGTCTTGATGGTATTAAGCGTTGGGTCCAAACACGTAAGAATGCTTTTTCTAAAGAAGCACGTGATTATGGTCTTCCTTATCCTAAAGGTCTTGGTTTGGCAGGTATTGCCGGTTGTGGTAAAACATTGATTAGTAAAGCAATTGCTAATGAATTTAAGTTCCCATTATTTCAATTAGATCTTGGTGGTCTATTTAGTAAATATGTTGGAGAGACCGAAGGCAATTTTATTCAGATGACAAAAACGGTTGATTCAATTGGTCGTTGCGTTATCCTTGTGGATGAAATTGAGAAATATCTTAATACTGGAGCAACCTCTGGTGCTGGGGATAGTGGTACAAGCTCTCGTTCTTTTGGTACATTGTTGAGTTGGTTATCCGATAGAAACAATCCGGCATTTGTTATATTCACTTCAAATAACCATCTTGCATTACCTGTAGAACTTATTCGAAAAGGTCGGTTTGATGAATTGTTTTGGATTGATTTACCTGATGAGCGTGAGCGTCGGGACGTTATTACTGTCGTTATCAATAAATTCAAACGCAATATTAACAAATTTGATGTTGATACATTAGTGAAATTAACAAAAGATTTTACTGGTGCGGAAATTGATAATGTGTTTAAAGATGCTATGTTTGCTGCTTTCTCCGAAGGAAAAGAAGTTGATCAAACATATCTTGAGAAAGAAATTAGAGCCCTTACACCACAATCAAAGATTAACGCTGAAGCCATTGAAGCAATGCGTAGTCGTGTTGAAGGTCGTCTTAAACCTGCGGTATTAAATACTACAGCTAAAAGCTATCTCACTGAAGTTAGAAAAATCAAAGCTTAAATGAGTAACTTGGTTCAAAATAAAACCAGTCTTACAGACTCGGTTAAAGCTTATTACGATAAGCTTTTTCAAGATGGTTTCTTAGTAAGTGTTCATGTCTCCAAGTGGGGCATGAGCACTCACTTAAATAAAGAAGACATCGAATATGATAAAGCTGTTCCGGCTATTTTTAAATTAGGTAAAAAAATGTTAATTGACCCGGAGAGGTTTAACGAATTCTCTCGAATCGAAGGAAAAGCTAGAAGATTTCTATCTACTAATTCTTATGATTTTCCTATCGGAGAAGCACATTTTGTACCTAAGAAAAAAGTTAAGGAAGTACTAACCACCTTAGATAAAATTAGACAAGAGTTCAATAAATTAAAAGAAAAGTTTATTGAAAACTATGATACGTATAAAGAAGATATTCTCGGAAAGTATCCAGAATTAGCTGATTCTTTACGTCCGCTTTATCCACAAAAAACAGAGCTTAATGGAAGATTTAACTTCAGTGTCTCACTATACGAAATTCGTATGCCAAAGGAGCTTGGTGAGGTAGATATTCAATCACTCATAACTCGTGATGAGGCAAAACAAGAAGTTAAAGATGAGATGGAGAAGGAACTGGCTGATTACTATAAAACTTCAATGACTAAACTTGAACGTTTTACAGAAGATGCTGCAAAGGTTCTTCGTGCTCAAATGGTTACCATGTGTACCTCTGTTATCGAAAAAATCACAAATAAGGAAGTTGTTACAAAAACCAACATTCAAATGATTCGTGATGAGATTGATAACTTTAGGAAACTTAATTTTACAGACGATCAAGTTGTCGCTGAAGAAATTGAAAAACTAGCGGAAGTGGTATCCGGCAATGTTAACTATAAAACTGATAAAGATGCTTTAGCAGAACTAAATAATGCATTAACTAATGTATTGGATAAAGCAAATAACTTGTCTGATCTATCTGCAATTTCAGACACATACTTTAGAGCAATTAAACTATAATGTCACATACAGTAGCAATTAAAACACAACTTAATAATTGGACAGTGTTAGAAAAAACACTTAATCAGTTGGGTTGGATTATCAAACAAAATCAAAAAATACGTACATATCCTAGCGATCCAGAGAGGCATCGTGTGTTTGAACATATTGCGTATAATCCTAATAAAGGATATGACGTTGGGATCACGACTGATGCCCAAGGGAATGTTTCATTACATTATGATCCTTTTGATGGTTCTGTTGAAAAAACTCTTGGGAGACAATTTGCAAAACTTAAAACAGATTACGTAATTAACCTAACTAAAGAATATTATGACGAAGTCGAAATCATGGAACAACTTGCGGACGGATCACTCATCATCGAAGCCGACGATGGACTATAAGTATAAAAGACCTGTTCCTGAATTGGATAGTCGCACCCTGGCATTATATAAACTACTGGCAAATGATATTTATCAGTATTTTGTGAGTCAGGATGACCCTCCGGCAGATGAAATTTATGTACCAGTCGAAATCTTTAAGAAGGTGAATGATACCACTTATGATGCGACTGTACGTTTTATTGTGGATTGTTGTGGCCGTAAGGTTCATAACGTACGCATTCGATTTAATATCGACAATAAGTTCCGGTTCATTTCTTCAACTTGGCGTTATCTATAATATGGCAAAAATTAAAATCAAAATTGACAAAAACGGTAATCCTACAATCTTAGATGTTTGTGGGGAAGGTACTAATTGTCTTGAAGCTACTAAAAACTTTGAGAAAGCCCTTGGTACTGCAGTAGAAAGTTCTCGACAACTCACTGAAAATTATTATGAGGGTGAGGTAGAGGAAAATCTTTTAACAAACGAAGGTGATGGCTAAGCGTAAAATCTTTATTGATAAAGATGGCAACGTAAAAGCTTTGTGTGACAATGTTCTCGAAAATATCCCTGGCATTGGTGCCAGGGATATTCAGAGAGCTGCAGATGTGGAATTTAATAACGAATTACAGGTATGGGAGATCATCCGTAACGGTAAAGTTTTAGGGTTCCATCCTCGAAGAGACGAAGCTATAAAGTTGGAAATAACACTTATGAATAATATGTTAGAAAGGGAATTAACAAATGCCTGATATTGATGATATTGAAAATGAGTATGTTAGAGAAAGAGAATTAGCTTTAATGCGTCAAAAGAATAATCCTGGAAATGAACCAACTGGACATTTTACTGGTCGATGTAAATGTTGCGGAAGTAATGATTTGTGGGATGATAATCTAACTTACGGTTGTAATAGTTGTGGAGCAATGTATATTTTCTAACTATGGCTAAACTAGAGAATCAAGTTACAGATGAAGAAATTCAACAATTGATCCATGTTCCCACAATTGAAAACGGTTTGTGGGCTGACGATAGGGAAAAATGGATTATAGAAATTGACGGTGTTAGAGTTAGAGGATGGAGCGGAAACGAATGGTCCTCTAAAGCAAGAGCCTATAATGCCTTGGCCAATTCACACCATATGTATTGGTCAATAAGAGCTAAATTAGCCGAGCTGCGTAATGTTAATGAAATAGATTATGCTATAACTAGGGATAAAAAGTTCCGAAAAAAGTATGTCAATGCGTTAATACAATCTGGTCGTGCTGAAATAAAAAGAATTCAATGAGTTATTCCTTTCTAGCAATAGCTGATGTTCATTTGGGATTAAAATTATTTAATCTTCCTGAACTTGAGCAAGATATGCGAGATAATTTTTCTCGTTTAGTCGATCTTGCTATCGACTTAAGGGTAGATTATGTATTTGTGTCTGGTGACCTTTATGAACATAATAGACCTTCTCCAGATTTAATTAAATTTGTAAAACAACAGTCAGATAAATTAAATGCAAATGGTATCATTATTGCTGGAATTGCTGGAGATCACGATAAACCTATAAATGGAGCATCGTGGGTACAGTTAAGCGGTATTGTGCCTGTACAACAAATAAGTGAACAATTTGTTGGTTTGGATTATTGTGACCATTCGCCACTTCTAATTCCAAAATTAGCAGAAGTACCATATAAAAATAAGGTCGAATGGATCTTTCTTCATGGTCATGTTCCAGAGTTGTTTAAATTCAGTGAAGAAAAGAAACTACTTGATATAAAACAACTGAATTTGCTTGAAACATACCCTAGTTTAAAAGGCGTAATATTAGGTGATATTCACGTACCTACCGATTCAAAGATACACGATCCAACTGGGAAAAGAAGCCCATTACCTTATATTGGTTATTGTGGAAGTTTGGGCGTAACAAAAACAGACGAAGTAGGACAGAAAACAGGAATATTATACTTTGATGGTAAGGAGATCAAAAGACATCCTTTTAAGTTAGACAGAAAGTTTGTACGTCTTTATTTAGGAGATTCTTTGGAACCTATTAATTGGATTAATAAATTTGCAGCTTTCTTCAAAGCTCACGAAGGAAAAAAACCTGTTATTATTGTAGAATACGATAAGACTTGTGAAGAAAAACTCTCATTAATAAGTCCTTTATATGAAGTAGGTATTGTTAAAAAATTAGCAATAAAAAGAAGAAATATGGAAGACGGCGAAACTGAAGAAAAACAAGTAATTAATCTTCGATCTGAATTAAAAACTAACGATCGAATTGAGAAAGTGTTAAAGGAATTGGTTCCTGAAAAAGAAGCCTTCGACTTTACACATTCATTGTTGAATAATTTAGAAGATCCTGCTATGGTATTAGACGAACTTAAAGAAAAATATTTATGAACACGGCTGACAAACAACCCAATAAGCTTTTCAAATTATTGGAAGACTTCATGACGGCTGAAAAGATTATTAAATCTTTTGAAAAAAAGAAGCCCACTAGTGAAGCTTTTGAACAGAAAATAAGAGCATCATACTTACAAATTAGTAATTTAATTGATGTTGAACTTGATAATATTTGCGACAAAGCACCACCTTACACATTAAAAGATGAACCGAGAACAGACTAGACAACTGCGGAAAGCATTTGATGGAACAACAAAGGGTATGTGGGTATCTGTTGAACAAGGTCCTGATACCCATGGTTTGTTTTGTAATGAACACGTAGTAGCTGAAGGTATGTCATCTAATGATGCCGATCTTGTGGATATTATGCATGCACATTTTAAAGAATTATTAGATGAGATTGATACATTGAATGATTTAACTCTTCGACTAAAAGAAAACGAAGAAAATCATAAATTACAAATCGAATCTCTAAAACGACAAACAGCTCATTGGCATAATTTGTACAATGCAGCTAAGAAAGCTGGGGAACAGATTATTCTTGAAACAAAATGAAAGCTGATTCTCTTGGAGATAGGATGAAGAGTTATGAAGATTCGCTCCGTATAAAAGCAATTCGTCGTGCACCTAAGGTTATTAGAATTGACGGAAAAGCTTTTCATACATACTTAGCAAATGCTAGGAAGCCTTACGATACAAATGTTGCTGAGGCTATGAATAAGGCGGCTGTTCAGGTTATGAAGGAAATCGGAGGTACTGCAAGATTTGCATATATCCAGAGCGATGAAGTTTCAATAGTTCTTAATGATGGCTTAGATTTAAATACACAAGCTTGGTTTGATAATAATTTGCAAAAAATTGTATCAGTTTCTTCTAGTATATTTACAGCAAAGTTTAATAAAGAATTTGCTTGGACTAGAAAAGATACCGATCTAGCCTTTTTTGATGCTCGTTTGTTGGTTTTACCAGATACCAATGAGCTTTGCAATTACTTGGTTTGGAGACAGCAAGATGCAATTAGGAATAGTGTTCAGCAATATGGTAGGCACTACTTTTCCAGTAAAGAATTACATGAAAAGAGTTGCGAGGAAATTAAAAAGATGCTGAAGGAAGCACATGGATTTTCTTGGTTAGAAGCAGAACCTTGGACAACACACGGTTACATAGCCAACAAAAACACTGTAGAGATTACAGCGGCTCCATTGTTTACAGAGAACAGACCAGAAATTATTACAAGATATAATCCTGATGAGGAAATGTCTTCTGTTTCTGAGTAATGGAAAATATACAAAATTCAAAAAGTGAAATTAAAGAACAAATAACTAACTTAGTTTTAAAACAAGCGAAACAAGTTTTTGATAAACACCAAGGACTAACATCTTTTGGGTGGAATCAATTTACAAGTAAATGTGGTAGTACTCACACTAAAAAGTATTCTGTATACCACACCATAAATACTCCAAATATTAATGGTAATTATGGAAGTATGTTAGATCATAATACAGATATTAGCAAAGATGTTTCTGACGCATTAAAACAATTTGATATTGAGCATTTGTTTATCGGATTTGGAGATGATTCAGATATTTGCATTTATCGAGATTTAACTTACGAAGTAAGCAATATTTTATGATAATTACTGATTTAGAATTAAATAATTTCAGAAAACATAGACAGTTAAAACTGAAATTAAAAGCTGGGGTCACCGGTATTATTGGAGATAATGGTACCGGTAAGTCGTCGATCATTGAGGCAATTTTATTTGCTTTGACTGGAAGCCTCTTCAACGGCACTAAAGATGATGCTATTTCTTTGGGCGCAGATAGTGGTGATGTTACTATTAAGTTTATTTTAAACGGAAAAAAAGGCAGATTACAAAGATGGCTAAGCGGATCAAAAGTACAATTGGCTTATGATGGTGGTATTCCATTAAAAAAATCTGGGGAAGTAAAAGAACTTTGGGATAAGCTATTACAAGTTGGACCGGAGATTATTTCAAAAGTAATTATTGCTCAGCAAGGTAATATTCCATTATTGTTTTCCGGTGATAGTACTGTTAGGGAAAAGATTTTTCAAAAAATATTCTTAGTTCCTAATACCGAAAAGGTACGTAGTTTGATATCTAAAAATTATCTAAAGCAACTACCTCCGCTACTTCCTATAGAAGATATAGAAGATTTGAGAAATGAAATACATAACACACAAAAAGAAATTGATGTGCTACATTGTGAAATACAAGAACTTCCGTTATTAGAAGAATCTGATGTGGAAGCCTTTAAAGCACAGTTACGATTTCTTTCAAAGTGTGAGGCTGATGCTGGTTCTCGTATAATTGTAAACGAAGCTATTGAAAGATGTGAAGAACGTCTTGAGATTCTACGTAATGAACAGAAGGAATACTCAGATATACTTAAGTCAATTAATATTGTAGATTATGAGAAACAGAAGAATACACTTCTTCAACATAAAACCTTATATCAACAAAAAATTAATTACGAACGTTCATTGGCAAATTTAGAAACAATAAAAGTTGATTTTGATTTGCTTGAAAATAATCGTGAACTATTAAAAGAGTTACACAAACAACAAAAAGAATTGTACGATTTGTCGATTACTTTAAAAGTAAAGGTAGATACTAACACAATTCAAATGGGTAAATTCAAAGATTTGAAAGATAGGGCCATATGTCATACATGTGGACAACCACTACATTCTGTAACGGAATTAGTCAATCTTCTTGAACAGGAAAAGCAAGAGTTATTAGCAGAGTTTAAGAAAGTATCCGCATCTCTCAAAGAGTTAGAGTTAGAAATAACGAAAAAAAGTACCGAAATTGCTAACGTAGAGGAGCATTTGGAACAAATTAAAAGTCTAAGAAAATCGCTAACACAATTTAAAAACATAGAGTTTAGTGAAGATGATTTGACTTCGTTTTCAGAAGTTATTGAAAGTTATCGTGAATACGAAAAGGCTTTGGCTGATGTAAAGATCAGAATTTCTTCTGAGGAAGGACAATTAAATAAATTTAAAACTGAATTACTGAACTTAGCTGAATATGTTGGTGAAGATCTAAACGAAGAAAAAGGGATATTGGCCAGTGCATTAAATCAACATGTTGAAAATACTCGTCAAGTACAAGTAAAACAAACAGCACTGCAAATGAAAGAATTTGCGTTAAATGATTTAAATACACGGTTAAATAGGTCTAAAGATAACCAAGAAAAAAATAAAAAAAGAAATCGTTACAGTGAGTTATTAAACATTGCGAACGATATTCTACAGACTTCCAATTTTCCTAGAAAGCTTATTTTAGACTATGCAGATATTGTTTCCGAATACCTTCAAGAAAAACTTCAAGATTTTAATATGCCTTATACTGCTAAAGTTGCGGATAATTTTAAAATTGAAATGTATGACGACGATGGACGACGTTTACCTTCCGTATCAGGAGGTCAAGAAATTCAAGTAGGTATTGCGTTACATTTAGCACTACATGAATTATTCAGCCAGTCTTTTCCTCTAATGATTATTGATGAAGGGACTACCCACTTAGACACTACAAATAGAAAAGCATATTTTGATATTATTAAAAAATTAAAATCTGCAGATAAGTTACAACAAATAATAATTATTGATCATGATCCAATGCTTTCTGAGGTTGTGGATCATGTCATATCATTAGGACAAATAGAAGAATACAATGATTGAGCTTACATTATTAGCCGCAGGTATTTTCACAAATTTCTTAGTAGAAAAACCTGAGTTGCGAAAATACTTAAAAGAAAAGATTAAAAAATTATTTAGCTTTGGTTCCCTTAGATCAAATAAAGGAAACCAAGACAACATCGTAGTAGACTAATATGTTTTTATTTATACTAGGCTATGGATTAGGTTGGTGTTATAACCACAGACCAAAAGTTGCAAAGTTTCTAAAAGAGACAGCAGACAAAATTGATACGGAGTAATTTAATAATATGAATGTACAAATAACAATGCTCGACGGAGCACTCCATATAACACCAGCTACAGATTATTTGACTAAGTATCTCAAGTATAGTCACAAAAAGATGGAGATTGTACATTTTAAAAGAAAACCTGTTTACGAAGAACGCCTACTCCATCAGACAGATGGTTTAGGCGGTATCTTTACATTACAAGGGTTCTTTCAAAAGATATGCAATTTAATACATAAAAATAATGATACTTATACGATCGTTGATGAGCGTACTGCATTACCTGACATAGATTGGCAAGCTGTAAAGGATGTCGGGTTGCGTGATTACCAGATTGATGCTGTAGCTAAAGGATTAACAGCCGGTGCGGATCAATCAGGAATCTTTCACGCAGCAGGTGGTTATGGTAAAACTTATTGTCAAGCATTTACATATGCAGCGTGGAATTCGCTTAACACAATATTAGCAATTCCTTTAGCACAAGTTTTTCGTTCTACTTACGAAAAGTTTAAAAAGATTTTTCCTGATAAACACATAGGTAGAGTTGGTGATGGTTATAATGATATTAGTAAAGAAATTACTATAACTACATTCCGTTCTTTGGAAAAATGTGCAGTAGAAAAGTGCCAATTACTACTTGTTGACGAACTACAAGGTTCTTCAGGTGATCATATTCAAAATGTTATTAGTTCAGTAAAACCGATTAGAATATTTGGATTTACAGCTACTGATGATGGTTTGTTTAATGGAGCGGATAAATTATTAAAAGGATTGTTTGGAGAGAGATTAATTCATATTCCTTATGAAGAAGCTCAAGAAGTTGGAGCTGTTGTTCCTGCTTTAGTTTACTTCGTCAGAACTCCACAATATCTAGTAACGGCTTCTTCATTTGAAGCTTGTATTACTCAAGGAGTTAAAAAGTGTAAACCAAGAAACGAATTAATTTCTAAAATTGTTACAAAAATACCAAAAGGATGGCCTTCATTGACATTCGTTGATCATATTGACGATCATTTAATTGAGTTACATAAACTCATGCCTCCAGGTGTAAAATATGTACACAGAAAAACAAGTAAAAAAGAAATTGGTGTATATGCGTTATCTACTAAACAACAAAAAGAGGTAACACAAGATTTTATCGATAATAAATTTCAACACTTGATTGCAACAGACGCATTTAGAGCTGGAGTAGATATTCCACATCTTAGAGTTGTCATTCAGGCTAGTTCCGGTTCATCAAAAATAGAAGTTATCCAAGAAGCATTACGAGGTAGTCGTGTATTAACTGAAGCTGATAAGCTGCGGTTGGATATTGAAGAAGACAAAACTCATTTTGTCTTGATAGACTTTCTTGATAATCATGATGAGCGTCTAAACGACCTAGCATTAAAGAGGATGGAACATTATAAAGCTCAAGGCTGGAAAATAAAAATAGTTGACTCAGTTGATCAAATTGACTGGTACGACTATGACAACAAATTATGAGAATACTTGTATTAGACCTAGAATCAAATCAAGTGATGACGGAGGCAAGAAACGTAATTGGTGTAATTGGTAAATCAAAGCTTAACATGGAAGATGTTGAGGCTAAGTTAAGTTTTGATTTGGTAATTGATGCTAAAGAATTAGTTAAAATGATGCCTACCAAAGAAGATAAGATAGCAGCAATCGAAAATCCTAGACGTGCAATTCGCTTATAATGACTGATCATGAATTGTTTTTGTTATTAAAACAACGCTTCGGAGCAGCCAAAAAAGCAAACAATAATTGGGTTAGAGTAAAATGTCCTACATGTGCACCAAGAGATGCTGTAAAGCTGAAACGTGGTGTTAACTTAAAGACACTAAGTACAAATTGTTTCATATGTCAAAAACCATTGGCATTATCACAGATTTTTGGAAATGTAAAAATTGAAGCTGCTTCGAACATAATAGAAGAGGTTAAAGAACATCCTCAAGCAAAAAAATGGCCTTGTACTGGAGTAATTCCTGTTTGTGCCTTAGATAAAAATCATCCAGCTGTAAAACTTCTTAAAAAAGATCATATTACTGATTTGACGGAGTGTTGGGATGAATATGGTGTTGGATACATTACAGCAGAAGATGCGGTAGATATTGTTTTCGATAAAGGAGATGATGGACAAACAAAAATAAATTCAGCACATTCATTAGTTTTTCCTGTTTATTATAATAATGAGTTTGTTGGTTGGCAATTGAGATTCGTTCCTGGCACACCTAATGGAAATCGTATGGGTAAAATGAAATATCTGCATGTGTTTCCTAAAGGACAATATTTGTATAACTACGATAAGGCAAAAGAATTTAATTCTGTAGTCGTTGTTGAAGGTGTCAAGAAGGCATGGAAGTTTCCAAATGGTGTCGCTACATTCGGTAAAGGTATCACTTCTCAGCAAATCCAGTTGATACAGCGTTGGGATGAGATTATACTTATGTATGATGCAGGCGATAAAACTCAAGCACAGGCGAGACAATTAGCATCACAAATTCGTTTAAACGGTAAAAAATGTATAAATATAGATCCAGCAAATTATGGTTTTGATAGTCCGGATGAAATGACTAAAGATGAGGCTCAAACTATAGTTTATTCTGAATGGATAAAAGCTTATGACTGATATTGAATTCCAAGAACTAGTACAACAAGTTAAAGATGCTTTTCTACATCAAAAACGTCGGGTAATGCCTCATTATAAACTTCCGGATAATGACGAAGTTTTTAAAAAAGCAACAACCTTTATGTTACAACATTGTAATGATGCTGAGATGTTTGTTGTAGCTCAATTTTATCATAAATCGATAAATGATAAAATGGCAATGCTTCCACAATTTCTTTATACAGCAGAAGCAGTTGAAAATTTTGGAAGATTGTTAGACACTATAAGTAGTATTGTACCTTATGAATTAATTTATAAAGAAAATAAAAATAGACTTAACGCACACACGGCGTCTGGTTTTTCTGAGGAGGAAGTATTAACTTCTATGACTCTAAACTTTGATGCGTGTTTTCGTTTAACTTATTCGAAACAACCAATAAGTAAGTTAATGAACAATACAAAACTTCGGGAACGAGCTAAAAAAGAATTCTCTAAAGAAGTTGAAGAAGTATTGAAAAAATATAATCATGATACTAGGCGTATTACAGCAGCAATAAAACAATGAGTGCAACACTATATAATAATTCGGATTTTGATGAACTCATTTTAATGCATTTGACAAGGTCTCAAAAAGTTTATGATCGTGCTAAAGCTTTAAAAATGGAAGGGGATGACTTTCTTACATCTTTAGCCGCTGGCATTCAAATATACAAAACAATTGGTCAACTTCTTTTAGACTTAAATATTGTTCGTCCTATTGTTTCTACGGTTTTGGATATTGAAGTTCAAACTTTATTAACAAATAATGAGATTAATGATGTAACGATTGAAAATTTAAAGGAACTACTAGATAGTTTTTATATAAAGGAGTTACAAGAAGATTACGTCGAACAACACCTCTTCGAGTTTATTAAACATAGAAGATTAAGTAAAGTTCAGCAAACAACTACTGATTCTACAGAAATGTATGAAGAAATGAAGCAAGTTGCTGAGGGTTTTGAAAATATTAGAGTTTTCGAAGACGTTGTTGATGTTAATCCTTTTGATAGACCTATTTATATAGAGCAGTTGGCTTATCGAGCTATTGGGTTTGACGGACTCGAAGCGCATATGGGAGGATTTCAACCAGAAGAGTGTTCACTGTTAATGGCTGGCTCTGGTGTAGGTAAAACAGCTTGTGCAGTTAATATAGCAAATTGTATATCAGAGTTTGTGAACGTTGGATATTTTTCGTTAGAAGAACCTAACGCACATCTTACACAACGATTCTATGCTAGGAAATTTGGACTTAACTACAGTAAATTAAGATATGGTAATCCTGAAGAAAGGATGTTATTAAACTCTGCTTTTGCCGATTTGACGGCATTAGATAGACAACGTTTAAGAGGATTAAAAATAATAGATGCTAGGCATATGACACCTGTGACAGTAAACACTATCAAAGGATTGTTAACAAAATATGCAAACGAAGGGTTTATTATTGATACTATTATTATTGATCAAATGGACTATTTATCTCCTGTAAAAACACTATCAAAAGGAGCCGATCGTTGGAAAGAGTATGAACAAATTGCCTTTGAATGTGATGAGCTTTCTATGTTCAGAATTCTAGATCAACATCCAATCAGTGTGATTGTTTTACATCAATTAAAAGGTGCTCCTACTTGGGACTATACAGTCGACGATATTGCCGGATTTAAGGGAATAATTAAACCGTTTGATTTGGCTTTAGCTATAGGTAAACATCATGAAAATGCGAATTATATTAAAATTCAGTCTTTAAAAGTTCGACATTTTGCACCATTTGCTTTGACGTATCAGGCTAATTTTGAAAACATGAATTTTACTAGAGCGGATTGGGCTCCTCAGAAAGGTAAAGAAGATAGAAATAGAAAAAAACAAGAAGACGAAGAAAAAAGATTTAATGATTTAGATCGTCTTAAAGACCGAGCAAGAGTACCCGTACAATGATTATAGAAAATGAAGAGAGGGACGGAAAAGTTTGGTTATCTGGGTTTGGTGATACTGAAGCGAAGATATTAATCATTTCTTCGCATCCTGCTTTTGAGGATGTTCGTAATACTGAACTACATTATCGTTCTCAAGAAAAAAGAGATTATTTTTCCTCTGATGAATTGATGGGTAATTTAAAAACTGCAGGTATTAAAGAAGAAGACTGTTTCTTTACTACAATGGTAAAGTATGGCATCGGGAGCAAGGACAAACCTTCTCCAGAGCAGATAGAAGAGTGTGCAGCAGAATTAGATGCTGAAATTGCTGAGATAAAACCAAAACTAATCATTGCGTTAGGAGCTGAAGTGTTCAAACGTGTAATGAAAGAGGTGGTCAAGCACTCGGACTTTCTCGGAGAAATTATCGATAGTCCTTATGGACCAGTTATGGCAACATATGCTCCAGGGCAAATTTATAGAGTTGATCCAAAGTTAAGACCAGATGCTATTTCGCATTTTGTATTAGCAAAACGATATGTAAATGGCACATTAAAGTATAGACCTTTTACGTATCAAGTAGTTACTGATCCTGAAGAAAACAAAAAAATACTTCAAGGTTATATTGACAAAGGCGAGTTTCATATTGGTTACGATGCTGAGTGGAAAGGAAAATTCGGCAAAGACGAAATGATGTATACATTTCAGTATTCTTGTGAGCCTGATAAGGCTTATATCTTACCCATTATAAGTGAGGATAAAACTACAGAGAATATTGAACTGTTACATTCGATGAAAGTGATGTTAGAACACCCAAAGGCAGATCGTCTTGGTTGGAACATTAGGGCAGACGACAAACGGTTAAGAGCTAAAGGATTTAATCTACCTGAAGAAACTTTGGGGTTTGACGGTATGAAGGCTGTGGCTTTCTTTGATAGTCGTTATGGTAAAGGATTGGAAGTTGGTATACGTCAGTTTACTAATTACAGACCTTATTATAATAGGTTGACTAGAGCACTTAAAACACATAGTCTAAAGAAAGAAGAAATGTCTGAGTTGTACTTCTTAGACAATGAATTATTTCTCGATTACTGTGCAGGTGACGCGGTATCACATCGTGAAGCTTGTTTAAATATGAGAAGTGAAATGATTAAGTATGTACCAGAAAAAGTAAGAAATTATTATTTTCAAACATACTTACCATTATCGAACTATCTACTTGATATGGAAGCGACAGGTATTCCTATTGATATCGAATGTATGACCAAGCTTACAGAACAGTATCAAAATTGTTATAAGATCTTATTTGAGCAACTTATGACATATACTCGTGAACTTGGCTTTGATACACAGAAGTTTGAGTTAAGTGAGGCAGAAATAGGAGAAGAAGAAACTAAGAAAAAAGGTTTACGTAAAGACTTTAATCCAAGGTCTTCTATAGATAAAAATTATCTATTCTTTGAGTTATTAAAACTTACTCCAGCTTATTACGTAAAAAAAGGTAAGGCAAAACCTAAAGCTTGGTATGACAAACAAAAAGAGGTAACTAAAAAACAATATAAGCCTTCGGCAAATGGTAAGTCTATGGCTTCTATAAGATTTCAACTTGCTGCGGAATTAAAGAAAGATCCTGATAATAAAGAATTATCTAAAAAATATGATATAGTAAGAACGTATCTGGATTTAGCTCGTGTTAGTGTTTTCTCTAACAAGTTTCTTAGCACACAGGGAGTTGACTTTGATCATGAAGACTTCGAAGATCTCATTGATCTTGAGGATAGAGAAGAAGAACCTTTGAAATCTTCCTATTGGGCAGCTCTTGCTAACGATAAAGCTATTCATGCTGATTTCTATGAGTGCCTTGATAACTTCCGGAGTTCGTCAAAACCAAATGTACAAAATCCTGCTTCAAAGGTTTTGTCACATATTCCAGCAATCTTTACACGTTGTGGTTTAGATACACCTAAAAATATTAGAAATATATTTTATGCTGGTCATAAAGATTATTACTTTGCAGAAGTTGACGTAGCTGGGGCCGACTTAGCTATTGCTGCTTTCTTGAGTAAAGATCCAGACTATATAAAAGATATTTTGCAGGGAGGTTTCCACACTACAAAAATGCGGGATTATTTTAAAGATCCTACGTTAACAAAAGATTCTGCATCTAAGTATGTTACGTCTAAATCCATTACATTTAGAGTTGCGTATACAGCAGGATTAATGAGTGCGGCCATTCCTATTCAAGCTGAAATTTATGCAGAAAGTGGTGAATTGGTTGATCTTGATCTTATTGAGTATGCTTTAAAGACTTGGGAACGTTATAAAACATACATGGATTATCGTAACAAATGTGAACGAGAAGTCCATGAAGAACACCGCATCACAAATATGCGAGGTATGGTTTATAACTTTGAACTTTGCTCTGATCCCGCTATTAAATCGGGTTGGGTAAATCAATCTTTGGCATTTCCGATTGCTAGTGAACTTGCATTATTTATGTGGGACATCTCTGTGCAAATGAAAAAGGCCATGATTGAGGATGGAGTTTGGATGAACTATATAAAACCAGTAAATGTAGTTCACGATGCCAATTACTGGATAATACATAAAGATATGATGAATGATAACTATTTTCCTGAACTTTGTAAGATGTATTTTACAGACAAAGTCCGTATTGCAACTGGCGATGCTTTAGGTATGGAAATGGTTGTATCTGATAGATGGAAAGGGAAAGAAAAGATTTTCTCTAAGGAAACCAAGTGGAACTTCGAAAAGAAAATTTGGGAGTGGGACCACTAAATATAGAAATAAATATGTCAGTAAGAATACAAAAAACCGAACTCAAAAAACTCATCACTGAAACAATTCATAATGTTATCGACGAGATGTTTCAAAAAGAAGCAACAAATTTAATTGAAGAAGTTCCCGAAGATGACAATACTACAAAGATTGCTGTTGATGACGACCCTTTTGCAAATGCTCCTGAGACTAATGCTATTTGTGAAGATATTGCAAAATTGATTCTTAAATATTATGAGGGTAGTACGTTAAAAACACGTAAAACACAAGTTTCAATTGTGTTTAATCAATTAGAAGATTTGCTCGGGTTAGATAATATTCATGATATTCAATATTCAGATTTAAGAAAACTTTCGTTAATGGATATTATTTCATTACGTAAAGTCACTACTGAAATTATCTACGATCTGATTTCTTATTGTGCAAAATACGGTATTAATTTTGTTTCTAGTACAGGCTGGGGAACAAAACAATTAACGAGTGATAAAGTTAAAATTTCAGATAAATTCATCAACGATCAGGAAAACTTAATGAAGGACGATTTGGCTATGCTTGAGAAAGCTGAGTATGTGTTTGATAATGAATTTGAAGAAGAAGAAAATATTAAAAATACAATGGTAATTATTAACCGTTGCAGAAATCGTCTGAGCAGTGCATTGTCTAGTATTAAAAAACTGGAAGAGATAAGCAATACCTAATTCCATGTTCAAGTTATCCGATAACGGTAAAACTAAATTTCGTTCAAATCATTACAATACGTTTGGATTGAATTTTGGGTTACCTGAAAACGGTGGTACTTGTCCTGGTGCGACTTGTGGCAAAGGGGGCTGTCTCGATGTTCGAGATGGCCTCAAGCGCCAAACATGTTACATGGCTAAGATAACCGCCATTTATAAAAATGTTGGTGTTGTGCTCGAAGAGAATACAGCATTGGTAAAAGGAAAAACGTTAGAAGAGATCAAAGATGTATGTCGTAAGACGATACAAGTCTTCATCCAAAAATCAAAGGGTGAAGACTTGTATTTTCGACTACATTATTCTGGTGATTTCTTTTCTGAAGATTACACGAAAGCATGGGCAGAAATTATAAAAGAATTTCCAACTGTGACTTTTTGGGTTTATACTCGATCACACGAGTATGTTAAGCATTTATTAGGAATAAATAACTTAAGTGTATATTTAAGTTGTGATCCTGTAAACTTTGAGACTATGTTAAAAGTTTACGAAGAAAATAAAGATAAAAATCCTCGATTAGCTTTGGCTTGGCTTGGAAATACTGCACCTGATAACGAAAAATATCGTTGGGTAAAATGCCCTGAGATCACTGGAAAAGTTAAAAATACAAACAAAGAAGGAGCTTGTAGTAAATGTCGCTTATGCGTCGATAACTTCAAAGTCCGACTCAAAAACATTCAATTCTTAAACCACTAATATGTCTACTGCAATTCGTACCGCAACCGTATCTGATAAAACCGTTTATAATGCTAATGATGTTTATACATCTATTGGTGTTTCTTGGAATGGTAAAGATTCACTTCGTAATATGAAGGAAGGATTTCACTTCAAGAAAGTTAAAGCTCCTCTAAAGAAAACTGATGGTACTGTAAGTAAAACAGAGTTCTATGCTCTTACCGAAAAGGGTGTCAGCAAGCTGTGTAAAACGTTTAAAAAGGCAAATCCTCTTAATACTGTAACTATTAAAGATACTGCCCAAGATAAAACAAACAAAGAAGTTGAAGCGCTTCGTAATCAAGTTGCGTCTCTTAAACAAGCTTTTGCAAAGGTTCTTTTTGCCAACGCGCAACCTGTTAATGCCAATAACGCTCCTGTTATTAATAAACCTAAGGATGAGCGTGACGAAATTCGTCAAATCGTTACAACCTTTGCTAGTAATTATGCAAAGAATAACGGTATAACCAATCCACAAGATGCACGCATTTACTTTGACTTGTGCTTTAACATGTTGTATAATACATACAAACAGAAGTACAACTTTGACATTAAATCAGCTGCTGGAAAACAAAATATTACAGGTTTGGCAATTGCTCAACAGTATGGTTTGCTTCCGAATCTCCTTAATGTCGCAAAAGATCTGTTCGTCTAATAAAACTAAACTAAACTAAACTAAACTAAACTAAATATACTATGAATACTCCTCAAAGCCAAATTCAAATCAAAGGTCAAATTGCAGATGCTAGCGGTCATACTGATTTCGTCGGTACTCTTGACGAAGCTATGGACCTTATCATGCAGCAAGTTACTAAAGCTGGCAAGTGGGTTTACCTTAATGGTTCGCCCTATATGTTCCAGAACTACGATCATTCTGAAATTCAGGAAGTTCGTGATAAGCTTGCTAATGCAGAAGAACCTACCTTTATGTTGACTGCCCGCCTTCAAGGTGGTGCAGTTGCTACGAAGGCATCTAATACTGTAATTCGTACTCGTACAACTAAATCACCCATCTCTAAAGTACTTAATGCAAACCGTCGTGCACATATTGCTGTAGGTATTAGTAAGAAAGGTAAGAAAAATATTATTGATGTTACTGTGTCCAATTTTAATGGTGCACAGAAGAAACTGGCAAAATATCGTGAAGACATTCTTCAAGCGGTATTTAAAACTATCGGTTAATCCGATATAAAAACTGTAATTAATAGTGTGGGAGAGTAAGAAATTACTCTCCCACATTTATTTTTACCCACTATGAATTTAGAAACATTTAAGAAAATACAAAAACAGGTTAATGATCTAGAGAAAACTGGGCTTAAGTTCGATGTTACAATTAAAAACGATGTAACATGGCAGAAGGATAGTTCGCTGGCTGAATTTGAACCTACTTACTACAATATTGAAAGGTTGAGCCAATTAGCTCAATTACAGTCAATTGTTGGTAAAGCCATACCAGTACATTCCACATCTAATACATTTGGATCTTCTGTTTATTTAAAGGATTTTAAAGTTATTGATTGTATTAGATCATTACCTACAACAGTTAAGAGTGATAAGGATTTAATGGCTTTACGTAGAACACATAATTCCATTAAATTCTTTACGCATAATATATATGGAATGTCAGCTATTGAGCCTGTATTGATTAGCGAAGCTCCAGCTGAAGATGTTGAAGATGGTATCACATATCGATATATTGGTACAAAAGATTTATGCCATATGTGTGTTCCTCACGATAATCCTTTGTATGTTTATTTAGATAGAGGATTTGTTTATGCAAAAATTAATAATCTAAGAGAAAAAGATAGGATTATTATTACTAATGAATTAACAGCTGAAACATATTTAGTTATGTTGGCGTGTTTCTTGAATCCTGCGTTTACAAAACAATTAGAAAACGAATGCTTTATTAATTTTAATAAAGCAAAACTCTACCGTATCAAATTTGAAAAGGACCTTCCTCCTCAAGCAAAGGTTACATATGATCGTATTAAAACGGTTGTTCTTACAGATTATGAAAAATCTGTAAACTCTAATATGTTAGTTAAGGTAATTAAAGGTGAGTTACCTACAGCAACATTTAATCAAATTAAGATTAATAAAGATACTGCAAATTACGAAGGTATCTATATTACTTCTCCAGGTTTAATGGATTATCTTTATGAACGTATGATCTTTGATGATCGCACTGATATTTATAATATCATTGGTTCATTTATTAATTTCAAAATTGCTGAACTTGAGTCTTATACGTTTCCAACGCCTGCGGCAGGCGAAGAAGATAAGGAACAAACGGTAGAAAAGACTTTTGTTATTAACGGAATAAATATATCGTTAAAACGTACAACAGCTAATACAAGACGTACAGTAAACGGGTTAGCTATCAATATTGAAGAGCTTGAAGAAGTTTGTTATAGAGCTTCTTGTTTTAAAAATCAAGAAACTTTCGATAAGTTTGTTAAATCGGTCCATAACATGTCATTAAAGTGGCACGATGCAATTGGTTCTGGGCTACCGGTCAAAATTCATGATGGGTTAACTGCTTTGGAATATAAGAGTAGTGAAGCTCCTATGTCTTGTCCTCGTATTCGATTTATGAAGGATGATAAGGATATTTATCTAATTACTGGAGAAGGTGAAACCGATCGTGTTCGTGTTAAACTAAATCAAGTAATTAAAAAGATTACTACATTAAATAAACGCACGAATAATAAATATTCTGTTGGACAGGGCTATGCGCCGAGAAACGCTGCATGGGCTAGACGACAATTAATAAACATTCTTAAAGAAGCTTGCACATTCGAAGTTAAGACACCAATTTTAGACGATGATGGTAAACATGTTACTAATCCTGAAGGAAAGAAGACATACAACATCACAAAAAATTGTTTACTTACCGATCAGAAGGCTGAGTTTATTGGAAAAATGGCTCAAACCTATTATGAGAAGGCGGTACAACGTTCAAAACTGTTCTTAGAAAATGCAGTCAAACAGACTAATGCAAAAGGTATTGAATTTAACGGTGAAGAATGTTGGTATGTAGAAGGACAAATGCATAAATATGTTGTGAGTAAGAAAACTAATACTGTGTTTAATTTTACTACAGGCAAATCTATTTGTATTGTCGAACCTGGACATCGTGTTGAAATTGGTTTTGATGCTACAGCCGCAAGGTTAATGGCATTAAAGCATGATTCTGTGGTTGTTAAAGAGGTCGGCACTTTACAAGCCGGTTAAAATATTATGAAACTAATTGAGGTCATTCATGACGCAACACAACAATGTCGTGACGAAATTGAGGAAGAGGGAGGGATTATAATTCATAATCCCTCTGTTGAAGACAGTTATGAGTTTATTAAACTTACAAATCAAAATACAGGAAAAGCCCTAGCTCCTGTATTATGGACTGCAGATCAACAGGAATATGCGGATAAGATCCTGCCAAGAGTTATGAAAGGTGAGAGACACTTCGCATCTTTTCATACTCATCCTAGATTTTTAGCAATTCCTAGTACAATAGATTTATCACAATTGTTTCCAGGATTTTCAATAAACATGATATACAGTCAAACAACAAATCGTATATCAGTTTGGGAAACCGATAAGGAGTTTCACACTACCTTTTCGACGGTCTATGAAGGTACTTCAGACGGACTTGTCGAACATAAAGATATAAATGCCGTAGTAGCATAACAAAATAACTACAATATAATAATGAGTAATACAATCCCTAAAATTAAAAAAATTGGTATCGCTGGTGCTGGCGGTATTGGTTCCCATTTGTCTGGTATGCTTTATGATTTTGGTGTAAATCGAAATCAATTCCCATTTACAGATTATGAAATTGATATTTACGACGACGATGTCGTGGATTTTAAAAACTTGTTACACCAGAATTTTACAGAAGCTGATTTACATACTATGAAGGTGGACTCTATTGCAAATAGATTCGCACTTACACCACATAAACGGTTTATGACTGTAGAAGATTTTAAAAATTACGATCTTATTTTTTGTGGTGTAGATAGTATGACTTTCAGAAAAGCTCTTTATGAGTGGTCTTGGGACAATCCAGACAAGGCTTTTTGGATTGATGGTCGTTGCGAGAGTCGTCAAGGTTGTGTATTTAATAAAACAGTTCCTCGTAAAACGCTCGAAAAAATGCTTAGTGATAGTACTGAACGGAATGGTTGTTTGTTGAAATATGAGAAAGAGAATAATATTTCTCATGCTTTACCTATAATCGTTGCGGCTATGATGACTCAAACTTTTTTAAATTATACTAGAGGTATACATCCACTACCTGAAAAAATTTTCATGGTTTAATAAAAATGAATTATCACGATAACAACAGACTGCTCATTGAAAAAAATTTAGAAAGAGTAGTTGAAAAGATGTGTATATCGTGTAAGATAGGTAAGGCCGATTGGGACTTTAACGAGTCCCTTCGGTCCGCCTTGCAAGCAACAACTTGCATAACACGAATACAAGATCTAATAACTAAATATAACGAAACATTTGAATTAGCTAAAAAATCAAATATTCAAATAAATAGCAAATATCAACATCTATACAAACTAAATAATACAAAATAAAAATATATGGCAATAATTAAACCCTCAAAAAAATTCATTGGTTCTGAAATTGACCTTCGCGACGCTGGAAAATATATTCGCCCAGAAGTTCGTCAAGTTTCTTTTAATAAAAAGAATAATCCTAATGGAGCATGGCTTTACTTTCTTCCTCCTTATAAAGTAGACGCTGAAGGCAATGGAGTATGGTATAAAACCTTCAAAATTCGAGATAATTTTGGTGATAAATTTAAGGAAAAATATGTATGTATCGAAAATGATCCAGTTGATCATTTTGAACGTAACATGAAAATTCATTTCTCTGAAGAAGCGAAAGCTATCGAAGGAACTGATGACAATGGTCAAAAGAGAAAAGTGTATCCGTTGTTCGGACGTACAACTACACGTGTTGTTTATAATGTTGCTTATGTAAACAATCTAGAAGCTGGAGCACATGTACTAGACTTACCATCTTTCAATGGTGCATCCATCATTAATTCTTGGTTGGGTGAACGGGATACTCGTGGTAGAGAACGTCCAGTATTAAATGATCCGGAAAGCTGCATTCCTGTCTTTATTAAACTTAAAGATGGTGGTGGCGCTCCTTGGCAAATTGAACCTTCTCAAAGCGAAGCTACTAACATTCCAGAAGCCTTAGCAGATTCTGAAAATATTTACAATCTAGATGATGTATTTATTCGTAGAACACCTGCTGAACTTATCGAAAAACTTAGTAAGATGTATTCTCCTGATGTATTCGAAAAATGCATGAGTGGTTATCCTGGGTTTGATAAGGTTGTAATCAATGCTGACCCCGCGCCAGCTAGAGTAGCACAGACTTCAAAAATTTCTGTGCCTTCTGCGAAATTAAGTTCAACTGTTCCTGCTGTTGCAAATCTAGCTAAACCAAGGCTTTCTGTTGAGGAAGAAGTAGTGGAAACTGAGTTTATTGAAGATGACAGTGATGAAATTCCTGGAATCGCTGTAAGTAAACCAAAGGTAACAGCCGAACAAGCTGCTGCTTTCTTGAAGAGACCCAAGCCTCGTATTACAAGCGCTGAAGAATAATTAACCTGTAGACTGACTTCCGGTTAAATTAATTTCCAATTTAGTTGGAAGTCAGTCTATTCTTTTATAGAATATGACTTTATCTAATTATCTTTCAGACGTTCAAAAACAATACAAAAAGAGAAGAGGCAGAGATAGTAATCTAGAAATTGAACTAGGTCATCAGGTTCCTCCTGCTACTGGTTTAATTGTGGATAATCCGCTACTAGAGTATATCTTGGATCGCAGGTTCTTAGCTTATGGACGTTGTTATTTGACTTATGGTAAGAAGGGTTGTTCTAAGACAACATTGTTTCTTAACATCGCAAAGCTTGTACAACAAGCTGGAGGTATTGTAGTTTGGGTTGAAACAGAGAAAGCTGCGGACCTAGATTATGCAAAAAATCAAGGTGTTGATCTTACTAAATTGATCATGCCTAAAGTAGATACACTTCAAGAAGCCTTAACTGTTTGCGAAGATTTTATTCGTGGTCTGCCAAAAGCCGATCCTGAGGGAAATACGCCTGTTTTGATTTGTCTTGATTCGATTGCAGGTGCTATTCCTGAATACGAATTACAATCTGATGTTACTGTTGGAGAAACTAAAGTAGGCGAACATGCAAGATTGATGTCTGGTTTTTATCGTAGAATCATTCATCCACTTGAAAGTGAAAAATGTATCTTCATGGCATTAAACCAATTAAAGATAGCTATCGGAAAAACGTCATTTGGCGGTGAAGAAGCTGAGGCTATGATTGGTGGTGATGCGCCTAGATTCCACTCTACATATCAATGGAAGGTTGTACGCACAAAAGATCTTGTTAAAAAGATGTCAAATGGTGCGGAGCGTAAAGTAGGATCTCGACATAAGTTAATTTGTAAACGCAATAAATTAGGTCGAGAAGGTAACTCACAAGAAGTTGAATTTGATGTACATATCAAAGGAGGTATTGATTGGTATTCTTCATTAGTTAGAAAGCTAGCTGATGAATATACAAACTTAGTATCAAAAAGTGGCGGTTATTATAGTTGGGAAGTTGAAGATACTTACTATGAAGACGATGAGGTTTATCAAGACGAATCAGGTCAAGATAAAATTCGCAAAAGCAAATTTCTTATTCCTGTAGGTAAAAATCTACGAGAAGGAGAATTAGCTTCAATTATCGCTAAAAGTCATGACGCCAAAGAACTTATACGTAAGGAATTTGGCATCCCTGATATGCCATCTATAGATGACATTAAACGAGTTGAAACAGAGAATAAACAAAAAAGAGGTCGCAAGAAAGCAAATGATCTTGACGACGAAGACGCAATTCAAGAACTATAAACTAAACAAAACACATAATTATTATGTCTACTGAAAACACAAACGAAGAAACTCAAACACCAGTCGCAACTCCAGCTACCCCAGCCAAAAGAGGTCGTGGTCGCCCCAAGGGAAGCAAAAACAAACCAAAAGATCCTAATGCTCCTGCGAAGGTAAAAAAGGAAAAGGTTGTTGAAACTCCTGCTCCTGTTGGTGCTGCCTTCGTTGCTCCAGTCGCATTTGTTGCTGCTGATAACGAAGTTGTTGAAGCTGAACCTGCTGCTATTGAAGAATAAAATTAATCTAAACTAAAATTGTTTCTAAAACAATCTAATACAAACATATGAATACTACCGAAATCGCTGAGAAGACGCCAGTAGCCGAGCTGCTTAATCGTCTGCTTTCCGTTGAACAAGAACAAGCTGAGCTTGCCGTGAAACATCGGCAAGCTAAAGCCGAGCTTTATAAAGCTAAAAATGAGTTGGAGGCTGAAGATCCTACAATTCGTGAACGTGAACGTAAAGTTCGTAAAGAAGAAATTCGAGCACTTAATCGTGTGCGTTACGCCACTAATAACGGATTGACTATCCACAAACTTCGTCAAGCAGGTAATACTGTTTCTGTGGTACACATCAGATATGCAGATATTCCTGGTGTTGCTATTGCTCCTCCTGTACCTAGTTACCTTAGGGGAGCATATGAATTCCTTCCTCGTGGGGGTGCTACATATGTGACTATAATTAAGCCGAACGGCGAATGGATGTCATTGTCTAGCGTTTGTCATATTGATGACTCGTTTGATTATAAACTTGGTGTAAAGCATGCTCTTGAGCAGCTTGACCAACAAGAAGCTGATTCGCTTCTTGTTACCGATCAAACGGAAACAAAAGCTGAGTAAGTAAAACAATCTTAGGGGCAGGGAAACCTGCCCCTATTTTTTATGTCTACTATTTTTGTAAGACAGGTAAATACATTAATTTCAGATATTACAATTCTGAAATTTTTGTCATTTACCCCAATTGATGGTCAGAAATTTCAGTTAGATCCTAAAGGATTTATCTGTACAAAAATAAATCATTCTCATGCATGGCTATTTACTAGAGAAGAGTTGTTTTCACAATATAAGATTGTCGGAACTACGGACGATGGTTGGATGGTAGCTGAATTGTTAAAAAATGAAAACACTGAATAAAATTTATAAACGAACTAGCACAGGAAAAATTCAAGAATGGTATATTGAGATTGACGGAAATAAATATCGTACTATTTCTGGTCAAACAGACGGTAAAAAGGTTATATCTGCTTGGACTACGTGTAAGGGAAAAAATATTGGGAAGACCAATGAAACAACACCTGAAGAGCAGGCACTAGCAGAAGCATTAGCGAAAAGAACTAAAAAGCTAGAGGGAGAGTATAAAGAAAACATTAAAACTATTGATGATGTTTCTTTTTTAAGCCCTATGTTAGCTGAAGATTACGCCGATGTAACGTTGAGTTATGAGAAACCTTTGTTTGTTCAGCCTAAATTAGATGGTATTCGTTGTATTGCCACAATCCATAAACTAGTATCAAGGAACAATAAAGAATTTGTTTCTTGCCCACATATTCGAGAAGCACTTAAAGAAGTATTTGAGGATGATTCTTTATTAGAGTTGGACGGAGAACTTTATAACCATGAGTTAAAGGATGATTTTGATACCCTTGTATCACATATCAGAAGAACAAAACCTTCTCCACAAGAAATTAAAGAGTGTGCAGAAACCATAAAATATTATGTCTATGATATTAGGGATAAGACAAAACCTTTTTCTGAACGATTTAAAAAGTTAGAAAAAATTGTTAAACGATTGAAAAATCCTTTGATCGTATTGGTTGACACACGTGAAGTAGAAGATCAAGATACTTTAGATAGGTACTATACAGAGTTTTTAGATGCTGGATTCGAAGGTCAAATGATACGTACTGATACTGTTTATGAGTTTGATCGCACCAAAGCATTAGTTAAAAGAAAAGAATTCATAACTGATGAATTTGAGGTTGTTGATGTTTTGGAAGGTAAAGGCAATCGTGCAGGTATGGCTGGAAAGATTGTTGTAAAACTACATAAAACAACTACAGATGGTAAAGATACTTGTGAAGCTAATCCTAAAGGTAACTTTGATTTTTATAAAAGGTTATTAACAGATAAAGAGAAAGTTATTGGGAAGAAAGCTACAATTGAATTTCAGAATTATACTCCAAAAGGATCGCTGAGATTTCCTAAAATGTTAACAATTAGAGACTATGAGTAATACAACAGAAAAGAAAGCAAGAAAAATTAAAATTGAAGATTCTACTAAAATCAAAACAGCTTATGAAGTGCTGATAATTGATCGAAGTAGTTCTATGTCTTATCAAAAAGAAGCAACTATTAAAGGTATTAACGACTATGTAAAAGGACTTAAAGAAAGTTCAGCCAAACACGGGATCAAAACACAAATCATGATGATTATGTTTGACTCAGAAGTTGAAACTCTTTATGCCTTTACGGATATTGAAGAATTCGTTGACTTAAATAACAATACTTATATTCCTGGTGGAATGACTGCGTTAAATGATGCTGTCATGTTAGGTATTGAAGCAGTCAAATCAGCTGTAAAAGGTCGAGAGAAAGATGAAGATGTGGATGTTACAATCAATATCTTTACAGATGGGTTTGAAAATGCTTCTAAGAATTACCCCAACAACGAACAAGGTGAAAATCTCGAAGTTAAAGGTTTGGTCAAAGAATTATGTGATGCATATAAATGGACAATCACGTATTCTGGAGCAGGGACAGTAGAACAAGCAGTATCTGCAGCTCAGGCGCTTAATATTCCTGTTGGAAATACGCTGAATTATGCAGCTGGTGCGGCGGGTCCTGCTGGACCTCAGGGTGCTTTACGTAGTAGTACTATGGCTCGTAGTATGAAAATGGCAAGTTTTGCTACTGGTCAGAGTTATGATTCAACATCTTACTTTGCCTCTGTTGGTGCGGATGTTAATACAGCTAAACCTCCTGTTACTCAACCAATCAACAGATCACGAGTAATGATGCGCTCTTCAGTAAGTATTCCAGAGCCTGTAGATGTTGGATTGCTTGATGGTGTATTGGACACAGTTACTAATTTATGTGTTTCTGCTGCCGATACCGTAGTAGAAACTGCTTCGTCTGCTGTAGACGTGGTTAGTGATGTTGCAAGTGCTGCTTGTGACTGTGCTTCTTCTTGTTGTGATTAACAAAACGGTAGACAGGGACACTAATTAGCGTTAGTGTCCCTGTATATCATGAAAAATCCAAAGCAAAAAGGAAATACATTTGAAAGAACTGTCGCCGAAGATTTGAGTCTTTGGTTAACAGAGGGAGAAGAAAAACGAGCTTGCTGGCGTTCAGATACTTCTGGCGCAGCTGCTACAATATGGGCCAGAAAAGGGCAAGAAGCTAGATATGTTCAGACAAATGCTGGAGATATTAGACAGATTGCAGATAAAGGCTTATATGAAAAATTAGATAAGTTTTTCGAAACCTTTGTTATAGAGTGTAAAAGTTATGCGAATATTGATTTTTACCCTCCTTTTAATAAAACAATCACAAATTGGTTTGATCAATTAATTAAAGAAAAAGAAACTACCGGCAAAAAGGCACTATTGATAGCTAAAGGAAACCATCGAAAAGTGCTGTATTGTCAAGAACCAGATGACCTGCGTCCAAACGTCCCCAAACTTATGACTATTTACTATAAAACTCTTACACTTGACATTTATTTGTTTGATGACGCGGTACCTACCGTAAATGAAAAACCTAACAAGAGTTGAAGCTGAATTAATAGCTATATCAAAAGAAAAAGATGTAATTAAAGAATATAATCGTTACTGGAACGAAATTACACCAACTAAAAACGAAGACATAGCACGACGCTATGTCTTTTCTTTTTTATCTGTTCACACACCATGGAGTTCAAATGTTAGCTCTTTTTTGTTATTAGAAAAAAATAAAGACAAACTTAATAATAAAGAAGAGTTAACTACAATATTACAACAAAGTCGAGCAGGTAATTATGAAACAAAGTCTAGAGGCATAGTTAAGTTTCAAAAAGATTTTGAAACTAATCCAGACTTCTTTAAGCTTTATGATGGAGATCATCAAGCACAACGAGATTTGATAATGAATCAATGTTTTGGTTTAGGCTTAGCCAAAACTGCTTTTGCATTGGAAATGTGCTTTCCCTTGTCTGCTCAAGTTGTTTGTTTAGATACTCATATGTTACAACTATATGGATATACTGACAAAAAGGAACGTAACAAAGCAGGTTCAAGTAAAAGACTTTATCACGAAATGGAGAAACATTGGTTAACTACATGTAAACAACTTGACATCTCACCTGTAATAGCAAGAGCTATTTGGTGGGATAAAAAACAACAACAAAAAAATTCAAAATATTGGAGTTATGTCATCGAGTAATCATAAATTTTTAGAAGATCGCTTCTTTGAAAGATGTAAAGAGGTATATAAAAAAGCAAAACAGTCTTTGAAAATGGATGACTGGGATGCCGGTTTTGATGTAGGAAACGTATTTGCTGTAGAAGAAATTCTATTAGCAGCTATGACTAGAGAAGCAGTTAAGAAACAATTTGAAGAATGGGATAAGGAAATCGAAAATGAAGTACAACAAAACAATAAATCCGGATAAAGTATTTTTTACAAGCGATACACATTTTGGACATACTAATATTATTAAGTATTGTGATCGTCCATTTAATACTGCTAATGAAATGGACGAAACACTTATCAGGAATTGGAATTCTGTCGTTCCACAGGATGGTTTAGTGTTTCATCTTGGTGATTTTTCTTTTGGAGATCCGGCTGTATATCGTCCAAGGTTAAATGGAGATATAAGGTTTATCATAGGTAATCATGATAGAGACTCGGAAGCTTATTATTATAATGCGCCTAAAGATGCAAAACCATTCTTGTCTTATGAAGATGTTAGGATGGTTGTAATTAATGGGCAAGCTATATGGCTTTCACATTATGCACATAGGGTTTGGCCAAAACAAGGACGTAAATCCTGGCATTTGTATGGCCATAGTCATAATAACCTTCCAGACGATAAGCATAGTTTATCGTTTGATGTTGGTGTGGATGCTCATGGTTTTAAACCCATCTCATTCAAAGAAGTAGTACGTATAATGAGTAAGAAGGAATTCAAAACACCAGAAGATCATCATGGTAACAATGGAAACTAACACAGCCATTATTAAATGGGAGGATAAGGTTTCAACTTATTTAACGTGTCCGATACAAAGCAAAGGATTACGTATAAAACAAGGAAATAATAAAAAGAATATTGTAATTGAACTCTATAATAGTAGAGACACTTTAACTCCAGGATATATATCCATACCAATAGAAAAGATTCCTGAGTTAATAACCGACTTAAACCAAATATACAACAATGTCACTACCTAAAAACGAACTTAAACTTAATCAAAAATTCAAAAGAAAATGGCTTACCGCTTTACGCAGTGGTAAATATAAACAAGGCGAGGGAGTCTTGAAAGTTAAAGGTAAACAAGAATTCTGTTGCCTTGGAGTTGCTTGTGATATAGCTGGAATTCCTAGAGGTAAAGTTTGTGGATTGGGGCTACCTTCAGAACTATCCAAGGAACTACAACTTCGTCTTCCTCCTTTCTTCCGTGATGAAGCTTTTGGCGGCAATGATAAATGCGATGATTACATGCGTACGTTAGCGTCAATGAATGATGAAGGAACTTCATTTGAAGATATTGCTGACGAAATTGAAAATACTTTTAAAGTGAAGAAAAGTAAGAAGAAAAAGTATACTTAAAATTGTGGCTACTAGTGTAACAGCTAGTAGCCACCCAACTATTTTTTTAATATGGAATATAATATTTTAGCTAAGATGGTGGGAGGTTCACACCTGTATGGTTTAAATACACCAGAATCTGATTATGACGAAAGGTATATTTATTCTTATACAGACATTGCCAGAATTATTGGATTAGAAAAATCTGAGTGTATTGATTCTCGTGATGGTGTAGAGGATAGTTTGGGTTACGAAATTCGCCGATTTTTACAATTGTTAAAGAAAACCAATACTCAAGTAGTTGAGATGTTGTTTGCCCCTGACGAATGTTTTTCTGTATTGTCTGAACCTTTTAAACAGATTCGAGCACAGAAATTTGAATTAATTGATCAAGATCAATTTTATAAATCGATGCGTGGTTATATTCAAAACGAAATTCGTTTAGCTAATGGAGAACGGACTGGACAACTTGGAGGTAAAAGAAAAAATCAATTAGAAAAATATGGATTTTCTCCAAAAAATTTTGTTCAGTTAATTAGATTATGTAAATGTGGTATTTCTTATTTTACGGATGGTGATTATCCTGTGAGAATTATGGATAAATATCCTGATTTAGGAAAACGTTTATTAGAAATCAAAACACAACCAGAATTATTTACTAAGGAAGGATTAAACGAAATGGTTCGGGATATGGAATTAGATTTACAAAAAGCTTATGGATTTAGAAAGAATGCTGATCTTGTGAGTTTTTATAATTCTGATTTAGCAAACCAAATTTTATTTGATGTTTACTTTCCCATTTTACAAAAATATAAAAAATGAAAAAGATTGTAATGTTAAAAGGACTTCCAGCTTCAGGTAAAAGTACTTGGGCTAAAGAGTTTATTAAAGGAAAAAAAGATTGGATTCGTGTTAATAACGATGAACTAGGTGCAATGCTTTTTGGAGAACTTTGGGCCGAAGGTCGTAGTGATGACATTGATCGTGCTAGAAAGCAGCTTATAACTTTAGCAATGTCTCGGCTCGATAATATTGTAGTTGATAATACAAATTTACATCCAAAGCATGAAGAATATTTAAAGGACTTGGTGTTTAAGCATAACGAATCGGTTATGCATACTCCTAAACCAGAACTATACTCTTTTGAAATAAAGGATTTTACTGATGTACCAGTAGAAGAGTGTATCAAACGCAATAAGAAAAGAGAAAACCCTGTACCAGATAAAGTTATTTATCAAATGTATAGGTCTATAGCAAAAGAACACTGTTATGCAGAGCAAGACAGTTCTTTACCAAAAGCAATAATTGTAGATTTGGATGGTACAGTTGCTGACTGTAGTCATCGTAATCCATATGATGCAAAACGTTGTGGTGAAGATATACCTATTGATTTTGTTATTGAAATAGTAAAGAGATTTCAAACAGATCATAAAATTATATTTGTAAGTGGACGTGATGTAAAGTATCAAAAGGAAACCAAAGAATGGCTAAAAGAAAAAGCTGGATTAATTGAAAGTAATTATCTTATTTTCATGAAGCCGGATAAAGCAGCTGATCTTTCTTTTAAACAAGAAATCTTTGATCAGTATATTAAAGATAAATTCTTTGTTTCTTTTGTACTAGAAGATCGTTCGCATATGGTTCAAATGTACAGGCACAAATTAAAAATACCTTGTCTGCAGGTAAATGATGGAGATTTTTAATTATGAATCTACGTAGAGACATATTACATTATCAAGATTCTACAAGCGATAAAGTTTATATTGTAGAAATAAATCAGCTTACAGGTACACCAAAACCTTATGTTGTTGTCGCAACCTGGGGTAAACGTTCTGCAGCAAGATTAAATAGTCAAATTAAAGAAACCTTTTTGTCGCTTGGAGAAGCTAATAGTTATGCTAATAAGCTTGTTTATGATAAAGGGCGTGGTAGAGATGCTTATCAAAGAGCAACTAAAGGATTAATTATTCCTGGGTTAAATCAGTTATCTTCGATCACAGCAGTACAAGCTGGGATAACAAATAGTTCTAGTCAAGTAGTCAATGTAAGTGTTGAAGAACCGACTAGAAGAAAAATTAAACTGTAATGGCTTCATGTAATTTTTGTAAAACAAGAAATCTACAATGGATCAATTTAAACAGTCAAAGCACTACAACAATTGTTGATGCTAGACCTTCTTTTAATGATGGAAGATTGTTAGCTTCGCTCGATACTGCGCCGCGTTGGCAATTACAGAATATAGATGGTACGCGTCATTCTTGTGTTGTTGCGCGTGTTTATTATCGAGCTAGAGCTATGAATAATAATAGTGGTAGGGTGTTTATGGCCGCAGTAGAAGATTGGCTTAATACACACCCAACCGGAGCAACAAGTTTTGTAGATATTTTTCCAGAACTGTATACTAATAATCGTATTTATAATACTGATGAACAATTGATAGAGGCTTTTTATCTGTATAGCAATTCAGCAACAACCTCTGCAGCTCCTATTCCTGTTTCTATAACATTGCCTAATGATGTAGAGGCTAGTGTTAGAGCCTCACCGTTGTTACCCTTACCCGCACCTGTAGTTATCGATTTCACGCAAGCTACAAATCGTCGTAATGGTGTATTAAATTGGAGAGGATTATGGGGAGAAGATATTCAATATCAATTAAATGATGTTGTTGTTTATGCTAGTCACATTTATGTGGCGACTGGACCAAATAGAAATACAAAACCTGGAAATATTTCATGGACAAACTTAACAGGACCTCAACAAAAACAATTGTTTCGAACTATGGCTGTAGCGCCTGTAGAGAGAACACAAGTTAATCAACAAGTAAAAAGAGCAATTAAAATATGAACCCTGACATAGTTAGTGGATTATTAGATAGTTGGATAGGAGAACCTGTTACTCCAGTTACAATACAAAATATCGTTAGCAGTATGGCTGGTCAAATACAGGGATCTATCGACAGAGTTCAAGTTACTGAAAACAATGGACAATTGAATGTTGATGCAGTCATAACAAGACCGTTACCGACACAAGCAATAGATATACAACTAGAACAACGTCTTGAAACAGAGGCTAGAATTTTTGAACAACTTGTTAGTAATCAAGAAGCTAAACCAAAAGAAGTAGAAATATTTACATGGTTTGGTGGATTTATTTATAACAAGACATATGAACCAAATATTATTGTTAGTGATAATGGTGATTTTTGGATTTGTATTAAAAAGACATATGGTGAATTTTCGCCGTATGAAGGGCAGAAGTTAAGATATCCTCCTTGGCGTAGAGCTAAGCATGAAGAGATTTTTCATCTTCTTGATTTACAGAAAAATATTTCTTTAAAATCAGCTGTAAACACAGAAACTAAAACACGAGCAATCAAAATTTAATATGAACGGCCTATCTTTCAAAACATTAAAAGGACTAACTCTCAATGAAGTTACCGCAAAAATCAATAAAGCAAAAGCTTCTGGTTGGAAAGTGTTTGGAGAAATAACTAAAGAAGAAAAAGCTGAGGGATTTTTTCAGGTGATGGCGAAACATAAGGTTAGTAAAAATAAAAATGAAACTAAACTCGAAACTGCTTGATGTTACAGATTTTAACATCCGTGAATGTCAATTTGCTGGTGATGATTGTTTATGGGTATTTCCTAAATTAGAAGGTGTTGCTTGGAACGAAGAAAACGAGGTATTGCGTTCATCCATCTGGCGAAAGTCAGATGGAGAGCTTATCTCTGCTGGTTACAAGAAATTTTTTAATTGGGAACAGAAACCAGAAATACATCCTGCACCAACAAATTTACATAATAAAATTGTTTGTGTTGAGAAGTTAGATGGTTCTTGTTTGATTATTTCAAAATACAAAGGAGAACTTATTACACGAACACGAAGAGCTTTAACATATTCTTTACTTAATGGTGATGAATTGGAAAAAGTTTTGAAAGTGAAGTATCCTAAAGTATTTGATAATACACTTTTAAATACTGAGCAATATAGTTTTCTGTATGAATGGGTTACTCCAACTAATCAGATTGTTATCCGTGCGGCTGAACCAGAGCTATATCTTACAGGTATGGTGATTCATGAAAACTATACTTATGAAACGCAGAGTAACTTAGACAAACTGGCATTAGAGCTTGGTGTAAAACGTCCTAAGTATAAAAAATATAAGGATGTCGAACATATGTTGACTGATGTAAACGGCTTAAAGGGTGAAGAAGGTATTTGCGTTTACTATGGTAATGAACAACACATTCGTAAGGTAAAGTCTGAGTGGTATATCACCATTCATAATTTCAGAAATGAAATGAATCTGAAGAATGTTGTTGATCTTTATCTTGAACACGGTATGCCTAAGTATCAAGAATTTTGTGATATAGTACAAAATCAATTTGATTACGAGGGACTTCTTCAAGCACGCTCATTAATATCTCAAATATGTGATGCAAAAGAAAACAGTGATAAAATTGTTTTAGGAATGAAATTATTTCTAAATTCAATTAATCATTTATGTACTAGAAAAGAAAAAGCTTTTCGTATCAATAGTTCATATGGACAAACAAATCGTGCTGATATGGTTTTTACTTTACTAGATGGTAAAGATCTTGATTTAAAACAATGGAAGAAGTTGTTGTTTCAATCACTAATTGCATTATAGTATGTTATGGCTGAAGAAAAACTTGTAGTATCTGCTGGATTTTTAATATGTTCTGCGGATGATAAATATTTAATTGTAAAACCATTTGGAGGCTCAACTAAAGGTTGGGGTGTGCCTAAAGGAAAAAGAGATAAAGGTGAACATATCTTAGATGCCGCATTAAGAGAAACCTATGAAGAAACTGCATTGGATTTAGATAACAACAGTTCTGTAATTTATGAGGGGCAGCCTTTCTTTTATTACACAGTTGATACCACAGAAGGAGGTACTAAGAAAAAGTTTCTAAAACATGTTTATATTTTTCGCGCTTTTGTGACAAATGACATAAAACAGTTTCCTTTCAAATGTTTAACATTCTTAGAAGATGGTAGACCGGAGATAGAAAAATATGAATGGGTTTCATTAGAAGAAGCCTATGAAAGAGTTGTTAAAAGTCAAAAAGGTATATTTGAGTTTTTGATTAACTATAAAAAAATAAATGAAGCAGGATATAAAGGTTGAGTTAAATCAAACAGCAACAAATACGTTTGCTGGACGGTTTGGACCATATTTTGGTTATAATCGTAAAGAGTTTATTGAAGAAGCCAGAATTGACGGTTTTCCTTCTGTTGTTTATAGTAAAAAACTCAAGGAAGACTTTGGAATCAATATGGCTTTTTATGTAGGAAAGATTAATAACTTTTTTCTACAAGCTTTAATAAATATAAAAAGATTAAAGAAAACTGAATTATTCATTAGCTACGAAAATGCTTTTGCTCTTTGTGATGCATTAGGAGCTTCTGATTTTGGTTACGTATTTGACTTTGATGGTGTGTCTTGGGTTGCTTATTATTCTGATGAGTATAATGGTGTTGGTGGAATTGTATGTAAAGATGACAGATCTTTTTTTATAGTTGAACCAGTCAGAAATTTTTTACAAACAAAGTTTCCAAAAGAACAAGAAGATGAGTCTGGGTCTGTTTATGTAGATTGATAAAATGGTATAATACTATGTAAGAGAACTACTCTTTGTAAGTTCTTCTAGGCTTTGCGCCTATCTTTTTCTTAGTAGGTGATACCCCTCGGGTATCCCCCTATGGTTCTAGTGTATGTTTTAGGGTATAGCATAATAGAGGGGTCAATACCTCTCAACCCTTGCACCAGTGGTGGTGTTCTTAGTGCCGGTGAGTAGGAGAATAATAACGTTCTCCCTCACCGGCACACTTACACCATTTACAGCAAGGTACTAAGACAACACCCACCACATTAAACACTACCATGGAAAGTACACTACCTCCAGCCGCCCTCACCGCCCTCGATCAAGCCAAAGCTGCAATGAGCGAAGGTTCGGCCACCACAACAACCATCAAAACGGAAAGCCCGGTCAATAAGCCAAGCTTTCTCTCTCGTTGGTTTGTGGCACCCTTTCAGCGCATGCTGAAATTGACAACGATGACTGCACTCACCGCTTCCATCGTTGTCTTGATCGCCATCGTCGCTGGCCTCGCCTCCTTCATTACCGGAGGAGAAATGGCTCGCAATGAAACGATGACGCTCATGTCCAAGAGAGCGGCTGACGAAGTCGCCAGTGTCAAAGCTGCGTTGATGAAACCTGCACCAATCGGTGTCACCTTTAAACAGGGTGGTGTCGAGGGTTACGGTTTTATCCGCAACTTCTTCTGGCGACAAGACGCTGAAAAATCTTATGCAATCGCCGCCACATTGGTGACTGCAGAAGATGGCTCTCGGACTCTGGAAAATACCAGTGTTAAAGTAACCAGCGATGGTGAAACGTTTCAGCTGAAAAGCGGAACGTCCGACACATGGGTTCTCCTTGTTCCTCCGGCAACTGTGAAGAAACCGGAAGAAACATCCAAAGGCGGACAACCGCCTGTGACTGCAGCCAAATAAGGCGGTAGTCTTCTCACGCACCTGCCATTTGGCTGCTCGTGGATTATCCTTTGTGATGTCCTAGAGTATGCCAAATGGCAGGATTGCGTTGTTAGAAATATTTGAACTTTCTTTAGTTCTTAGCTGTAAGGTAGAACATAAAGTTTTATCTCTACCAGTTAATAAAAATAAAACAAAATCAAATATGCCTACAATGCAAATCCCAGTCGCAATTGAACAAGGAATTGAACGTATGGTGGCCGAAGCGGAAGGGCGTGAATATGCTCCTCCGGAACAAATTCAAGTCGTTGATAGTCCTGATGAACTTCGGGACCGTATCTTAGATGGTTTGAATATCGCGTCAGCTTATGCGGATCGTCTTACTGATGAAGCTTATGCTGCAGCCGTAAGAGACAAACTTACTCGTTCTAATGTTCGAGGTTCCCGTATTCAAGGAATCAATTCTTTTGCAGATGTTCAACGTCTGTTTGAGTCTACCACTAATTGGATGGTAGTTGATTCACCACTCACTGAAAAGGGTATTACCTGTATTCAGGGAACTATCGCAGATGAATATCGTGGTCGTGCTTATGCGGCTTACGGTACAGTTCGCGAAATTAATCAACGTTATGGTGCTGCCGGCTTGGGAATGATCCAAGCTAAACAAGGCAATCAAAAAGAAGGTGAATTTTACTTTTGTACGGTTCTTCCTTTCCCAACAGACGTACTCACTGTTCAACTAAAATACGATCCAAATGGAGGATTCGAACATCTCCATCAATGGTTTGCCGGCCCTGAACAGTCGTCAATTATGCGTATGGATGATGGTGACACGATCGTTCGTTGCGGAGTACAAATTCCGTATATAAACGATCCAAAAACCCGTCATGCAAAGCAAGCAAAATCTCGCAGTAAGTTTAGTCATAATAGCTAGTCTTATTGCTTTTGGAGTGATTTCGTTAGGTACAAAAAACATCACAATGATAAACACTCTTCTGGTAATTTTTCTTGTCGAACATGTATATGTCGTAATAAGATGCATAACCAGACTATTAGATAAAAAGAGTAAACACAAGATTTCATCACTCTAAACGTTCTTTTATGGTGAGTGGACTAACCCCCCACTCACCATCCAACGTTACTAAGTATGAAAATAAATCGTGAAGCCTCTGTGTTCTTAGTTTTTGCTTTGATAGTTTCGGTTCTTTCTGGAAATATTGGAGCATGGTTTAAACTAATAGGATACACAATTGGATTAATAACTACTTTAGTACTAATCCTTTCTGCTCTTAAAGCATTAGTAACCCCTAAGTCAAGAGTAGATAAAAATCTTTCAAAGATACAAGACGACATTCAAGGTGTTCAGACTGTTACATTAGATAATTTAAGAAATAAATTACCTATTAAAAGTTTGAAAAACATTGAGAAGATACATAATAATGATTCTGATGATGTCGGTTTTGTAAAAAAAATCAATGTTGTAGGGCAAGATAATGATCGACTGCCAGATCATTTAACTTATCCAGTTGCAAAAAAAGCAATGTTCGAGCTACAACAAAAACATGGAACACTTAAGTTCAACAAGGTTCCTTCTATTTCTAATGAAGAAATCCTTCGTCCATTATCAAAGGATGAAGTAGATCGTTTTCATTTATTTTGCAAACAGCAAGTGATTGACTTACATTAATCATATGCTATTGTAATTAATGATTTTGCCGGTGTGGTGGAATTGGTATACACAGCGGACTTAAAATCCGCTGCCGAAAGGATTGCGGGTTCGAATCCCGCCACCGGCACCATTTGCATCTGTAGCTCAGTGGATTAGAGCAACGGATTTCTAATCCGTGGGTCGCAGGTTCGAATCCTGCCAGATGCGCCAACTTTTATGTTGCTAAAAATAACAACAAAAAAAGGTGTAATAGTGACTACAACCAAAACAGATGAATTATGTATCAAACATGGTCATGTGTTTTTGGGTAGGGAAGGTCAAGAACAGTTAATAGATAAAAAAGAAATTTTGGCTATTGAGATAAAAGACTATCCTTCTCAAGAGCATACATATTCTTTTCCGAATCTAAATACAAATGATTGGTCTTCTTTATTATGTTCTCTTATTACAATAAACGTTCGTAACAAGTATATTAGAAAATTCTTGTCATGGATATTCCAACAACAACCAACGAAGATAAAATGAAATCAATAAGTTTATTTTTATTTGGATTTATCGTGGGTACAGTTTTTATGGCTGTACTACATACAAATCAAACTCACCACCAACAAAAAACGATCAGTCAACCTACAACAATTGAACTTTCCATCGGAGGAGAAGTCAAAGTTTTGAAGACTGATGGAGATAACAGTATTCACGTTATTACTGACGAGAATCTTGTTTTGACAGATATTCAGGTTCTTCCACATTCTGAATTTGTCACCAAACCCATTCCAGTAAAAAAAGAATATGGCCAACCGCCAAGTCAAACGCTTTCGAGCAGCAGTCCGTAAGGCAAAAAAAGTTCACGATATTACCATTTATGCTTCGGTGGTAGGATATCAAGGAAAAAAACCAATTGTAGAAGAGCGGCAGCATCAACACGGCGCTACAGCTTTCCAAATGGATAGAGCATTTATGAAGAACAAACAAATTTATCGAAATAAAAATTCTAAAGAAAAGTTTGTTCCTCGTTCCGTCACTAGTCTGATCGGATAATTATTAGGGGCAGGGAGACCTGCCCCTAATCCATTTTTCATAACTATGTCCGAATTAGCACAAATAATCAAATTTCATGACGAGGTCGATATTAAACTTAAAACAGTTCAAAAAGCAATATTCGATGCTCGTTTAAAACAAGTTGGATCTGCAAAGAAAGAGAAAGCTTTGGAAGATTTGACTGTCGAAGAAATCAAAGAAAAAATCGAAACAACTACATTAGACGACATGAATATTTTTAATATTTCGTGTCCACATTGTAATTGTGAGATACATATAGGCAAAGCACTAGACAAAGAAGATAAATTACCTGAAGAAGGTGATATCACTGTTTGTGACAAGTGTGCTGAAATAGCAATGTTCACTGGGGAATTAACCTTAAGAAAACTTACTCCTGGTGAATTTGTGGATTTAGCCTCTGACACTGACAGAGCTAGAGCCATCACAAATGTTCAAAAGACTATCAAAGAAAGAAGAAAATAAAATGAATATATTTACTTGGATTGGAAGAAAGCTTTTAACAGCACTTACTCGTATTCCAATCTATGAAATGTATTCGTTAAATGTTTTCAACGAATTATCTAAGCCAATAATAAATATTTTAAATACCATTCCTAATATACAGGTTGAGGTTAGACCTCATTCTGTTATTGGGGATGGTAACGAATATTATTATGTACAAAGTGCTAGAAAGTGTTTAGGAGGCAAAGTATTTCTAAACATTTCTTGGAGATTGCAAGATGATGGTTGGGGTCCACCTTATCCTGTAATAAATATAGAAAAAATTCTTCATATCAATCCTGATTCTCGTGAAGGTATTGGTGTGATTGGAATTCATTACATTTACCCCGCTTCAATTCCGTTGCTTGCACGACTTATCGAGCAAGTAGAAAACCACTCAGAAGAACTATATCACATAAAAAAATGAAATTCATTTTACTGGCTATTTTAATAGCCTCTTGTTGTAGTCGTTGTGCATGTAACGCACAGCTGGCTGTAAATAACGTAAAACCTACACTTGTTAATGGACCTATTTTACATGGTTCTGCAACAAGAACAACTCAAGTAATCGAAAAACAACTTTCAAAAGTATTAATCACAGATATTGTGGTTGGTTCTTCCAAAATTTCTGGAACATTTCATGCACCACTTCAGAAAGAAACAAACAGTCAATGGTGTCTTACCAAAGATTATGTAGTCCGTTTGGGTCATGAAAAAGCAAAACAAACAGTATTGCTTATACCAAACATTTTGTATGGTGTGACTGATGCTTGCTGGGTCTCTGGTTATTTGTTTCATGATCTGGTTGACGATAGTTATGTAACTAGACAAATCACATTCTCATATAAAGATCCTGTCGATGGTGAGAATATCGTTGAGGCAATGACTGGTGGACTTGTTGTTGTTAAAACTGAAAACAACAAAGTAACGTATGACGTATCCTTTACTTGGCGGAATACAAAAATAGAGTCGATGGATTCTATTTTTGCAGGCGTTTTGAAAGGGACCATATCAAGAAGTGTAATCAACGGAGATGGGTTTGTAGAAAATGGCATGAAACTAAAAGCTGGTGATCAAGTCATCGATTATAATTTTCAAGCTGAAAATCTAACAAACACTCAATTGAATAACTTTATAAATTGGTGGACGCATTGCATGCTTCCATCGTTTTAAAGTTAAAAGATAGTATGGAGGAAATCTCTGTACTATTTTTTAGGTATGAGGTATACTGCTTGTATTATGAAAAGTTCTAATATCTTCAAATTACCTGAATCTTTTTTGAATCAACTAAATGAATTTACCAACGGTTATTATTTAGTTACGATAAATAATCAAAATAATTTAGAAACTTATTTTGAATTTCCAAGCGAATTAGCAGAACTGGGAATTATTCAGCATCTAACAATAGAAAGTGCTAATTTCCAAAGTTACCTTAAAGGAGATCTGGAAATTAGCACTGAGCTAATTGATGAGGATGATAATGAGGAAGATGATTTAGATGGAGCTGAGGATTAAATCAGCTTCTGCGTGTCTTCTATCATGTAAATCATTATCTGATTTACTATTATCTGGCCACAGTCTAGACATTTGTCTTACTTGTGATGCAATATCTTTGATGTCTTCTGTATCAACTTCTTGATCATTACCGAGCAATAAAATTTCTCTGATTCTTTTCATTTCTTTACGACGATCGGTATCGTCAACTAAAGGACCTCGATTAAATACAACAGAGACTAAAGCTCCAAAAGCATCTAGCGGCAGTTTATCTGCGTTGGGAAATGCTTTAAGGGTTTGCGCAATGTACAAAGGCATTGTATTATTTTCAAATACTTCCATTGCAGCTTCCCAAGGAATTACAATATCTCTTACATTAGAAATAGCAGCTTTTCCCCTTGAGCCTGTTAATCCTAGTGTACGATTCAAACGATTAAACGCATCTGATGAAAGTTTGTCCTTCCAATCATTTGCAAAGTTTTTTGAACTGTATCCTAAGTCATAGCCTATACCTATAGTTACACCTGATGCGCCTCCGGGCCATGACGGACGAGCTAAAAATTTATCATAGTATTTACGAGATCCCCCGATCTCAAATTGTAAAATAAGTTCGATTGCTTTATCTGATAATTTCATATTATTTATCTCCATATCTATCTTGTAATTCTTTTGTTGCTAACTCTGGATTCATTAATGTTTTTGCACCGTATTTATAGTACCTTACTGAGTCTGTTACTGTCAAGCCTCCAATATAAATTGATGATAGTTGTATTATTTGAGAAATAATGTCAGCGGCATCACCCCACCATTTATTCCCGATAAATAAACCTACAACAACCCCCAAGGTAACATAAAATGCTCTTGTTTTACGATTACTTTCTTTATAACCTGTACTTAGATTTTCATCTAAATCTCTTTGATTTTTTAATTCTTTCATAATAATTTTTTAGCTAATTTCATAAACAACTTAAACAAAGTTGGAGCAAAGAAAAATAGACATAACAGTATCGCTATAATAGATACTAATTGGAATGTTTTTTCTTTCAATCGATCAAACCATGATTTATCTGCAACGATAGCCAATTTTTCAGCATCGTTTTTTATTTGTTCTTGTAAATCTTTAATTTGTTCTTCTAATTTAATACGTTCAGAAATTGCTTCTCTATGTACTTTCTCAAGAGCTAATAGTTTATCTTCTTCTGTTTTATCAGGTATTGGTTTTGTTAATAAATCGATATCAAGTTTTAAAGCATGTTCTGGTACACCTTCTATCTCCTGAGCATTTTCCAATAGTCTGATAGCCAATTTTGTTTGCGGCGTATTCTTTTCAATTGGATTCTTTTTAAGTGCGTTTAATGCACCGTCTACATAAATACGTGTAGACTTAGATAATTTTGTTTCAATTACCTTTTCTTGTTTCTGAAGGACATCCACTTTTTCAATGTTCTTCAAAGTTTTCTTAGCTGTACTTGTACAACTTGTTAAAGCGAGTACAGTAACTGATATTAACATCAATATCGTTTTCATAATAATATATGATAACAATAACAAAAAATTTAAGCAACCAAAATGTTTAGCTTCACTACTGCAATTATTTTATTTCTCACATACACGGTTATCGATATGTTATATGCTGCTTACATTTTATATGTAAACAGATTACAAGCGTGCAAAGCAGCTACATGCTCAATGATAATTTATTGTTTGTTAGCTTACGGTGTAGTGAGCTACTCTACAAATATATGGTACATTATACCTTTAGCCATGGGAGCATGGTTAGGATCTTTCATAACTGTTATGTATGAAAAGCGAAAGAAAAAGGGGCTCAAATGAGCCCCTTAATTATTTTGTTTTAGCTTTGAGGAACGCAAAGGCTCCATCAACAAGTAAGTTAATTAAATAGGGTGCTAAATTTCCCCACAGTTTCTTTAACTCAGAAACAACATATTCTCTTCGTTCACTACCTGGTTTATTAGCCAGATCTTTAGCAGCAGTAGCTACTAATTCCTTAGCTTTGTCCCATTGTGACGAAGTAATATTTCCGAAAAACGATAGTAAACTTTTAAATAAGAATTCTCTCATAATATTTATTGTGTTGGAGGTACGAATGTTGATTTTGTTACATCAGCTGCAATTTGTTCTGAAGCTATTTTCGTAGCATTTGAATCTTTGGCAATCTCTGCAGCTGTATTATTATTATCCCAACCACTAAAAGCATCTGATAATGTTCTAGCGATTTGTGTCCATTGCCAAGCGGAGATAGCTTTTTGTGGAATAACTGTTTCATCTCCTTTAACAGTTTCTGCGTAGTATTTGTATCCTTGTGGACCAGCTACTGCTACAGCTTGCCTATCTAGCTCACTCTTTTTCATAAAGGAAGCATTGAGAGGTAAAACCTGACCTGTCTTAGTGGCATACATTCCCTTGATTTGACAAGCTGTGGTCATGCCTAAAAATCCCACAGCTAGTATAACACGTATGTAACGGTTATATCGGTTTAATGTTTTACATATAGTCATAAGACAATCTTAGCTCAATATAGATAAAAGTAAAGACTTAAAACGTATAACCAAAAGATTCAAAATCTTTTTGATAATAATCAAATATTTTTTGCTTAGTCTCATTTGATATATCAATATTACCTACAAAAGTAGTTGCTCGACTATGTGGTAAATCTCTATTACTTTTAGTAAGTTCTTTAAGTTTTGTTATACACGGTTCAAACTCTTCAAGCTTATAAACAGCATCTACAGCAAGTTTATCATCAATAAAAATGTAATCAACTTGTGGCTCTAAATGACCATCGAATAAAGTAATCTGTTCTTCATTTGATAAAGCTAATACTTCATCTACAAATACATCGAATGATTTATTTCGAAATGCTGCTGTTTTTTCTGTAGGTGTTTCGTGTATATACGCATACTCTGAAATCATTCGTTGATATGGATGTCTTATTACAGAAAACTTAAAAAATGAATTAATGATATCATTTGGTATAATCTTTTTAAGTTGAGTAATTGTTAGATGTTGAGGGGTTCTGTTTTCAAAATCAATCAATTCATCAGAAGAAAATAAATTATTGTCGTATTTGATATCGGTCAATTTGATCGGTTTATAACTAAATAACTGAGCAGTCGAACCCATTCCTAAATACTTTTCAATTGAAGTACCTGCGCATTTTGGAATGTGAACAAATATTGTTTTAAATGGATAACTGATGGGCATCGCAATAATCGGTGATGAAGGTTAATTTTGCTTCCGCATTTAATGGAGGAGCAGTAAAGTGTATAAACATTGTATTATCATAATGTACTTTATGTTGAGTATTCCCCACTAAAGAAGAAGTAATAACAAAATAATCTTTTAACGTGTTATTATCTGTAAGGTTATAGCCACAAAAATAACGATTCATAAAGCACTGTTCAAAAAAGAATTTTCCAGGCCACACAGATGCAAACCATTTGATGTTTTCAAAATGTTGTTTCATTTGTGCTGAATTTTTAAACATAAATTGCCCGGCATTAAAAGGCATTTGTTTATTTTCAATTATATTGGATAAGCAATCAGGATCATCAATGTCTAATCCATGATAAATACTATTGTGAGAGGTTATTGGTACAGACGGATTTGATACAGTTAATAATTTATTTGTAGTTAATTTAGTACTAAAAAGTGTATTAATTTCATTTATGCAAATAATATCACAATCTAAAAATAATATATTCCTATAATTAAATAATAACGGATAATCAAAAACATCTAATTTAGACATAGAAGCTTTAATACCATCTTCAGGTTCTTCAATAATATGAAATAAAAGATTAAACTTACTAGCAATCGGTTTTTGTAACAATAACTGTTTAAAAGATTCAGTTGTTATTATTAATACATCAAAATTTTTAATTCTATTATTTTTATGTATAGAAATTAATGCTAATTCTAGTAGATCAAGATAACCTTCACTTTTTGCTACTGAGAAGTATATTAAATTTTTATTACCCAAATAATCATCAGGAATATTTAATGTTGTATTGTACATAGAGTCTAATACAGACATAATCAATTCTTTATCTTCTTGTGTATTATTATAAATAACATCTTTGTTAATCTTTAGTAAAGATGAATTTCCTTTTAAAACCGGTTTTTTCTTACTATATTGGCATCGGTATTTATCAGGATAATGTAATGTATCTTTTGTATTGTCTATGTAAGATACTTCAAATGTTAATCCAGTAGAAAGTTCAAAAACATTGTCTGGTATAAATAAAAAATCTTGTTCAGCTTTAATATGCTGTGTAGGTATTTTGTATTTTATATTTCGATTAGGAATATTTAAATTTAAATCTATATTCGAAATATTATTCTTAAAATCAATTAATTTATTTGGGATACATATTTTCATGAGCTGCAAGGAATGAGTTCGATAACTCGACCTAAACCGTTTGTATTAATTAATTTAAAATCATGGACAAATGTGCCGTAACTTAAAACAGTCCAATCATCTGGAGTTAATCCTCCCATACTCGTCCAAACTTTATCATTAATTTCTAACATACCATCTGATCTAAAATATAAAATAGCACCATAATCGGTATTGTAACAATCGCTATATAATTCTGAAAATGAGGCTACTTCATAATCTTCAATGGAAGTAATTTCCCCATCGGTTAGTACATAATGTAGACCATTGTAAATAAAGTCAGAAGCTGGTGAAGAAAGGAAAGCATTGGTATAAACATATGTACCTATTGTAAATGTATCGCTTGGTGATAAAAACACATCATATTCACCGATAGCCTCGTTATAATCTTGAAATGTACTATATACCGAATAAGCTGTTCCGTATACACATTCTTGGAAGTCGGAAAGTATTCCAGCAGCTGATATAGATAGGTAATAGGAATCACCGCCTGCATATATGTAAATATCTAAAAATTCAGCAAATGTTGTTAATTCTGCATCTGTATAAAATATTGTAGTACTTATTTCGAAATCTCCTACAGGTGTATTTGTATAAACTGAACCTAATTGCGGGGACCCTATAGAAGCATCTTCACAATTAGTATAATAAGGATATTTATATGGGCATATTCGTTCTGGATCTCCAACTAATAACCCTTCATCAAAAGTATATTCATAAGGATAAAAGCTATAAACACCATCTAATTTTTCATTATCTAATCCAAACTGACTTTCATAATAAACTTCAGTATTTGAATTAAGGTAATAATTAGAATCAACGTTATTTATGAAATAGTTTTCACAATCAGCATACACAGATTGTACAGTATCACATGGTGTACCTAAAGAAACAATATTACCACTGATTACTTCAAATGATGCAATGTGTCCATAGCCATCATTATAAGTATATTTTCCGTCATTAAGAGGTATATTTGTTGTACTGTTCAATACTTCAGCACCCACTGACCAAGTGCTTTTTGCGTAGCCTCCATCTGGAATAAGCGTTGCACCTATATCTGTAAAAGTAGGATAACTTATGATAGGATCAACTGTATTAGATTGACCTGAGCTAGCTATAATGTGAAATTTATTTGCCATATTATGTTGTTAAGTTACCAGATAGTACCCAAGAATTTGTACTTATTTTTGTAATAGTAGCGATTGCTCCAGCTCCTGTTGTATACACACCATTTAAACTTAATAGTGTAACTCCGGGAGCCGTAGTGAATTCTAAATCACCAGTATTTAATTGAATATACATTATGGTTGTGCCAATTGGAAAAGCTACAGATGAATTTAATGGTATTGTAACTGTAGACCGCAGCACACCATCATCATATACAATAATAGAATTTGCATATGGTAGTCCTAGTGTACTTATGTTGGTCCAAGAAGCTGCGTTATATGTTGTAACCCGAGTTTCGATACCGTATGACCAACCATTGCCTCCTAATACTTGATAATTTGTTCCATATCCGTTAATACGAGCTAAAGCAAGAGAACCTGACGAAATGTTAGAGGCATTTAAGGCTGTTAAGTTGGTTCCTGAAGCAGCAGGTAAAGTAGCCGGAAAGCGAGCATTAGGAATAGTACCTGAGGCAAGATTGGTAGCATTTAAAGCAGTTAAATTAACGCCAGATGCAGCTGGAAGCGTGGCAGGAAAGCGTGCGTCTGGAACAGTGCCCGAAGCCAGGTTGGAAGCATTCAAAGCTGTCAGATTCACCCCTGACGCAGCAGGGAGAGTAGCTGGAAATCTTGCATCTGGTACAGTTCCTGAGGCAAGATTAGTAGCATTCAAAGCAGTTAAATTAACACCAGAAGCTACAGGTAAAGTAGCCGGAAACCTTGCATCTGGGATAGTGCCTGAAACCAAATTTGAAGCATTTAAATTACTAAACTGTGTTTGGATTGCAGATGTAACACCCGCAACATAATTTAACTCTGTTGCAGTAGCAGTTAATGAATCCAATAATGTATTCTGTCCTGCCGTTAAATGTTTTGTAGTATCTGCAATATGTGTAGTTAAATCAGCATCTGCAGCTTTTGCATTTAATTGTGTTTGTATTGATGAAGTGACACCGTCAACATAATTTAATTCAGTAGCGTCAACAGTCAAAGCATCTAACAACGTATTTTGAGATGATGTTAGATGTTTTGTATTGTCTGCAATATGTGTAGTTAAAGCAGCTTGGTTACCCAACACAGTAGTGTCAATTAATCCGTTTTCATCGGTTTTAACTAATTTTCCTGCGTCGGTGCTGCCTTCACTACTTACAACTACACCTTTAATGCCTAATCTTGCTAATGCACTTGCGGTATCTAAAACTGTACTCATATTTTATAAATCGGAATCTGTTTGTTTATCTGTATTTTCTTCTTCGAAATCACCATCATCATTCATTTGTGATTCTGAATTAAATAATTTTGTACGAACACTATCATTATAGATTCTGTCACAAAATATTAAATCAGATGTACCATATTCACCAGAATACAACGCTTTTATTGTTACAGGTTGAGCATGTTTAATACAAGTCATTTCTCTATTATTTTCTAATAGAAATTGTACTCGATCTGGAATGATTTCGCAATTGCACACTATACAATTCATATAATTATTGTTGTTGACCTTTTGCCTGTTTTAGACCTTCAGACTTACCTTGTTGGTCCATTTGTTCAAGCTGCGATTTGACTGCAGACCATAATGTTTCGTTTTGACCTTTAATCTTTTGAAGTTCTTGTCTACGCTCTGCACCATCTTTAGGGAATAATTGTTGAGCTATTTCCTGAGCTTGAGCAAGTACTTCTTGAGGAGATGATGTGCTAGATGCAGAATAATCTGTCTGTCCAGGCATTCCGCCTTGTCCACCACCTTGTCCACTACCTTGATTAAAGATACTTGCTTTATTTGCACGGCGCAGTTCTTGACGTTCCATTTCTTCTTCTTGAAGTTCTTGCATATCAGCCTCTTCTTGCATTTTCTTACGAATCTGATCTTTGTAATCAATTTTGTAAAGATTAAGAAACTCAGAACGTGCAATGGAGTTAGAGCTAACCAACTGACCAATAACGCTTTTACGTTCCATATCGTCAGCAAACGTAATAGGCAATAAAGAGAATTTTGCAGGTGTTAATCCTTTTATCTTCCCAGCAACATCACCAATTTTTTGTAATAGTTTATTATATGCGTCTACAACACAACTCCAAGAGTTTTCAAATAACCTTAATGCTGGACCTACCGCTTGTGTTTGTAGAGTCATAGCATACAATTCTTGAGGAATATTGAGAGCATTTAGAATATTATTTTGTGCCGCTGCAATAAGTTCTACCGGAGCTAAGTTTTTACCTTGTCCACCCAATTGTTGGAATTCAAATGTAAACGGAAACTTATAATATGAACCTGGATCTACTCTATGTTTCTCAATCATTTGATCGACAGCAGCAGCCCAAAGGCCACCATCTTGAGCCATAAGGATAGGATTATTCATTTGTGTATTAGGAGACATAGCAATCACTCTAAACGGATTGATATCTTCATAACAAATAACTTCATTAAAACGTTCAAGGACTTTTAACATAAAAAAGTTATCAAACATATACATACATAAAGGTACAGCTTTTCCGTCTGTTTTTAATGATGCTGGTGTAGCAATTTTGAGATGTATAAAATTCTTCGTATTAAAGACAATCATACGGTTTTCATGAATTGCTTCATAAATAACAGTAGGTACTTTTTTAGGAAAGAATTTATCGTTTTTCGCTGTCACTTTTTTCTTATAAATTTCAGGAATATCCCAATAATATTCATAAGAGCCTGTTGTTTCTTCACAACGAAGTTTAATTTCTCTAGGATTCCAACAAACAATATTTACTTTGCTGATGTCTCTATTGGGTTTGTCAATAACTCTGTGTACTCCGTTATTACTGCAACCGGGGCATGTATAAGTGAATTTTCCTTTATCAAATTTGAAATTATTAATGCGATCTATTGCAGATGTTTTTCCGCATTTAGGACACGATAGGAAACGATCAAATCCTTGATTGATAGAAACAAACGTATTACCGTAAGCAAGTAAATTAATACCTGCTTCGGCTAAAACTTCTTTCCAGTTTAGCTCTTCAAAGATTTCATCATATTGTTCTTTGGACTTCTCATCATCACAATCAACATTAATTTGTGTAATGAAATAGTTTGCAATACGACTTAATGCTGTACGATAGAAACCAAAACGAAGTAGAAAGTGATCAGCCCACCATAACATACCATCCATATTATTTGGAAGGTATTTCATAGGTACACCATAGAAAGGATTGGCGTACTTATTTGATTGTTTTGAGTTTGTAAAGAAATTATCTAATGGGTCTTGTTCCATAATTATTTAGTTAGTCCGAATCTAAGCTTACGTCCAAGGAACATATCACCGCTACGATTATCTCTTATAGGTTCATCGTCTGAACCAAGTTTTAAAGAGATAATTTTTAATTCCGATTCGTCATTAATTTTAGCTATTTTTGTCATATCTAGATCTTCTCTAGATTCACCTTCTCTGAAATCTCCTGTTTTAGTCATATTAGTCTAGTTGAAAATTTCTAGGTGTTAGACTTGCTTTTGACGCGATATTTGCGACGCCTCCAGCAATGCCGAGTGGTACTGCTGCCAAAGCTCCACCGTACGGAATAAGTTTATCATCAACGAATTGACGAAAAGGCTTGCGAGTATCCATGGGCAGATTTTGTTCAAATCTTGTTTGATCGAGTTGTGCTTGATTGAGTTCATTCATCTGTTTTAAAAAGTATCATTAATTGTTTTTCTCCATCAATCCACGAAAATGAAGCGTTCGGATAGTAAACCGGAACTTCAGTGTCATTATCTATTATAAGTGTAAGTGTTTCACCTGGATTTGGAGTAAAAATAAGATCGTCAATAGAGTAGAAAACAACACAGTAGGCTTGTTCACACTCTAATAGACTCTCAATTGTAAGTCTTATTTTACCAAGTTTGTTATAAAGGTAAATATATTTTTTCGATTGAGGCTTATTTATTTTTTCAATCTTAGGAGTAGGATCTAAAGGCTCTGGTTCAACCTTATCCCACAAAGGCTTGTATTCAACATCTTCAACTTTAGCAGGTTTTTTCTTTTTTTCCTTTTTTACAGTTTGTTTTGTTTTAGCTGTAAATAGTGGAACTCCTCCAGTGTGATTACCATGATTAATTACCATGTCTCGCAGGTCAAGAACTTCTTCTTCATCTCCAATGACTTTTCCGCTTTTGATTTGTGCACCCATATCATTGTATTTTCCAACAATGTAGTCACCTGGTTTAAAATAAGGATCCATGAATTTTTTAGTTGATATAAGTTAAGATTTGCCGTAGCATTGATCATACACCAAAAACCTGCTTTGTCAAATGGCAAGAATTAATTTAATTAGAAAGTCCAACACATACGATAGTCAAGCTGGTAGTTATAAAATGCTACTGGAAATTGTTTCAACAGAAAATGTTGCTAAAGATTTGTTCATTAAGCAACGACTACGAAACTTTGTAAAAAATAATTTTGAAGATGTATTTTGTGCTGTAGCTACGCCTGCTCAAGTTGAAGAATTTGATATTAATAGTCCAAGAGCAGGAGATTCATTTTTTAGAACGAATATTATTGAATTAGTTTCAAGAAATGCAAATTACTTAGAAAATGTTTTTCAATCAATATTAAAAGAACTCCAAAAATTAGTAGAAGACGTTGAAGCTTTGGAGAATTTAAAGACAGATGGAGTTTATTCAATTACATCTGCAGATGTCGAAATTAATGATCGAGCTTTGATACATACACATTATAGAATTCCATTAATCGCAAGACCAGCTGGAGAAAATGAGATTTATACTGATGGGGGAGAAGAATATCATCGTGTAGCAAATCAAGACACTGATTTACAAGGCTGGATCAATAACGTTTCTCCAGCTCAATATAAATTTAAGTATAATTTAGCAGCAGATACGACATTAGCTGCATTGTGGCCTCCATCCGAAGAATTAATTGGATACGCTCATCTTGAAGTAGACGGAATAACAATCGAAGCACCATATATTTTAATTAATGAAAATGGAATTTATTGGAAAAATAATACTAAAGGAAATGCACCTTGGCCAGAAGATTATGTTGATGTCGATGATCAAGGTACAGAAATATTAACGCTTGTCTTGGACTTTGTTAAGTAAAAACAAGTTCTTATTTTTAGCTGAATTGGAATCAATCTCTATATAAGGTTGATTTAACAACAAAAAGATATTTTCAAAACAAGCAGTATCAGGATAATTGATATCGCGTGAACCAAGAAAGATTCCAGTATATTTCAAAGCAATATTTTTGAAGTAATTATTTCGACAGTCACGTAGAAATATTCCTTGATCTCCATTGTTTTCAATAATTAGATCAGAAAAGATATTATTATCCGTTCTCCAATCTAAACTTATTCCAGCAGCTTGATTAGAATGAAACAACCCATTTCGAATCATATTCTTAGTCGAAGCACAAGCAGCAAAACCATCCCAATAATTAGAATGTGCGTTTATACCATTAATTATTGAATTATTTGTTCCAAGCTCAAATACAACACCACCAGAGCGAGCATTACACACAACAATGTTTTCAATATAGACATTAGTAGCGCCACGAACAGTTAAACAATTATTACGAAGATAAGGCATCGAAGTCATATATTCAGAATCTTGGAAATCCTTATTACCATCGAGAACAACATTTATAAGTTTAATATTGTTTATTTGTTTAGTAGGTTTCTCGCTCCGTTCGCCAACAACAATTATAGGACAATTTTTATGTTTACCGAGCTTCAATACACTGCTTTCGTTTCCAATAATAGTAACATTGTCTTGTTCAATAAACATAGGTTCTTCGATAATCGTTAAACCAGGAGGAAGGTTTATTATCGAATCAGCAAATAAACCAGTTATAAGAAGGAAGAAAATAATTAATGCTTTCATGGGATTAGTGTACATTATACTCACCTATAGGACAAATTCACAGCAAAAAGTAATTTACATTTGAATAACGCTGAATTATAATTTCTAAATATGACAAACGATCAATTAACTAAAGGAATTAATGCAATATATAAGCGAGCAAACTTCATGGAAGGAGCTACAAATTATTTAAATAATTTGACTAATAATATTAATAGCCAAGGACAAGACCATCCATTAGTTAAAATGTTTGCTGGTGGTTTGGCTGGAGGAACCGCAGGGATAGCAAAACATGTAATCAGTGATGATGATTTTTCTATTAGTGGTACATTAAAAAATGGTTTAATTGGTGCTGGTCTTGGTGCTGGAGCAGGTGCGGCAGGAATGCCTGTAGATTTCTCTAAGGGCCTCGGTCAAACAGCTACAAGAATTGGGACAGGTGGGTTTTTAGGTAGAAATGTTGGTATGGTTACTAATCCAGAAGATAAAGTAAAACAAAAAAGACTAGCTTTATTAGGTGGTACAGCAGGAGCTCTTTGGAGATAATATGTTATACGGACAAATAAAAGTAGCTGATTTCTTTGACGATCACCAGAACGCAATCTTTGGTGGCCTTCGTGGTGCTGCTACTGGTGGTGTTGTAGGGCTGGTGCAAGATATTGAAAAAGATAAATGGGAAAAGTCTCGCTTGCGTAACGGTGCAGAGGGTGCTATTGTTGGTGGTATCTTAGGTGGTGGAATCGGAACTGTCCTAGATCATAATAAAGATGTAATAAGAGAAGCGTCCAATAGAGGTAATGAATTATGGCACCGTGTATCTGATCCAATTTTTGAAATTTTAGACAAATGACATTAATAGGCCCTAATAATGAAGTAGTAAAAAATAAGAGTTTAAAGAAATTAAGCTCTATTACTGGTTTAAGTTATGCCAGCATTGCTTCATTATCTGCAGGACGAAGATTTAATTTAAATGGTTGGATTCGTATAAGTGGTAGAGATAAGAAAAAAGCAAAAGAATTCATTGCTCGTCACACCTTAATTAATCTAAAAACAAATGAACGTGTTTTTGTTTGGATTAATTTAAAGAGTTTTGCTAAAGAAAGAGAATTATCTTATCTTCGCTTACATCGTCTTATAGAAGGCTCAAGAACAATGTATAAAGATTGGATTACAAAGAAAACATTTGATCTTTTGTACGATAATTTACCGGAGAAAAATTTCTAAAAATGCCTAAATTACAATATTCTGTTGAACCAAGATTTGAAGCCATTGCAGATAAAGCAGCAAAAGAGTGGAATTCTACTCTTGTTAATTTATATAAATTAGAGAAAGCTGATTTCGGCGATATCATCATCAAGACAGGAAAAATAGACACAACCAAGTATCCAAATCGAATAGCAGAATGTAGACAGATAGGATCATTTTGGTACATTATTATGGGGGACCATGTAGATTGGGCTATTTCATGGTTTAAACGTACTTTTGGTTTTGGTGAAGATGCATTAACAGCCATGATTCATGAGATGGGGCATGTGGTTGATTTACCTCATGCCTCTGATCCTAATTATGTAATGCATCCTGAGATCGGTGGTAATGGAAAACTTAGTAAAGAAGAAAAGAAACAATATAGAAATTTCATTTTAAATAATCATGAATAAGATATCGGGATTAAATCCAGTACAAATTAATAAAGGCACAAAAAGTATCCTTACTAAAGCAGACAATAAAGTTTTTAATCAACTTGAAGCAGTTATGCGTGCAGATGATAATAAAGTTATGTCAAAATTAGATCAAGTTGGAAAACATTTAGATAAATCTGCTGCTTATACTGAGCCCGAAAAAGGAAGTTTAATGCGTGCCTTAAAAGGAGCAGGAAAAGGAGCTTTAATAAGTGGTGGATTAGGCGCTGGTCTTGGGGGGCTAAGTGGATTCATAAGGCAAGACGACACAGCTGGACCACGCGCAGGCCTTTACGGTTTAATTGGTGGTGGATTGGGAGGAGTTATGGGAGGTATTAGAGGATTTAAAGATGAATCTCCCGAAGATTATTTCTTACGTCTAGCATTAACTAATCGAGATGAAGCTGCGGAACTTCATACTCATTATTTAATGAATAAATACCGTCCAAACATGAAAATAACAAATCAACATCCACAGGTTAATTTTGTTAAAGATATGTTTGATAGAGCTTCTGTTTCTTAATATGTTATACGGTCAATTAAAAGTATCATCTGTTTTACCTGATGTCAGTACTATGACACAGGATCAAATTGATTCTTATAACAATATTGTTGAGCAATATAATGAAAACAGAAAAAATACTTCTGGAGGTATTAGGGCAGGTAGCATTGGATTAGGTTTAGGATTAAGTTGGTTAGCTTCTAGAGGAATGAAAGCCAAGAATCCAGAAGATCGAATTGACCAAAAGCAAACTACTGATTGGGCTAAAAAATATCTAAATACAAATAAAGTAGATGTTGCTCCAGTTCAAGGTTTAGGTAATGCGTACTACTCAAAGCATTACAATTATAATGGTGATGTAGCAAAGCATGAAATTAGATATGATCCAGAGTTTAACAAAAGTATAGCCGCTCATGAAATTGGTCACGGAATGTGGTCTATTCCCAGAGTACCATTTTCATCTTTACTAGGTCCTGCATTATTAGGAGCTGGAGGTTATGATTATGGTAGTAGTTTAGGGCTTGGAGATGGTACAAATGAAGGATTAAGTCAATTTTTATTAGGTGGAGCAATTATGACACCAACTTTGGTTGACGAATATATGGCATCAAAAAATGCTAGAAAGATTTTAGCCGACAATAATATTAAACCAAGAGGATTAACAAGAGCATGGTCAACCTATGCTGCCCCTGTTGCCGTTGGGTTAGGCGCATTAGGAGCTGGATACATTGGTGCAAAACATTACACAGATAAAATGCATGAATTAAATCCAAATTGGGATATTGTTTTAAATAATCAAAATAAATAAAATTATGACAGAATTACAAATTAATAAAGGCACAATTGCTTTATTTAAAAAAGCAGA